>Ga0164295_10005129_pt1 | contig 10368 bp, 1 predicted proteins | sample GEODES006metaG_FD_111798 | JGI IMG/M metagenome (GOLD analysis project Ga0164295, IMG submission 111798) | Oligotrophic lake water microbial communities from Sparkling Lake, Wisconsin, USA - GEODES006 metaG | ecosystem: Environmental > Aquatic > Freshwater > Lake | place: USA: Sparkling Lake...
CGTAGGCGTCCATCGCGGCTGCGGCGGTGCGATAACGCGCCAGATCGAAGTCCTCATCGTTCGTCCAGGTCGCGGCGCACGCCTGGAGCGATTCGGCGAATTCGGCCGGGAGGTTTGGCGGCGTGCGGAGCCCCGCCATGTCGCGGCGGACGTCACGGGAAGTCAAGTCAAGTCAAGTCAAGTCAAGTTCATGTTCAAGTTCAAGTCCATCCGGGACACACACAAGACACACGGAACACAGACGAACCTCACAACCAAACCGCGACTCACCGACGGACGCGCAAGTCCAAGCCACGTCCCAGGAGGTGCCGTGCCATTGTGGATTGTGCCAACCCAGCGGCCGACTCGCCCCCTGCAAATACCCGATCTGGCACCCTCCCGCTCCCAGAGCGCCTCCCCGCGCCTGCTCAAAGGCGGTCGGCGAGATGAAGACACGCACCGCTGAAGCAAGCAAGCAAGCACGCGTGCAGGGTGCGGCCGGCGGTGCGGCTCTTGCGGTGACAGGTGAACGTACCCCCGATGAGCTCGAGACGCGAGCGAGACGGTAACTCAGGCATCCCGAAACTCTCTGCATCCATGAATCGAAGACCTGCGGGATAGGTGACAATCCAAGAGCAAAAAAGTCGTACGCATGCTTCGTTTTGTGTCGACTAATAAGGTTGGATTTTTCAGCAAACCCAAATTAGGTTGGATTTTTCAGGCAAGCGCTCTCTCGTGTAGCGGAGCCGCGCAAGCTGCCGGGCACCGCCGTTGCTGCGCATGTCGCTGGCGGCAGTACGTGCATGTAGTGCCGCCAGCGACGTTGCTGTGCCGTTGCTGCGCACGTCGCTGGCGGTGCCCGGCATGTTTTCCTGCTGCGGCGCCCACGCCATCGCCAAACATTGCGAGGCTCGAAGGCTTGGCAAAAAGCCTTGGAACTCCCTTGGTGACATCGACGTGATCGAATCGCGTTCCCTCGCAGACGCTTACACTTGCCCGCCTCATCGTGCCAATCGCTCCCTTGGGGCACAACCACGGCGCAGATGACTGACGTGGTGAGCGTCGGGACATGCATCACCGCACCAAATCGAGCCCGACTTCGACATTCACTGAGTAGTACCAGCAGCCGCGCACGGCGCACTTTTATATTTGGCATCGCGTGCGCGGCGTCCTCGGCGGCAGGATACCCGAGTGCTTCTATTGGATACCCGGAGCACGTGCATGGGCTTGACGAACATGTGGACTCGTCCCTATCGCCGGAGCTTGAAGTTACCGGAAGTGACCGACTCGTGCCGGTCGAATTGAAATCTGATGGGCACTTTGCGATGAACAAGGAGCCGAGCGCGATAGTGCCGACCACCGCAACCGGCCCAACCTTGAGGAACGCGAGCTTGGTCGACAACGAGAAGCTCGCAGAGCTCGATCGTTCGATCGTCCAGGAACGATCGATCGTAGACGAGAAGCTTGCAGAGCTCGAGGCTCGATTTGGCGAACCGGAGCAACGTCTCCGTCATCGTCTGGCGAAGATGGCCGCCATCGCCACACAGCCCGCCGCCGCCGCCCAGCCCGGCGGCCCGCCTCCCTCGCCGCCTTCGGCGTCAGAGATGGAGTCTCGCGAGGAGGACCTCCAGCGAGAGCTCGAGGAACTGCTCGCGCAGCTCCGCAAGATGCCTGATCTGCCGACGGCAGACCTGCCTGCTCTGCCCCAGGTGCCTGATGTGCCTGATGAGCTGTTTGATCCCGATCAGTCGCTCTCGTTCCACGGCCATCTCTCGCCGTCGCCTCCGCAACCCTCGCCACCCTCGCCACCCTCGCCGCCCTCGCCGCTGCCTCCGGCGTCCCCGCCGCCGCCACCATTGCCGCCGCCTCCTCCGGCGTCCCCGCCGCCGCCGTCGCCTCCATTTTCACCTCCGTCGCCGCCCTCGCCGCCCTTGCCCTCGCCGCCAGCACCCTCCCCGCCAACGTGTTTCGATGATAACGAGAGCTGCCCGCCCTGGGCGGAGGCGGGCGAGTGCGACCGCAACGTCGACTACATGCACGTGTACTGCCAATTCTCGTGCAACACGTGCTTGCTACCGCCCCCACCACCCGTACCCCGTCTTCCGAGGGATGGGGCTTCTCCGTTTTCCGATGAGCCAGAGGACAAACTAGGACTGCCCGAGCAGTTGCTTGAGACCATCAAACAACTCAACTTGACCCATCTCGATGCGTCGATCTCGGCCAGCTGGTGCGAGCCGTGGTGCGTGGAACATAAGGCGCCCTTGGAAATCAAATGCTCCTTGTTTCTGGAGTGCTCTCAGTGCTCAGATTGCGCGGCGCTGCTGGGGGACACGTCGTCGGAGACTCCGCTCTCGGCGCCTCGGCAGTCCATAACCAATTCGGGCAACATCTATGGCGTGCAATGCAGCGCGCACTACAACAAGACGGAGGCGTGCTGCGGCCAGACTGGCTCCGTGCCCGAATGGGAAGCGTGTGATTGGGCGACCCCGCTGTGCGTCGGTTACCAACCTGGTACACAGTGGGGCACTTGCCAGATGCAGCCTGGAGCACCAGTCAAGCTGGATGAGCCAACTTTTGATGAGACCGTGATCGAGCCGACCTCGGGGGAAGACTCAGCCTCGATCGAAAGCCCCCTCACCCCCGAGGCCCCCGAGAGCCTCGGTGAGCCAGCATCGAACACAACCGCCCCGGCATCGAACACAACCGCCCCGGCATCGAACACAACCGCCCCGGCCGAGGAGCCCGCGCCAACACACAAGGCCCTTGTGGTGCCCACGCCAGACGCAGGGGTGCCCGAATCTGCGCGCTGTGGACTCGTAAACTGCAACACTGGCGAGCGCACGACCATCGTGATCCTGTCCGATCGCTTCGCAGCTATCGTCGTGGCCATCGGCTCTCTCTTCATGAACAGTCCAGAGACCAACATCGACATTTGGCTCATCGGCGACATCCAGCGTGGCGACACCCAAGCCCAGGCGCTCAACTACACGTCCCTGCTCAATCGTCTCGAAACTGCACTCATGCCTGTAGCGCCGAAGCAGACGATCCACGTGATGGACATCGACGAGGCGACTGCCACTCTTGAAAAGGACGGCGTCTCTCCGCTTTGGAAGTGGCCACAATTCGGCTCGCAGGGCGGCTTCCAAGACCAGGATCACCAGCCACCGACCATCCTCCATCCTGAGCCATGGGACTATGACAACATGCATCACGACCCGTTCAACATGCTTCGCTTCTACCTGCCGTACCTCGGGCCGTTCCGTGGCCTCGAGACGCTCTTCTTCTGCGACGACGACATCGTCATTCAGAAGCCGATTGCAAGCCTCGAGATTCCCATGGGCGAAGGCATTGTCATCGCCGGTACGTGCAACGGTTGGCTCTGGGATGAGGACTGCATGCGCAACAAGCCCTACGTCAATGCCTTCAGCTGGGTCGATTACCCAGTCACGTATCTTGGGAAGGATAAGGCGAGCGGGTACATTGGGTGCACGATGTCGGCGGAAGAGAGTGGCCACCGTCAGTGCCAGAAGGACGAGTTCGCGGAGATCATCATGCAGTGGAGCAGGGACTTTAATGGCAGAGAGCTGAACGCCACAGCGCAGCCGAAGTGGAACTTCGGCATGTCGCGCTTCAACATGACCGAGTGGAGGGCGCAGAATATGACCGATCGCTTCGACAACTACATGCGCGCCAACTATGAGAGGAAGCTACTCCCCGAGACGTCCCTTTCCTTCGGCCTCGGAATCTCATACTTCGCGTTCGCAGACACGGTGGTGTGCTGGAACTCGCTGGTGGGCGACCCAGCCTTCGTCGACGGTCTCGGCTACATCTCGAAGGCCGACTTGAACGCCAACAAAATGAACGCCTCGAAGTTCCTTGGAGATGCCACCGTGCTCCACTGGTCCGGCCGCAACAAACCTTTCGACCCTAAGTCCGAGATGGACCCCGAGATCTACAAGCCGTTCGATGACGTGTGGGATTGGATGCAGGAGAACGGCAACATTGAGGACTTCGGCCGGCAGACCCCCGATGAGACTCAGGGGGCCATTCGTGGTCTATTGTATGCCGACCAGCACTCCGGAGCCGAGTGGTTCCTCGAGCTGCTCGACGAGACGAAGGAGCTTTGTGCAGCGGGAGGCACCGCCAATCCAACGGCTGCCTTTGCTGGAGAGAGCTTCATCCCGCCCCACTTTGAGGCCGTCCAGAACGACATCCCAATCTGCGCCCTCAAGCTCTCCTGTCTCTGGAGCTTCGTTGCTCAAAACGTCCCCCGGTACATGGAACAGCGGGACAAATGGTGCCTTGGCGGCAAGGAAGTCGAAATGACGGAGGTTCCCGAGGAGGGGAGTGGGGATATAGCACAGGATCACTATGCGATCCATGACCGGCACGGCGAGACGCTCTGCAACTGGGTCGACAAGCTGCTAGAAATGTACCCAAATCGCACCGACTACACCGGCCAGGATCCAGAGGGGATCCAGCTTCTCTGGCGCCTGTACGAGGAGAATGTCTTCGGAGGCTCACGGGAGCTCGTCCCGTGCACCCAAGCGTGCGGTGTAAAACCCGGCCGCATGCTCAAGTACATGCGCACCTGGTCCCAGCCGCAGATGAGCGATGAGGATAAGAGCAGGCCGATGCACATTCAGCACGAATCCCAGGACGGCATAGCGCCCAAATACTTCATCGGTGACTTTTCGGGCGCGAACTGTGATGGATCTTCCCTACCTTTTGGCGGTTGCACCGGCAGCGAGAACTACTTGCCGGCAATCACCTGGGAGACGTACAAGATCGTCGAGCTGACCCGCTGGAATCTTGTCGATCGTTGCCTCGTAGAAAGTCCGTTCGCCAGGGGCATTACCGAAGACCCGACTGCGACCATCGATCTAAACTTTAAGGGGGAGAAGGGCGACATTGTCTTCGACGACCTGCTGCATTGCATGAGAGACTCCGCTGCGCAGCAAATCGCCGACAAGACCCGCACCAATGTCTTCGTCAACGAGACCGCCAAAAACTGGAAGTTGATCCACTATGAGTATTGTGCTGTGCCGAGCCACATCCAGCCGTGCGTCGATGCCGTGGTTGCTCACGTCGTCGATAAGCACAGCGTTGCCGCACAATCTTACAACTTCGACCCCAACTTTGCCATGCTGGACGATATGAGTAAAAGACGCTGGAGTCGGTCGAGTGTGGATCCTGGGGCGAGCCGCCGGCGCTGGACTCCACGCGCGCCGCATTTTGACAAGCTGCACGTACAGACGCTGGCCGCGCAGTGGTCGTCGAGTGACCAAGGAGACAGGTTTGTGCGCCCGCCCAAGAACATCACCGGCCACCACGAGAGTCTCTACGCACTCGACTTGCATCACGGAGCTGCTCACCCTCACCACGCTGCTCACCCTCGGCCGCGTGCTCACCGTGAGTGGCTTCATAACACTCTCGAGTTGGCCGCGGCTGATGCAGCGCATCATGAGAGGACGCGCAGCACTCGATGGCTGGGTATTAGCAACGCAGAGGAAGTGACCGCGGGGCTCATCCACGGAGGGTTCGCCATCTTCGTCCAGCCGATTTACTGCTTCGCGTGGCAAAAGAATGCCAACGGCGTCGAGATCTCCAAGTACCTTGCGCAGCTTCCCCCACAGTACATTGTTCCTGGCTCGAGGCCATTCGAACCCTTCGACTTGAAGTCCTTCACGGCCAGCTTTGACGAATCAGTCGACGGTCGGACGCACGCGCTCATCGCGTTTGGTCAGATCGACAACGTCACATGGGTGCAGGAGTTGCGCGCTGCTACGAACCGACCCGTGGTGGTCCTAGGCTTCATGCGCGATGTGCTCTCTCATCGCATCCAAGCTTTCTTCGCTGACGATGAGCGGCGCCACATGGCCAATCGGTCCTCGGTGGCGTTTATCAGAGCGATGATGCATTCGTGGATGAATAGCGACGATTACCCACAGGATGCTCAGCTTCAATACGTCTACGAGTTCAATGAGACATGGCGCAACATGACCATCGACGCCCTCTGGAATGCTCGTAACTCGTCCGCCATTTCCTCCGGCGCCGATGCGGACCGCGATTCCCCCCTCGCGTCCGTATACCTGGGGCCCGTTGGAGATCCTCAGAATATCCGGCGCTCCTTGTGCATCTTTGCACACGCGACCCAGCTGCCGATCCCTTGGAAGATTTATGAGACGGACAAGGAGAACCGCAACGGCATTGTGCCCTCGAAGTACATTGCGACTGTCGACGAGGACGTTGCCTCAGTCCTGCTCGCCAAGGAGAAGCGAGAGTTCTTCTTCGTGGCTCGCGCTCTGGATGCCTTCGAGGCGTTTGCGGAGTCATACGGCTGCTTAGCCACGCCAACTGATACGGCCATCGCTTTACCAAAGTTTGGCGCTGGACCGCTGATGGTCGGCCACGAAACAACCACGGTGAAAGCTGCCTCGACCGAGATCCCGTCGACCACTGCTCCCGTGGTGCAATACACAAGAACGTTCGTCGGCAGCGTGCCGACGGACTTCCCGCTCTACTACTTTCATCACGTGCCGAAGACTGGCGGAACCACGCTCAGTGAGTACCTTCTCAAGCTACCTGCAATGTGGACTGTGCCCGGGTCGGAGCGCTCCGACGGATTCAACATGACTCGGTACCTGGCCGTCGAAGATGAGGTTTGCTCGCGAATGAACGCTCTCATCGCATTCAGCCACATGCAGACGCGCACATGGCTCAATAACATTCTTCCGACCAAGTTGGGGATGAGGAAGATCGAGACCATCTTCATGTTGCGTGACATCCTCCCTCATCGCATCTCCTTTTTCCACGAGATGGTCGGGCCAGAGGCTCACGGCGCTGACCAGGAGGAGCTCGATGTGGGAAAGACCGTCCATCGGCCTTATCTCGAGTTTCAGGAGTGGGCCGCAAAGGACGATGACCCCAAACATACGAACATGTCGTGGCTCACGAACAATTCAGGCGAGGCACTCGACATTGCGCCGATTGCCGTGGCTGAGTGCATCCGGAACAAAATGTGTCGTAACCCGAGGATGGACGACAACCAGCTCCGCTCCATCTACAAGTTGAACTTTGCATGGGTCAAGGTGCCCGTCCAGGACTTTTTCAATCAGCTCCATGCCAAAGCGCCGCTCGAATCGTGCTCGTCCTCGAAGGCGGTGGGTAAGGACCCGGTGTTCTTCCGTCACTGTCCGAATGCCGCTGCCGATGTAGGGCTCGCTCTCATCGGCCACCTCGCTTTGATGCGCGAGACGCTCTGCCTGATGGATCGCATGCTTGGGATCCCTGTGGTGTACAACGGCGTCGCCAAAGGCGGCATGAACTGGCGATTCAAGGCGCTCCGTCCTATGGATGCCGAGAAGAGTTTCAATAGCTCGTCGGCCCACTTTCTACTCACTCGTCAACGACGAGAGCTCATCTTCAACTCGATGACGTTTGCCACCGTGCTCGAGCAGGCGTCCGCCTACGGCTGCATCCCGCCGCTTCCAGCGCCTGCGCCAGAGGAGCCAGCGACCATCCTACCGGCATGGGCGGGGACCGCGGGGATGGAGCCGGCGTGGCAAGCGTCCTCCACGGACGAGTACCAGTGCTATGAGCCGCCGCCCATGCTTCTCGAGATTGCGAGCGGCGCTGCGGACTCCTTCAACGCTCTGGGCGCCGATGATTTCGGCAGCGGCAGCGGCGAAGTCTTGAGCGGCAGCGGCGAAGTCCGCGACGAGATGGGCGACGGCAACGACAAGAGCGTCCTCGCGCAGCGGTTGCCAGTTGAGATGCCTCTCGTCGAAACATGCAATCCAGAATCGTGCCTCGTCATGTCGACGGGCTGTGGCGTCCGTCCGGAGTGCCAGGGCTGCGGCGCGATGTGCATCGGGGAATCTAGATTCGACGCCAATGCGTGGTCTATGGAGAAGTTGGCAGCAGGGCTCTCAGTGTATGGTACGGACCCTGTCACCATGGTGAAGCCAGCAAATCGCTCGCTGTGGCGCAACGTCAACATCGTCATCAGGTGGTCGGAGTTCGAGCCACTTCCAGACCAGTACGTTTGGACCGCTTTCGATTCGATACTGCTCGACATTACCAACAGGACGGTCGAGCAATCAATCGGAATCACTTTCCTCTCGGGTCCAAACTACTACCCTCAGTGGCTCTTCGACGCACCATTCCGCGTGAGCAAGTATGTTGAGGTATGTGGAAAACGGCGCGAAGGGAGCTGGCTCAGTCAGACTAATGCATGCGATCAGACCGAGTTCTCGGTTCCCAATTTCCACGACGTCACCTACGTGGCTCGCTACAAGCGCGCGCACGAAGCGGTCGCGGCGAAGCTCAAGGATCTGCGCGTCATCAGCACCGGTGTGAAGCTTCTGTACTTGCAAGCGTCCCTGGGCACAGGCCTCTTGAACAAGCCAGTCTACTTCAACCCGAATCGAACCGAAGCGGACTACGTCTGGACAGACAGCTCGGGCCAACCGACGCCCGCGGATGTGGCTTGGAATCCGTGCGGCAGCTGTCTCTTCGATGCAGATGCTCCGCCTCGCAATACGACATTGGATGCGTTGTGGTGCCCCAGCGGCGCCACCACCAATGGTCTTCTCGTGCCTCGGCGGCCAGCGTTCGAGGAGTTCGCTCAGGACATGACCGCATTCCTCTACGACAACGTCTACGCATCGCTTCGCGTCAACGACGGCCTGCGACTCATGGTCACAATGGACGAGCCGCACACCTGGGTCAACCTGGCCATCGGAAATGCGACTGCGGCCCAGACAAAGGAGCGAATGCGCGAGGCGCAGCTGTTTAACGACGATTGGGTCGATTCGCATACACCCGGGCTGTGGGTGATGCGCTCAAAGGAAGGACAGGGCACCGGGCTTATCGGTGAACGCACTCGTGTTGCCCACTCGATCCTCAACATCTACAGGGTGACCAAGGAGGGGCCAGTGCGCGGCCGCGCCGATCTGGACAAGTTCTGGTGCTGGACTGGTAAGGAGGGCAGTCGCGGGCAGCTGGGCGCGGGAGTGGTCGCGCCAAGCTGCCTGATGCAGGATTGGCACCTGTATGCCACGACCATGTGGGCGCTCACGATTCGCATCGACTACTGGAACATTCCGCTCATGGTTGCACAGCATCAGCTATTGGGCACAAGCTTCAACGGCGTCTGGAGGTTTCTGAACCGCTACAGTGGTGTCCGCTGGGGTTGGCAGTCTCCGGGGGCCTGGATTGGCTTCCGGGACGGCCTCGACACGCTCGACGCGGAGCGCTTTCCTGAGGCGGAGTATGGCCCGCTTCCCCCACACTGGCAAAAGATGTCTTTGGCCACATCGCAGTCGGTTTCAAACCAAGCGATACTTCTGTATCGGCAACGTTCCATCTGCAGGTCGTTCCAGTCACACGGTTGCCGCCTCGAGATCGACCCGACCACCGAAGCTGGCCTGCTAGCGCTAGCTTACGGCAACGGCACGAACGATGTCAACCTGGACGTGTGGCGCAGCGACTATGGCATGTACATGCAGCGCCGGAACACACCAGAGAGCAAGGGGTACTGGTGGCAGGGCCCCGCCGACCAGCTGTTCGGTCGCTACTCGCGAGGCTTTGCGCACCCGCAAGCGACCATCGAGATGGTTCTGGACCAGGGCCTGTGGGGTGGACTGCCGCTGATCGAAGCACGCAACTTGACTCTGCGCGTCGTCTATTTTGACAACGCGATCGGCCACTTTTATGTTGGTTATGACGCGTTGGACGGTCCCAGAGGGTGGACCATCAACACGACGAACACGCTGCGCTGGCGAGAGGTCACCCTGAACATCACCGACGGACGGTTCGCCCGCGGCGAAGGCGGCGGACCCAACGGTGCCGACGTGTGGCTACGCGACTTGAGCTCATGTTCAAGCACGACAACATGGGAGAACTGCTACATGAGGCCGACTCTCTTCGACAGCCTCGAAGTGGTCGAGTTGACGCGCGACCAGGCGATCGTCGAGCCCGTGCTCAAGGCGTTCATCAACGAGCCCTCCACACCCACGCCTCCAGAACTCGTCTCTGAATTCCCGGCCGAGGCGCCCTGGATGCCCGGGACGGCGGATGTGGGCTTCACAGACGTGGGCAACACCTTCGGCCCGGCCAATGGCACTTCCGATGGGGAACTGTCGGGCGCCCTGTGCCGTGACGCCGACGATGTGCCTTGCGTGGCATGGGCGGAAGAGGGCGAGTGTGAACGCTTTCCAGCGTTCGTGCCAGCCCTGTGCTCTGCGTCATGCGGATCGTGCGTCTCTACCACGTCCGCTCCCGATACGACGATGCGGGAAGACTCGATGAGTTGGACTGAGTTGACTGGTGCTTCGAGCACGACGCCTGGCAGTGCTGCTGCCACTGGCACGACGGCGGACGCGA
>Ga0164295_10005132_pt1 | contig 10367 bp, 12 predicted proteins | sample GEODES006metaG_FD_111798 | JGI IMG/M metagenome (GOLD analysis project Ga0164295, IMG submission 111798) | Oligotrophic lake water microbial communities from Sparkling Lake, Wisconsin, USA - GEODES006 metaG | ecosystem: Environmental > Aquatic > Freshwater > Lake | place: USA: Sparkling Lake...
AATATTGATTCCTAGTTATCATTATCATACATCAGATATAAGAAATTACACATCAAATGAATATGATTTAGTTAAAGGAAAAATGGCGTTTGTAGCTCCTATTACAACATTTGATTATGATGAAGTAAAGAAAAATCAACCACAGAATTTTAGTATTGGAGATAATTTGAAAAAACGTATTGAAATAGAATACAAGGTATATCAATTAAATTCTAGAAAACATATTTTACAAAAGAGAAGAAAACGATGAGAAAATTAATGATGTTTGAAAACGTCAAATAATACAGCTAGAATAAGTATGGTGATTATATTTTTGAGGTAAACATTTTTCTTATCTTCAAAGACAAGATCTACAGTTAATTTAATTAAAAACAGACCAGTTATATTTCTTAAAAATGTATCTGTGCGATATACTTCAAAATTATGTTGCATAATAGATAAGAAAAAATAAATGATGATATAAATTGCTAATATTTCAATGGTATCAATAGTAAAGTCTTTCCAACTTTCTTTGTGATAGGTTAGGTTATTTTTTTTTGGTTTACATTCTTCATTTTTTTTTGGTTCTTTAGTATTTTCCATCGTGTATCAAAAATTATTAAAAAAGAAAAAGAATTTTTATAATTTAATAATGATTAAATTGTATGAAATTAATGATGAACTTTGTCAAATAAATAATGTTGGAAAATTTATTTGTTACAAAGATGATTGTAATAGAAAATTGGGATAATAAACCTTATGATATTTTATTACAACTTGGTTATAATTACTACAAATTAAGTTATTGTAATGAATTATATGTACCAAATTTATTTTTTATGTAATTCTTTTCAAAAAAAAAAATTACATAAATCAAAAAACTTTTGCTTACCATTTTTTATCAGACTATTATCTACTTTTAATTCTTTCATCAAAATCCAACGCTTCTTCTGACGCAAAAACTTTTTTTTCATCAAAACTTAATAAAATCATACCTTCAAGAGATTTCATACGAGATAATGCAACATAAGATTGTCCTGCGCAAAATATATTTTTTCCAAGATCTAACTTTGCATATTCTAATGTCTGTCCTTGAGAGCGATGAATAGAAATACTCCAAGCAAGTTGTAAAGGCATATGCATTCTTACAAAAGATATTTTAGTTAGAGGATCAGTGTATTCAAAATCTACATAAGGAATTAATAATTCTTTGTCTTTTGTGCAAAATTTAACACGAACACCGTTAGCTTCACATGCCATAATAACTCCTCTACTTCCATTTACTAATCCTTCTTCTACACTTAAATTCTTTGTAAGCATAACTTGTGCCATCGGTTTTAAGAAAATCTCGTCGTCAATGATAGTATTCATTAACAATACCATTTCCTCGAAATATTCTGTTAATTCAGGTGGTTGAGAAGTATAAGTAGGTGTGATGTCTATATCATTTTTATATAATGCGTCTTTACATTTGTAATTATAAAAAGAGCCAGGAAGTTTCTTGATTTCTTCAAAGTTTATTTTTTCGACATTTACTTTATGACTGTACAAAATCGTTGGTTTAATTCCTTTGTTTTCAAATTCGTCATTTTTGGCATGTAAGCGTTGTTTCAATATTTGAATATCTTCTTCGTTCATTTTCCCTACTCTTGCTCTACTCAATAGTTCAAAAAATCTCATGTCAGTTGTGCGATAAGTTTGCGTGAAATAAACATATGAGAAATCTAATTCGTCCCAAATAGAACTATTGAAGATGTAATCATCTTTTACAGGAGCAAGTTGAAGCATGTCAAAAGAAACAATGATTTGAATACCTCCAAAAGGTTTATCATTTTTTTAATTTTCTTACAAATGACATCAATTAATTCAAACAAAGATTTACCGACCATACTAACTTCATCAATAATAAGAAGTTTAGTGGCAACAATTCTTTTTGTACTTTCTTTTTTCCAATTGATACTCACATGTAAATCACCTTTTTGAAATTTTTCTACCATGTATGGTTTAATTCCAGCCCAGTGATGCAAAGTGGTGCCGCCAATTAACACAGCAGCAATACCAGTGGAAGCACAGACATGATATTTTATGTCATGTTCTTCGCAGTATTCTCTGATCCGATTGATTTGATAAGTTTTACCAACACCACCGGGACCAGAAATCGCGATATTTTTCTTTTCAACCAGAGATTGCAAAATGTTGCTGTTCATGATGGAAAAAAGATTACAAAATGATAAGATTTGATAAAAGTCGATTCAATACGAGATAACAATTTGTAGAAAAAAATAAAATTCATTTTAATTTTTATTTTTATTTTTCATTATTAATTTTCTATAATGAAAAATGAATGACACAAAGATTTACGACGATTATTTTCAATTGAAACAAAAATTACAAGACAATGAAAGACGTATAGAAGAATTAGAAAAAATCATAAGACAACAACAAAATAGTAGGAAATATCCGTTGATGGAAAAATACAATCATATTTATTGGACTTTACAAAAAATAAAAATTATTATTATTGTTTTATTTTATTTTTTTGGAAAACAATTGCTCTTGAACAAAGAATTTTATAAACTTTTCATATCATGTCTGTCTCTTTTATCACCATTCAAATAAAATTGGCATAGAAGTAGACGCGATTTTTCAATACTTCATTTTCTTTCATTTTTTCTACAATAGTGTAATGCAAGTTCATTATGAATTCTAAATCGCTTTCATAAATAATGATACCCTTTTGAACAAAAACTTGAATAACATCTTTTTTATATTTTTCTTTCAATGGATTTTTTAATAATTGTTTGAAAGGATTTTCTTTCTGATTGTTGTGAGGTTCTTGTTCCAAAGATAAAACCGTCTCAACAAATTTAAATTCTGTCTTTGTAGCGTAATCCATGTCTAACCAATCTGTTATTGCCACCACAAGGTATAACATACATTGAAGAGCAGCATTTTGTTCAATACTATCAAAATTATAATCTTCGATATCTCTTTTATTTGTGGCTAGCATTTCTTCTTCATGTTTTGCAAAAGCGACGAAATCCGATTGGTTTGCTTGAGTTGCATTTATTATAATGTATTCTGCTAAATGAAGTGTATAAGAGTATAGAAAAAAACATGCTCTTTCTGATATTTCTGTAGAGACTGCAAGGTATTTATCTTTAAGTCCTTCTTTGATATATTTTTGTATAGCTGCTCTCATCAATTCAGTCATAGATGGAAAAGAGATTTTGTTAAAATTATCACCAATGCTGCAATTCATGAGGTCATGTGTAACAGCAAGTACCATGTCTGCTGATATAATTGGAGAAACAGATTGTAAGGAGTTGATGTAGTTTTTTACTTCACCAATATTTTTAGCAGAAGTAGTCCAGCCGTTCATTGTTTCTCCTTTTTCAGATTTATAACTTTCCATTTTTTGAGTTTTATAGAGAGTTTCAGCTTTTTTCTTTTCAAGTTCTTTTAATTTTTCAGAAGAAAATTTTTTCTTGGAAAGTTCTTGTTTATACTCTTTCATTTTTTGTACTTCTTGTTTTTGGATAGAGGTAAAAAAACTATCAATGGTTTTATCATTTGATAAGATAAGAATTTTATCTCCTTCAAAAGGTGAAATTATTTGTGGAACAGACTTGATTTGTAAATAACCTGGACGACTTTGACATAAGTATTCAAAAAAAGATCCTGTTAGTTTACAAATATATTGCAACTTACTGTTCAATAGATTTTCAAAATCTGTAAAATTCTTGACATCATCCATAGCAATAAAATTTGGAACAACTTGTTCAGAAATAGCTCTTACCATATGTACTCGTTGTAACATGCCACGAATCTCCATTAATTTTTTTCCTAATAAATTCAATCCTTTTCCGTTCAAACCATCGCCAAGAAATTTATCTGGATCATGAAAAACAATAGTTTTCTTATTTGTGGAAATAATTAATTTTTTCATTTGAGAACTTTTTGCAACTATATTATACAAAACTTCCAAACCATTCTTCATTTTATCAATAAGGTAAGAATCTACATCATCAAATCCATCTCTCATAAATACATCTCCTTTTCTTATCTTATATTGTTCTGCAAACTTCAAATATACTTTTTTACATACTTCATTATTTTTATCCATAATACTTCTAAGTTCATCTATATCTTGGGAATCATCAACTGCAATAAGTTTAGAAATTTCTTTATTGTAACAAATGCGGAGAGACAATAAATATTTAATCAAACTTGGATAGGATTTATTTCTTGCCAAGACTTCTACATTATTATAAGGGGATAGTTCTCTTGCAACATTCATGTTATCTTCATCATTAAATAATTGCCTGTTGTAGTCTTCGACATCAAGTTTGTCGAGATAATCTCTTATAACGCTGGGGTGACCAATGATAGCAGTATTGGTAGCATCATAAAAAAAGGCATCTATGTTATTTTCTTCCATATTAATTAAAATTTAATAAATAAATAGAAAAAAATCTTGTTCTTTTTAAAGAAAAGTTTTTCCAACAAGTAAAATATGAATTCATTTACTTATCTCGACGACAACAATTTCTATCTCGCTAAAGGTCAACAAGGCAAAATTTTACTTTGTTCCAATTTGGAAGGAGTAAGCTTTGTCTTTTTCTATTCTACTAACTGCCCCAATTGTCAACCTGGAATTGATGTATTTAGAAATTTGAAGGATAAATTTCAACAAATTAAGTTTTGTATTGTCAACATCAACGAAAATCCAAATATCATCACTAAATCAAACACTTCCTGTACCCCCATTGAATATGTTCCTTATCTTGTTTTGTATTTCAATGGTAAACCTTTCCTCAGATATGATGGTGAAATTAACCAAGAAGATTTGGTGACCTTTCTGGTAGAAGTTATGAAGAGAATTGATAACAAGATTAAATTCTCTAAAAGTGAAAAACCTGAAGATTCCGATATTCCTGAGTATGCAGGAGGGGTCCCTTTCAATATTGTCTGTAATAAAAACAGGTGTTATGTAAAATATTCAAATGCTTATAATCCTTCAGCTTAATTTTTTTGTAGAATTATTATAATATTTTTTTTATCAAGATATTATAATAAAAAAAAATACGGTTATGGATGCAAAATACGTTTTAACAAAATCTCAATCAGATGATTTATATAAACTTATGAAATTTATACATAACACTTTCATCAAATTTAAAATCCCCTATTTTATCTGTGGAGGAACATTATTAGGAGCTATTAGACATCAAGGTATTATCCCACACGACGACGACGGTGATGTCTGTATTTTCAAAAAGGATGTACCCAAACTAAAAAAATTAATAGACTATTTTGATAGACATGGGTTTATACTTGAAGAAGGATTGGAAGAAGAAGATGATGAAGGAAATATTAAAAAAAATGCATGTCAACGTGTTAAAAATTCATGTACATGGTTTGTATCTGGAAAAAAAGAAGAAAGTCTTGGTTGTGATATATTTATTATGGAAGTAGATAGAGGAGGAAAAGTAAACTATGCTGATCCTTATTGGAAAACTGCAGACAATGGAGGTAAAAAATGTTATTTCCTCCTTGATCATATTTTTCCATTAATTCCTTACAGATATGGTAATTATTATTTGTATGGTCCTCGTAACGCAATTTTACATCTCAATACCTGTTACGGACCTGATTGGAATTCTATGGGACAAACGTTGTATGATCATCGTACAGGTAAATGGACAAGAGGAAAGAAGAATAAATTAAAAGCGGATGATTTTTTAACATTGGAGCCACCTGCTTCCACAGCTGATAATAAAGTTCAAAGTGTATTGTGTGATACAAAGAAAAAATCTTGTGGAACTTATAGGCGAAGAACAAGTCATCGAAAGTCGTTGAGAAAATCAGCAAAAAAATCACGAGGAAAAAAAAGTTATAAAAGTAATAAAAAAAGTAAAAAATAAAAAAAAGTTTACAAATAATTATTAAACAAACTAATTTTATTTTTTGATTCTACAAAATATTGTTCTTTACAATTACATGTATCAATAATTTTTTTATATTCAAAATAACTTATAAAATCATTGGTATCTACAATTAATACATCTACTTCCTTAGGAAGTTTATGCTGGATATTCAATAAATTTTTACAAATACTACAATCAGCATCATGCCATTTATTTTCAAAAGCACAAAAAGAATTATGAATTTCTGTTGGAGTCAATACAGATCCATGAGTCAATGTAAAATTATAATAAGGAAAGACTGAAACATGTGGTGAATTTTCTGTTGTATTTACTAGAAAAACATTAGTAACAACAATATTATTTCTAGTGTCGCAAGGCTCTTGTTCTTCTTGCGTTGTTATTTGATTAAGCATTTTAAATAAATTTTTATAAAAATGTTGATCTGATGATATCAAAATAAGTGTTTGAAATTTAATTTCAAATGCTTTGGTTAATAATTCTTCTCTTGTAATTTTCATATCTTTGTAATCTTCTCTAAAATTATAAAAAACAAAAAAAAATAATTACTTTTTTTTCTTAAAGTTAAATTTTTAAGAAAAAAAAACGAATGATTGTTATAACAGGAGGAACAGGATACATAGGCAAAAATATTGCATATTATTTTTTAACCCAAGGAGAGAAAGTTGTGTTATTAGATAATTTTTATAATAGTTCATGTGAAAGTTTGTATGAACTTTTTAAGACCCTTGATGAAAAAAAAATTTCACGAAATAATTTAAAATTTTTCAATGTGGATTTGACGGATAGAAAAAAAGTTAATAATTTCTTTTTTTATGAACTTTCTTACATGGAAAATGAGATGCTGTTATCTCCATTGAAAGGAATTATTCATTGTGCAGGACATAAATCTGTTCCTGTCAGTTGTCATAATCCTTTGGAGTATTATAGAAACAATTTAATTTCAACGATAAACATCATTGAGTGTCTACAGATTTACACTAATATTAAAAAAGAGGTTATACCCATTATTTTTTCAAGTACAACAACTGTATATGGAGATAATCCAAGTCCTTTGAATGAAAATATGGAATGTAAGTTAAAAAATATAACGAGTCCATATGGTAAAACAAAATTTATGATTGAAGAAATATTGAAAGATTGTTCTAAGCATGTAAAAGCAATTTCTTTACGGTATTTTAATCCTATTGGATGTTTTGAACAATTACAGGAAGAGATAAATGAAAAATCTACAAATATTATTCCTACTCTTGTAAAAAAAAATAAAGACAATATAAATTTCCAAATATTTGGAGATGATTATGTAACAGAAGATGGTACATGTGTTAGAGATTATATTGATGTTAGAGATTTAGCAAAAGCGCATTATTTAGCTTTAGAGTATGCAATTAAAATGGATAAAAATTATGATGTTTTCAATATTGGAACAGAGAAAGGAACAAGTGTAAAAGAATTGATAAACATAATTGAAAGAGTCAAAAAAATAAAGATTAATAATGAGGTTGTAAAAAAAAGAGAAGGAGATTTAGCTGTGTGTTTTTCAAATTCTGAAAAAGCAAAGAAACTATTAAATTGGCAACCTGAATATACGTTTGAGGAGAGTATTAAAAGTATAAATTTTTAAAAATTTTCACTTAATGAAAATAAATTATCGTTTTTTCGTCTTGTTCTTAATTCTGCTGTATTAATTATTTAAAAAAATATTTTTTCTATTCTAATAGAAAATTGTATCAAAATGAGTTCTGTATCTTCTAATGTTTTTCGTCTTTCTCGTGATTTTGTCAAGACTTTTGAAAAAGTAAAGCCAGACTTTGGTTTTAACGGTCTTGGAGAATTGGTATTTCAACGTACTTATTCCAGAAAAAATCTTGAAACTGGTAAGAAAGAACGCTGGGTTGATACTATTGAACGTGTTGTTAATGGATGTTATACTATGCAAAAACGTTGGATCACTGAAAACAATCTCGGATGGTCTGATGAAGTCGCACAAGAATCCGCACAAGAAATGTTCGATCGTATGTTTAATATGAAATTTCTTCCTCCTGGTCGCGGTCTTTGGTGCATGGGTACATCTGTAACTGAAGATAGAGGATTATATGTTGCATTGAATAACTGTGCTTTCGTAAGCACCAGAGACATGGATAAAAGCCCTTGTACTCCATTTTTGTTTCTTTTTGATTATTCTATGCTTGGTGTCGGAGTTGGTTTTGATACAGAAGGAGCAGGAAAAGTTAGAATTCATGCTCCTTCAACTCGCCCTCATGAGACCTTTGTAATCGAAGATACAAGAGAAGGTTGGGTTTCATCAATGAAGAAATTGTTGGAATCTTATTTCTCACCTGATATGACAGTTGTTCAATTTGATTATTCAAAGATTAGACCTGCGGGATTGCCAATTAAGACTTTTGGTGGTGTATCATCTGGTCCTGAACCTTTGCAAATTCTTTTGGAAAAAGTAAGAACTATTTTACATGACAATATTGGTAACCTTATTACAGACAGAATTATTTGTGATATTCAAAATTTGATTGGTACTTGTGTAGTAGCAGGAAACGTAAGAAGAACTGCTGAGATTATTCTTGGTAGTCCTTATTCTGAAGAATTCCTGAACCTTAAAAATTATGATGTCAATCCTGAGCGTGCCATGTATGGTTGGACAAGTAATAACTCTGTCAAATCAGATTTGGGTATGGACTACAGCAAGGTTGCTAAACTTACTCAAATGAATGGAGAACCTGGATATTTCTGGTTGGAGAATGCTCGAGAATATGGTAGAATGAATAACACAAAAGATTTTAAGGATCGTAGAGCTACAGGAACTAATCCTTGTTGCGAACAAACTCTTGAATCTTTTGAAATGTGTAATCTTGTTGAAGTATTTCCTTGTAAACATGATACGGAAGAAGATTTTAACAGAACTCTTAAGTTTGCTTATTTGTATGCTAAATCTGTTACTCTTGGAAACTCTCATTTTGCAGAAACAAATCGTGTCATGTTAAGAAATAGACGTATTGGATGTTCTCTTACTGGTATTACTCAATTTATTTCCACAAGAGGTATTCATGATTTGAAAAACTGGTGCCAAAGTGGATACAAAACTATTCAACGTTATGATGAAATTTATAGCGATTGGCTTGCTATTCCTCGTTCTATCAAGACCACCACGGTGAAGCCTTCAGGAAGTGTAAGCTTATTGGCAGGTGCTACTCCTGGCATGCACTGGCCTGAAAGTAAATACTACATTCGACGCGTAAGAGTTTCTGTTCATTCTGATTTGATTGAACCTTTGAAAAAAGCTGGTTATAAAGTTGAACCTTGTGTTATTCAACCTAATACAACTACAGTTGTAGAAATTCCTGTTTATGTAGGTGAAATGAGAACAGTCAATGAAGTTAGTCTTTGGGAACAACTTGAAATTGCTGCTTTCCTTCAAGAACACTGGTCTGACAATCAAGTGTCTGCCACAATTACATTCAAGCCTGAAACAGAAGGGCATCAGATTGAACAAGCACTTAATTATTATCAGTATCGCTTGAAGGGTGTTAGTTTCTTACCTAAAGCTCCTGTTGATAAATATCCTCAATTGCCTTACGAAGAAATTACAAAAGAACAATATGAGGAAGCTATTAAAAATATTACAGAATTAAATTTTTCAGAAGACAGTAATGAAGATGCAGAAGGAACTAAATTTTGTGATGGTGATAAATGTATGTTGTAAAAATTTTATAATAATAATTTTATAAGTATTTATTTTTTTCAAAGTATATAATTTATTTTGAAAAAAAAATATTATTGTAAAGTAAGTAATTTTTTTTTATACTCGTTAAACTTTACTTGTAAAATATGTCTTGTAAACTCTTCTTTGCCAATTTTGTACAAGTTAAATTCTTGATTTAATTTATGAAAACATTCTTTTTTTAACGAAATTTTACATTCATCACATGTAATCCATACAAGAATATTAGGTCCGTTGTAATCCATTGTACTTCCATCTTCGTTAATAGGCATGTGAACACCATAGTTAAATTTCATCCAATCATGATCAAAATAATTTTCCCAATCTACTTTTATTTCATGATTATTTTTGTAATGAGGATGACATTGTAAAAGTTCATCTTTTTTTTCTTCAAAAACCAAATGATTGAGTTCATGTAACAAATCTTGTTGTAAGACATACAAATCTTTGTTTATTTTCTTGAGTTGATTTTCGGCATAATTTTTTTCAGAAGTTTTATAAGAAAACTGAAAAAATAATTGTTGTAGTGGTTTATGAGAGAGCAAAATATTTTCTTTGTCCATACTTTCAATTAATTACAAGATAATTCTTAAAATTTTACTTAATTTTCACAAAGACAAACAAACATATTAAAGAAAACAGCTTTTTAATCAAAATAAACATGAGACGTAGTAGAGACCTTGCTTTTAAGCGTGATAGAGAAT
>Ga0164295_10005133_pt1 | contig 10366 bp, 11 predicted proteins | sample GEODES006metaG_FD_111798 | JGI IMG/M metagenome (GOLD analysis project Ga0164295, IMG submission 111798) | Oligotrophic lake water microbial communities from Sparkling Lake, Wisconsin, USA - GEODES006 metaG | ecosystem: Environmental > Aquatic > Freshwater > Lake | place: USA: Sparkling Lake...
TGTGATGGACGCTACGGATTCTCTTCCCCCTCCCATGCCGGATGTAGCTCGTCTGCAGCCCTTTGACGACTTCCAGCTCATCAGTATACCCTACAAGAACGAATTCGACTCCTTCGATGTAAGGGGATGTACAATCGTGACATTGTATGTGTGAGGGGATGTTATCTAATCAGCAGCGATATTCCGTTGTTGTTCTGTAAGCACTGCCCCATCGCGACACCGAGGGATTATAAGGAGAGCCTGGAACAACGGAAACATGTGACCGAGCAGATCAAGTCTCAGCTGGCCTCTATCGTCGAGAGCTCCCAACAGCACGCCGACCCGACGGAGGAAGAGCTCAAGAAGCAGCAGCTGGCTGCTAATGCCGCTATCTCGAAGAAGTTCATGGTGCAAATAGCATGCGACTATATGATGGCGTGTTCGCGCGTTACTGTTTGTTTATCATGTCATCCACTCACTGTAGGAATGGCTTGTGAGGAGCGGGAACGCTAAGCAGGTGCTAGACCTCGTGCGGATTGTTGGAGAGAAGTTCGGTCTCAGCTTCCAGGGCAGCACTGGCAGCCAGTCTGTTGGTGGTAGCAGCTGACCGTCCTTACTTGGACTGCTGTAGGTGAAAGTCTAGGTCCTTCAATCCTGTGATCCTCTTAAGCAGCTCGACATCGCTTACTTGCGATTCGTGTATTGAGATGTGCTATTACTAGAGACTCTATAGTATTGACTATAGAGATCCGTATCCAGTCAGTTAGATCGACCAGTGAGAGAACCCCTAAGAGCTTAATCTATTAAGGATTTGAAGTGAGTTACTATAGGACACATCATGCATGTCAAAGTACAGAACCACGCAATACATCATGTAAGGATAGTTAGTTAGTTACTACAAGCAAGCATCAGTGCATACTACCGCATCCTCTTCACCGCCTCACTTCCGCCTTCGGTTGAGATAAAAAGCCAGTAATCCGCCCACAATCCCCACAATTCCTAGGCCAATCAACACTCCATATGGACTGACAACACTGCTACTTTCCGGATCACCGTCAACAGATCCAGATCCCAACGGATCTACTTTGATCTTTGACTGATTCACCGAGCCCTTATCAGCAGCTCTGCCTATGGAACTGATAATGCTTCCCTTGGCTTTCTTACTACTAGCAGTATTAACCGCATCTGCTGTGCTGTCCCCGCTGTCCTCTGTATCAGTCTGGTTCTTCCTAAAGGCCTTCGACCACGTAGCCTTCTCCTTCTTCTTCTCGGACAGCTTCTTCGACTGTGCTTCTGCTAGCAACGCCCTCAGCTCTTTGGTCTGAGTGGCCAGTGCTTCGTCGCCGACTATGAGGCCGAGAGCCTCTTCGAATCGCTCGATGGCTTCTTGGTAGTTCTGCCTGTTCAACTCGGACTTCCCTATGCAGAACAATGCCTTCTTCTTCCACTCCTTCCTCAGCTTGTCCAATGTGATCCCATTCTCTAGTAGGCATTGCCAGACCTGACCAGCTGGGATGTTCTTCTCCAGACTGTGGATCAGCACTAGAGCGTTAGAGGCGAAGGAGATGCTGTGGACGTACTCCTTGAGACGCATGCTGCAAACAGCGACGTTGTTACTGCAGGTTACAGTTTGCTCGAACAGACTCGACTTCTGCTTATTGCTAAGGCCATCCTTGGCCTTCTGAAGAGTCTCTAGCGCGGACATGTACTTCAAGCGAGCTGTTACTATGTCTCCGTTCTTGAAGAGCGCTGTCGCTTCCGACTTGAACTCAATCGCTGCTGATAAGTCTAGATTAAATTGCTTCTCCGAAGCATTCACAGTATCAGCGGTGGCGAGAGGCTCAGTCTTGACTTTAGTGAAGGAGGCCGAGTTCAAATACAAAGTAGGGCTTTTTCCATCAGCTAGCTTCCAGTTGTCGAGAGTTATCACATACATTCTATCACTTTCTCTAAATGCAGTAATAGCTCCTCGCCCATAGACCGACTGTACAGTACTGCCCACATTGAACAGCGGTCGCACGTCTTTCGAATTCATATAGAATGTGGGTCGTTGGTTCTGAGCCATGATCCAGGTGATCGGTTGAACGACTACTTTGTCGTCGATGATCTGCAGGATAAGACCGTCGCCGTAAGGTGTCGAGACCAGTTGACCGACGAACATGTCAGTAGTCATCATACTTTACTACTCTTTATTCGTTTTCGATGGTGATTAAAGTTATGACCGTGAGTTGTGTTGTACGTAAGTACGTACTGTCAGTACGTACCTGCGTACGTACAACACAAGTCGCCGTCATACCAGCTGTCATTCATCATCATCAGTAATGGAGTTAGGACCACCACTCAATGCGTCGTCTGACTTCATCCCGATGGAGATCAGAAGGCAGGTCTCCAAGGAATATATGAGCTTGTCCAAGAGCAGAAGTCCTTCGAAGGTGAATGTCCTGATGATCGGCACAGGAGAATACACGACCGGATTCGTCAACGGCACTGCATCTAACTCCGACAAGAGCGCTGGAGTTGTGGCTTTGACGATGTTTGACTTGCGAGATAGGAATAAAGTGAATCGATTAGGAATGGTGGGAGTCAACGGATGCAAGTTCCCTTCTATCCGTAAGCACATGCAGCACCTCATCGCCGATGCATACGGTTTGGACATCAGCGTTGATACATTCCCTGCTGATGATGAGTCGGATCCCATGTCTTATTTGAAAGCCTTGAGTAATTTCAGTCAGGGAGATGCAGCTATCATATTCACTCCGGACGATACTCATTTCGAGATAGCTTTGGCTGCTATTAACAGGGGTATAAATGTGCTCGTCACGAAGCCTATAGTGAAAACTCTGGAGCATCATCGACTGCTGCATCAAGCAGCCGTACAGAACAATGTGCTGCTGGCTGTGGAGGTCCATAAGCGATGGGACCCTATCTACGCGGATGCCAAGGACAAGATCAAATCCCTGGGTCGCTTCTCATACTTCTACTCATACATGTCTCAGCCAAAGCACCAGCTCGACACCTTCCGTAGTTGGGCGGGTAAAAGCAGTGACATAAGCTACTACTTGAACTCTCACCATATCGATTTCCACGAGTGGGTGGTGGGAGACTCGTCTCGTCCTGTGCGCGTGACTGCAACAGCATCATCCGGAATAGCAAAAGATCAATACGACATAGATTGCGAAGACACGATCACTCTGACAGTACAGTGGGAGAATATAGACACCGTGGAAGGCGAGGAAGATGTCCGGGTGACGGGGTACGGAACCGCAGTGTACACGTCGTCGTGGATCGCTCCGCGGTCGGATGTCCACTCACAGCAGCGGTTCTTCTACATGGGGGAAAATGGCGAGGTCAACGTCGACCAGGCTCATCGGGGGTATAGTATGTCTACCGATAGCCTGGGTTATCGCAGCGTGAACCCACTGTTCATGAAGTTCACACCCACGAATGGAAAGTTCAGCGGTCAGTCAGGGTATGGATACAGGTGCGTCTGATGTCAGTCATGCTGTTGCTGCTGCCTGTGCTGATCTATCTTATCTTATCTTAATGATCGTTCGTATGTGTAGATCATTTGAGGCTTTCATCGATGCAGTGGCATCAGTTAATTGTGGACAATCAGCGGTCGCGGACCACCGAAAGGCACTGGCCAGCATCGAGACTACCTACCGCACCACCGCCATTCTTGAGGCCGGACGCATTAGCCTGGACTCGAAGCGGTCCGTGGAGATCTGCTACGACGGATCACAACACTGCCAGCCCACGAGACTTGTAGTCATATAACTTAGTAGCTTACAGTCCATTCACATCTTTTTGCTACTCCACTGATGCCATCCTATTTTCATGAACAATACTATTTACTTAATTTCTCTTCGTGAATGAGCTAGACTGGAGTCGTCAGTAAATACGTATAGCTAGCATGTATGTCGCTAACTAGGTCTCCATGTCTTGTACGTCTAGCGATGCGCTATCGCACCAGTACCGCGAATGAGCCTCCCACCTCGCTCTACTGACCAGATCGCCGCACTTTGAGCACAGCACGGAAGACCCGTCTTCGAAGGCATCGCGAAGGATGTGCTGCTGTCCGCTTTCTGACAGCACGGTGTCCTGCTCGAGGAGCAAAGCGCTGATCCTGTGAGCCTCATGTAGCTTGCTTTGCATGATGGCTTCATCGATGTCCACAGTCATCTTCCTCTTCGCTTCGTCGAGCACATGCAGTATAGCGTCTTCCCCCCTAGTCAGTCGGATCACATGCAGTAGAGATGCCAGCGCTTGATGTGGATTGTTGTCGGCTATTTCGGAGCGGGTGATGCAAAGCAGCATCTCCACTGCTTGGGACAGCTCATCCATGCTTTACGATGTCGTCATCAGAACCTCGATAGACAGACAAGATTATCAATAAGAAAGGTTGTGAAAAGTTTACAGTACAAATTTACGTACGTACAACTACGTACGTACGGGGATGGATGTAAACTTACGTAACTTACGTACAGTACAGTAACTGAATCAAAAATATGCACAATGCGTTCAAAGAACCGCGCTGGACGAGGAGCTAGCAGTGATGACCTCGTGGTCGTAGTCTGGAGTGCCCCGCAAGCTGTCCACGCTACCTGAGCTGACTAATACAGGTGGAAGGAGCGAGCTGGGGCTGCTGCTCGGGATCGAGCGCCTTTGAACCGTAGCAGCAGTATATGTGTGAGGAGAGCTCTGACTAACCGCAGCATGCAAGTCGAAGCCGCTCATCTCAGCGACCGGCATGATCTGCTTGTTCCCCAACAGCTTTCGGCTGTTCGGTGCACTAGGGCTGGCCGTGGCGACCGCATGGACAGCTCTTCCTCCTACATCGATAGGTGGGGCTGTTTCAGCAGGAAGTCCTTTAGGAGTTATCGTAGATAAGAATGGAGATTGGAGCTGGGAGGGGATGGCATTAGGAGGGGGGACTGTTGGCACAGAGGAGGGAGGAGGGTACATCGCTGAGTTCGTTTGAACGTCATAGGCGACATATCGATTATTCAAATGACTCGCTCCCATTCCTTGTGTCACAGTCGAGCCCGAATACATGCTGTAGTTGGCGTACCCTGTCACTGGAGCAGCCGTCGACGCGTTGAAGGTCGGAGGGGGGGCAATAGCTTTCGTCTCGTACACGTGGCCGTATTTCTCCTGCAGCGCGCGATCGGATGCAGAGGAATGGAAGCCATCTGAGCAACAAGAGAAAGCAATCGACGTCATGGTTGAGCAATCAAATCCAATCCTACCCAACACAAACAATAAATGAACTATACGCACCTACCTGGTTTGATCACTCGCATACTCGCAGCACCGCTGGGCTTCTGAATAGAAGTTACCGCGGGTGGAGGAATCGAAACTGTGGCCGCAGTGACAAGAGATTCTGCAGGATTGGCTGAGTAACCACCACCCATTGCTCCTACATAATGACCCGATGTTGTGTTCGGGGGTTGCAAAGTTGTTTCTATGTTGTGTAAGGTCGAATTGTGTGACACAGCTTGGTAAGTAGTATATCCCAGTGCACTCATGGTGATAGGATCCGCTTTGATCCTCTCAGCTGCCAATTGCAGGGGAAGCAAATATTGTCTGATCGAGTGGTTGTCAGTGACGTCGTACGGAGTCTGGTGGTTGTTGTTTTTGCAAATCGTTGAGGACCCCAGTCCCACCAGATATTTACACAAGTCGATATGTCCGTACTTAGATGCATAGTGCAGGGGTGTGTCACCCTTCTGATCGCAAATTTCAACGTGGACACCTGTGTAAACAACACACGCACTTGGAGGTAAAGGAACCAATTGCTGCAGTGGGTGCATTCATGATAAATGTTATAGTTACCTGTCGATAAAATCAGATCTAATGCCATCTGATTATTATATCTACAAGCCACATGGATAGCTCCATAGCCGCTATCTGTGTTCCCGATCAGATCAGTATTCACTATCAGTTGACGAACTTCTTCATTCCTGTTGTGTTGAATTGCTAAATGCAGCTTATTTGAAGGCACTACGGGCGCTAAGATATCCCCTATCCGACCATCGAATATGAAATTGAACATGTCAATCTGCAAGCACAAATGGACTTGATCGAACCAACTTACAGTGTAATTTACTACTACGTACTGAATTACAAAGTCTCGTAAGTTAACTTAAGTAAATTGTACGCACTGTTATTAAATTGAACTTCAACTTGAAGTTTGACTTCATGACAATATTCATCTCTCAGCCTTCTGTAACTTAAATATCAAATGCTCAGACCAGGTGCTTTGCTCGCTGCCTCTACTGTTGCTGCTGTCGGGGCGATAAGCTACTACCGCAGCAACAAGCAACAGAAATCTGCCAGCTATAACCCATCCACATTGGCGAAAAACTTGAAATTCTCAGTGAGTGATTACTTGATTGTTTCATACTGCGCTGAAGCCAATGCAGTGTTACAACTAGAAGCTAAGCCCTTACTCCTCGATGCAAAGGTATGGCTATTCGTTATACATCGTTCACCTATCTTTTTTCTGACCTTTACGAATGATCAACGATCAACTCAACGGTAGGGGTTTCCTTTAGTTATCAATCCTTCCCTTCCGCAAGTACCGAAAAGTGCTCCCCTGAGTCTCTTCGGTGTTGGAATGCGCAGAAAGAACTTCTACATAGTGGACGTAGACGTGTATCTAGTCGGAATCAGCTTGGCGGACGACACTTTGAAAGTTGCAAAACAGTGGAACTCTAATGGCGGTGGAAAATCTTTAGTAGACAGTATATTTGATAGCTATCATCTTCTCTCATCTAAGCCTAGCAAGGTCACATTATCTGCCACGCTACGCTTTTGCCGTGGCGCCACTACAGCTCAATTCCTAAATGCATTCGAAGATGCGTTCAAAGGCTGTGATCAAGTTGCCGTGGAGGATTTCAAAACAGTATTCAGTGAATTGATTACCGCTGGCATTAAAGAAAAGGATGAATTCGTTTTTTATTGGCTCGATAATGGTGATGTAGTTGTCTCCATGAATGGGCAGATAGGCAACGTGCTCCCTCATAAAGAACTCAATAAGCGACTGCTGGAAGTCTACATCGATCCCAAGCGGACCGTGTCTCCAGAACTGCTGCATTCTTTGGAGCACAATATTCAGCTAGCATCTTGAGGTGTTTGTCTATGTATCACTAAGCTGGATGTGTATTCGCATGATGTAGTGGTTGAATCTAAATGTAATTAATAAGAGAGTCAGTGAGATGTATTACTTGTATTTATATATTTTTAGACAGTAGGCTTATGTGGATATAGCAGTTTCAATACTTGACTGATAAAAATCAGTCAAGTATTGAAACTGCTATATCCACACTCTATCACAACTATTTCTCTTGTTAGACTGCTTGAAATGCCAAGGGGACTGTTATCGATACCCTTCATAATGAGGGCAAATCGTTTGGAAGCATTGCTTTGGTACAGTATTGAACAGAGATTATTCTGGCATTGCACTGTACTGTAAGTACGATGGTCATTAATTAAAAAATTGTAGACAAACAAGCAATAAATGTTCACACCAAGCAATGGTAATTATTACTAATAAAAAATCATATCATAAAAAGTATATGGTTCAATCCAAATGAAATTAGCTTTCTTTATGGTGTGGATATAACGTTACGTTAGCAGTTCCAAACATTGTACGTAAAATGTACAGTACAGTACTTCGGCGGCGGTTACGGGTACGTAGATTCTGCGCACTTTCTTGAAGTCAAATTACTGTGTACATTGAATAATAATGGGTAGCAGTGCGAGTGTGCAAGAAGATAAGTTGAATCAAGACTTACGAGATGCTCTGGGTGCCATCGAGTCGAGAAAGCTGACAATCCTGGAGTACGACGTGGCGCTGCTGGACCGGGAGAGCTCCAAGGTGTTCAAGCAGCACGACAAGATCATCTCCAGCCTCACCGGCAGATCCAAGGCGCAGCTCAAGAAGATCAATTCTGTGAGCAAGTATGGATCTCCGGACCACATCTATAAGTTGATAGGCGGCAGCAACAATTATTCGCGTTTCATGAAGATGATATTTATGAACAAGCAGGATATCGAGATGGAGAACATTCAGGCCTCGTCCGCATACGATGAGGAGCTCCTCGTGAATATCATTGGGACCTCTACGACCAAAGAAATAAAGAAGTTGGATGAGAAGTTCACAGAGTTGAAGAAGACTTCATTGCTGGAGTTGTTCGAGTCAAAGATCAAGGAGGGCAATCCACTCCTGAAGCTTCTACAGAAGATATTCCAATACAGCAGGGAAGAATCCAAGCAAGTAGATCCTGAGCTAGCTGTCTCATTGGCCAGTGACATCCACAAGGCGGGAGCAGCCAAGCTAATGGGCGCGGATGAAGACGCTATCTTCGACATCATCTGCAAGTATTCGCGAGGGCAGTGTGCGGCTGCGGCAGACTCCTACATGGCACAGTTCAACATCAAGTTCGAGCGGGCGATCAACATGAAGTTCAAGGGCAACTGCGCGAAGCTGATTCTGTTGTGGACGCAACTGCCTCCTACCGCTGTGACCAATCTGCTGAACGCATTCCAGGAGCGGATGATCATCGACAAGTACGCCATCATCTCCTTCATCGCCAAGTACGACAAGGACTTCCTCACTCACGCCGAGATGGCTTGCGAGAAGTACTACGACAAGCACCTTGACCAGCTTGTGAAGCGAGCACTATCCGGGTCCTTGGCGGATGCCGTGCAGGGATGGATCCACAATGCTACTCCGGACAAGGGCTACGAGCGGGTACTCGATTTGTATGTGGAGTCTCAGGTTGACCAGGGTCGTGACTTAGATGAGCTGCTAGGGGGTGATGAGTTCCAGTCGAGGCTGTTGTTCATCGTGAAGAAGCAGCTGTCCGAGCTGGACAAGTACATGAAGGAGAACAAGATCAAGTTCGCCGGGGACCAGTACTCGATCGACTCGCTGACTTCGATGAAGTCTCAGGTTGGGATGCTCAAGTCCCAACCAAGCTCTTCGTTCTCTGAACCGAGCTCCTTAAGATCACAGAAGAGCACGTCGTCCGTAACTACTCAGAAGAGCATGACATCATCCTTTACTACTCCTTCTGCAGTGGCTTCTTCTAAACAAAATAAACCCGAAGACACGAAGCCTGTCGAAGCCAAGAGTGTGGATTACGTCGACAGCGATCAGGAGGACACGTTCGATGACGAGCCGAAGGCCCTGCCCACCCCTGTCGCAACATCGGCATCCACCAAGATAAACAAGTTCACTTTGCGAAGCAATCAGAGCTTCATTGCGTCCAACCAAAGCTTCGTGGAGAGCTACCTCAACAGCTTCTTTTCCCGGCATGATCCCGACGAGTTACTGTTCTTCAAGGCGGATGATTTTTGGAGTCTCTTGACGAAGCTTCCCTATACCAAGTTCGGACTTAGTCGTGAGGAGCTCTTGGCAGTGAGAGAATTCAGCGAGTGGGAGAATGACGGTCTGGTCTACTATTTCGAAGCGTTGCCGGAGCTTACTGATACGATCATCACAGCGATCGAAAATAAGACCGACGGTGATAATAAAGTACGCAATGTGATCGCTGAGTGTTTGAAGGAGCAGAGCCAGAAGCCTATATCCGACAGCGTGATCGAGAAGACCACCACTAAGAACTTGTCCGTGACTGCTACTACTGCTGCGACCAAGTCCTCTGTGCCGGAGTACTTCCTCTCTTACCTCTATGACACCTTCGAGGCCTTCGACTTCGACAACAACGGCTACCTTACCCAAGATGAGCTGACCGAGCTGATACCGGCTATGAATATAGACTCGCTGAGCATGAGCGACTTCATCGATGACGAAGTAAGTGCATGTTCTGTCGTCGGAGCATAGTGCATCGATGTCTTTATTGTCTCCATGTTTATGCATTCATTCATTCATTCATTCATTCATTCATTCATTCATTCATTCATTCATTCATTCATTCATTCATTCATTCAGGGGGGTAGGATTGTGTTTCGCGATGCAGTGAAGGTCGTCTCGAAGGTAGTAGAGGCCTACTTCAATGACCGCGTCAATGACCACTATGTAAGTAACACAGCTGGGATACTATCTCCATGAGCTCATCATCTTACTGTCGAAGGGCTGCTCACCTTACCAGTGCTTCTATCTCTACTATGTAGATCTGCTTGGTGGACAAGGGCTGTGGGCTGTACTTCTGGTACAACACGCTGGATGAGACCAGTCAGTGGGCTGACACGGCGGTGGCGGAGGAGACGTTGACGAAGGAGCACGTGGTCTCTCGCATGACCATGGTGGGCAATGTGGGCGACCTGAAGGGACTTGCTCAGTTGGGGAAGGGGTATTCGAAGTCAGTATTATAGGCGGCATACAGCAGTCATGCAACAACTAATAGAGTAGCTGCTACAA
>Ga0164295_10005136_pt1 | contig 10362 bp, 12 predicted proteins | sample GEODES006metaG_FD_111798 | JGI IMG/M metagenome (GOLD analysis project Ga0164295, IMG submission 111798) | Oligotrophic lake water microbial communities from Sparkling Lake, Wisconsin, USA - GEODES006 metaG | ecosystem: Environmental > Aquatic > Freshwater > Lake | place: USA: Sparkling Lake...
CAGCGCCATAAAAAGCATGAAGTGGTAACCAAACAAACCGTAGATACCCAGGGCCAGGGTGGAAAGCGGGATTCGCCACTGAGACGGATCGCGCAGCACTTGCGGCACAGCCAGCAGACCGCCTATCAGCAGCGACAAGCCAGTCAGCAAAAATGGTGGCAGGTGCTTGAGCAGCACGCCCAGAGAAGCCACAGACACCCACAGCGCAATGGCCCCCAGGGCAAAGAGCTGCGCTTTCACTTCACGGCGTTCGAGGCCGCTGCCGCTTCTGCGACGGCATGCGCCTGCTGGTCAGCGTGGTAGCTCGAGCGCACCATGGCGCCCACAGCGGCGTGCGAAAAACCCATCTCGTAAGCACGCGCTTCGAACATCTTGAAAGTGTCCGGATGCACATAGCGGCGCACCGGCAGGTGCGAGGTCGATGGCGCCAGGTACTGACCGATGGTCAACATGTCGATCTGGTGGTCACGCATGTCCTGCATCACCTGCAGCACCTCTTCGTCGGTCTCGCCAAGCCCGACCATGATGCCGCTCTTGGTCGGCACGCCGGGGTGAAGCGCCTTGAATTTTTTCAGCAGGTTCAGCGAGAACTGGTAGTCGCTGCCGGGGCGTGCTTCTTTGTACAGGCGCGGCGCGGTTTCCAGGTTGTGGTTCATCACGTCGGGCAGCGCCAAGGTGAGGATGCTCAGTGCACGGTCATCGCGGCCTCGGAAGTCGGGCACCAGCACTTCAATTTGAGTTCGCGGCGACAGCGCGCGGACGCGCGAGATGCAATCAACAAAATGCTGCGCACCACCGTCGCGCAGATCGTCGCGGTCCACGCTGGTGATGACCACGTAACTGAGCTTGAGCGCGGCAATTGTCTTGGCCAGGTTCTCCGGCTCATTGACGTCCAGCGGGTCGGGCCGGCCGTGGCCGACATCGCAAAACGGGCAACGGCGCGTGCACTTGTCACCCATGATCATGAAGGTCGCTGTGCCCTTGCCAAAGCATTCACCGATGTTCGGGCAACTGGCTTCTTCGCACACCGTGTTGAGTTTGTTCTCGCGCAGGATCTGCTTGATCTCGTAAAAGCGTGTGCTCGGGCTGCCAGCCTTGACGCGGATCCAGTCGGGCTTTTTCAGCACTTCGGCGCGCTCGACCTTGACCGGAATGCGCGAGAGCTTGGCCGCGGCCTTTTGTTTGGCCAGCGGGTTGTAGTCCTGCTGGCTTTGGGCTTCGCGGACGACCGGGTTGCCGGTTTCGGGTGTGCTCATGGTGTTTCTCGGTTGTGCTCGCGGGCGCGTAGCGTTCAGCGCTTCAGGGCGCCAGGTAGCTGCTGAGCTTGTGACCCAGCACCTCGGCGGCTTCCTGCCAGCTGGTCGACACGCCGATTGTAGAAAGGTCTATGGTCTGCAGCCCTGCATAGCCGCAGGGGTTGATGCGCGAGTAGGGTTCCAGGTCCATCGCCACATTTAGCGCCACCCCGTGGTAAGTGCAGTGGCGGCTGACCTTGATGCCCAGCGCGGCGATCTTGCCCAGGCCTCTGAATGGGTCGGCCGGCAGGCGTGGGCCAGTCAGTGCAGCGTGCGCGTGAGGGTCGTCCAACCGCACATAAATGCCCGGCGAGCCGGCTATGCGGTGACCCGTCACGCCAAAGTGCGCCAGGGTTTTGATCACAGACTCTTCAATCCGGTAGACGTATTCCTTGACGTAATAGCCGGCGCGCTTCAAATCGATCAGCGGATAAGCCACCACCTGCCCCGGGCCGTGGTAAGTCACCTGCCCGCCCCGGTCGCTTTGCACCACGGCAATGTTGCCGGGGCTGAGCAGATGGTCGCTCTTGCCGGCCAAGCCTTGGGTAAAAACAGACGGATGCTCGCAAATCCATAGCGCGTCAGGCGTGTTGTCCTTGCGTGCGGCGGTGAAGTCCTGCATACCCGCAAAGGTGCTGGCGTAGTCCACCAGGCCGAGCTGTCGCGGCGCAAGGGCCATGTCAGGGGCGCGGACTCAGAGCACCACCTTGACCATCGGGTGCGTGGACAGGGTGCGGTACAGCTCGTCGAGCTGTTCACGGCTGGTGGCGGTCACAGTGATGGTCACGCCCAGGTATTTGCCGCCCTTGCTTTCGCGCAGCTCAATGGTGCTTGCATCGAAGGCAGGATCAAACTGGCGGGCGATCATGCTGATAGCGTGCACCAGGCCGTCGACTTTCACGCCCATCACCTTGATGGGAAACAAGGAGGGGTATTCGATCAGCGACTCTTGTCGCGCTGCCGGCGCGGGTGGCTGGACGCTCATGCGAAAGCGTCTTTCTTGACCTGCTGGTAGCCCGCATACAACTTGTCATAGACGGGGCCCGGCAAGCCGGTGCCGACGGGCAGGCCGTCCAGCCGGGTGATTGGCAAGACCTCTTTGGTGGCCGAACTCAGCATCAACTCGTCGGCGGCAAACACTTCTGCACGGCTGATGCGGCGCAACTCAAAGCGCAGACCGGCGGCGCGGCACAGCTCTTCAATCAGGCCGTAGCGTATGCCTTCGAGCACCAGGTTGTCTTTGGGCGTGCCCAACACGCAGCCGTCCTTGACCACCCAGACGTTGGCGGTGGCGGCTTCGCTCAGCATGCCATCGCGAAACATCACGGTTTCCGTGGCGCCCACATCGGCACTGATTTGTCGGGCAAACACCGCGCCCAGCAAGCTGGTGCTTTTAATATGCCCCTTCGCCCAGCGGAAGTCATCAGCCGTGACGCAGGCTACACCTGTGGCGCGATGCGCCGCCGGCACGGGTTTCATCAGGTTGGTCATGACAAACACGGTGGGCACCACGCCGGTGGTCATGACGTGGTCGCGGGGTGCAACGCCACGTGTGACCTGGATGTAAATCAGCTGGTCCAGCTTGTCGGTAGACACGCCCGCTCCTTGGGCAAAACTGGCTATCAGTTTTGCGGCCACGGCTTGCCATCCAGCATGCGTCAGGGGGTTTGCCATGCGCAGTTCGCTCAGACTGCGGTCCAGCCGGGCCATATGCTGCGCAAAGCGAAAGGGCTTGCCGGCATACACCGGCAGCACTTCATAGACGCCGTCGCCAAAAATGAAACCACGGTCCAGCACGCTGATTTTGGCGTCTTGCAGGGCGGTGTACTCGCCGTTGAGGTAGCACAGGGTGCGCGGCAAGTCGGCGGCAGGATCGCCTGCCGGGGCTGGGGAAGTTGATGTGTGGCTGGTGCTCATGGCGTGATTGTCATGCAAAGCGCAGAAAATTTAGCGCCAAAGCGCCACCGCCGCAATTGCCAGTGCGCCCGGCACCAGGTTCCATTGGGCAAGTCGGGCGACTTGCGGACACAAGACCAAAAGCATGAAACTCACTTCCCACCCGATGATAATGACCCTGTTGACGAAAGGCGCGGGTTTCTACGTATAATGAGTGGCTTTGCTAAGTGAGCCTGTTGTAACTTTGGCGTAACTGACGGTGTGGACAATGACAGAAACGCCAGGAAACGCATCCGCTGAAGAGTCTGATGTCATCCCCTTGACGCCTGAGCAGGCCCAACAGCTGATTGCTCAGAATCCTTCGTTGTCAGTGTGGTGGGTGTTGGCGGCTCAGGTGGTGGTGGGTGTGGCTGCTGCGGTGATTGCCGGCATGCTAACTGGCAAGACGGCGTCGGCTTGGTCGGCGTTTTACGGATGTTTGGCGGTGGTGATTCCGGGTGCGCTTTTTGCACGCGGTATTCGGAGTCAGTTTTCCTCCATCAGCGCTGTGACGGCAGGTTTTGGTTTTTTTGTGTGGGAGGCGGTCAAAATTGGCGTGAGTGTCGCCATGTTGGCTGCAGCCCCCCGGTTGGTTGCAGATCTGGACTGGTTGGCCATGCTGATCGGCCTGATCGTGACCCTGAAGGTGTATTGGCTGGCGCTTGGGGTGCGCCGCAAACGAAAAATTGCGTAAAGAGTAAACAATGTCCGAAGCAACAAACGCGCCTTCCGCCAGTGAATACATCGTTCACCACCTGACGCATTGGCAAAACAAGCCTCAAACTGAGATCGTTGACTTCTCGGTTTTCAATCTCGATTCACTTTTCTTTTCTATTTTGCTCGGCGTTCTGGGTTCCTTCTTTTTGTGGAAGGCTGCGAGCAAGGCCACTGCGGGTGTCCCCGGTCGTTTTCAGGCGGCCGTAGAAATGCTGATGGAGATGGTGGACGGCCAAGCCAAGTCCATCGTTCACAACGCCACCAGCCGTAAATTGGTGGCCCCGCTGGCATTGACGGTGTTTGTGTGGATTTTCCTGCTCAACGCCATGGATTTGTTGCCCCTGGACTTTCTCCCTGTGCTCTGGAGCGGCGTTTACAGCCTCATGGGTCTGGATCCGCACCACGCTTACCTGCGGGTTGTGCCCACTGCCGACTTGTCGATCACCATGGGTCTTTCGGTTTCTGTTCTCTTTATCTGCCTTTTCTACAACATCAAGATCAAGGGCATTGGCGGCTGGGCGCACGAGTTGGTGTCTGCACCTTTCGGTACCAGCAAGAACCCGATTTTTGCCGTCATTCTGGGTGTGGTCAACGTTGCCGAGCAACTCATTTCCTTCACTGCCAAAACGGTTTCGCACGGCATGCGACTGTTCGGCAACATGTATGCGGGCGAGCTGGTTTTCATGCTGATCGCTTTGCTGGGCGGCTCATGGGCTTTTTCCGCTGAACCCGGCAGCCTGATGTTGCTGCTTTTGCATGTGGTGGCCGGATGGGCTTGGGCCGTGTTTCACATCATCATTATTTTGTTGCAGGCTTTTGTGTTCATGATGCTGACCTTGGTCTACATCGGGCAAGCGCACGACGCGCATTGATTGAGTCAGTTTTCTTTTTTGTTTCGTTTTGTTTTTAGTTCATTAGGAGTTAATCATGGAAGTTATTAGTTTTGCTGCTCTGGCTGCTGGTCTGATCATCGGTTTGGGCGCTTTGGGCGCTTGTATCGGCATCGGCATCATGGGTAGCAAGTACCTTGAAGCAGCTGCTCGCCAGCCTGAGCTGATGGGTGAACTGCAGACCAAGATGTTCGTTTTGGCCGGCCTGATTGACGCTGCTTTCATTATCGGCACCGGTATTGCTTTGTGGTTCGCTACTGCCAATCCTTTCATCGCTCAAATCGCTCGCGCTGCGGCCGCTGCTGCTGCCAAGTAATTCCTGGTCGACAACCTCGCACTGGGAGATTAACTGTGAACATTAATGGAACACTGGTAGCGCAAGCTATCGTCTTCGCATTGCTGGTCCTGTTCACGATGAAATTCGTGTGGCCGCCCATCGCGGCTGCTCTGGACGAACGTGCCAGCAAGATCGCCGAAGGCCTGGCTGCTGCCGACAAGGCCAAGTCTGAACTCTCCGTGGCCAACAAGCGCGTTGAAGAAGAACTTGCCAAGTCGCGCAACGAGTCGGCTGTGCGTTTGGCGGAGGCCGAGCGACGTGCGCACGCCATGATCGAAGAAGCCAAGGGCAAAGCAACGGCAGAGGGCGCGAAAATCATCGCCGCTGCCCACGCTGAAGCTGAGCAGCAAAGCATCAAGGCCCGCGAAGTTCTGCGTGAGCAGGTTGCCGCGTTGGCGGTGAAGGGTGCCGAGCAGATCCTGCGCAAGGAAGTCAATGCCAGCGTGCATGCCGACTTGCTGGGCCGCCTGAAAACCGAGCTTTAAAAATATGGCCGAACTCGCCACCATCGCCCGTCCCTACGCTGAAGCGCTTTTCAAGGCGTGTCGCACTGATCTGGCCGTCACCGCAGCCTGGCTCGACGAGCTGGCTGCGATTGCAGCCAATGATCAGCTGCTTGAGTTTGCGCACGGACCGAAAGTGACCGCCCAGCAGACTTTTGACGTGGTCGCCGGTGTTGCTAAGACTGCGTTGCCTGAAAAGGCCCGGAACTTCCTGCGGGTCTTGATTGACAACAACCGGCTCAACGCATTGCCCGAAATTGCCGTCCAGTTTCGTGCCTTGAAAAATGCGCAAACCGGCTCTTCCGATGCCGTGGTCTACAGCGCTTTTGCGCTTGATGATGCGGCGCTGGCTGAGTTGGCTAAGACGCTGGAACAGCGCTTTAAACGCAAGCTCAACGTGCAGGTCGAAATCGAGCCGGCGCTGATAGGCGGTGTGCGCGTCGTGGTGGGCGACGAGGTGCTAGACACTTCGGTCAAAGCCCGTTTGGAACAAATGAAAGTGGCGCTGATCGCCTGAGCTTTCGCTCGGGTTCAGCCAACAACCTAGAAAGAAGGAAAGAGTCATGCAACTCAATCCAGCAGAAATTTCTGAACTGATCAAGAGCCGTATTGAAGGCCTTGGCGCCAGCAGCGACATTCGCAACCAGGGCACCGTGGTGTCTGTGGCTGACGGTATCGTGCGTATCCACGGCCTGTCCGATGTGATGCAAGGCGAGATGCTTGAATTCCCCGCCACCGCCGACGGCACCCCGACCTACGGTCTGGCGCTGAACCTTGAGCGCGACTCGGTCGGCTCGGTGGTGCTGGGCGAGTACGAGCACATTGCCGAAGGCGACACTGTCAAGTGCACGGGCCGCATTTTGGAGGTCCCTGTCGGCCCCGAGCTGCTGGGACGCGTGGTGAACGCGCTCGGACAGCCGATCGACGGCAAAGGCCCTATCAACGCCAAGTTGACCGACGTGATCGAAAAAGTCGCACCTGGTGTGATCGCCCGTAAATCGGTCGACCAGCCTCTGCAAACCGGCCTGAAGTCCATTGACTCGATGGTGCCTATCGGGCGCGGACAGCGCGAACTGATCATCGGCGACCGCCAGACCGGCAAGTCGGCCGTGGCCATCGATGCGATCATCAACCAAAAAGGCCAAAACGTTCCGTGCATCTACGTGGCGATTGGTCAAAAAGCTTCCTCCATCAAAAACGTCGTGCGCGCTCTAGAGCAAGCCGGCGCGATGGAATACACCATCGTGGTAGCCGCGTCGGCTTCTGAGTCGGCGGCCATGCAGTACGTCAGCGCCTACTCGGGCTGCACCATGGGCGAGTACTTCCGCGACCGTGGTCAAGACGCGCTGATCGTTTATGACGACTTGTCCAAGCAGGCCGTGGCTTACCGCCAAGTCTCGCTGCTGCTGCGTCGTCCACCAGGCCGTGAAGCTTACCCCGGCGACGTGTTCTATCTCCACAGCCGTCTGCTCGAGCGCGCTGCCCGCGTGAACGAAAAATACGTCGAAGACTTCACCAAAGGCGAAGTCAAAGGCAAAACCGGTTCACTGACTGCCCTGCCGATCATCGAAACGCAGGCAGGCGACGTGTCCGCTTTCGTTCCAACCAACGTGATCTCGATCACCGACGGCCAGATCTTTCTGGAAACCAGCTTGTTCAACGCCGGTATTCGCCCCGCCATCAACGCTGGTATCTCGGTGTCGCGCGTCGGTGGTGCAGCCCAGACCAAATTGATCAAGAGTTTGTCCGGCGGTATTCGTACCGACTTGGCCCAGTACCGTGAGTTGGCTGCTTTCGCGCAGTTCGCCTCTGACCTGGACGAAGCCACCCGCAAGCAGCTGGACCGCGGTGCCCGTGTAACAGAACTGCTGAAGCAGGCGCAGTATTCACCTCTGTCGATATCGACCATGGGCGCCACGCTGTTCGCAGTGAACAAAGGCTTCATGGACGACATCGATGTCAAGAAGGTTCTGGCGTTTGAAGCCGGCCTGCACAGCTACCTCAAGGACAAGCATGCTGCCCTGATGGCCAAGCTCGAAGCCAATAAAGCCATGGACAAAGATGCCGAGGCTGAGTTGACGACCGCTGTGACCGCGTTCAAGAAATCGTTTGCCTGATCCGCGCCTGAATCTACAAAAGCCACAAGCTTTCAGAAACATTTAGGAACACATATGGCAGCAGGCAAGGAAATACGCGGCAAGATCAAGTCGGTGGAAAACACCAAGAAGATCACCAAGGCCATGGAAATGGTGGCCGCTTCCAAGATGCGCAAGGCGCAGGAGCGCATGCGTGCAGCGCGTCCGTACAGCGACAAAATTCGCAACATCGCGGCCAACCTGAGTCATGCCAACCCTGAGTACACGCATGCATTTATGCAGACCAACGAGTCAGCGGTTACAGGCTTCATCGTCGTGACCACAGACAAAGGGCTGTGCGGCGGCATGAACACCAACATCTTGCGCGCAGTCACAGGCAAGCTCAAAGAAGCTCAAGCAGCCGGTAAGACCGCGCAAGCTGTTGCCATCGGCAACAAGGGACTGGGCTTCTTGAACCGGGTTGGCGCGCAGGTGGTTTCGCATGCGACGCAACTCGGCGACAAGCCGCACCTCGAAAAACTCATTGGCCCGGTGAAGGTGATGCTCGACGCTTACAGCGAAGGCAAGGTCAGCGCGGTGTATCTTTGCTACACCAAGTTCATCAACACCATGCGCCAGGAGCCGGTGATAGAGCAGCTGCTGCCATTGAAGGACATGCAGGCGGATAAAACTGCGCACAGCTGGGACTACATCTACGAGCCCGATGCACAAAGCGTCATCGATGACTTGTTGGTGCGTTACACAGAAGCGCTGGTTTACCAGGCCGTGGCTGAGAACATGGCGTCCGAGCAATCGGCGCGCATGGTGGCCATGAAGGCCGCTACCGACAATGCCGGCAGCGTGATTGGCGAACTCAAGCTGGTCTACAACAAGACGCGTCAAGCGGCGATCACGAAAGAACTTTCGGAAATCGTCGCAGGTGCAGCAGCTGTCTAGGCCGATGGCCCCGCAGCACATCAGAATCTAAAGAACGTAAGAACGAAAGAGGTTTCAATCATGGCTCAAGCTCAAGGCAAGATTGTTCAGTGTATTGGCGCTGTGGTGGACGTAGAGTTCCAGCGCAACGAAATGCCCAGCATTTATGACGCGCTCAAGATGGAAGGTTCCGCGCTGACCCTCGAAGTGCAGCAGCAGCTCGGCGACGGCATCGTGCGCACCATTGCGCTGGGCACGTCCGATGGATTGCGCCGCGGCAACATGGTCTACAACACCGGTGCCAACATCACGGTGCCTGTGGGCAAGGCCACACTGGGTCGTATCATGGACGTGCTCGGCGCGCCCATTGACGAGCGCGGCCCGGTTGACCAGGCTCTGATGGCGCCTATTCACCGCAAAGCCCCCGCTTACGATGAACTCTCGCCATCGCAGGAACTGCTGGAAACCGGCATCAAGGTGATTGACCTGGTGTGCCCGTTTGCCAAAGGCGGTAAGGTCGGCTTGTTCGGCGGCGCCGGCGTCGGCAAGACCGTGAACATGATGGAACTGATCAACAACATCGCCAAGGCGCACTCGGGTCTGTCTGTGTTTGCCGGCGTGGGTGAACGTACCCGTGAGGGCAATGACTTCTATCACGAGATGGCCGACTCCGGCGTCGTGAATCTCGAGAACCTGGGCGAATCCAAAGTGGCCATGGTCTACGGCCAGATGAACGAGCCTCCAGGAAACCGTCTGCGCGTGGCGCTGACCGGCCTGACGATTGCTGAGTCCTTCCGTGACGAAGGCCGTGATGTGCTGTTCTTTGTGGACAACATTTACCGCTACACACTGGCCGGCACTGAAGTGTCTGCGCTGCTGGGCCGTATGCCGTCGGCTGTGGGTTACCAGCCAACACTGGCCGAAGAGATGGGCCGCCTGCAAGAGCGGATCACCTCCACCAAGGTCGGCTCTATCACTTCTATCCAAGCCGTTTATGTTCCTGCCGATGACTTGACCGACCCATCGCCTGCTACCACCTTTGCCCACCTGGACTCCACCGTGGTGCTTTCGCGTGACATCGCTTCGCTGGGTATCTACCCTGCGGTGGACCCGCTGGACTCGACCAGCCGCCAGCTCGACCCTAACGTGGTGGGCGAAGACCACTACGCCACAGCCCGCGCCGTGCAGGGTACCTTGCAGCGCTACAAAGAGTTGCGCGACATCATTGCGATTCTGGGTATGGACGAACTGGCTCCTGAAGACAAATTGGCTGTGGCCCGCGCCCGCAAGATCCAGCGTTTCCTGTCGCAGCCATTCCACGTGGCTGAAGTGTTCACCGGCTCGCCCGGCAAGTACGTCAGCCTGGCTGAAACCATTCGCGGCTTCAAGATGATTGTGGCCGGCGAGTGCGATCACCTGCCAGAGCAGGCTTTCTACATGGTTGGCACGATTGACGAGGCCTTCGAAAAAGCCAAGAAGATCTAAGGCATCTTTCACATGAACACCATCCACGTCGATGTCGTCAGCGCCGAAGAGTCCATCTTTTCGGGTGAGGCCCGTTTTGTGGCCCTGCCCGGCGAGACCGGCGAGCTGGGTATCTTCCCCCGCCATACGCCCTTGATCACGCGCATCCGGCCCGGCGCTGTGCGCATTGAAAAAGCCGATGGCTCTGAA
>Ga0164295_10005139_pt1 | contig 10357 bp, 8 predicted proteins | sample GEODES006metaG_FD_111798 | JGI IMG/M metagenome (GOLD analysis project Ga0164295, IMG submission 111798) | Oligotrophic lake water microbial communities from Sparkling Lake, Wisconsin, USA - GEODES006 metaG | ecosystem: Environmental > Aquatic > Freshwater > Lake | place: USA: Sparkling Lake...
GCCCTTGACTCGTCGGCGCTTCAGAACGTTCTGGCCGTCTGTCGTGCGCATGCGGACACGAAAACCGTGAGTGGTTTGTCGCTTCCGATTGTTAGGTTGAAATGTACGCTTCATAGCAATCTATTCCCTTGGACGCACCGCGCCCTCGAATGAACTGAGAATGATACCAGATCACGGATCAAATCAAGACGACGAACGAAAATACTTGGTTTCGCTGATACCCATATCCCGTTACCTCGAAGAGCCAAGCTATTTGACCACAATCCATAGCTGTGGTTTGCATAATTCTTGCTCTGGCTTCTGCCAATTCCGTGACCCATTCAAATTCAATCAATGTTCTAAAAAAATATCCTGGTCTTGAATCTGCCGTATTGCGCTCGGAGCGCGCAATTCGATTTGAGGACGGATCTTATCTTGGCGAGCAGCCAGGACAATATCGGTTCGGTCTGTCAGGTACGGGTCGATTGACGGTCGGCAACCTTTCCCTCCGAACTGTTTCTTTCGGTAACGGCATCAACTCATCGCCAGCCATGACTCCGCAACCAGCGCTTGGCGCGGATGAGGCCAATTTTAGCAAGCTCACCTTTAGGCGCCCCGGCCTTTCTGAATGGTACGTCAACGAAGGGAAATCCCTCCATCACTGGTTCAAAGTTGATCGGAAACTGAGCGCTGGCAACCTCTGGGTCAAGCTTTCCACCTTTGGGGCAAAGGGAGTTCAGGCCGGACAAAACAAAATTCAGTTTGAAACCACCGAAGGCAGCCTCACTTACGAAGGGCTTAAAGTATGGGATGCGAACGGCAAGCCATTGCCCGCCAAGATGCAACTTCGCGGTACTGAGATCGTGATTGGCGTTGAAGACAATGGCGCCAAATATCCCGTGACGATCGATCCGGAATGGGTGGAAGGAAATGCGTTGGTCGCCAGCGATCCGGGCGAGAATCATCAGTTCGGTTGGAGTGTGGCCGTGGATGGTGACACCGCCGTGATTGGCGCGCAAGGCGCGAGCGATCAGGGTTTTGCCAACGCTGGCAAGGCCTATATCTTTATGCGAGATGGTCTGAAATGGCGAGAAGCAGCCATTTTAGGAGCGGGTGAGAAACGAGCAGAACTCAATAACTTCTTTGGTTGCAGCGTTGCCATTAGCAAAGACACGGTCATCGTTGGTGCCCTCCGCACTACAACCGAAGCGGGCGAGCGAGCCGGGAGCGCACATATCTTCACCCGCAGTGAAAAGGACTGGACCCAGCAAGCCGTGCTGATTCCAAGCGATTCTGAGAAGTCGGCTGCCTTCGGCGTATCGGTTGCAATCGACGGAGACACCGCAGTCGTTGGCGCTCCAGCGGCCACGTACAACGACGCTGCGTTCGCCGGAAAAACGTACGTGTTTGAACGACGCGATACCGAATGGTTCGAGTCGGAAGTTTTGAACTCAGATAAGTTGAAAGGAGAAACCCGCGCCTTCGGTGTTAGTGTGTCGCTCCGACGTGACCAACTGATTGTCGGTGCCCCAGATACCACGGTAGATGGATTTAAATATGCCGGATCTGCGCATATCTTCACCCTTCAAGATCGGCGATGGACCGAAGCGGCCACGCTCGTTGACAAGGAACCCGAAGATGGCGGCGCCTTTGGATATTCGGTCGACATCGACAAAGACTGGGCCATTGTCGGCGCTCCGGGTTCAACCGTCGACGGTAAGCGACTCGCTGGCAAGGTTTGGACCTTTAGCCAAGGAGAGTCAGGCTGGGGCGTGCAGCAGCTTCTGACAGCGACGGAACCGATGGAGGAGGCGTCCTTTGGCCAATCCCTGAGCTTCAGCGGAAACACGTTGCTCGTCGGCGCACCTTACGAACGACGACGCGGAGGAGCATCTGTGTTTCGGCGATTTGATCGTGAATGGAAACACTCCCAGAATTTGAAGTACCAGGATGACCAAGAAGAAGGCTACTTTGGCCAGTCGGTCGCGGTTCGAGACGATGCAATGCTCGTTGGCGCATTTGGCGCGATCGTGAAAGACGTCCCTTACATCGGCAAGGTGTTCTCGTTCAATCCTGAACTGGCGGTGACGTTCCCGACCTCCGGAGTAACCGGCGGTAAAGCAATCGTCGGCACGATTTCGGTCACGACGCCCGGTACGGTGGACTCTGTCATCTATCTTTCGAGCGACAACCCGGCGGTGAGCGTGCCACCTGCGGTTTCAATTCCCGCGGGTTCCGACTTCGTAACCTTCACGGCGACCAGCTCCGTGGTTTCGGTCGACACTCCGGTCTACATTTCCGCATACGGAGATCGTTTTGAGAATCGCATCGGCTTCCTTACGGTTCGAACTCCGCGGGTTGGTGCCATATCGTTCAATGCCATCGCTATTCGAAACGGACAGTCGGCAACGGGAACGGTGACCCTGCAGTCCGCCGCTCCGACCGGCGGAATTCTCGTCACTTTAACGAATCCAAGTCCTAGCAGCCTAACGGTCCCATCGACCGTGCTGGTGGCGGCCGGAGCGAGCCGAGCCAATTTCACGGTTACGGGACGAAACGTCGCGACCGCACAAAGCGTTCGCGTCGTCGCGACTCCAACATTTAGCGAAAAGTCGGCGGCGATTACGGTCAATCCAGCCGCTTTGGCTAGCGTGAGTGTTCCAGACTTCCTTCGCGGCGGCTCGACCATGGGAACCGTTAGCTTAGAAGCGGTTGCCCCAGCGGGCGGAAGAGTCGTAAGACTCAGCTCTAGTTCCACGGGAATCACGGTGCCAGACAACGTGACCATTCCAGCCGGCGAGACATCGGCATCCTTTGTGGTGAGCTCGACCAAACAAGTCGTCGGCGCGGTGATTCAGGCGAGCAGCCTTGGTGGCGTCACGGTCAGTGACACGGTTTCGACCGTGTACATCGATGTCACTTCGGTCACTAGTTCGAGTAGCCAAATCCGAAACGGCACGAGTGCGACCGTGATGGTGAACCTGAACGGCGTAACTCCGGTCGCCGTGACGGTGTCGGTTCGAGTGCAAAAGTTGGGTGTGCTCTCCGCTCCACTTTCGCTGATGATTCCTGCGGGGAGTAGCTCGGCTACCTTCCAGGTCAATGGCATCGGTCGAGGAGTGTCGAACGTTTACGCGGAGCTGCCCGGCGGAGGCACGAAGGGCGCGGTCATTCGTGTTATCGACTAGCTCTTGTTGACCATACGACACAGAAAGGGGTTGGAACTCGGTTCCAACCCCTTTCGTTTTAAGGATTTTCAGTTCTTTTTGCCGAGTGCCGTGTCTAGCTTTGCCCGCATGGTCGACAAGTCAACCAAGGACTGGAGGCCGCGGAGGTCGATGTGCAAGATCTGCGCGAAATCTGGCCCGAAGAGCCACGCTAGAACGTTGATGTGCTCCCGTAAATCCCAGGCTTCTTTCGCGATTCGAATGTGCTCAGACTTACCGATCGCGTCTACCTGTTTTGACAACTGTCGGCCGGAGTTTTGGAGTCGACTTTGAACCTGTTTTGCTTCCTGCGACGCCGATCGATTCAGAGATTGCCACGTCTTCTGGAGCGTGCCCATATCCGGCTGGGCCGAAGCCGTTCCGGCTAGAACCATCGAGATCGCGAGAGAAGAAACAGCCTTCATCGTTAACTCAAATACTCCCGAGGATCGGCAAGCTTGCCTTTGATCGCGGTTGCGGTGGCGGTGATCGGCGAAACCAAGTGGGTTCGAGAACCCGGTCCTTGGCGACCTTCGTAAGGTCGATTGCTCGTTGATGCAGAGCGCTCACCTGGTCGAAGGATGTCGCCATTCATACCAAGGCACATCGAACAACCGGCAAAGTGCCACTCAAATCCCGCTTCGGTGAACACGTCTTGGAGCCCTTCTTGTTCGGCCAGCTTCTTCACCGCTTCACTTCCTGGAACTACCATTGCCCGCACTCCCGACGCCACCTTTCGGCCCCGCACCAACGCGGCAGCTTCCCGGAGGTCCTCAATTCGCGAGTTGGTGCAAGAACCAATAAACACTGTATGAATATCCAACTCCGAGACTGGCGTGCCGGGCTTTAGTCCCATGTAACGCTGTGCTCGTTCCTCGGCTGAGTCTTTTGGCTCGGGCACGGCCTCATTAATGTCTACCGTCATTGCGGGGGTTGTTCCCCAACTCACTTGCGGTGAGAGGGTCGTTGCGTCCAGGTGCTCAGATCGGTCGAAGTGCGCGCCTTCGTCGGTTCGAAGTCCGGCGACTTGGCTCGTGAGCAGCTCGAAATCAGCCCCCTTCGGCGCAAACGGGCGATCTTCCGCCGAGATGAACTCCATCGTGGTGGCATCGGGTGCAATCATTCCGGCGCGGGCCCCCATTTCGATGCTCATGTTGCAAATCGTCATGCGGCCGCTCATCGAGAGCGCTTCAATTGTGCTTCCGCGGTACTCGACCACATAGCCCGTTCCTCCGCTCGCGCCAAGCTTTCGGATGATCGCGAGAATCACATCCTTTGCCGTCACTCCAAGCGGCAGTTCGCCGTTCACTTCGATGCTCAGGCTCTTCGGCTTGCTAGGTGCACGCAATGTCTGAGTCGCGAGCACGTGCTCAACCTCGCTTGTTCCGATGCCGAAGGCCAGCGCACCGAATGCGCCGTGCGTGCTGGTGTGGCTGTCGCCGCAGACGATCGTCCGTCCGGGCAAGGTGATTCCGAGCTGAGGTCCGATGACGTGGACGATGCCCTGTCGGTCTTCCTTGTAGCCAAACAGCGGAATCCCGAACTCTTGCGTGTTCCGCGCGAGGGCAGCAAGCTGCTTTCCGCTCACCGTTGATTCGTCAATCGGGCGGCCGTCGGTTGGCACGTTGTGGTCCACCGTCGCGAAGGTCAAATCGGTTCGCCGCACTGTCCGACCGTGTTCCCGAAGACCATCAAACGCCTGCGGCGAGGTGACTTCGTGCACCAAGTGGCGGTCGATATAGAGCAGAACGCCTCCGTCGGGCAGCTCCGATACCACGTGCTGATCCCAAACCTTATCGAAAAGCGTCTTCGCCATGCCCAGATTGTAATCAAGATCGTCGCTATACTTCTTAAGGTTATGCCTTCGTTTCTGGCCCTTCTCATCACCCCCGCGCTCGTTTTCTCCGGAGCGCAGGCTCCCGATGCAGATCGGCTGAAAGGTTCTAGCCGCAAAGAGGAAGCGGGCTGGGTTCAGATCACTCTCAAAGGCGAACCGAAAAACATCGGCTATCAGCTCGGATATCTCGGCTCGGCGGAAATCTTGGACGCCCACACCGTTGTTCGCTCGAGCGTGAAGGGCAGTACTGGAAAGGACTGGGAATGGTTCCGAACCGAAGCCCAACGAATGTTTTGGGACAAGCTCGACAAGGAGTACCAGGACGAGATTGATGGACAAGTTGAAGGGCTAAAAGCAAAGAACGTCAACCTCGACCGCTGGGACGTTCTGGCATACAACGCCCACATCGAACTTGAGGGCTACTACTGGCCCTGGCTGAATTCCAAGGCCAGTACCAAAGAATCGTGCTCTGCTTTCGTTGCGACCGGCAAGGCGACCAAGGACGGAAAACCGGTCATCGGCCACAACATGTGGTGGGACTACTTGGTCGGTCAGCGATTCAACTTCGCGCTGGATATCCAGCCGACGAAGGGACATCGAGTCGTGATGGACGCCCTGCCTGGATTCATCCATTCCGGCACCGATTTCGCCATCACCTCTGCCGGACTGATGATCTGCGAAACCACGCTCCCGGGCTTTTTCGGCTTCGATCCGGAGGGGATTCCCGAGTTTGTCCGAATGCGCAAAGCCACCCAGTACGCCAAGAACATCGACGAATGGGTCGGCATCATGAAGGCAGGCAACAACGGCGGTTACGCCAACACCTGGCTCCTGGCCGACATCAATGCCAACGAGATCGGCAAGCTTGAACTCGGTCTCAAGAACATGGTCTTCACCCGATCCAAAGACGGCTACTTCGTTGGCGCGAACTTCTGCGAGGACCCGAAACTGACGGCCGAAGAGATTCGCGGCTGGAACCCAGATCCGAAACGAAATGGCTCCCTGCGAAGAAAAGCTCGCTGGGAATCTTTGCTGACCAAAAACACCGGGCTGGTCGATGACCTGCTTGGACGAGAATTCCTGTCCGACACCTACGATGAAGTTCTTGACCGAAAGGGAGCTTCCGGCAGCACTCTTTGCGGTCGCGGTGCCTTCGGTGGGGCGGTCAACGCTAAAGTGGCCAACGCCGAACTCGGCCGAAAACTCTCGTACTGGGGCCGCATGGGCTGCACCGATGGCACTCCGATCACCTTCAACTCCACCCGCCCAAAGGGTCTGAAAGACATGCCCACGATGCCTTGGCTGTTAATTCAAAATAAGTAGGTCGTCCATTTGGAACGCAGTCAGTGGGTCTGTCACAAATTCAGCAAGTCCCAGGCCCACGAGACTTGTCGATGAGCGCACATGGCCTCGTGGGACGAACCGTGTTACCGATACTGTTTCGGCAACTGCAGAACTTGCGGGTGGAAGTAGTCCACCTCGATGATGTACGACGGTAGCCGAAATCCGGCCTGGCAGTCGTTCCAGAGGCATTCGCGACTGAGGATCGAGAGTCGATTTTCAGCGCCTAACGATGTCGGCAGATTGTTCGGTTCGGACTTGTCCCAGTTCGTAAAGTTCCAGAGCTCGCCGGTGATCCATTTCCAGCCTTCGCTGGAGGACTTTCTAGAGGAAGGGCAGTAGCCTCCCAGCCACGGGCCCTCGATTGGGGTTTCGAGCGAGAAGTAGTTTCGCGAGTCAACGAGTTCCGCAATGAACTTCTGCTCATCGGCGTTCGTGATCGTGGCCAGGTGTCCGCCTTCCGATTCGGCGATGATTTCTGCATCTTGCCAGGAGATGCCGCTTTTCGCCGTGATTGCTTTGTACCAGTGCCCATTTCCGGCCCACTGAACAAAGCCGCGCTCCGAAAGCGTCGGATCGTATTTGGTTTTCATCTGTGCCCCGACGGTGCTTTCGTACACCACCGTTACAGGCAGCTCACGTTTTGTTTTCGAAGCGGTGATATCGAGAACAAAGTTCGTCTGGAAGGGCAGTTTCACCCCGATCTGCTTGACCGGCTCGCCCAGCGAAACCGGTAACTGCAGCTTCAGTTGGTTGCCAAGGCGATCGATATTGCTTGTGTTGATCAAGCTGCCTTCGGTCAAATCATAAGCCGCTTGGAAGCCTGGAAACTGAGAGCGGCGAGCACTCCCGCCAAAGTAGTCGGTGTCTTCGGCGTTCACCGCAACGAGGCTGAGTTTCTCGGCATCGGTGCTGGTGCTTAAGGAAAACTCCGGTGCCTCGGTCTCGATCCCCAACAGCTTTGCTGGCGCGGTGACATTCACGAACTTGGGAAAATTCTCTTCGCTTAGGGTCAGCTTGAACGACACGTTTGGCTCGGACATTGACATCCAAGTCCCGTCCGGAAGGATCTTTCTAAGCTCCTCCATCGTCGTGGCCGTGAACTGGTGTTCCCCCGGCGGCAATACGTCCTGCTTGCCTGGCCGTTTGAGCGTCGCCGCATTGCGGATCGTTACCGTGTATGGCCGCAGTTTCGCGAGGAAGAGATTTGCATCAACATCCTGAACCGCTCGGCGGTTGACGTTGATATTCACCCAGGCAGGCGCAGCATCAATGTGGTGTGCCGCTACAGAAAGCAGGGTCATTTAATGGGATCGCCCTTTTCGAGGTACGAGTCAGCCGAGGATTTTCCATCGCTGCCGCTGGCTGGCTGAGTATTTGAGACAGCGGTCGGGGTGGAGGTCGATTCGGCGGCGTCGCTTGCAGAGCTGGTTGGGTCGGAGGCGGGTTGGCTCTGCGGAGCCGGGGATTCCGGTGCCGGCTGCTCATCGGCTCGAGGGTTGGTGCTTGGGGCTTCGGCTTGTGGTGGAACTTGGATTTGGTTTGTAATGCTGATTGGCTGAGGCGTCGGCGCCGGTCGACTCGCCGTGTCCACCTCACTCACAAAGCTGGACCGGGCAGTTCCTCGGTAGCCCGTAGCCGGTGGGTTCAAAATGTTTCCGAGCATCCAGCCGATCGCAACGATCACGCCGACGATTCCGGCGGCCAACCATGGCACCAGGTTCTGACTGCCGCTCCTAGTGGTCGAAACTGCTACCGGCGCTGCCGCGACCGCTTCTGGTTCTTCTGGCATCGGAACAACGGGGACGTTGCGTAGGATCGCCGGGGTCTTACAGGTGGCGCAGGATGGCTTTCCGTCAATTCCGACCAAAGCGTGCGGTCGCTTCAAGTTGCTCCGACAAATAAGGCATTGATTTGGAACCATCGGCAGCAACGACGAGGCGCAATGTCGACAAGTTAGAATGCCCTGTTCGCCGAAGAGGGATAGGGAAATCTCCTCGAGGGTCACGTCTCCGTGACAGTTCGCACAAAAGAGCTCTTGGGGGACCTTGGAATCTCCCGCCGCTCCCGGCTTGCCACTGTTATCTATAACGAGATTTTTGATGAAATGTGAACTCATGAATAGCTCCGCTAAACGTCCGGGAATCTAACTTGCACCTCGGGACGCCGTTACTCCCAATAGGTCCTCCGACACCAAGCATTCAGATGTATCGGAGTATACGTTTGTTAAGAGTTGCTCTGAGCAAAAAGTTCTAGGCCCAGCCTGATCAATCCACGAAGTCGTCTTCCGACGGTCGCTTCTTCAGATAAGCCTCGATAAACCCGTCAATGTCGCCATCCAATACGCCGGAAACGTTGGCGGTTTCGTGGCCGGTACGGTGGTCTTTCACCATCGTGTACGGCTGCATCACGTAGCTTCGAATCTGCCGACCCCAAGCCGCCGGACCGCCGTCGCTCTTCAAGGCCTGGACCTTGGCCTCGGCGTCCAATCGTTCGACTTCCATGAGGCGAGCAAGCAATACCGACATCGCCGACGCACGGTTTTTGTGCTGACTCCGCTCGTTCTGGCAGTTGACTACAATTCCGGTGGGCAAGTGGGTGATTCGGACGGCCGATTCTGTCTTGTTAACGTGCTGACCACCTGCGCCGCCGGCACGAAGGGTTTCCACCTTCAAGTCTTCCGGGTTGATCGTGACTTCAGACTCCTCAATTTCCGGCAGAACCTCGAGCTTGGCGAACGACGTGTGCCGTCGAGATGCTGCGTCGAACGGAGAAATTCGGACGAGTCGATGCACGCCGATTTCTGACCGCAGGAACCCGAAGGCGTTTTCTCCCGTGATCTGCATCTGAATGCTGCGGTAACCCACGACGTCTCCGGGGGTTTCGCTCATGATTTCAACCTTGAATCCGTGTCGCTCGGCCCAGCGCTGATATTGCCGCTGCAGAATCGAAGCCCAGTCGCAAGCTTCCGATCCGCCCGCGCCTGCCTGAACTTCCAAAAGCGCATTCCGCGAGTCGTATTCGCCGGTGAGCAATGTGCGGAGCTCGTAGGCGTCCAACTTCGCCATGAAGTCAATTGCCATGGCGTCGGCCTCTTTCTCGGTTTCCTCGTCTGGCTCAAGCTTCAACATGCCGTAAAGCTCGTCGATATCCCGCTCCATCTTGTCGAGTTGCAAGAACGGGTTGAGCACGTTTCGAATTCGCGAAAGGTGCTGAAGGGTTTTGTTGGCCGCGGCTGGGTCGTCCCAGAAGGTGAGTTCGGCTGACTGAGCTTCTAGCTCTTCAATGTTGCGCTGCATTCGAGGGACGTCAAAGATGCCCCCTAATCGCGTCCAGACGACTGCGCGCCTCGGACAAAGTCTGATGCTGTTCTAACGATAGCACTCGCCTAGTTTACCGGTGAACCGCCTAAGGCACCTTCGCCGCTGGATCACTCGATCCAAACTCGTCCTTTGGTAGAACCAAGATGGCCAAGAACAGGCAAGCCAAGATGTACGCTCCCGGCACTAAATACTGAAACGCCTCCGGGTATTCCGGGCGTGGAGCCTGTTGCGCCAATGCCGAAATGAAGCTGTGCTGTAATCGGAGGAACAGGAAAACCCCGGTGCAAAGCGCGCCGCCAATGAACCCGCAAGCCCCGCCGAGCCCAAACTTCCGCGTGGCATAAATTCCCAGAATTGTCGCCGGAAGCGGACCCGCCGCAAAACAGATGAGCAGCCACTGGACTTGCTCGGTCTTCTGAAAAGCGACGAACGGCCAAATGCTTAGCAAGTATCCGGCCACCGCGGCGACCAAAAAGCCGCTGCACCCAAAGATCATTTGGGCGTCCATGTCTTTCTCCGGACGCACCGCCGCGTCGAGGGTCTCGTCGGTATTCAGCGGTTCAAGGGCCATGTGGAGGTCTTCAGCCTTCGATGACGAGCTTCGTAAAGTCACCCGCCGCGAGCAACTGGAGCGCCGCCGCATGCAAAAGCGTTAATCGAGCATAGCGCAC
>Ga0164295_10005141_pt1 | contig 10355 bp, 7 predicted proteins | sample GEODES006metaG_FD_111798 | JGI IMG/M metagenome (GOLD analysis project Ga0164295, IMG submission 111798) | Oligotrophic lake water microbial communities from Sparkling Lake, Wisconsin, USA - GEODES006 metaG | ecosystem: Environmental > Aquatic > Freshwater > Lake | place: USA: Sparkling Lake...
ATACACCTCGCGCTGGCTCTCTGACGCCGAATCGGAAAACACCAAGGCATTATCTTGATCAGTTGCAATGGTTTGTTCGCTACGCCCTTCAGAGCCTAAAGCGATCCAAGCAAACTGGGTCATATTCAATTGATGTTTAGCCGCATAAATTTCAATTAGTCGAACTGTTAGGACATCATTTAAATGACTAATCAGCGTAGTGAGCTGGCGCGCCTGAACGCCTTGACCCAATAAGTTACGAGCAAATTTACGGATATCGTCTGCACACTTCTTTAGTTGAGCAAGCTCATCTGTTCCGCGAATTGCAGAACTGATATTACTAAGTGAGAGCCGTTGCAAGGAAAACAGGTCACGCTCTGAAATAATGCCAACCAGCTCACCCTGATCCAAAACAGGTAAGTGCCGAATATTAAAACGGGACATTAATAAGCCCGCCCTTTCAGCAGTGTCATCGACAGTCAAGGTTTTTACATCCGGCGTCATCACCGCAGAGATAGGGGTGCTCAAATCTAAATTACTCAGAGTAACGCGTGATAGCACATCGTAACGCGTCAAAATTCCTAAAATAGTACGCTGATCCTCCACTATCAGAATAGATCCTACTTTTTTTTCATCAATCAGAGTCAAGGCTTCGCGTAAGGATTTGTTGGGGCCGATGGTCAATGGTTTTTTGAGAGCTAGATCACCCACCCTACTTTCCAATGATTGTTCTGCAAGCGCCTGAGATGCAAATGCATTACGTAAAGCAATGCGCGATTCTTGAAGCAATCCCCAAATACGGTTATTTAAAAATTCACTAAAGGGTATCGATTGAGATGCTAACTGGCGCATTGCTTCTACTGGAAACAATAAACAAAAACAATCATCTATTGCACTATAGGTTGTCGAGACTGGTCGATTAGCAAATGCAGAGCCAATCGAAAATAAACTTCCTGCATCGAGTAAAAAAGCAGTCTCTTCAATTCCAGGAATATCTCGTCGCCCTGATACGCGCCCTTGTCTAATCAGATATAAGAATTGTGGAGCACCGTCGGCTGGCGACAGAATGACCTCTTTAGGTGCAAAGTAAGCTTCGCTAGATGCCCTTAGAAAAAAATCGACATCCTTTTGGGCCATCTTCGAAAATGGCAGGCTTTGCATAAGCTGTTGACGTAAGTTTTGAACGAGGCTGTGCGAAGTAGGATAAGTAGCATTACTTTTTTCGGCCATTGATGGATCCGTTTTCAAAAGAAAAAGCTTCTATTTATTTAATCAGCCCATTGTGCATGGGGTTCACTTTAGTCTCAATACTGCTATTGGCGACAGTACTGTAGCCTGGCAGACTGTGCTGGCATGATGCCATGAGTGCTTATAAGTCTATGATTTATAATCACTTTAAGTATTTGGTGGCGAATCAGGGATTTGAACCCCGGACCTGCGGATTATGATTCCGTCGCTCTAACCAGCTGAGCTAATTCGCCGAAGGAGTGATTTTAGCTTATTTGGATTAGCCGTTCAATTTTATTTAGTTTTATTTAGTGCGTGAGGAGAGCTTTTTGTAGACCTCCTGAAGAAAAATCCAGAGGGCAGGCAAACCTGGAATCACAATCATCGCAAGAGCGACTAGGGAAAAATTACTCTTTACCCAAGGATGATCGCCAATGATGAAACCAAGACTAGTCAAACTACAAACCCAAAGAATGCCGCCAGCAATATTATAAAAAGCAAATACCGAGTAGCGCATATGGGCAACACCTGCCACAAAAGGGGCAAAGGTTCGTATGAATGGCATAAAACGGCCAAGAACAATCGTTATTGGGCCGTACTTCTCGTAAAAAGCATGGGCCTTGTCAAACGCATTGCGATTAAACCAGCGTGAGTTTTCCCAAGAAAAAACCCTGTCTCCAATATAGCGTCCGATGGAGTAGTTCAAGGCATCACCAACGACGGCTGCAGTAGTTAGCAAGCCCATCAGCAAAAATAAATCCAAACCTCCAACCGCAGCAATCGCACCTGCCACAAATAACAAAGAATCTCCAGGCAAAAACGGCATCACTACAAAGCCTGTCTCGACAAAAATAATGGCGAAAAGTAAGGCGTAAATCCACATGCCCCACTCATTAGCCACAAGCGCTAAGTTTTTATCGAGGTGAAGAAATAAATCTAGAAGGTAAGAGAAGTCCAAAAGAGAGTCCTTGAAGGGGGGCGGCTGCTACCGAGTGACGCTGAAATTGTAACAAATGATGCTCTAGGAGCCTTTTAAATTGACTCGATCGTCTTTGGTATTGAAGAATGTTACAGTTTTCCTGTCTAGACTCATTTAAGCTATGAGCACCAAGAAAGTTTCTTGTTACACCTATTCTTACTTTCACGAAAAACGACATGATCAAAATATCAACGCTATTTACAAAAACTCTTTTGATGAGTGCCTGCGTTTTAGTCACCCTATTTTCAATGGGCTGCTCTAAGTCAGATAATAAATCTTCCAAGGTTTTACAAGTTGCAATCTCACCCTCTATTCCGCCATTTACCTATGAGGAAAATGGCAAGACAGTTGGGGTTGATCTAGATATTTTTAAAGGATTTTGTGAATCGCGTGGCTATACCTACCAATTAAAAGCATATGACTTTCAAGGGATGCTTGGCGCTGTTGCTAGCGGACAAGCAGATGTGGCCTTCTCTGGAATTTCGATCACACCAAAACGCATGGAAGTGATGGACTTTTCTAATCCCTATGTACAAAATGCTTGGGACTTAATCAGTCTCACCAAACGTAATATTCGCATCACCGACCTCTCGCAAATTAAAAAATACTCTATTGGCTTTCCAAGTGGTGCAGTCTTTATGGGTTACATCGAAAATGAATGGGCCCCAAAAGGAATTTACCCCGCTAATAAGGTCAAGCTCTACCCATCAATGAGTGAGGTGCTCACCGATCTGAATAACGGCAACCTAGATTTAGCTTTTGTCGATCACTCGATGCTGCTAACCTATGTCAATAAGATGAAGATGCCTTTGACCAGTAGCTATGAGATTCCTTATGCCGATAAGTTAGGCTTTGCTTTTGTAAAGGGCTCGCCTATTAGAGAAGACTTTAATAAATACCTCGCTGAATTAGGCCCAGACAAAATCAAAGCGATGGAAGAAAAATGGAGTAAGTAATGCTCAGTCACTTGGGTGCGATCTAATGCGTCTTCTCTCTATCTCCAGTGGCAAGGTGGCTCCTTTATTTGGCAATCACCATACTGATTACAAATCCGTTGCTTCAGCAATTCGTAAAACGACGGTCAGCGATCTTAGTCATCCGACCTTAATTGAAATTACCCAGCTTGGTGTTCAGGGCGATGAACAGGCTGATCTGAGTGCCCATGGAGGTCTTGAAAAAGCGATCTATGTATATCCCTTTGAGCATTACTCTTTTTGGAATGCCTTACTCACTCGCGAAACAAAAAAATCAGTCAATCTTCAAGCTGGGGCCATTGGTGAAAACTTCACCATTGAGGGTCTGCTAGAAACGGAAGTATTTATTGGTGACAAATTACTCATTGGCGAGCTCGAGTTTTCCGTAGTCAAACTGCGTGAACCCTGCTTTAAGTTCAATGCCGCGATGGGCTACAAAGGATCTGTAAAAGCAATGTTGCAATCAGGATTTTCTGGTTGGTACCTCAGAGTCAATAAGGCTGGCCTATTGGGTGCGGGCTCGCAGATCACAGTGATTCCAGGTGCAAGACAAACCTCTATAGCCCAGCAAAACCAAAACCTATTTACGCAACACAATCAACGCGATTTGTGGGAATAAAAAAACCCGACCATTTCTGATCGGGTTTCTGATTTGATACAGGCTAAAGTAGCTTAGTCTTTGGCATAAATATCTACATCTTTAGTTTCTTTAACAAACAGCGTACCGATTACCAATGTCATCGCAGCGATGATGATTGGGTACCAGAGACCGTAATAAATGTTACCGTTTTGCGCTACCAATGCAAAGGAGATCGTCGGCAATAAGCCTCCGAACCAACCATTACCAATGTGGTATGGCAAGGACATGGAGGTGTAACGAATGCGGGTTGGGAACATCTCAACTAACGCTGCCGCAATTGGAGCATAAACCATCGTTACATAAATCACCAAAATCACCAAGAGCAATACAGTCATCGGTATGTTGATAGCAGCCGGATCAGCTTTGGCTGGATAACCTGCAGCATTTAAAGCCTCGCGAATTTCTTTTTTGAACTTCGCATCTGCTGCCTTAGCATCGGCTGGTGGGACACCTTTAGAAGTGTATCCATCAATGACGGTATCACCAATTTTAACTTGAGCAACTGTACCAGCTGGACCAGAGATAGTGGTATAGCTTGCTGAGTTGGTTGCCATCACTTGTTTTGCGATATCGCAAGAACTTGTGAACTTAACAGTACCAGTTGGGTTGAATTGGAATGAACATTCTGCTGGATCAACAGTAATACTCGCTGGTGAATTCGCCATTGCTTTTTCCAAAGCTGGATTAGCAAAGTGAGTTAGGCCATTGAAGATTGAAACTGGTGTGTTAGGAATGTAAGTAATGATTGCTAACAAGAGTCCGGCCATGATGATGGGCTTGCGACCAATCTTGTCAGACCAAGAGCCAAACAGAATAAAGAATGGTGTACCTAATACAAGCGCACCTGCCACCATTAAGTTTGCTGTTTTTGCATCAACCTTTAGTACTTGGGTAAGGAAGAACAGCTCATAGAACATACCGCAATACCAGACTACACCCTGACCAGCAACTAAACCGAACAATGCCAGGATCACAATCTTCATATTCTTCCACTGAGCAAATGATTCTGTCAAAGGAGCTTTAGACAACTTGCCCTCATCTTTCATTTTCTTGAAGGCAGGTGATTCATCCATGGACAAACGAATCCACACAGAAATGCCCAACAAAGCAATTGATAGAAGGAACGGTACTCTCCAGCCCCAAACTTCAAAGTCTGGACCAGTAAGTTCACGGGTAAGCAAAATAACCATCAGTGAAAGCAAGAGACCCAATGTAGCTGTGGTTTGTATCCAAGAGGTATAAGCACCACGCTTATTACGGGGGGCATGTTCTGCAACATAAGTTGCGGCACCACCATACTCGCCACCTAAAGCCAAGCCCTGCAATATGCGCAAGGAAATCAGCATTACTGGAGCAGCTATCCCAATAGTGGCATAAGAAGGTAATAGGCCCACAATGAAGGTTGCCGAACCCATGATCAAAATCGTTACTAGGAAGGTGTACTTACGACCGATCAAATCACCCAAGCGACCAAATACAATAGCGCCGAATGGACGAACAATAAAACCGGCAGCAAAGGCTAGTAAAGCAAAAATGAATGCGGAGCCTTCATCTAGGCCTGAAAAGAATTGCTTGGCAATAATCGCAGCCAAAGAACCATAAAGATAAAAGTCGTACCACTCAAACACCGTGCCGAGTGAAGAAGCAAAAATAACTTTGCGCTCTCCAGCGGTCATTGGCGCTGCTTTAGTTGATGTTGACATCAGAGTCCTCTCTATTTTTTTATAGTAATAAACAGCTGAGCGATTATGAATCACCATACCTTTAGCAAGGGTATATGCCCACTAAATTAGTCGCGGGTATTCCCGATGAAAGTGGATTTGAGGCCAGCATTTGATGTATTGGTATTTCGGCTTTCTGCACCAAAGCATTGCATATAGCCCAATTAAGGTGCAAGCTGATTAATTACCCAGCAATGAAATGATTAAATGGCATTTGAAGTATTGAGACGTAAGGCGCTACAAATAATTAATTAAGGAGCTATTCAAATGAAAAGACGTGACTTTTTAGGTAAGACCGCGCTTGGAGCTGCTGCCGGCGTATTGGCTGCACCAGCGATTGCCCAATCCATGCCTGAAGTGAAATGGCGCTGTGCCTCTAGCTTTCCTAAAAGCTTAGACACTATTTATGGTGGTGGTGAATATATCTCTAAACGAATTGCTGCATTAACTGACGGTAAATTTCAGATCCGCATTTTTGGAGCCGGTGAGATTGTTCCAGCCTTTGGTACTGTTGATGCAGTTCAGCAGGGTACTGTGGAATGCACCCATACTGCTGGTTACTACTTTGTTGGTAAGAACAAAACTTTTGCTTTTGACACTACCGTTCCCTTTGGCATGAATCAGCGCCAACAAAATGCTTGGATGTATTGGGGTGGTGGCCTAAAACTGCAACGCGAGTTTTTACGTGACTACAACATTATTTCTTTCCCGGCTGGGAACACTGGAACCCAGATGGGTGGTTGGTTTAAAAAGCCAGTAAAAACAGTTGCTGACCTTAAGGGTCTGAAAATGCGGATTGCTGGACTTGGCGGTGAAGTGATGTCTCGCCTTGGCGCGATTCCTCAGCAAATTGCTGGTGGCGATATCTACCCAGCCCTTGAAAAAGGCGTTATTGATGCAGCTGAGTGGGTAGGTCCTTATGACGATGAAAAGTTAGGCTTTTACAAAATTGCCCCTTTCTATTACTACCCAGGATGGTGGGAAGCATGCTCGATGTACTCGATGTACGTGAACATTAAGGAATGGGAAAAGCTACCCAAGCAATATCAAGAAGCTTTGATCTCAGCATGCGCAGAATGTAATATCGACATGATGGCTGAGTATGACTACAAAAATCCAATTGCTTTACAAAGCTTAATTAAGAATGGTGTCAAGTTGCAGTCTTATTCCACAGATATTATGAAAGCAGCCTCTAATGCCGCTTTTGAAATGTACGAAGAAGAGGCGGCAAAAAATCCATCGTTCAAGAAGATTTATGAGCCTTGGAAAAAGTTCCGTAACGACCAGATGCTATGGAACAGGGTTGCTGAGCAAACTCTCATGAGTTTCATGTTGACTAATCCAGTCAAATAAATGGAATGAGAGGCTGATATGCCAAAACAATTTTTAGTTTTTGCAAGTTTCGTTGATCGCTTAAACGACCGTTTTGGTGTATTAGCAAGTTGGATGGTTTTGATTGCCGTACTGATCAGCACAACAAATGCGCTGATTCGGTACGGCTTCAATTTGAGCTCCAACGGCTGGCTTGAGGCGCAATGGTATTTATTTGCTGGCATGGTGATGTTTGGTGCTGCAACGACCTTCCGCCTCAATGAACATGTGCGAGTAGACGTGCTCTATGCGATGTACCCCAATAAAGTTCGCCTCTGGTTAGACTTTTTGGGCGGCATTGTTTTCTTTCTACCCATGACCACCATCATTGGCTACTATTCTTGGGAATTTTTTATTACGTCGGTTATTCAAAATGAAACCTCTAGTAATCCAGGAGGCCTTATTCGCTGGCCAGTTCGGGGTGTAATCACCCTAGGTTTCTTTTTATTAACACTCCAAGGTATTTCAGAAATCATCAAGCGCTATGCAGCCATTATTGGCATGATTCAAATCGATCCTAAGTACGAAAGACCTCTTCAATGATTAGCCATGATTTGATGGCCCCCATCATGTTTGGGGGACTGATAGTATTTTTATTAATTGGATACCCAGCCGCATTTTCACTCGGCGCTGTTGGCTTATTCTTTTCTTTTATTGGCATCGAAATGGGCATGTTCCAGCCCACTTTCTTGCAAGCACTACCAGACCGAGTCTTTGGCATTCTTTCGAATGACTTATTACTCTCGATCCCCTTCTTTACCTTTATGGGTGCGATTCTCGAGAAGTGTGGATTAGCAGAAGATATGCTCGAAGGTTTGGGTCAGTTATTTGGCCCAGTCCGGGGTGGCTTAGCGTATGCCGTCATTATTGTTGGCGCAATACTGGGTGCAATCACTGGAACTGTTGCCGCATCAGTGATTGCGATGGGTCTCATCTCCCTACCGATCATGCTACGTTATGGTTACAACCCACGTGTAGCTACTGGTGTGATCGCTGCATCAGGGACGATTACCCAATTGATTCCACCATCCCTTGTATTAATTGTGTTGGCTGACCAGTTAGGCAAGTCAGTTGGCGATATGTATGCCGGTGCTATTGGACCTTCAATCATTCAAATAGCACTGTTCTGTTTGTTTATTTTCTTTTTGTCTATTTTTAGGCCACAAGATGTACCGGCGCTTCCACCAGAAGCTCGTCCAAAAATTGATTGGAAGTTACTCAAGAAAATTATATGGGGCATTGTTCCTTCCATTGCTCTCATCTTCTTAGTGCTTGGAACGATTTTGATGGGTCTAGCAACACCAACTGAAGGTGGTGCTATGGGCGCTGTGGGAGCCTTAGTTCTAGCAGCCATGAACAAGCGCTTACAAAAGACTTTGGTTTGGGATGCCATGACCTCTACCATGCGCATCAACGCCATGGTGATCTTCATTCTGATTGGCTCTACTGTCTTTGGCTTAGCATTCCGCGGTGTTGATGGTGATCTGTGGATTGAAGAGTTGCTCTCTGGATTGCCTGGAGGCCAAATCGGCTTCTTGATTGCGGTGAACTTGTTCATCTTCTTCTTGGCTTTCTTCTTAGATTACTTTGAGATTGCCTTCATCATCATTCCACTTCTTGCTCCAGTGGCGCAAAAATTAGGAATTGACCTCATTTGGTTTGGAGTACTGCTCGGCGCCAATATGCAAACCTCCTTCATGCATCCGCCATTTGGATTTGCATTGTTCTATCTGCGAGGGGTCGCACCGAAATCAGTGAAGAGCTCCGATATTTACTATGGGGCCCTGCCATGGGTTGGTTTACAACTGATTTTAGTGGCGATCATCATCTTCGTTCCAGAAACGGTGACTTACTTTATTGATAAGCCAGCAGTTGCGTTTGACCCCAGTGGACCCTCAATTGATCCATTAGCTGGCGTCGAGCAAAATGAGATCAAGGTAGACTCTAGTGCAGATATCGAGCGACAATTGCGCGAAAATAAATAATATAAAAATAGTGGCACAAAAAATAGAGGGGTTTTGTAATGCAGGCAAAGTGGGGTATTCAAGGGATGGTGGTTGCACCGCATTCCCTTGCTTCTGAATCGGCACTAGCAGTTCTCAGAGAAGGTGGCAATGCACTGGAGGCAATGGTGGCTGCAGCAGCAACCATTGCTGTCGTTTACCCCCACATGAACTCCATTGGTGGCGACTCTTTTTGGGTCATCCATTCACCTGGCAAAGCGATGGGTGGCATTGATGCCTGTGGAGCAGCTGCAGGTTTAGCTACTAAACAATGGTATGCAGATCGAGGGATCACTAAAGCAATTCCTTTTCGTGGACCCGTTGCTGCCAATACCGTTGCCGGCACAATCTCTGGATGGGGTGCTGCACATAAACTATCTAAACAAGGTCTAGGTGGCAAGATTCCTTTATCTCGTTTATTAGCAGACGCCATTCATTATGCAGAATCTGGCGTGCCAGTCACCTATAGCCAATCAAGTCTGACCGCAAAAAAGCGCGAAGAACTCTTGGCCATTCCTGGATTCGCAAAAACCTTTTTAATCAATGGCAAAGCGCCAGCGGTTGGCAGTATCTTTAAACAAGATCGTCTAGCAAAAACCTTGCGTCAAATCGCCACAAAAGGAACGGATGATTATTACCGCGGCGATTTAGCAGAATTACTGGCCAAAGAATTAACTGATATTGGTACACCACTTCGGCTGGCTGATCTCCAGCGTCATCATGCTAAGTTGATTGACCCACTTGAGCTAAAACATAGCTTGGGCAAGGTGTACAACATGGTGCCGCCTACCCAAGGCGTAGTGTCATTAATGATCATTGGTATTTTGGATCAATTGAACTTGAAACGATTTAAGGTGGATAGTACCGAGTATGTTCATCATTGCGTTGAGGCAACCAAACAAGCATTTAAGATTCGGGATCAATTTGTCACCGATCCTGCTTATATGACAAAAAATGCACAATCATTTTTATCGCCTACTTTTCTGAAAAAACTGGCTAAGAATATTGATCCTAATAAAGCGCTGCCTTGGGGACAAGGCAAAGGACCAGCCGATACAATCTGGATGGGCGTGATTGATGGCGATGGTAACTGCGTCTCCTTTATTCAGAGTATTTATCACGAGTTTGGTGCTGGTATTGTCCTGCCTAAGTCTGGCGTGAATTGGCAAAACCGTGGCTGCAGTTTTTCTCTTGATCCAAAAACACTGAATCATCTCGAGCCTTATCGCAAGCCTTTCCATACACTTAATCCAGCGATGGCATTATTTAAAGATGGACGCTCGATGGTTTATGGCACGATGGGTGGAGATGGTCAGCCTCAAACCCAATGCGCGATCTTTACTCGCACTGCTACCTTCGGACTTGATCCACAGGATGCCATTAGTCGCCCACGTTGGTTACTCGGACGCACATGGGGTCAAACCAGCGATAGCTTAAAGCTCGAATCCCGCTTTAGCCCAT
>Ga0164295_10005142_pt1 | contig 10354 bp, 3 predicted proteins | sample GEODES006metaG_FD_111798 | JGI IMG/M metagenome (GOLD analysis project Ga0164295, IMG submission 111798) | Oligotrophic lake water microbial communities from Sparkling Lake, Wisconsin, USA - GEODES006 metaG | ecosystem: Environmental > Aquatic > Freshwater > Lake | place: USA: Sparkling Lake...
AAAGCGGGTCTTAAGCTCTTCATCTGGGATCTTGCCCACCTCGCGATCGCGCACGAACGCACAGAACTCTTTGAAATCAAGCTTCTTGTCATTGTTCGCATCGGCGGCGTCGCGGTCGGCCGCATTCAACCTCATGCCTATTGCAAAGTCAATCTCGCCCGATCCGGCCACGTCCTCGGACTCGGCCGCGACGCTGTAGAGACTCTTGGCGCTTGGGGGAGACGTGAGTAGCGTCACGCTTGAGGGGCTCGCCGACAAGTTGCTTGCCGACGCTGTCGGCTTCGGCGGTGATCGCCAAGTGACGAACCCCTGCGGTGCCACGTTGAAGCCAGCGGAGACCTTCTGGGGACCGGTCCCAAGAGGGACGAGACCCTTTTCCTTCATCCATGCCTGGCCGAGATCGCGTTGCTGCTGGCGCCACGTTTCGACTTCTGCCTTGATCTTGGCGATGCGCCGAGCATCTTGCTCAAGTCGCTCCTTTGATGGGGTTTTCATGCGCAACGCTGAGACAGGGATAGGAGGCGGTCGACTGCCTGGAGAATTGGCGAGCCACGCAGAGCTGGGCCTAGAAGGCGTCGAGGTTTTCGGGCGCACATCACCACCACCCTTTCCATTCCGATGGAGATTTGGTGCAGACATTGGTCGAGTAAGGCGAGTTGTGGGAGACAACAAGGTTGATGAATCCCATGGGCGATCCCGGTTGCTTTGATTCAGGATCTGTTTATGCTCTTGAGCGGCATTTTCCTCTGCGGTGGAGACGGGGGATGGCCGCAGGAGACTGCGCCCGGGGATCGAGGATTGGAAGAAGATTATTTCGGAGGGAGGACTCGACATGTGCATGGAGGTCAGTCCGCACACCGCGAGTCCGGGTCGGCGTTTCGAAACGCTTTTTTGCTGAAACCGCAGGTTCGGTGCACGTGGGATCACACAAACAACCTCAGAACCGAACCGACTCACACCGACGCACGCGCACGTCGACCAAGCCGAACACCGCACGGGACGCGGCGGCCGGCTCACAAGAGCAACCGCGATCGGAGCCCGTCGCGGCGCCTCACTTGCCCTTCCCGCGGCCGGTACATGTATGTATACACGTGATTTCTAACACATCCGGTTACCGTACCGGCTCCCCCCGGTGTCTTTTTACCGGTACCCGGTACTGTTTCCCGTTCACAAAATTGGAACTCGTCAAGCGCAAGCCAGCCGTTTGCCCCACAGTGTCCAGACGAAGGCCGACCGTAGGAACTAGGGAACCCAGGGCGTTGCCCGTTGCGGCGGAGAGCGCTCTCACCCTACCCCTTGCACTTTCACCGAGATGGCTGAGGAAACGCCACAGCCCGCGGAAGAGGAGGCTCCGCATTCGCTGTCGCTCACGCTGCAGCCCAACATCTCCTTGAGCGGCCACATCTCCTTCCCGAAGGACGCGGGCTACTATTATGTGAAGGGCCCCGAACGGGAGTGGGCCATGCTCGAGCAAGCGTGCGAACTGGCTGCTGACCCAACGCGAACGCTTCACGTTCGCGGGTATATTTCTGCGCGTCAGCCTGTCACCTTTCCGGCTCACACGCATGAGGCGGCAGGCATCCCGCCGGGTGCTGTCACCTGGGCCTTCATGTACACAGGTCAGTACGCCTTCTCCAAGCCCGCGGGCGGTATGCTAGCACAGCCATCCGGGCTCCGCGACCGTCCCAATAGCATAAGCTCAACTGGTCGCAGGAGCAGCATCGATGTCGACGCGCCTTCACCCGCGACTGCGACCGTGCCAGGGATTGAATCGAAAGACAACGTCGACCTGAGCGCTCTCCAGTGGAGCCCAATGGACAGTAAATTGTCGAATCTCAACCTTGTGGACGAGCTTTGGGCCTTCTGCCTCCTCGTGGGTGGCTTTGCTTTCTTCGACGCAAAGGGCGAGCCGCTGCAGGTCAATGCGTTCACTCTCGTACCCTCTCCATGGATGCTCCACTTCAGCGGGCCGTTTTCGCCCTCGCGCGCGGCGCTCGAAGGGATGCGAGCGCTTGGGCTCATATCGAACGTCACTCTCGAGGTGCTTCAGGCAGGGGGGCTGGTCACCTTTGGCTGGGCGCACGGGGCCGAGATGCCGGGCGGCTTTCGGCTCGATGAGCACAACGATTCAGCACAGCGAATTGACCACGGCGCGTTCGTGTACGAGATGCGTGGCAATGACCCGACTTACTACTCGCTGCAGCCGCACACGGCTCGCGACATTGAGGCTTTTGACGAGAAGATGAGCTACCTCCAAGAGAAGGGGGACTCGGAAGGGATTTCACTGAGCGCACTCCTCTCCCTCGAAACGCTCAAAGCGTCTGCCGACCAGATGGTGGGGGAGATGTCCAAGCTCACGCTCATTGATCTGGCGAGAGGCAGGCCACTGACGATGGTGGCTGATATGGGGATCAGCTCTCTGATGGCATCCCACAAAATGTGGAGTGAAGACCAAAAGAGGAGCGCGAAGGAGACGAAGGAAATGGAAAAGCTCACGACGGCCGCGGATCGCAAGGGGGTCGAGCTCTCGCGCAAACGCGTGCTGCTCTGGGCACGCGTATTCGGTGTGTATTTGGGCGCGCAACCGTTTGTGCTCGCTCTCGTGTGCCTGGCGTACCAGTCCGAAGAGGCCTTCGAGCTGCTCGCATGCATCATATACATGGCCGCCTTCGTCTTTAGCTCATGGGTGCCGCTGCGAGACACAGCGGCGCTCGCCATTAGCTTCGACTACTCCGGCAAACCCGGCAACAGTCAACGTTACCTCATTCTCTGGCGTCGTTTCCAGTTGGCACAGCTCATCTTGCCCGTGCTGATCACGGCTCTCTATGGAGCGGCGTTTAGCGCCCTCGGGCGAACCAAAACCAGCATACTCATCGACTCTCTTGCCAAATTTGGCATCTACCTGATGATGCCCTACGGTATCTATCTGATCCGCCAGATTAGGGCCGGCAACAACCAAGGCACGAAGCAAGCCCCCTGTTGGCGTTTCCTCACGTCCTCCTCACGGATCGCGCCTGCGTCAGTGCCCTCGCCGCCACCCTCACCGCCCGATGATCCGCCGACCTCGCAATCGAACTTGCTCGAGACCTCGGCGGCGGCCGCCGCGGAGCAGCTCGAGAGAGAGGCCGAGGCGAGGCAGGCCGAGGCGGCGAGCGAGGCGGAGGCGGCTCGCAAAGCCGAGGAGGTACGCAAGGGCGAGCTCAAGAAGAAGGCGGCCCTCCGGTGCAGCATGATGAGTGAGAGTGAGAGGGATCTCTTCGCCGCCGCCGCTGCGGCACTCGGGACAACCTTTGCCGTCACTGGCCCCGTTGTCGGACCCAGTCGTCTGAGGTTGTCGCTGTCCGACGAGAACGAGAGGAGGGTGAAGATCACGCGGGCTGCCACGAAGCTGCAGAGCAAGTGCCGCATGAGGCGCGCGCGACGCAAGGTGGCAGCCGAGCTGGCCGACCGTAAGCGTCGGCTCACGCACATCTCGATGCCCATCCTTTTGGCGACGATCTTCGCTTTGATCTCCGAAACGGTCATCTATCACCTGATCGCCCAACAAGCGATCTATCGAATCTGGCACATCTATTCGCTGATCTTCCTAGTGCCCAGCTTTTACTTTTGCTTTCAGGACCTGACGAGCGAGGACCGGCCGCGCTTCTCGCTCGCGCACGGCTTCTTCCTGATCGCGGTCGTCTACCGGCTGAACTTCAGGATGGCCTTCATCGACGTGATCATATGGGACTCGATCCACGAGGCCCTCACTGACCTCGACGGCTATTTTGCATTGGCATCCAACACGACGGCCGTCGCAATTGCTGCCAACACGACGCTCATCGACGTCGAGGAAGTCACGTTGAGGGCCGCGGTTGGCCCCGCGACGACGCTCACGCCGATGATCGTGATGGTGATTCACATTTTCCTCTTCACCATCGTGACCGGGTTTGGCAAGTCATCGCTCAACTTGGTCGCCTCGCCCAATACGTGCCCGCACCTCCTCTTCCCCTTCCAGTTCTTTGACGCCTGCTTCAATTACTCTTTCTTCAACATGCGCACGATTGACACCGCCTTGGACAGCTCGTGGATCATCCTGCAGGTCGTGCTCCAGATCTACATCGTTATTCGCGACTCGGGCACGCTGGAAGCGCTGCTCAAAAAGTACCTCAAGAATACCTTCAATCTGCTCACATGCCAGGTTGCGACCGACAAGCTCAAGGAGTTCGATCCAAACGAGGACCCGCTGATCCGGCTGCAGTTCCTCGCGCGGATCGGCTGGCAATTTGCTATAGCCGACGTGGCGGCGCTGATTGCTACGCCCGCGATGGTCACGTTTCTCGTGTGGCGAAACGGTTACTACTCGTTCCAGGACACAACCATCCTCATTCGCCCATGCGAGCTCCACAACGTGTGGATCCGCTTCGCGATTCTTCTCTTCATCAAGCCGGCCGGCACGGCGCTCGCACGCTGGTGGCTGCGCCTCAAGATGCGCACCACGTTGCTGGGCAAGCGCACGATGCATGGCACCTCCAGGATCGCGGCCAAGATCATCGCAGAGCGTGCCATGCGCAAGGGCCAGGGCGACATTGACGATGCAGTACGCGCCAACTTCGACTACAAAGAGGAGGAGATGGCAGCTGTGAAAGAGGAGATTTCGATCTCGGGCCTCAACTTCGCCGTGCTGCGCGCCAAGCTCATGCGCAAGTGGCGCTTCTTTTTGGCCGTGGTCGTGCTGCAGCTCTTCTCGGCCTTCCCGCATCGCAACTCGGTACCCACGGGCATCATCGGCTACTTCACGAAAAACGGCCAGACTGTCGTGGCCGTCCATATGGATGTCATGCCACTCTCATCCTCGTGGATCTACGTGCACCCCCTTGTGGCGAAACGTGTCGACCCCGATCTCAGCACCGCTTTTCTTCTGGATCGGGCCGCGATCGAGGCGGCCAATGTCACCATGCTGCAAACGAGTTGTGAAGTGAGCAATGACGATGCGGGATGGCGTTTCCGCACAGGGTCAGAACTTGGCCCTGACGCTGTCAGGGACATTCTGAGCGCGGACATTGTGTGGACCAATGACAACGAGGAACATTGGCCTCTCATCTACGATGCGCGGAGCGGCCGAGGCGTGGATTCGATCGTAGCGAGGGGCCCCTCTTGGTGATCGACCGACGAGAGACGAGGAGCCCGTCTGACTATGCAGAATGCGCCATGAAATCATTATGGGACCTGAGACCACGGTTGGGTTACGTCTTACGAACCTTCACCGCGGCGCCAGTGTATACCTCCTGTTCGCGTATTGTCGTGCACATGTGGTTCGTACAGTCTTGCGGTGGTGGCTGGTGCTGGTTCCTTAGGTGCTGTGGAACATGTACCAGTACGACCAGGTATCTTTACGACGGTACGTCCGTCGTCTCAAGCGCATACTCTCAACAATGCCGAGTTGCTACGAGTGAAATAGTCGCGATGCCGTCTCGCGGCGCACTGTGCAACTCCCGACACACACGGTCTACGCATTCAGCGATGGCATTGCCGATGATGAATACCATACACACGGACTCTACGGGATAGAGCATAGAACCGTACCCTGAACCACTACCCGAATCCCTGTTACCGTCGTTAGGAAAGGACTCCCAGTATGGAAAGGATCGTGTGTGGAATGTGCTGTGAGATGAGTGGCCCGGAGCGGCCCTCACGGCGTCAGTGATTCAGAGGCCAAGGAGCTGGCCGTCAACTTCAAGGCATACTCCCCAGAGGAGCTGCTTGAGCTGGTCAACAAGCGGCGCGCCGAGCTAGAGGCCGCCGGCGAGAATCTCGCCTTTCTCGCGCCGTGCACCTTTTACAAGGGTTCATCGCCCGGCTGGTTGTGACATGTGAGTAGCCGATAAAGGCCGCGGAGCGGCCGTCAGGACCTATTGAGTCCATCTGGCGACTACAACGCTACTCACGAGCCGACACCGGGGTCCGGGCCGCTCGGGAGCGAGATTGGCTGCGCGTGTTTAATATCCCGCGCACGATTGATGCGGCATGCCAGCGTTATTTAGCCACGCACGTGCGGTTCCGCCGTTCGGTTCTTTAGATCTTACGTTTTGGGGCATCGCTCAAATGTACAAACATCGATCCCATGACCCAATCACGCGTCGCGCAGCACCGACGACGAGAATGCGTTGCGGAAGGCTTTCGGGAGATCTGCCGCGTCGAGGCAAATGGAGCCGCGGCCGGGGGGTAGGCTCGCCTGCAGCCGCTCGGCGGCGCCGCCCAGGCTGGAGAGGAAGATGGCATGAGCGTGTACCTTGTGATTCGAAGTGAGCGCCGTCGCGAGCTGCTGCGGCCGCACACCGTACCGCTCGAGGTTGGCGTCGGAGAGCAAGAAGACAAAGGCCTCGTCCGCCTCGGGCAGGCGCGAGGCCACCTCGTCGATCGCGGCGTACGTGGCCTCGAGCGTGTGGTCACCGCTGTTGCAGAATTGCGTGTGCACCGCCATCCTCTGGATGAGCTTGAGCCGTTCCTTTTCATTAGCGGGCGGCGCGCCGTACTCGACGAGCGGCAGCGCCTCGGTGTCGCCCGAGTGGCCGACGAGCGAGTACCGGTATCGGTGCTCAAAGCCCTCGAAGGCTTCAAAGAGGAGGACGGCCGTCTGCAGGCAGCGCTCGAGCCGCCTGTCGTGCCCGTTGAAGTAGTACATCGAGCCGCTAAGGTCGAGCACGAAGCGCAGCAGCTTCGGCTTCAGCTGCGGGGCGCCTTGTTCAGGTGGCTGCTCGGCACGGCGCCGGTACACGGCGCGCTCGCCGGCGATGCCGTCGACTAGACGACTCTCGTCGAGCTCGCCGTGCGACTGCCGATGGAGCCAGACGCGCTCGGTGGAGCGCGCCTCGCGCGCCTGCAGCAGCACCCGCAGCTGGTCGACTTCTTTTCGGATCGGCTTGCTCAGGCTCTCATACATTGAGGCCTCGTGCTCGGACATGTCAATCTCCTTGAGCCGCTCCCTGTACGCCTCGAGGGCCATCTCACGCGCCGCCTTGAGCGCCTCGGGGCTCACATTCGCCTTCTCGGCGTCGCTGATCTGATGGATCGGATTGCCGTCCGAGAGCCGGTAAGGGCCGCCCTTGCCTCCGAGACCCGCTGTGTCGCGCCCGCCCGTGCCGCCAGCCCACGTGTTTCCCCCCACGTGGGGAGCGCCGGTCTCATCCACCTTGCCGTGCTTGGGCGCCGTGGCGGCCTTGGGGCTCGGAAAGTTCTGGATGATCGACAGGTTCTTGGCGTCGAGCGTCAGCCCGCCCCCGCCACCCGGGCCGCCTTCGCCGCCCGGGGCGCCCTTCCATCCGACGATGGCGCGCCAGTCGGCGAGACCGTTGGCCAGGCTGGGCGTCGCCACCTGCCAAAGTACGAGCTCGCCGTTCCGATGGAGTGTGACCGCGCCGCCGCCGGCCGCGGCCGGCACGGGCGCAAGCATCGCCACCTCCATCTGCTGCAGGCTCGCGTTCGTGCCGGCGCCCCAGCCGCCTCCGAAGCTGCCCGTTGGCTTCGGAGTCTCCTCGGGCGTCTCCTCACCCCCTGATGGCGGCGGTGCAGGCAGAAGCGGCAGTTGACGCAGCGTGCCTGCAGCAAGATCGACGAGCTGAAGCGCTGGCGGTTCGTCCGCGGCGGCAGGGAGTGCATGCAGGAGCACGGGCGACTGCGCCGGCCCGGCGAGTGGTGGCCAGTCGCCCTCGGGCAGCGGGGCGCCCGCTGGCACAGAAGCCCGGCCGAGCCCACCGTCGCCCTGCCGAATCTGGGACACCATCGAGAAGAAGCGCACCGGCGCCAGAGGATCCTCGGAGGGGGGCACGCCGCCCACGCCAGCCTCGCCGCCGGCTGCGCCGCCCACGCCCTCGCCCTCGTTAGGGCGAGGGACGTGCTCTGCTGCGAGCGAAGGCGGCAGCGAGGGCGGCAGCGAGGGCACGCTCGCGCTGGGCGTCTTGTCGGGCGCGGGGCTGAAGCCGCTCGCCGTGGGAGGCGGCTGTGCTGCGGGCCGCCGGTGACGAAACGCAAAGGCGGTCTCGCCCTTGATGAGCGGCGCGGACTCGAGGCTCGTACCGAAGTGGGCACTCCCACCGCTGAGCCCGAGGCTGCCTCCAGTGAGGATCGACGCAAACTCAACAGATTCGAGTGCCGCCTCAGACCCGACCGCCTCGCGTCGCACGGGGAGCAGACGCACGGGGACGGTGGAGTTGGAGGACGACGGTGGTGGCGCCTCCCACTGTACGATCGCCGCGTGCATCCCATCGCTGCCAAGCAGCAGGCAGCTGTCGGCTGAGAGCGCCCGAAGGGAGAGAGGTGCATGCAAGCCTGTTGGCATGGCCATCATAGCCTGCTGCAACAGCACCGTCGCGGGCTGCTCGCTCGGAGGGGGCACGGGCGCCGTTGCCGTTGACGTGGCTGGCACCTCGGCGTCAGCAGCCGCGGCGCCACCGCCGCTGCCCGAGTCGTCACGTGCCTGGGCGGCGGCGGCGGGCGGTGGTGCTGGCGGCGGCGGCGGCGGCGGCGGCGGCGTCACACGCATCCACAGCCGCCCAAGGTTCAGCTCGCCGGTGGGCGTGACGCTGACGAAATGGAGCTGCTCCGCCTCGCCCGGCACGGCCCCTACCAGCACGCTCGGCGGCTCGGTCGGTGTTTCGTCAGACGCCCCCGATGCGGACGACGCGCGTGAGAAGGGGTTGAGGAACCCAACCGCCGTGCGAGCCGGCGACGGCTCAGTAGCTTCCTCGACTGAGGACACAAATGCCGGGGGCAGCGCCAAGGTGCGCACGAGCACGCTCGGTGCGTCGGCCAGATTGGGCGCGAGCAGCGGCGACGGAGCGGCCGCGGGGATCACCGAACGAGCGGCGCTGCGCGACGACGATGACGACGACGACGACGACGACGACGACGACGACGACGACGACGCACCATCGGCGACGTCGCCGTCGGATCCGGGCGTGAGCCATAGCAGCTGCCGCCCCGGCAACGCTCCGGGCTGGTGCAAGAGGAGGCCTCCGCCCACTGCCGCCGGCAACGCATGCAGCGACACGCCCTGCGCGGCGGCGGCGGATGAGGCGCCGAGGCCGACGGCGCTGAAGCGCCGTCCACCGAGCGCCACGTGTGCAACGCGTCGCCCATCAGGCGAGTACGAGAAGAGATGCAGGCCGCTGAAGCTCGTGGTGAGCACGTGGACGGTGCCATCGGTGCCGGCGGTCAGTGCGGCCACGGCAGAGCACTGGAGGCCGGGGGGGAGCCGCCAGCGCCGTACTTCCTCGGTGAAGACCCGCATTCGCCCGAGCTGCAGGCTTGCCGTGGGCGCGGGCGCCTCGTCGCGCGAGAGCTGAAACGTGGCCTTGCGCGCCGCCCACTGGCCCACCGGCACCTGCTCGACGGCCGCACGCTGCACTGCGCCTGCGCTCGGAACCCACCTCTCGGCCACCTCCGACACGGGCAGCGCCGTCTCGGGCGCGAGCTCGACGGCAAAGGGTTCGGAGCCGACGGCGGCCGGGATGCCGTGACGGCGCAGCACGCCCGCGATCTGCGAGGCGATCTGCGGCTGGGGCGCATCAAAGGCGAAGACATTCTCGGCGGCGCCGAGGAGGCCGTCGGACGGGTAGCGTTCCATGTGACGCACGAGCGCCACTGCCTCACGCGTCGAGTACGGGTACGCGAGCCGCCCGTCGGTCGCCATCGTGCGCAGCTCCGCGAAGAGGCCAGCGACGCGCCCGAGCACGGAGTCGGCCACCGAGGGAGCGTACTTGCGCAGCAGCTTGAGCTCGGAGGCGAGGTCGGGGTTTTCGACCGTATGGCAGCTGAGCACGTCGCCGCACTCGCGGAAAAAGTCGTTGCCCAAGAACGGGAAGCCGGGCTTGTTGGCGAGAACAATCGCGCGGAAGCCGGCGGCGATGGGCAGGAGCCCTTCGCGCGGCTCCGTGCCGCTCGGCACGACGCGCCGTCCGTCGGCGAGCAGCATGCGTCCCTCGCTCAGCAGGCTCCGCAGTACGGCGACCACCTCGAGTGGCGCCTTGTCGGCTTCGTCCACCACGAGCACACGGCCCGCTGTGATGGCGCGCACCAGAGGCGCTGCGCAGATGAGATTCGATCGCGCAGCCGACTCAGCACGGGCACGCATGTGGGGTGTGGGGGGATGCGCATGCGACTAAGGGCGCGAGACTCGGGAACGCCGTCTTGGGCGAGACTCGGGGAGCGCCGTACAATCCTCCCACTGCAGCTTGCCGTCGACGAGGGTAGGCGTCTGCGTGAGCGCTGCGACCGTCACGTCCCGGTGCAGCTGCATGTACTCGCGCTCGCGCCGCAGCAGCCCGAGCATCCGATCGACGAGCTTGTTCTTGCCCACACCCTGGCTGCCGATGAG
>Ga0164295_10005143_pt1 | contig 10354 bp, 7 predicted proteins | sample GEODES006metaG_FD_111798 | JGI IMG/M metagenome (GOLD analysis project Ga0164295, IMG submission 111798) | Oligotrophic lake water microbial communities from Sparkling Lake, Wisconsin, USA - GEODES006 metaG | ecosystem: Environmental > Aquatic > Freshwater > Lake | place: USA: Sparkling Lake...
AAGGAGCAGCCGGCGTGAGGACGACGCTTGCATCTCTGGAGCGCGGAACCGCGCATGGGTTATGATCAGGGTGACGCCTCGAGGTGCACCTAATAACAGGTCAGTCACAGTCACCCCGCCCCAACACAGCTACAGTATGACCAAGGCGTGCGACGTCCAGTTCATGTTTAAGAAAGTGAGGTTGCATAAGTTCTCACAGGCGCTCACCAGCGGCCGCAAGGCAACAATCCATGTACCTCGAATCGTGACCTACAGCCGTGACTCATCAATCTCTTGTCCTGTTTTCGGCACAAAACTTCTCTGTTCTCAGTTGTTTCAACGGCAAGGGCCTTCCCACGGCATGACGGCCGCCTCCACCACGGCCTCCAACCACAAGCAGTCTGGAGACGACGCCTTTCGCAGCGGCGATTTCAGCCGCGCTTGCACGAGCTACGCCTCGGCGCTCGAAGCACTCGGCGATGGCGAGGGTGACGCGGCGACGAAGACAAGTATCCTTTGCAACCGTTCAATTGCGTTACTCAAGCTCCAGCGCACGGCAGAGGCCGTGAGCGACGCCGCGGCCGCCGTCGCCGCCTCGCCCGGCGCCATCAAGCCGCGCTATCGCCACGCGTGTGCCCTGCGCGCCCACGGCGCCATCGGCAAGGCACTCGCAGTGTGTGATGCTGCCCTCGAGCTGGAGCCCGACCATATGCAGCTGCTCGAGCTGGCGCAATCCTGCGCCGAACTTCTTGAGCAGGCGCCGTTATTCGACACCGGCGTGACGGCCGCGGTGCCCGCTGCTTCTCCCAAGCTGCCGTCCGAGCTGACCGTGCCGCCATCCGCGCCTTCCGCGCCGCCGTCCGCGCCGTCCGCGGACGAGCCTGACCCGGAGAAGGACTACGCGGGCTGGTGTCGCGCGCAAGGCAACCGCCTCTTCCGGGAGGCCGAGTACGGACAGGCTTGCGCGTGGTACGGCCACGCGATCGTTTCACTCGAACGCGGCGAGGGTGTGGGCGTGGACGCGCCGGCTGCCGACGGCTCTCCACCGCGCGGTGCGATCGCGACTCTGCTGAGCAACCGGGCGGCGAGCTGGCTGAAGCTGGGCCGGTGGGCGCCCGCCGCGGCCGACTGCGAGCGCGCCGTCACGCTCGAGCCCACCAATATCAAGGCGTACGCGCGCGGCTCGGCAGCGCTCATGCGTCTGGGTCACACAGAGCGATCGGTAGCGATGGCGCAGGCGGCGGTGGCGATGGCGGCGCCGCCCGCAACGGCGCGGCCGGAGCGGCTCGACGAGCTGCGAGCGCTGGGCGTGCGCGAGCTGCGAGCCCTGCTGTGGAGCGAGCGGCGCGCCGCCGAGCGGCGTGCTCACGAGGACGCGCGCGCCGAGATGGGCGATCTGGCCCACACACGACGTCGCGGCGGAGCGAACGCGCCGTGCCTGGTGCGCGAGCAAGCGAGCGATGCGCTGGCCGAGGCGGCCGCGGCCAAGGCGGCCGCCGCGGGCGTGGGGCGCGCGGGCGAATCGTTACAAGGGGCGGACAAGGACGATCTCGTGGCCGAGATCGAGGAGCTCGAGCGCTCCGCCCTCGCCGACGGCGGCTCGCTGCAACTCTGTGAGCGTGCGCTGGCGGAGGCGACGACGATGGCGGAGCGCGTGCGCGAGATCGAGGCGATGGCGCAGCGCGAGGCATGGGCGGAGGTCGTCGAGCACTCTGAGTGGCTCGCTAAAGAGTACGCCGAGGGGCCTTCGATGGACCTCTGATGGCTTCTGATGGCCCTTTGATGGCTTCTGGTGATGTCTTCTGATGGCCCTCTGATGGCTTCTGATGACCCTTTGATGGCTTCTGATGGCCCTCGGAATGCCTCTGGGTGCCTGCCTGAGTGCATCTCCTTGGCTTTGTCCTCAGGTACCCGGAGCACCGCGCGCTGCGTGCGCTGCTGCTCAGCGCACTCACAGCCCTCGAGCGGTACGACGCGGCGGACTTGCTCTGTGAGGCGCAGCTGCATGCGACGCCCGAGGCACCGGAGCTCCTGCATGCGGCCGCGCGACTCGTGTTCATTCGGCAGGGCGCCGACGCATGCCTCGCCGCGCTGACGGAGGTGGACGTGGCCGACACGGCGACCCACGCGCAGTCGGCTGAGCTTCATGGCCGCTGCAAGGCACTGCTCGCGCTGCAGGAGGACGCTAAGCTGGCGCTCAGCTCGGGCAACGCCGACGCGGCCGTGACGATCAGCTGCGGCGCGCTCTGCCTCGCTGAGGAGAGTGTGGCGGCCTCGATGGCGATGCACCTGCTGCTTGGCCGGGCGCTCTCACGCGGCGGGCGGCACGTCGAGACGATTAGCGTGTGTGACCGCGGCATGAGCCTCGTGAGAGCGATGCACCGCACCAAGACGACGCGCGCCGCCGCACCGCCTCCTAGCCGGAGCGCCGCCGCCGCCGCCGCCGCTGTCGGGCGCGCAGTCTCCTCGGGCGCGTCGCAACCTTCGGATCACGAGCGGCTCCTGCTCGTGCGCGCGCGCGCCTTCTTGACCATCGGCCAGCCCGCGCAGGCGATCGCCGATTTCCGCTCGGCGGCCGCGCTCAACCCAGCAGGCAGCCAGGCTGGTGAGGGGCTCAAGGAAGCGTGGAGGCTGCTCCAGTTGCTCCAGAAGCGAAGCTCGCTCTACGAGGTGCTTGGGTGCGAGCCCAACGCGACGGCGGAGCAGCTGCGCAAGGCGTACCACAAGGCGGCTCTCAAGTGGCACCCGGACAAGCACACGCAGGCCGACGCCGCGCAGCAGGCCGAGGCGCACGCACGCTTCACCGAGCTGCAGGCGGCGTGGGCCGTCCTGTCCGATGAGACCACAAGGGCCGAGTACGACGCGGACCACAAGGGGGGCTGACACGCGCGCGGGAGCTCCTGAGTGGTGGACAATAATTTTGTGTTCAGAGCGGGTCGCACGGACCACGGGACCGCGGACCGGGGCACTACGAGTACGCCGGGGGACCCGCCACCGCCGGGTGACCATAAAAACACGTCAAGTCAAGCCAAACAGTGACACATACCCCCTTTCTAACACGCACCACACACGGCACCGGACCGACGAGACGCCCACACAGCCCCAACCGCCAACGCGTCGAATCAAAGTAACTCAGACTAACCCAACGACTCGAGGATAACCGCCCCCTAACCGAACCCATCCTACTGAAGCCGTATATTGGCCGGCACGTAAGGGGGGTTCCAAACGAACTGCCCCCTGTGCCAAGGGGGGGGTCAACGCCGCCCGAACGGAAGGTAGGTACAAGAGTTTTATACAAGGTTACCCGCCTCGCGAGCAGCCACCGTACGGTCCGGTCCCACCCGGGGGTCGACGTGAGACAAATCGAGCTGACGTCTGACGCGAAAGTAGCTAACGCCTAGAGTAAAGTCTAAAGTACTAAAGACATGCGCGATGACTTTTCTATACGTGAGAGACTGGGACAGGACACGCCGCCAGCAAAAGAGCGCGCCTCCAACACTCGTCCTCGTTTAGAGCTATCATGATCGTCTCCCGCGCGCCGCGGGCTCTAGAGGGTTTGCGATTTGGCGTTTAACGTCGACGTCGTCTGTCACATTTGATGGCGGACAGCCTCCCTTGCCTTCACCACAGCTACCTCTGCGAGCCTCGCCAGCTGTGCGTACGCCTGCCCGCGGCTCTCAGCGGTGACTTCCGTTGTGTGATGTACGACAGAAGCGTAGAACTTGCCGCAGAGGCGACCTGCCCGGAACATCGCGTTCATGTTCATGCCGGTAAGGCTTGGCGAGAGCTCGTCACAGCTCTGCAAGATGGCGCACTCGTCCGCGTTGGCGAGCTTCGTGTCCGTGCGCCGCATCCGCGGGCCAACGACGGCGTTCTCCTCCGACCTGAAGTCCTCGATGCGTGCAAAGTAGTCGATCGCGGCCGCCTCGGTGGCAAAGGCCCAGCGAAAGTCGAAGACGGTCATGAGGAAGGCTCCAGGGCGAGGGGGCATCCCCGCCGCCACCCAGTAGTTCATGCTGCGGCATTCGCTCGCGAGAAGGTCGTACGAAATGTCGTCATCCTCGTCCAGTGGCGCCGGTAAATGCGCGCCGGGCGCGCGTGGCACGCCATGGCCAACCATTCGGGTTAGGCTTGCCCGTGGGAACACGCCGCGTATGTCCTGCAGGCCGAGGAAGGCCGCGTGGAAGGCCGTGGCATCATGGAACGCGTCGACCTGATGCGGCCGGTGGGCGAGGCCATAGGCGCTCAGCCTCGTGGCTAGTTCCACGTGGCCCTCAAGGAGAGCACGCTGCGTGTGTGCATGCAAGAAGCCATCGCTCATGAGGTGCAGGCTCGGCGAGAAGAAGGAGCGGCCAAGATTGACGCAGCGGATGGCGCGCGTGTAGCTCTCGATGGCCTCGCCAGTGCGCCTTGCTACGCGTGCCGCATCGGCATCGCGCAGTGCCTCCTTGAGCTCCACAGCTAGCCCCCTAATGGATACCATCCCCATGCTGCTCGCATCGCCAGGCACTCGCGCAGTGTCCCTCCCGCGATGGAGGGATACGCTGAGCATGCTGCGAAAGACTTGTGGCATGGAGGCGGCGCCGAGCGGTGCGGCACATCGTGGGCACGCTGCCCATCGAGTCAGCTTGACCGCTGCATCCATCTGCGCGGTGTCGTCGATCGAATCGGGGTCTTCGGTCGTAATCCGCATGCCACCGGCAGGGACCAGGGCCTCCGGCCCGCGGCCGACGCAATGCAGACCAAAGAAGCGTTCGCACCGCCAGCATATCACCGGATCAGTGATACACATGCCGCATGATCTGCCGGCTGACTGGCAATCGGATCGCAGACACTGACAGGCCGGCGTCTCGACCGCACCCTGAGAACCTTGGCGGAATGGCGGTCGCCACAAATCGATGAATGCATTCGGAGGATCGATGCCAGGGCGGTGCGGCCAGTCACGCGGCTGCTTGTCCCGACCGTCCAGCTCAGCATGCAATGCCCAGGCTACGTCTTCCGTTGCAGACAAGTTGGCTGGCCGGAGCAACATAGGCTCATCTGCTTTGTCAAAGTGAACCACGCACCGTCCTCGATCGGCCACAAATGTAGACACGAAGCCAACACGTCCGTTGATTTCTGGCTTGGCGGCGAGTCCTCTTGCCCGTACGCGTTGGCCCACCATGTAGTACCCGCGAGTCTTTTCCTCGAGTGCATCGGCAGCAGCACTCAAGTCGATCGAAGAGCTTGCAAGCTTGTCCGTGAGCGCATCAAGCTCACTGAACGGCACACCGACAGACTGCGCGCGAGCGTACTGCTCCTCAAACCGGCCTGTATGATCATCCATGACACAGGGTGCAAGATGCTGCCGTCCCTGACGAGGAGCGGAGCGGGACGTGGTCAGCTCCGGCACCCCCTCTGTTGCAATGGTCGAGGCCGCCGCCTCCGTCCGCTTCAGCTCCTTCAGACGCTGGCGGGCGCGGATCAGGGCGTCGGAGATCGCGGGCGTCTCGGCAAACGGCATCGCGCCAAGGAGGGCCTCGCGCAGCGCCGCCGACGTCGTAGCAGCCTGCAGCGCCTGCAGCGCCTGCAGCGCCTGCAGCGAGGCTTGTCCAGCCACCTTCGTCGCGTCAGCGTCTCAGCGTTCCCGCGTCGAAGAGAGAGAGACCGCGCTCTCAAACTCGTGAAAGCGCCTTGTTGGGCGTTCAAGACATCGGAAAGCTTTGGCTTGCGGCGTTCCGAGTTTGGCACCAAAAGTCGAGCTGCCAGCGCCTCAATCGTTCATGTTACCATTCCGGCAGTTAAGCGCTATAAGCGGTCGAACACGTGACACGAGTATATACATGTACACGAGCGACCATCACAGACGTCGCCATGTCTCCTCCATGTGATACTCCTCGTGGATACATGTAACGAAATGACGAAATTCCAGAACATTCGGAGTCACCGCGAACCACAGAGGCGCCTCGTGTGTGCCTACCATGGTATAAGGACCGCGCGTTGCTCATCAGCTCCCATTCCTCACTGTTTCCGTCCGCGTAGGACGCATTAGAGCTCAACCTCCGCTCCGTGTGCGTTGCGATGCTAGCTATCGCTGGAGCAGCGGCCATGGACAACATGGCCGCCAGCGACTACCCACTTCTCGGGGTGCTTCCTATGTCACAGGCGGGCGCACGGAGCAAACCATGGAGCATGCAGAGCAAATTGTGGTCACTGCTAATCGTGACTTTGGTGCTGACCGCTCTGTACGTGGCTGTGCTCATCGTTTGCGAGCAGTGGACCTTGATGCAGAGCATCTTTTACGCCGTCTCGATGGGCATGACGGTCGGAATGGTGCCCGAGGATGCGAATGGCAATTCCCTCAATATTTCGGACAACGTGGCGATCATGTGCACGTGTTTCTACGCGATCGCCTGCATGCTGTGCATTGCGGGCTTGGGTGCGCTCCTAGCAGAAACCGTGCTCTTGCGCGACGAGAAGTTCATGCAGCGCGAGCTCAAGCGTGTCGCGAGGGAGACCCAAGCCGCCACGACAAGGGTCACGGCTCACGACGGCAGCCATGCGCCCACGACGAGGGCCACGGCTCACGACGAGGGCGCGCGCGCCACCTTCGGCTCGTGCACGTCGCATGCCCCGAGGCAGCGCGCGCGCGGAGGCGGCATGAGCCGGATACGGCGCATGGTGGGTCGTTTCACGGCCCTGGAGGCGGAGGAAGATCGCATTACTGGGCACTGGCACGTGGCGGTGGTCATCTCGTGGCTCGTGACGCTCGCCTGTGGCTTCATCTACGGCTATTACGGCAATATCCCGGGGGCGGGCGACCAGGATGCGTCCCGCGCCGTCTTCGCCTTCTATTTCGCCATCTCGTCGTTGACGAGCCTCGGAATGGTGTCGCCGCTCGATTCCGGCGCCGGCTTGGCATTCACGACCGTGTACATCCTCGTAGGCGTCCCGCTGAACGCGGCGATGCTCTCAGTCTTCGTCGACCGGTACCTATCGCGCGAGCAGGTGCCGAGGGGCGCGGCGCAGCGATGCTGATTGAGACTGATTGCATGGAGCGAAACTGAGTGAAGCGCGAATCAAGGGATACTGTTTGCCGCTGAGTGTCGCTGAGTGCCGCTGACAGGAACGAGAGGCACGGCGCAAGGTGCTCGCCGCCCCGTCGCGCGCCACCTTCGAGGCGCTCGCGAACATGCACGAGGGCCTTGTCCGTTCGCGCAACCACACGCACGAGCACGGCCCCCGCGTGGTCATCACCTGGGCAACCTACCTGGAGCATAAGCTGCGTGAGGCCGAGCGAAATCCCACAGCTCTCGCGGCTGGCCTCGCCGATTCGATCCGCGCATCCTTTGTTGCCCTCGGCGGGCGCAAGGGCTATCTCGATGCAGACGATCTCGGCATCAGCGATGGCGCGGCGGGCAGCGGCGCTCACGGCGGCGCGTCCACCCATGCGGATGGCACTTGCCACGGCACGTGCGCGGGCGGCGAACGCAGTGCCAATTGCGACAGCACGCTGCTCTCGCTGATGACAGCAGCCCCGCTGCAGTCGAGCAGGCCGTCGTGGGCGCTCCCAGCCGAGGTGACGCCACCCTCGCCTTGCGGTGCGCTGTGAACACGCCGTCGATTCTAAACCCTTTTGGCCGTTGGAAGACGCTGCGTGGGTACATCTACATGTAGCTGTCGGGACAGGTCGTGCCGCGGGGCCCGAGTCATGATTTAATCACCTGATTACAATTTACAAAATTAGATCCCTCGTTTCAGCATGAACACAGGAAAAGGGAAACTGTCTCTCCTGAGAGTCTGCGCTTCCCAGTGGGTGTGTCTCCACGCTCCACGGGAGCGGTGGGTGTGCGTCTCGCCGAGACGGCCGGGCCAAATAACGTGATCAAGTTCAAGTTACATGTTCCACATACAGACAACCCAAATGGAAGCTTATAGAATGTGCTCTCCGCCTCGAGGCTTGAACTTGTTCTTGAAATTCAATAGTTACGCGAACGTGAACGTGAACTTACCGGTACCGGGTACACTCCCCCTCCAACGGTCGGGCGTCGTCTCGAACGCTCCGTCTGGTACCAGTTCAATGCCTGGCGCTCGACCCTATAGCGCGGCTCCGGCCCGCGTAGGCTCGGCGCATGCGCCGCTGGCGCGCGCCACTAGCGCCGCGCCACGCATCGCAACGACGACGAGCGCTGCGCCACGCCTGACCTCTGTGATCTCGGCGCCGCACGTACCCGCACCGCACCCGTTACCCAAGCAGCTCACGCCGTCCATGCAACAGATCATGGGCCAGATCACCTTCAAGGCGCCACCGCCGCGCATGCGCAGCGACTTTCGCGCGACGCCCGTGCACCATATTGTCGTGCAAGGAGCTGCGCAAGGAGTGCCACAAGGCGGGCAAGGCCTGCAGCCGCATCCGGCTGCCAGGAGCGCCAAACCTGAGCCGGCCAGACGCGATGCCACTGGATGGGCGCGGCCAGGCTCTGCGCCCGGCGGACCTCACTCTCACGCCTCCAACCAAGCAACGGTGGCGCAAGATCGAGCAGGGGAAAGCATCCGGCAGAGCGACGAGCCGCGGCGCGGGAAGAAGATCGAGCACGGGATCGGCCCAGACCTCGAGTACTATGTATGGGAGCCACCCGCCTCGCAGCCGGATGGAAACGGTCGCAGGCCAGGCGTACACCCAGGCCGCCCGAACGGCAGCCTGCACGCGCCGACGCCAGAGGAGGGCGAGCGCAACCACCTGCTGCGCAAGCAGCTTGGCGTCCCGGCGGCACCACCGTACGGCGACCGTTACCCGCGCAGGGTGACTGGTGACGTGACGGCGACGGGCCTCTTCGAGCGGATGCTCCCGCACGAGGCGTACGATCGGCTCGCGGGCGTAGGCGGCACCACGCTGCCGAGCGCGGAAAACCTGACAGCCATTCGCGATGCGTTCTACGAGGCGGAGGCAGAGTACAAGGAGGAGATGCGAATTGAGCGGCAGGCGGCGGCCCTTCGAAAGCGGCAGGCGGCCGAGCACAATAGGAAGATGAATCTGCCCTCGGGGATCGCACGCTCCAAGTTTGCGTGGGGCTCCGAGCGCATCTCCAACGCACTGCTCTCCAAATTCGACACCTTCACCGCGCGCAACGAGGACTACACGCGCAAACTCCTTTGGACCTTCGGTACGGACGAGGTTCTCACCGGCGGCACCTCGCAGATTCGCATCACGCCGACCAACATGCCGCGCGTGTGCGACCGGTTTGGGATCGCGTGCACCGAGGCGCAGGCCGCCGAGATCTTTGAGAAGCATCGGTTACCCCTCGAGGGATGCACCGTGCAGCAACTCACCAGCGCCTTCATCGAGGCAAAGATCGACTACGCCAAGATCGCACGCAACCAGTCGATACGGCTGCATGGCGATGCGGCGCGCCCGCCCCCCCTCCGAGAGACAGCGAGCGCTCCCCCAGTCGCCCCCACATGGCCGCCGAAGTCGCAGGCTGCCCAGGCCCATTCACACCCACCGCAGTCCTCCTTTTCGGGCGCCGAGAATGTTCGCCCGCGCACCCCACTGGAGCCCCGGAGGCCGCATCAGTACGCTCACATGCTCGAAGCGGCGCAGAAGCCACCGCCCGTCGCCGCGAGTGCGCCCGCGCCGCCGGCACGGCCTCCCGCGCCGGCGCCGCACTCCTATCCTGCCGTCCGCCCGGCGTCCGCTGGCATTCCTTACGCCGGCATGTTTGGTGGTACAAGAGTCGCAGCTGCCGGCGCCGCCGCTGCCGTGCGCCTGGGATGAAGGCTGAGCCACACATGCGCGCCAGGTGTTTCGTCAGGAGTTTCGGGCTCATCTATCTGTGGCTCGAGATCTTACGTTCTGTGGCTCGAGAGTGGCACCACTTGTGAGCCGCGGTACAATGCTACGTGTCCGGTCCACTGTGCGCACTTGGGCAGCTGTCCCGTGTCCAAGCGGGGCCATCCCGCATCCCGGAACGATGATTATGTGGCCCACAAATCGATGGGGCCTCACGGTCGCCGCGGCTGCCCCCAAATGCCTATTCCCGCACATGTGCCATGATTATGCTCGCGTTTCAGTCGTGGCTCGTGCATGACATTTACTCTGGCTCTCGGGGAGACTGGGAGATCGGATCGAGATGCTCCGCTCGTGTCCGGCAAAGCATTGAATTTAGAATTAAGCTCCGCGAGCTCATTTTTCCGTACAGACTCGAAGTAAGTCTAAGTGCGTCTACACCGGGGTGAAAAGTTTCCCAGTTTTACGGATTACGCCGGCCGGGGCTCACCGGCTCCGCCTCACTCGACGTACGGCAGCACCGCGTCAATGCTCGCCCACACCGCCTCCTGCGGCGCGCTGGCGTCGACACTCACGAGGACGCCCGCGGCCTCGTAGTACTCGATCAGC
>Ga0164295_10005144_pt1 | contig 10352 bp, 8 predicted proteins | sample GEODES006metaG_FD_111798 | JGI IMG/M metagenome (GOLD analysis project Ga0164295, IMG submission 111798) | Oligotrophic lake water microbial communities from Sparkling Lake, Wisconsin, USA - GEODES006 metaG | ecosystem: Environmental > Aquatic > Freshwater > Lake | place: USA: Sparkling Lake...
AAAACGAAAGTAGAGACAATATCTCCAAGTAATTTAATTGTTGGCTTAGATGCTTTGATGGGAGCTTTAGGGTATAGAGCTATTTCGGCTGATTGGTGTGAAGCACCTACTATTCCAAGGGATCTTAAAACTTATAGGTTTTATGAAATATTATTAAAAATAAATGAGTCTTGGAAAGTACGAACTGTGTCTGAGTTTTACCCTAAACTAGAGGAAGAACTAAAGGAAAACGAAATTCCAATAAAAGGGAAAGTTGTTGTAAATGATTTTAATGATAATTTATCTATAGTATCCGATGATGATAATGAGCATTTATCACCAGTTGAAAATAGACTTCGTCAATGCATTTTTCATAAAAATTTAAGAAATGGCTTTGGTAATGAAGTTAATACATGGATTCATTGTGCAAACCACGCTGGATTGACAGTCAGAGGTAATGTTTCAAATACGGCTACAAAAATTCTTTCATTATTCATGGGCATGGTTCATAATTCAAATATCAAAGAATTTGAGCGATTTCGTTTTGATAAAAATTCATTTGAAAATTATAAATCTTCAATACAAAAATTTATGACTTTACTTTTAGTTCCAAACTATGAAAGAAGTGATTATCATACAGTCCCTGAAACTTACGCTGGAATTACTTTTTATTGTGATGATTTATATAGAAAAAAACGTTTTATTAATAAAGTAGCAAAGATCCATCCAGTAGATGCTTACATACAGGCAATCGATAATTTAAGTAAATCTGTTTCTGATGAAGAAATCGCAATGGAAGTAGAAGGAAAAAAGATAAATATATCCCTTCAAAAAGCAATAAAAATTGTTTTAGAAAATATTTTAAAACCAAAGCTTGATAAAAAAAGAATTAAATTAGACTAAAATTTCCTCAAATATCCATCCAAAAAAAATTTTTATCAGTTATTCTTTCCCTCTTTGCATAAATTTTTTAAGGTATAACTTTTAAAGGGCTTTTCATCAAAGATCGAGCTCTGATTCTTATTATAATAGAGGTAATTTATGTCATTACGTTCACATGGTCGTACAGCTTCTCAGCCAAGAGCAATTAAAATTACGCCTAAATATTTAAAAAATCCTATGGGTTCTGTCTTAATTGAATATGGCGAAACTAAGGTTTTATGTTCGGCAAGTGTTGAAGATTCCGTACCAAATTGGATGCGTGGAACAAGAGGACAAGGATGGGTGACAGCTGAATATTCGTTGTTACCTGCATCTACTCAAGATCGTTCGCGTCGCGAACGCCAACATCTTTCTGGTCGTACTCAAGAAATCCAAAGACTAATTGGCCGTTCTTTACGCTCCATAGTCGATATGAAATTATTAGGTGAAAGAACAATTATTATTGATTGTGATGTCATTCAAGCCGATGGAGGAACAAGAACCGCTTCTGTTACTGGTGGTTATGTTGCATTAAAATTAGCAATTGAGGCTTTGATAAAGCAAAACAAAATCAGAAATAATCCATTAAGAGACGCAGTTGCTGCTATTTCTTTAGGGCTTTTTGAAGACCAAATTTTTGTGGATCTAGATTATCAAGAAGATCAAAAAGCTGATGTCGATCTCAATGTTGTAATGACTGCGAGTGGACAACTTCTTGAAATCCAAGGGACAGCAGAAAAACGTCCTTATACTCGCGAACAACTTAACAAGATGTTAGATCTTGCTTCCGATGCTTTAAAAGAAGTATTTGATGAACAGAATGCTGCATTTGCTTGAGGTTAAAAATGAGTTATACCATTGAAATTAAACCAGAAACGTTTATGGTCGAAAGTTTAACACAATCTTTTGGCCAAGCGCATATTCCCTCACCTTTAAGAGTCTCTTTTCAAACAGAGAATTTTATTGAAGATGGGAAGGATAGAATTTTGGTTGATATTTCTTTGGAAGGATTGCTAAAAGCCTCTCGTCCAGATAACGGTAAAATTCTTTTTCAACCTTCAACTTTTGAATTGGCTGGCCCTAGAGAAAAAATATTTTGGAACCCAGATAATTTAAAAGTAGCTATTGTTACATGTGGTGGTCTTGCACCTGGTCTAAACAATGTTGTTCAAAATTTAGTTACCTTTCTTTCTGATCGTTACAGAGTAAAAAATATTTATGGCGTTCCTTTTGGATACCAGGGATTTACACATGACCCTTTAACAAAAAGATTTGCATTTGGGTGGAGACGTTTAGACTCTCTTTCGGTTCAAAACATTGATTTTGAAGGTGGGAGTGTTTTAGGTACTGGTAGAGGTCACTCTAATCCTATATCTATTGTCGATGCACTTATGTTAAGAGACATAAATATTCTTTTTACAATTGGTGGCGATGGCACTTTAGCGGGTGCAAATGCAATTCACGAAGAAATTAAAAGAAGAAAAGTTCCTATAGCTTTAATAGGAATTCCAAAAACGATTGATAATGATGTTTTATGGGTAAGCAAAACGTTTGGTTTTGAATCCGCTGTTGGTAAAGCTGTTGAGGCTTTGCGTTGTGCCCAAACAGAGGCTAGGTCAGCTTTTCACGGCATAGGCTTGGTTAAAATTATGGGTCGTAATAGTGGTGCTTTAACTGCTACAGCTGCAGTAGCTATGAATGATATTGATTTTGTTCTTGTTCCAGAAGTTCCTATACGTCTAGATGGTCAAAATGGATTATTAAATGCCATTGTGCGCAAAGTAATTGATAAGGGTTATATTACAATTGCTGTAGCTGAGGGTGCTGGGCAAGATCTCTTCCCTCCTTCAGAGATTGAAAAAGATGCAAGTGGCAATGTTAAGTTAAAAGACATTGGAAAATTTCTTCAAAAAGTAATTACTGACGAATTTAAATCTAGAAACATTGAAACAACTTTAAAATATATTGATCCAAGTTATATGTTACGTTCACAAACGACTTCTGCTGATGACTCCGTTTTTTGTGCTAAACTTGGTCAAAATGCTGTTCATGCTGCTATGGCAGGAAAAACAGGATGTATGATAGGATATGCACATGAACGCTTTACCCATGTTCCTTTAGCAGCTGTTGCTCTCGGCAAAAAACATTTAGATGTGAATGAGCCTTTATGGCTTTCCGTCTTAGCAGCAACAGGTCAGCCTTTTCAGTGGAAATAAGTAACAATTCTTAGGTTAAGCGTTAAAGATTAGGGAGCTTATTTTTTTGAATGGCTGTCAATTCTAAAACGCTTAAAAGCTATTTTGTACGCATTCTAATTTTTTCATTGTTTATTCCATTAATTATATCAGTAACATTGCTTTGGACTTTTGTTTCAAATACAAACGAAAAAATAAAAATTGCAAATAATCAATTAAAAAGAACTTATGATTTAGAAATAACAGACTCATTACATAAATTTCAATCTATTTTAAATATTTTTGCTCAATCTGAAGAATTAAAATTTTATTTTAATTCAACGATTGATTCAGAAATAAGAAATAAAGATAATTTAATTAAAGTAATTCAGCTTGTTTTAAAGGATTTTAAATTTCAAGAAACAAAATGGTTTGTAATTAATTCCCGTGGTATTGTTATTATTAATTATCCTCAGGACGCAATAAAAACCAAATTATCTAAAGAATTCGATAAAAATATAGGTGTAACTTTAGATAATATAAATAACTCTATTCAATTTATTGTTCCTATTTCATATAAATTATCAAATGATTCAAATATTGTAAAAAAAAATTTAGGATATATTTGTGTACTTATTCACTTAGATGAAATTAAAAAGGTTTTTCCAGACTTAGTTTCAGTTGATAAAATTGCTAAAGACTTAGATATTAAAAAACTACAAACAAAAGTCAAAATTGAGTATCAAAGTGCTAACAATATTTTAATATTTTATTTATATATTTTTATTTCTTTTTTATTTGTACTATTTGGAACAATATGGGGGTTTAAAATATTCCAACAAAATATTGTGGATAAAATTTTGTTTCTAAGAGCAAGAGTTCGAAATGAAATGGAGTATATTGAAAAAAAAGAATTAAAAAATGAGTTATCTTCTTTGTCACAAACGTTTGATCTTTACTTAAGATATACATTATTTTTGCAAAAAGAAATTTTAAAAAGTTCTCAATTAGCGGCTGCTGGTAATGTAGCGCATTATATGGCACATGATATTCGCAAACCATTTTCAAAGTTACGGTTTTTTATTCAAGAGTTAAAAAATTTAAAAGATATATCTGAAATTAAACTAGCTATTCAAGACTTTGAACCTACATTTATAATTTCAATGGAATATATTGAGCATATTTTAAATGAAGTTATGGATGCCGCAGTTACAAAACTTAATATTACTAAAGGAGTTCCTATTGAGAGTGTTCTTATTATGGCATTTAATAATTTAGGGACATTGCCAGAAAATACTAAAATTAATATTGATTACAATTTGTCTAATTATTTACTTTTATCAATTGATCTTCAACGAGTTGTTAGAATTATTGTTAATATTATTTCAAATGCCTTAGAGGCTATGAGCTATGTAGGTAATTTATGGATATTTTCTAAAGAAATAACATTTGATGATAAAGTATTTATGGAAATTTGCATTGGAAATAATAATTCTTTTATAAGTGAAGAAAATATTGAAAATATTTTTGAGCCTTTTTATACATATAAAAAAGAAAAAGGAACGGGATTAGGTTTATCAATAGCTCAAAAAATTGTTAAATTACATGGTGGTAAAATTTATTGTAAGTCTCATTTAAATAAAGGAGTGGAGTTTATATTTCATTTACCAGCTTTGATTGGTACTTATGAAAAATCAAATTTCCAATTAATTAAAAATTTAAATGGAAAAAAATTAGAGTTATTAAAGTTGAAAATTGACAATAAAATAAATTTATTGAAAGAAAATACAATTATAGTTCTTGACGATGATCCTTTAGTTTGTCGAAGTTGGGAGAGAGCATTTAAATCAAGAAATACAGTTACATTTTTGAATCCTGAGGATTGTATTTATTTTATGAATGAAAACAAAAATGATTTAGATAAAATTGAAATGATTATTTCAGATTATTTTTTTGGGAAAAATTCTAAGATTAATTTTGATAATTTTGTTGAAAAAGTGAGAAAAAACTATAGTGGAAAAATTTTTCTTTCTAGTGATATTACTTTAGAAGAAAAAAAATTATTTAATCAGCTTAATATTATAATTATTGAAAAGAGAGTATATTCATACGAAGAGTTATTAAATTTATTAAAATTGAACTCATAATATTTTATGATTAATATAGTAAATTAACATTTAATTTACTATATATAATTACTTGACTTTTATTAAGTAATTATATATTAATTAATGTCGATCGACAATGTTATCTTAATTTGAAATCTTTCAATTACAAAAATTTAAGGAGAAATCCTACTATGAAAAGTGAATCATGTAGTGTGAAAACCACTGAAAAAGACGCAACTCAAGATAAAAATAATATTGAAAAAATAGAGAAATATTTAAAAGGAAATATTTATCCTAGTGAAAAAAAACATTTAATAGAATGTGCTAATAAAAATACAGCACCAAAATATTTTTTAGATGATTTAAATAAATTAAAAGATAAAAAATATGAAAATAATTCTGAAATTATGAAAGAAATTTATAATTAATATCTTTCATAATTTAACTGATATTTCTGTTAATTAATAGAAATATCATTTTTTAGTATTAAAAGTATATTTTTAAAGCACATTATCTTTTTCTTGCCATAATTCAGTGTTTTGTTAAATAACCAAAGTCAAAATTTTGTATCTCTTTTAATGATAATTTTCATCAGGACGATAAATACCTAGATATAAGAAATTTTATCTTTGAAAGAGAATTATGGCCGCTGAAAGTGTTAAAAATTTTAATGATGAAAAGCCATTTGGAAAACTAAGTGTTGTTATTGCTGATGATCAATCCATGAAAGCCCGTATTATGGCTGATTATCTAAAGATTTCTGGTTTTTTAATAACAATTGCAAGTTCTATTGATGAAATGAGAAGAGCCTTAGATCTTGAAAAAATTGATGTTGTTATTATGAATTATCATTTTAAAAATGGTCGTGGATTATCAGATATCAAAAATGCTAAAAATAAAAGTAAAAATGCAAAAGTTAAATTTATTGTGATTGGATCAAAAGATGATGAACACGCTAAAGAAAATTCATATAGAAATCTATGTGATATCTTTTTAGTAAACCCATTTCCTTGGGCTGAGCTGATTCAAGATATTAAAAAACTTTCAAAACAAGAATATCGTAAATCAGAAAGAATGAAATGTCATATTGCTTTTAAAGTTACAAAAGAAAATCAAATATTTGAATCAACAGCGATAGATATATCAACTGATGGCGTTTTTTTACTGGATAAGGAAAAGCTCATTAATCCCATTGTAGGATTAGATATATTTTTAGAATTCACCTTACCAAGATCCAAAGAGCTTTTAAAGTGTTATGGTAAAGTTGTGCGTGTTAATGATAAAGGGTTTGCTCTTCAATTTCAAAATTTATCAGATTTTGATAAAAGAAAAATTAAAACTGGTGTATTATGAATGCTTTTTTATCCATTTCCTGTAATAGATAATTCTTTAATCCATACATTAGAACATACTCCGCTTGCTGTTACTTCTTCATTGTTATCAACGTAACAAATATCTTTTAGCAAAGTTAAAAAGTCACCAGCAACTGTTGCGGATTCAATACTTTGTTTTTCTCCATTATTTAGCAAAAAACCATCAAATGGAAGAGAAAAGGAACCTTGTAAAGCATTTACTCCAGCGTGAAGAGATTTTACAGCTTCGATAAAAACAGTATTTTTTTCGTTATTTAAATCGAAAGAAGCAGAGTGTGTACTTGCTCCAATCACATGCAAAAAATGCGGAGAAACAGTGGTTTTAGATCCTATATTTCCATTTCCAGTAGATTTTGTTTCAAATTTTTTGGCCGTAAAACTACTATGAAGTAACGATTTTAATACTCCATTTTTAATAATTTCTGTATTTTGAGTTTTTGTTCCTTCTTCGTCAAAGTGAGATTTTGATGGATTTTTATCATGTAAAGGCGAATCATAAAGATTGAATAAGGGAGAAGCAACAATTGTATTTAATGTTTCAATTGTAGAAAGACTTTTTTTATCTAAAATATTTTGTGCATTAATAAAATTTGCAAAAGCATTAAAAAGATCTAAAAAAGCTTCTGGTGAAAATATAACTTTATATTTACCAGATTTAATTCCTTTATAATTTAAATGATTTCTGGTTTTTAATATTGCTTTTTCAGCACATTCTTCTACATTTAAATTTTGAAATCCATTTACAATAGAAAGAAAACCAGCTTCTCTTGCAATTTTACCCTCTTCTTGTGCAAGAGGATAAAAGTAACAGTAAGAAATATTTTTATCTTCGGATTTAAATGCTCCTAAACTATTAAAATAAAACTTCTTAGAAATAGATTCAGAAACTTTATTATAAGGAACACTTTTAAAAACAGAAGAATTTTCTAATATTTTAGTTTCGGCTTGCACTGTTTTTTCAACAAGTTCACCCATAGAAGTCATATTTGTATAACTTTGTTGGATATGTATATTTTGTGAGTTATTTAAACAGTCTTCGCTAAAATCATAATTATTTTCTCTTGATGTAAATTCGGCGGAGGAATGTGCTAAAATTAAAGCATCTGTTAAGCCTGCATAAGTTAAGTTAGAAGTTGTTGTTACTCCCACTTGATGATTTCTATTCCAAACACGAATGAGCATATTCGATTTGCTTGATGAGTTTAAACCAAATGGTTTTTTATTTTTCGAGCTTGCAGAGCTTTCTTCTTTTGTTGAACCATAGACATCATATTGTTGAATTCCAAGAGATCTTGCGATTGAATCTATATCTGATTTTAATTGTTCTATATTTAATGACATAATTAATAAATCCTTATTAAATTCTAGCGACCACCAACTGTTATGGAATCAACTTTTATGTGTGGTTGTCCTACAGTTACGTAAATACTACCGCTTATTGATCCACAAAAACCAGCAGAAATATCAAGATCATTCCCTGACATAGAAATCTTGTGCATAATATCTGTTGCCTGCCCAATTAATGTAGCACCTTTTACAGGTTTTGTTACTTTACCATTTTCAATTAACCAAGCTTCTTCCACCCCAAAATTAAAATCACCAGTTCCATTGACACTTCCACCACCTAAACTTTTGCAATATATTCCTTTATCAATACTGCTAAACATTTCTTCAGTTGTGTATTTACCTGGTGCTATATATGTGTTTCTCATTCTGCTTGCAGGTGCAAAAGTATAATTTTGTCTACGGCCACTTGCTGTTCTTGGGTGTCCTGTTAATAGATTTCCCATTCTATCGCAAATAAAGTTACGAAGTACTCCATTTTCAATTAATAAAGTTTTTTGAACAGGCATCCCTTCATCATCCATATCTATTGAGCCAAATCCATTTTCCCAAAAACCTTCATCCCAGGCGGTTAAATTATCATGAGCAATTTTTTCTCCTTTTTTATTTGCAAAAGGAGTTGAGTTCCCTTGTACGGCCGTAGTCTCAAGGAGATGTCCGCATGCTTCATGAAAAATGACACCACCAAATTGATTGGCAAGAACAACAGGGTAATTTCCAGAGGTAACATAATCGGCGTGTAGCATATTGCCTGCAATTTCAGATAACTTTTGAGAAAGATCATCGAAATTTAAATTTTTGAAAAAATTTGGAGTTGAGGCTTCTCCAATTCTTTTGTGTGATGATGTTCTGTGAGCACCATCTACACAAACAACTTGTGCAGAAATACTTTGATTTAAACGAATGTCTCTTGCAAAAACGCCATCACTTGATGCAACTAAAACTTCTTGCCAGTCACGAAAACCATTTGTAGTTACGCTTTGTAAATGTTTAGTCGCATTTTTTTGTTTATCGTTACATTGTAATAATAAATCGCAAATTTCTTTAACTGAACTTACCGATGTGAGCCAATTATTTTTATTTCTTATTACACCATAATCTCTAAGCGGCTCTAGGTTAATATCAGTAATAATTCGATGGGACTCTAATTTTAAAGAGTGAATATCCAAAGCTCTTTCTAATATTTTTTTTAAACCATTAAAAGAAACATCGTTGGTTGAAACGTAACAATCTTCTTTTCCTTTAAAAACCCGAACACCTGCCCCTAAATTTAAATTTGGACTGATTGCAGTAACTTTTCCATTTTCAACTAGGCCACTAAGATAGTTTCCTCTTTGTAAAAAAAACTCAATGAAATCAGCTCCACTTGCTCTACCTAAGCCAAGTAAAATAGATAATGGTTTTCTCCAAGATTCATCAAAAATTGTATTTGATTCAGAGTATTTAGCATTTGAAATATTTTCTAAGGAAAGGTTATTCAACATTTTCTTCCTCGAAGGTAAGGTTTTTTTAAAATTATTGCGGTAAAAAAAGATCTTTTCTATATTTATCTAAAATTTCATCATATCTGCCAGAGGATTTAAATTGTTTTCCAGAGTTTGTTAATTTTTTAACATATTCTTTGGATGCGTTTTTTGTTAATGCAAGAAAAAAGGTAACTCTCATTGGCGTATATCCTTTTTTTAATTTTGTTACATCTAGATCAAGTGTTTTTGCCGATTTAATTAATGGTGCTTCAGAAGAATAAAGGGCATCTACTTTTCCAGTGAATAGCATATTAACACATTGATTTAATGTAGGTACAGGAATTAAATTATGAAAGCCTTGATTTATTAAATATTTATTTAAAACAGAATCTAACCATACGCAAATTCCTTTTAAATTTTTAACTTCATCAACCGTTTTTGAGTTTTTTTTGCTATCTTTTAAGGTATAAAAAGAAGTTTCAATACTAATAATATTTAATATATTATGATATTTTTTAATATTATTTTCATTTAATACAGCAATGGTTGCATATATTTCTTTAGATTCTGGAGTTGTAGAATTCATTTTTTTATAAATACTAGGATAAGACTCTATTTGAGTTTTAACATTTGCGCCCGTTATTTTAAATATTTCTTGCGCTACTTCATAATAAAATTCACCAGGAGAAGGAGGAGTTAAAAGTGTTGTTCGATTTGTAGAAGCATGAGTATTTAATTGTATAATAAATAATAAAAATGTTATTAACAAAGTAACAGGCAATACTTTTACATTTTTATTGCGATTTAAATCGAGCCTCTTAAAATGAAAAATCACTTTTTCCTCGATATTTCTATGAAATAGTCTATAAAGTTTTCGCTTGAATATGAATTTCTTTTAATTGATTTCCCGAAACCATGCTTGGCGCTTTCATTAATAAATCCATCGCCTTTTGATTTAAAGGAAATGCAATGACTTCACGAATATTT
>Ga0164295_10005145_pt1 | contig 10352 bp, 7 predicted proteins | sample GEODES006metaG_FD_111798 | JGI IMG/M metagenome (GOLD analysis project Ga0164295, IMG submission 111798) | Oligotrophic lake water microbial communities from Sparkling Lake, Wisconsin, USA - GEODES006 metaG | ecosystem: Environmental > Aquatic > Freshwater > Lake | place: USA: Sparkling Lake...
CCTCCATCCAATCGTAAGCATTATAATCAAGGGTTTTTGACCAAGTATAAGCATAATATCCTGAAGAATATCCACCACTCCAAATATGAGCAAAATAAGGAGAATGGTATCTTGTGGGCACTTCATTTACCAAAAGACCATATTTAGCTAAGGCTTCTTTTTCGAATACTAAAGCTGGTCTAAAATCAGATTCTTTTTCAACACTATGCCAAGCCATATCTAAGGTTGCGGCTGCCAATAATTCGGTTACGTCATACCCTTTATTAAAGGTGTCGGCTTTTTTTATTTTATCAATTAATTCTTGAGGAATTGGTTCTTTAGTTAGATAGTGAATTGCATAATTTTTTAAAACTGTTGGGTCTAAAGCTGCGTGTTCATTAATTTGAGAAGGGAATTCTACATAATCACGTGGCACTGAAGTACCTGAAAGGGTAACATATTGTTGGTTGGCAAACAATCCATGCAGTGTGTGTCCAAACTCGTGAAACATAGTAGTTACATCGTCAAAACTAATCAAAGAAGGTTTTCCATCTGCGGGTTTTGAGAAATTATAAACATTCACAATTACCGGTTTTTGATCTAAATAATGCGATTGATTTACAAAATTATTCATCCATGCTCCACCATTTTTGTTGTCTCTTGTATAGAAATCTAAGTAATAAATAGCCATCGAATTTCCATTATTATCGAACACCTCATAAGCTACTACATCCGAATTGTATACTGGTAAATCTTTACGTTCCTTAAAAGTGATTCCATACATTTGCTTTGCCGCAAAAAACACTCCATTTTCAAGTACAGTGGTTAATTCAAAGTACGGTTTAATCTGACTTTCATCTAAATCGTATTTTGCTTTTCGAACTTGTTCTGAATAAAAATTCCAATCCCATGGTTCTAATTTAAAACCTCCATTTTGAGAATCAATTAAATCTTGAATTTCTTTTGCTTCAATTTTCGCTTTAGCAACTGCGGGTTTTGCAATTTGAGCCAATAAATTCATAGCATTAGTTGGAGTTTTAGCCATTTGATCTTGTAAACGCCATTCAGCATAGCTTTTCTTACCCATTAATTTGGCTTTTTGCAAACGTAGTTTTGCCATTTTTAATAGAATTTCTCTAGTATCTCCATCGTCATTTTTCTCCGCTCTAGTCCATGAAGACTTAAATAATTTCTCTCTTGTAGCTCTATTTTGGAGACTTGGTAATAAGGGTTGTTGTGTAGTATTTAACAATCCTATTAAGTATTTTCCATCGTGACCAGCTTCTGTAGCTCTTGTTTTTGCTGCTGCTATTTCATCACTACTTAATCCATCTAAATCGGATTCTGTGTCAAAAAGTACAGCTCCGTTTTTTCTAGCAATTAATAGTTTAGTACCAAAGGAAGTTCCAAGGGTGGCCAATTCACTATTAATTTTTTTCATCTTCTCCTTATTTGATGCAGATAAATTAGCACCAGCCAACTCAAATTGTTGCAAATAATACTCTGTCAATTTTTTATCTTCCCCTTTTAATGAATTTAAATCAATCTCTTTGATTCTTTGATACAACTTACTGTTTAGGTAGATTTTGTCATTGTGAGCAGAAAAAATAGAGGCATATTCTTCGTCTATCGCTTGTAAAGTTGGATTAGTATTTGAACCTGTTAAATTGGAAAAAATACCTACAGCTCTATACAAATCAACGCCACTAATTTCTAGAGCCAAAACAGTATTCTCAAAGGTTGGCTTTGCAGTATTATTGGCAATAGCTTCAATTTCTTTATCATGAACTTTTAAGCCATAATCAAATGCGGGTTTAAAGTGCTCGTCTTTAATTCTATCAAAATGGGGTGCTTGATATTGCAAAGTACTTCTTTGAAGTAAGGGATTTTTCATAAGACTATTTGTTTTTTCTAAACCACCTGTCTGAGATTGCGCTGTAACCGCAAATAAAAATAAGAGACTAGCAGCAATAATTTTTTTACCTATTTTCATATTTTCATATTTTTTTTAAGGTATAAAAATAATGGAAAATTATTGACTTTAAAATGGTTTTGAATAAATTTATTCAAATTAATAAGTCTCGATTTTAAATCCTACAAAAACATTGTACCTTTGAGCCTTTGCAACTTTAAATTTTGCCTTAAATACACATGCGAATAGATATTATTACACTACTACCTGATTTATTAAGAAGTCCATTTGAGGCATCAATAATGAAGCGCGCAATAGACAAAGGCCTTGTAGAAATACATATTCATAATTTGCGTGATTATACTACCAATAAACAAAAATCGGTTGATGATTATCCCTTTGGCGGTGGTGCAGGAATGGTAATGACGATCCAACCAATTGACGATTGTATATCCTATTTAAAAAGTCAAAGAAATTACGACGAGATCATATACATGTCGCCAGACGGAGAAACTTTGAACCAAAAAATGGCCAATACCATGTCGATGTATGAAAATATAATTATCCTTTGCGGACATTATAAGGGGGTTGACCAGCGGGTTCGTGATCATTTTATTACTAAAGAAATTTCAATTGGTGATTATGTATTGTCAGGTGGTGAATTAGGCGCATTGGTTTTATCTGACGCTTTAATCCGATTAATTCCTGGCGTTTTAAGCGATGAAACATCTGCTTTAACTGATAGTTTCCAAGACGGATTGTTGTCAGGGCCAATATATACTCGTCCTGCCGATTACAAAGGTTGGAAAGTCCCGGAAGTTTTAACCAGCGGAAATTTTGCTAAAATTGAAAAATGGCAAGAAGAAAAAGCCTTTGAACATACTAAAAACAGAAGACCTGATTTGCTTAATGAATAGAAATTATTTTAAATGTTGAATTTTAAATGAAAAGAATACACGTCAAAAAATTCATAATTTATAATTTATAATTCAAAATAATTATTTACATTTGCACCCACATTTGACCAACCTCTGGCGAAATCCGTGAATGTTGCTCCGATTTAAAACCATAATTAAAAAAATTATCATGGCAGATTTAATGAAATTCGTTAAAGACGAATTTGGAACTAAAAAAGAATTCCCTGAATTCGGAGCTGGAGACACAATCACAGTTTACTACGAAATTAAAGAGGGTGAAAAAACAAGAACTCAGTTTTTTAAAGGAGTAGTTATTCAAAGAAGAGGTTCAGGAAATACTGAAACTTTTACAATTCGTAAAATGTCTGGTTCTATTGGTGTAGAACGTATTTTTCCAGTTAACTTACCTGCTTTACAAAAAGTAGAGATTAACAAAAAAGGTTCTGTTCGTAGAGCACGTATTTTTTACTTTAGAGAACTTACTGGTAAAAAAGCTAAAATTAAAGATAAAAGAAGATAATAAAATATCTAATTATAAAAAAAGTCTCCGCTATTGCAGAGGCTTTTTTTTTTGACAAAATAAATATTAATAATTGTCAATTTCATTTTTTTTAGCAATTATTTTAAGAAATTCACAATTCAAACGATATAGTTATCGAAGTAAAATACAAATGAAAATGAATTTATTATATTTGCATACTTAGACTAATTAAATAAAAACACCTATAAAATGGCAAAAATTAAAGTGACTAATCCAATAGTTGAATTGGATGGTGATGAAATGACAAGAATTATTTGGTCATTCATTAAAGAACAATTAATCCTTCCTTATTTAGATTTAGATATTAAATATTATGATTTAGGAATTGAAAGCCGCGAAGCTACCAAAGATCAAATTACAATTGATTCAGCCGAAGCAATAAAGAAATACAATGTGGGGATAAAATGCGCCACCATTACACCAGATGAAGAACGTGTGACTGAATTTAATTTGTCAAAAATGTGGAAATCGCCAAATGGTACTATTCGTAACATCGTAGGCGGAACGGTTTTTAGAGAACCAATTATCATGAAAAATGTTCCGCGTTATGTTCAAGGATGGACCAAGCCAATCGTAATTGGTCGTCACGCTTTTGGAGATCAATACAAAGCAACAGATACAGTTATCAAGGGAAAAGGAACATTAACTATGACTTTTACAAGCGAAACAGGAGAAACAAAATCCTGGGAGGTTTATGATTTTGAAGGCGATGGCGTTGCAATGGCAATGTACAACACTGACGAAAGTATATACGGATTTGCGCATTCTTCTTTTCAAATGGCTTTAACAAAAAAATGGCCTTTGTACCTTTCTACCAAAAACACAATTCTTAAAGCTTATGATGGACGATTCAAAGATATTTTTGAAGAAGTGTATCAAAAAAATTACAAATCAGAATTTGATAAAGAAGGAATTACCTACGAGCATCGACTTATTGACGACATGGTAGCATCTTGCATGAAATGGAATGGTGGATTTGTTTGGGCTTGTAAAAACTACGATGGCGATGTTCAATCGGATACTGTAGCTCAAGGATTTGGTTCTTTAGGATTAATGACTTCTGTTTTGGTTACCCCTGATGGTAAAACAGTGGAAGCAGAAGCGGCTCATGGAACTGTGACTCGTCATTACAGAGAACACCAAAAAGGAAAAGCTACTTCAACCAACCCAATTGCTTCCATATTTGCATGGACAAGAGGATTGGAACACCGAGGAAAATTAGATGAAAATCAAGAATTAATTGGTTTTTGTAATGCCTTGGAACAAGTTTGTATAGACACCGTTGAAAGCGGAAAAATGACCAAAGATCTGGCCATGTTGGTTAAACCGGAAGGACTTACAAGCGCTGATTATTTAACTACCGAAGATTTTTTAGCAGCAATCAAAGAAAATTTAGATGCTAAATTAAGCTAAATAAATACTTTTCAAAATCTAAGCTGTCAATTATTGGCAGCTTTTTTTATTATAATAAAATTTTAAAATTAACGGTAGATTAACAGAGAAGTACTTGGGTATCTATAATATTTTTATCAATTTTGCACCTTTAAATTATAACATGAAATCAAATAAAATAACTGCAACTCTATTATTGTTATTGACCATAATAACAACTGGATTTTCTCAGGAAAAAGTCACCTTAAGCGGAACAATTACAGCAGCCAATAGCAATGAAACTATAATCGGTTCAAATATTGTAATTAAATCAATTCCAGCCTATACATCAACCAATGAATATGGTTTTTATTCGATTACCATTCCAAAAGGAAATTATAAAATCGAAATTAGCTCCATTGGTTTCCAAACCAAAGAAATCAATGTTGATTTAAATAAAAATACCAAACTGAATGTTTCCATTTCTGAAAATAGCGAAGAACTTCAGGAAGTAATTATTACCGAGAAGAAAACAACTAACACTCAGAAAGCGGAAATGAGCGTGAATAAACTCTCTATTGCAACCATTAAAAAAATGCCTGTGGTTTTGGGTGAAGTTGATGTTTTGAAATCTCTACTTTTACTTCCAGGGGTTACCAATGCTGGAGAAGGCGCTTCGGGTTTCAACGTTCGTGGTGGTGGTGCCGATCAAAATTTGATTCTTTTAGATGAGGCTACGATTTTCAATTCTTCCCACGTATTTGGATTTTTCTCTGTTTTCAATCCGGACGCTATTAAAGATTTAAAATTATACAAAGGTGGGATTCCAGCAAGATTTGGCGGAAGAGCAAGTTCTGTATTGGATGTTTATCAAAAAGATGGTAATTCTAAAAGTTTTCATGCCAATGGTGGAATTGGTTTAATTTCAAGCCGATTACTACTTGAAGGGCCAATTGTTAAAGACAAAGGTTCCTTCATTATTGCTGGTCGAGGTTCTTACGCTCATTTGTTTTTGAAACTATCCAGCAATAAAAACTCAGCTTATTTCTATGATTTAAATACCAAACTTAATTACAAACTGAATAAAAACAATAGTTTATATGTCTCAGGCTATTTTGGTCGCGATGTTTTTAATTTAGCTGGAAGTTTTACTAATATTTATGGAAATGCTACTTCCAATTTCAGATGGAATCACCTGTTTTCTGATAAACTATTTTCAAATTTATCATTTATTTATAGTGATTATTATTACGGCTTACAGCTTGATTTTGTTGGGTTTAAATACGATTCAGGAATTAAGAATTACAATTTGAAATACGATTTCAAAAATTACATCACTGATAAAGTCAAATTGAATTATGGGGTAAATGCCATATATTACGATTTTAATCCAGGGTCAATTTCTCCTACCACATTAGAATCAGGAATAAATTACCGTCAATTGGATAAAAAATATGCTTTTGAACCCGCCATTTATCTTGAAGTAGAACATAGAATTACCGACAAATTAGAATTGATGTACGGAGTTCGATACAGTCAATTCTATAGATTAGGAACTTCAAAAGTGAATTTATATCAAAATAATGAAGCGGTGACTTTTAACAACCAACTGAAAATTTACGAAAAGGGAATTCCAATTGGAACAAAATTCTATGGTAACAATGAAGTGATTACTTCTTTTGATAATTTAGAACCAAGGTTTTCAGCGTCTTATTCTATAGACAACAACCAATCGGTAAAGGCGAGTTACAACCGAATGACACAGTATTTACAATTGGTTTCAAATACCTCGTCTCCTACTCCATTAGATGTTTGGACGCCAAGTGACGATTATATTAAACCACAAATTGCCGATCAAGTTGCTTTAGGGTATTTTAAGAATTTCAATGACGACAAGTATTCCTTAGAAGTAGAAACTTTTTACAAAACGGTAAAAAACAGAATAAACTATATTGATGGAGCTAATTTAATTGCAAATGAAGCGCTGGAACAGGTAATTCTAAACGGTCAAATGAGATCTTATGGATTGGAATTGCTGCTTCGTAAAAATACCGGTAAATTAAATGGTTGGGTTTCCTACACTTTGTCACGTTCTGAGCAACAAACTCCAGGTAGAACAGCAAATGAAACAGGAATAAACAATGGAAATTGGTACAGTTCAACTTATGATAAACTTCATAATGTTGCCGTTACAGGAAATTATAATAAAAGTGAAAAATGGTCTTTTGGGGCAAATTTCATTCTTCAAACCGGACAACCAGTAACCTATCCAAACGGGCAATATCAATATCAAGGAATTACGATTCCTAGTTTTGGATTAAGAAATGAAAACAGATTACCTACCTACCACCATTTAGATGTTTCTGCAACATATACACCTAAACCACAGAAAAAGAAAAATTGGCAAGCAGAATGGGTTTTTAGTATCTATAATATTTACAATCGCCAGAATGCAGCTTCAATAAGTTTTAGACAAAATAATGAAACTGGCGCAAATGAAGCCGTACGGTTTTCAATATTTGGAGCAGTTCCAGCAGTGAGTTATAATTTTAAATTTTAAAACGATGAAAAAAATAAAAATAATACTAGCATTTATTGGATTAATCCTAATTTCAAGTTGTGAAAAAGTAGTCGATATCGATTTAAATACCATGGCACCTAAATTGGTTATTGATGCCACTATCAAATGGCAAAAAGGAACAGTTGGTAATGTTCAAACGATAAAATTATCAACTACTTCTTCTTATTATGACACCCAAATTCCAACCGTTTCTGGGGCTACCGTTTTCATTACAGATGCAGCAAATAATGTATTTAACTTCGTTGAATCGAATGTTGCGGGAAGTTATGTATGTTCGAATTTTACACCCGTTTTAAACAGAAATTACACTTTAACTGTGAATTCAAATGGATCAACTTATACTGCAACTGAAACTTTAAAACCCGTGCCTCAAATAGATCGAATTGAGCAAATTAACAATACTGGTTTTTCAGCAGATGCCACTGAAATTAAATCCTATTATACTGATAATGGTTCTACTCAGGATTACTACCTTTTCAAATTTAAACCTAGTTACACCGCAATTCCTATTTACTTCGCTCAGGAAGATTTAAGTTATCAAGGAAATCAAATATTTGGTTTGTACCGAAGTGACGAATTAAAACCAGGACAAAATTTTGAAGTTACCTTGTCAGGAATTTCAAAACAATATTACAACTACATGCGAATTTTGATATCAATTGCAGGAAATAATAGTGGTGGTAGTCCGTTTCAATCCCCTTCAGCAACAGTTCGTGGAAATATCATCAATACTACTAATGATGCAAATTATCCTTTGGGTTATTTTAGTTTGTCGGAACAAGACTATAGAAATTACATTGTTAACTAATTGAAATATAATGTACTTTTACGTTTAAAAATAAATCCAAATGTCTTCTCACCACATTGTTCGCGACGACCAAGAGCCTGCATTAATAATAGCAAATGGTGCAGCGTGTAGCGATGAATTATTAGGGCAATTATTGGAATGGTCTCCATTAGTGGTTGTTTTAGATTCGGCAATGGAGCGTGTGGTGGAACTGGGTATAAAAGTGGATGTTTTGTTGGGCGATTTCGATCGAGGCTTTGATGCCAATTATTATAAAGAAACCCACTACCCTATTGAAATTATCCACACTCCCGATGAAAATAAAACCGATTTAGAAAAAGCATTTGATTATTTATATGCTAGAAAGATCCCCGCTGTAAATGTGGTTTGGGCAACTGGAAAACGAGCCGATCATACGATTACCAATCTTACCAATATTGCCAATTATCGTGACAAACTAAAAATTGTCATTATTGACGACCATTCCAAAGTGTTTCTTCTGCCTCGAAAATACGAAAAATGGTACACTAAAAAAACACCAATTTCTCTAATTCCTATAGGCAATGTCTCGGGAATTCATTCTACCAATTTGCATTATCCTTTAAAAGAAGACACGTTAATAATGGGATACAGAACTGGAAGTAGTAATTTTGTTGCCAAAGACGGTATTGTAGTTATAGAGCACGAAACAGGCGATTTATTGCTTATGGAATGTATAGATTAATACAATTACAAATTTAGATTTCTTACATTTATCCTACATGAAAAAAACAAAAATCATTACTGAAAAAATAAATCTTCATCCTCGAAATAAACATAGATTTGGTTATGATTTTAAACAATTAATTCAATGCTGTCCCGATTTAAAAGACCTTGTTTTTATCAATGAATACGAAACCCAAACCATCGATTTCAGTAATGCTGAAGCGGTAAAATTGCTCAATAAAGCATTATTGATTTCAGAATACGACATAGTGAATTGGGACATTCCATCCGATTATCTTTGTCCGCCAATACCAGGAAGAGCGGATTATATACATTATATAGCTGATTTATTGACAGAATCAAATAATGGTATTCTTCCAGAAGGTGAGAATATTCAAGGCCTAGACATCGGAATTGGGACTAATTGTATTTATCCAATTATTGGAAATACCACTTATGGATGGAGTTTTGTAGGTTCGGATATTGATGAAAAAGCACTTCAAAACTGCAAAGTAATTATCGGCCAAAATGAAAAATTAATTGATTTCATTAGTTTGCAATTACAATTAGAACCTCGTTTTATTTTTAAGAATATCATTACCCAAGAAGATAAATTTGCTTTTACTATTTGCAACCCTCCTTTTCATGCCTCCGCAATGGATGCTGCTAAAGCAAATATTCGAAAAACCAACAATCTAGAAAATACGAAATCCAATCAAACCTTATTAAACTTTGGAGGTCAGAATACCGAATTGTGGTGCGACGGTGGTGAAATCCGTTTCTTAACCCAAATGGTTTATGAAAGTGCTAAGTTTCCTATGAATTGCTTTTGGTTTACTACATTGGTATCAAAAAAAGAAAATCTAAAAAGCATCTATAAAAGCTTGCAAAAAGTAAATGCTGTGACTGTAAAAACCATTGAAATGGCTCAAGGCCAAAAAACAAGCCGTTTTGTAGCATGGACTTTCTTATCTGAAAATCAACAGAACAACAGGAAGTTTTAAGTTATTGTTCTCTTTTTATTTTACATTTCCTTTGTACCTTTGTTTCTTAAAATCTGAATCCCTTTTTTAAATGAAATTCCAAGTTGTTTCCGATTACCATCCTAAAGGCGACCAACCTCAAGCTATTGAAAAATTGGCTCGTGGAATCGAAGATGGAGAAAAATACCAAACTTTACTTGGAGTTACAGGATCTGGAAAGACTTTCACCGTTGCCAATGTTATCGAAGAAATTCAAAGACCTACTTTAGTTTTAGCGCACAACAAAACGCTTGCAGCCCAATTGTATTCCGAATTCAAGCAGTTTTTCCCCAATAATGCGGTGGAATATTTTGTTTCCTACTATGATTATTACCAGCCAGAAGCTTTTATGCCAGTGACGGGAGTTTTTATTGAAAAAGATTTGTCTATCAATGAAGAATTGGAGAAAATGCGTTTGAGCACGACCGCTTCCCTGCTTTCTGGGCGACGTGATATTTTGGTTGTGGCGTCGGTTTCGTGTTTGTATGGTATTGGAAACCCTGTAGAATTCCAGAAAAATGTAATTGCAATTGAGCA
>Ga0164295_10005147_pt1 | contig 10350 bp, 4 predicted proteins | sample GEODES006metaG_FD_111798 | JGI IMG/M metagenome (GOLD analysis project Ga0164295, IMG submission 111798) | Oligotrophic lake water microbial communities from Sparkling Lake, Wisconsin, USA - GEODES006 metaG | ecosystem: Environmental > Aquatic > Freshwater > Lake | place: USA: Sparkling Lake...
GCAGCCGCACCGCCTGCAGCCGCGCCACCCGCCGGCGTACCACCCGCAGCCGCACCGCCCGCCGCCGCGCCGCCGACCGGCGCAGGCGTGCCGCCCGTCGTCGCGTCCGGCTGCGCATGCGCACCACCGGCCGCGTGACCGCCCGCTGCCGCACCGCCCGTGGCGCTGTTGTCCGCGTCGTCCTCTTTACAGGCCGTCAGCGAGAGACCAAGGACCAGACCACCGAGGAGAACCTTCGAGAGCTGCATAAATCCCCCATGAAATGGAACGCGCCCTGAAGCGGGCGCGGTGACGAAATTCGTCAAATGGAGCGTGGCACGGGCCGCGACTTTGTTTCAAACACGGCCGCGGAGCCGCTCACTTGTCGAGGCGGTTGGCCTCGGCGTACTTCTTCTTGAGCGCCTCGGACACGGAGTTCGGCACCTCGGTGTAGCGCGCGAACTCCATCGTGAACTCCGCCTTGCCCTGGGTCGCCGACCGGAGCTCGGTCGAGTAGCCGAACATCTCGGCGAGCGGCACATCGGCCTCGACGCGGGCGAAGCCGTCCTCCTCGGACGTGCCGGTGATGATGCCGCGGCGCTGGTTGAGCGTGCGGGCCATCGCGCCCTGGAACTCGTTCGGACCCTCGACAGCAACCTTCATCACGGGCTCGAGGATGACGGGGCTGGCCTTCGAGTACGCCTCACGGAACGCGCCGCGGGCCGCCTCCTGGAACGCAATGTCCGACGAGTCGACCGCGTGGGCCGCACCGTCGTTGATCACGACCTTGAGATTCACGACCGGGAAGCCGATCAAGCGCCCCTTGGGCATCATCGACTTGAAACCCTTGTCGCACGACGAGATGAACTCGCGCGGGATCACGCCGCCGACGATCTGCTCCTCGAACAGGTACTCGGCGTCGGGCCACGGCTCGAGGTAGCCGGCGACGCGGCCGTACTGACCGGAACCACCCGTCTGCTTGCGGTGCGTGTAGTTGAACTCCGCCTTGCGGCCGATCGTCTCGCGGTAAGCGACCTGCGGCGCGCCGGTGTCGACCTCGCACTGGTACTCACGCTTCATGCGCTCGACGTACACCTCGAGGTGCAGCTCACCCATGCCGCAGATGATCGTCTCGCCGCTCTCCTCGTCGACGAAGGTCCGGAACGTCGGATCTTCACGCGTGAAGCGGTTGAGCGCCTTGCCCATGTTGATCTGCGACTTCTGGTCCTTCGGCTTGATCATCAGCTTGATGACGGGTTCGGGGACGAACATCGACGTCATCGCGATGTCGACCGTGCCGTCCGTGAAGGTGTCGCCGGTGTTGCAGTCCACGCCGAAGAGCGCGCACAGGTCACCCGCGCACGTGTCTTCGATGTCCTCCATCTCGTTGGAGTGCATGCGGACGATACGGCCGACCTTGACCTTCTTTTGGGTACGCATGTTGACGATCGTGTCGCCCTTGCGCAGCGTGCCCTGGTAGACGCGGATGTAGGTCAACTGGCCGTAGCGACCGTCGTCAAGCTTGAAGGCGAGCACGACGAGGGGCTTGCTCGAGTCGCTCGGCAGCACGAGGGGTGCCTCGTTGTTGTCGAGGTCCACCGCGCCGTTCTCGACCTCGCTGGGGTTCGGCAGGTAGAGGTCAACGCCGTCGAGCAGGAGCTGAACGCCCTTGTTCTTGTAGGCTGAGCCCATCATCACAGGGGTCAGGTGGAGCGAGAGCGTGCCCTTGCGGATCGCGCGGCGGATCTGCTCCGTCGTCGCCTGACCCTCAAGCGCGGCCATCATGAGCTCATCGTCGAACATCGAGACCGCGTCGATCATCTTCTCGCGATACTCGTTCGCCGTGGCGACGAGGTTCGCCGGCACGTCCGACTCGATGATGTCCTTGCCGCCCTCACCCTCGAACCGGAAAGCGCGCATCGTCGTCAGGTCGACCACGCCCTCGAGCTCCGCCTCGGAGCCGATGGGGATCTGGATCATGACGGCGTTGTGGCCCAGCTTCTCGCGGAGCTGCGACGTGACCTTGTAGGCATTGGCGCCCTGGCGGTCGAGCTTGTTGACGAACGCGATGCGGGGCACCTTGTAGCGGCGCATCTGGCGGTCGACGGTGATCGACTGGCTCTGCACGCCGGCGACGCCGCACAGCACGAGGATCGCGCCGTCGAGGACGCGGAGCGCGCGCTCCACCTCAATGGTGAAGTCCACGTGCCCCGGGGTGTCGATGATGTTGATGAACTTGTCGCGCCAGAAGCAGTGCGTCGCGGCGGACTGAATGGTGATGCCGCGCTCGCGCTCGAGCTCCATCGAGTCCATCTTCGCGCCGACGCCGTCCTTGCCACGCACCTCGTGGATCGCGTGAATCCGGTCGGTGTAGTAGAGAATCCGCTCCGTCAGCGTGGTCTTGCCGGAGTCGATGTGAGCGCTGATGCCGATGTTACGAACAAGCGAGAGGTCGGAAATCATAGGGCCGCCTTTTGCCGGTATGAGGGGGTTTTCGGGCGCGGGATGGTAACGATCGAGGCGCGATTTGCAAGGGCGTCGGGACAGTTTGAGCGTCGGACGTCGCAGACAACCGCGACTTGTCTCGATTTCGCCGCGGTGCGATGGTCGCGCCGATGAGCCGCCTGCCTCGACGAACCCCGCGCACAACGCGCCCCGTGACCTCTCCCGACGACGCCGGACGCACGGCTGATGGTCAGGTCGTCTGCCGCAAAGGACCGGTTCTCTACGTCGATCGGGACGGCGAGCGCATCGCCTGCTCAGCGCGCGGCCCCGGCAAGGGCGCGGTCGTCGGCGACCTCGTCTTCCTTGAGGCGGACGTCGTTACGGGCTGCGTCCCACGCCAGACCGAGCTCGTTCGAGTCGACGCGCTCGGTGACCGCCCACACACCATCGCCGCGAACGTGGACCGGATGTTCATCGTCTGTGCGGTCGAGCCGCCCCTGCGCGAGGGCCTCATCGACCGTTACCTCGTCGCGGCCCACCGCGCGGGCATCGCGGCGCACATCGTCTTCAACAAGACCGACCTCTTCCTCGAAGACGACCCTGAGGACGAGGCGGACTTTCGGGAGCGCCTCTCCCCCTACCCGCCGCTCGGCGTGCCGGTCCACTATGTGAGCGCGCTCGAGGCCCGCGGTGTCGAGAGCGTGCGCGCCGCACTCACAGGTCACCTCGGGATCTTCGTCGGGCACAGCGGCGTGGGCAAGACGAGCCTCCTCAACGCACTCTGCCCCGGCCTTGAGCATCGCACGCAGGACCTCTCGGAGCAGAGCGGCCGCGGGCGCCATACCACGAGCCACACGGAACTCTTCGAGGTCCCCGAAGGCGGCCGCATCATCGACAGCCCCGGTGTACGCGCCTTCGGTCTCTGGGCCATCGACCCTGCCGAGGTCAAGAACCACTTCGTCGAGTTCTTGCCGCTCGCCGCTCGCTGCCGCTTTGCCGACTGCGCGCACGCCGAAGAGCCCGCCTGCGCGGTGCGCGACGCCGCCGAGGCCGAGAAGATCAGTCCGTTCCGGTACGAGGCCTACCTGCGCATTCGAGAGTCGTTGCGCGCGTCCCAAGGCTGAGCGGGTGGCCCCACACGACCTCGCGCCGCAGCCCGACGAGTCCCTCGACCGGCTCAGCCGCACGCTCTGGTTGCTCCAACGCAAGCGGGGTCACCGCGCGACCTCGGACGATGTGGTCCTGGCGGGTTTGGCGGTCGCGGCGGCACCAAGCGCACTTCGGGCGCTCGACCTCGGCACGGGCAAGTGCACGGTCGCGCTGCTCATGGCGAGAGCGCTGCCGACGTGCGCCTTCGTCGGGGTCGAAGCCTTCCCGCAGAGCTACGCGCTCGGCATGCGCAACGTGGCCCTGAACGGTTTGGCCGCACGCATCGATCTTCGCCTCGGGGACCTGCGGGATACGGCCTTGATGGCGGACCAGCGACGGTTCGATCTGGTAACCGGCGCGCCGCCGTTTATGCCTCTGGGCACGGGTGTCCTGCCTGCAGATCCGCAGCGCGCGGCAGGCCGCTTTGAGACCCGAGGCGGCATCGAGGCGTATGCGGCCGCAGCAGCGCGAGCCCTCTTGCCGACCGGACGGGCTGTGCTCCTGATGGACGGCGCTTCAGCGAAACGCGCCCGAGAGTCACTCGTCGAGGCGCAGCTCGTGCTGCTCGACTGGATCGAGGTGCGGCCCCGCCCCAACCGCCCGCCCACATTTCACGTGTTCATCGCGCAGCCTGGGCCTGCGAGCGAGTCCGCACGATCGACGCCCCGCTTGCTCTCCATGCGCGACCAAACAGGCGAGGCGTGGCATCGAGAGTACGCGGCCCTCAGGGCGTCGCTCGAGCTGGACTCGGTCGGCACGCCCGTTGCGTTGCCGGACTGCCACACGCCCCCCTAACGGAGCCAGATCATTGCGTAACGTACTGTTCTCAATCACTTTTGCGTGTAGCGCCGCGGCAATGACCGCGTCGACCGCGCACGCATCAGCGCGGTGGCGTGCGTATCCTAACGGCGCCCAGAACGTCTACGCACGGGTCTCCAACGAGTATCTGCTCATCGCGCCCGTCGCCGGCGATGGCGTCGGTGAGCTCTCGAGCGCCCTGGCGAAGGCGACCACCGCGGGCGCGCTGGCCGACCTGAGGCCGCTCGTTCGGGAGCGCGTGCTGGTGAGAGTCCGCGGGCTCGAGCCGGGCGCTCTCGAGGCGCTCGCTGGTCGACTCGTCGAACAGGGGGTCGTGAGCGGCGCTTGGCCGGCGCTTGAGCGCAACGGCGGAGTCGCGTTCGTGGACGATTCGGTCGCCGTTCGCCTCTCCGGTCAGCCAGACACCGCTGCGCTTGAGAAGGCGGGGCTTATGCTCGAGGGACAGGCCGCGCTGCCGGGCGTCTACCGGGCACGGGCGATCGAGGGCGACGCGATCAGCGCATCCCAAGCAGCGAGGCGCCTGCCCCAGGTCGTCTGGGCCGAGCCCGACTTGGTCCGTGACGTCAAGCTGAACGGCACAGTCCCCAACGACCCCGAGTTGGGCGCGCAGTGGCACCTCGACAACGCCGACGACGTAGGCGACATCGACGCGAACGCGGCGTGGGCGCTCACGACGGGCGACCCGTCAATCGTGATCGGCATCTTCGATACGGGCACCGACCTCGACCACCCCGACCTCGTCACGAACATCGTCGGCGGGTTCGACGCGGCTGACGCAGACGATGTGGCCGACGCAGAGTGCGGTGGGTCGCAGGATGGCGCCGGACCCGCGGGGAGCTGCCCGAGAGACCGCCCCTTCCGCGAGTCGCACGGCACCGCGGTCGCTGGCCTGAGCGCTGCGCGGGGTGCCAACGACGTGAACGGCGCGGGCGTGTGCCCCGACTGCGCGCTTTACCCGGTCCGCCTGATCGCGGAGAGCGGCGGGTTGCGCTCGCTCGGCAACGCCGAGACCTTTCGGCGAGCCGCCGACGCGGGCCTCAGCGTCATCAACAATTCGTGGGGCCCCAACCTGTCCCGCTTCTTCCCGCTGTCGCAGGCCGAGCGCGAGGCGTTCGACTATGTCACCCGCGACGCACGCGATGGCCGCGGCGTGGTGGTCTTGTTCGCCGCCGGGAACGACTATTTCACGCCGGCAGACGCGAACCCCTACGCGAGCTACCCCGATAACGTCACGGTGTCTGCGAGTACTCGCAAGGACGACTTCGCCTGCTACTCCGACTACGGCGACGTCGTCGCCATCGCCGCGCCGAGCCAGGGCTGCTTCGACGGCGAGCCGGGCATCGCGACGACCGACTTCCAGGGGCCCGAGGGCTACTCCGCGTCCGAGTTCACCAATGGCTTCGGCGGAACCAGCGCTGCGAGCCCGATCGCCGCGGGCCTCGCGGCTCTCGTGCTCTCCGCGAACCCGACGCTCACCGCTCAGCAAGTGAAGCTCGTCCTGCAGATGAGCGCTGATAAGGTCGTCGCGGACAAGAACCCGTGGCAGCAGCAATTCGGCGTCGATCTGGCCGCTGAGTTCGCCTACGACGCGCGGGGCTTTAGCAAGGGCTTCGGCTACGGGCGCATCAACGCAGCGGCAGCGGTCGCGCTCGCGCTGTACACGCCCCCGCAGACTGCTGGCGTGTGCGACGACCTTTGCGCGCAGTGCTTCGATGGCCGCTGCGCCCCACCGTGTGCGACGGACGACGAGTGTCCGGCGGCGTCACGATGCGTCGACGTCGGCGAAGGCCGTATGGGCTGCGTCGTCCCCAAGCCGGCGCCCACCGCGCCCGGACAGCCTTGCACCGCAGAGTGCGCGGCCTGCATCCCCACGATCGACAGCAACTTTGCGGGCGCCGAGGTCTGCACCACGACTTGCGAGGACGACGCAGGCTGCCCGTTTGGCTTTGACTGCCGCGCCGTCGACGCCGAAGGCGGCCCTGCGAAGCTCTGCATCCCCGGCAACAAGGAGTGCGGACTGCCGTTCGACGACGTTCGCTGCCAGAGTGAGCTCGCCGTCTCGGGCAATGGGACGACCTACTGCTCGTGTGAGTGTCTGCCGGGCACGCCGGGCGCTTGCCCTGAAGGATTCGTGTGCGAGCCGGCACTTTGCCAACAGCGCGGCCAGACCATTCAGTGCGAGCCGACGAGCGAGAACCGCGCGAACTACTTCCCGAGCTGCTTCCCCGATCCGAACTTCCGACGGCCGTGCACAGGCCACAGCGACTGCGCGAGCGGGCTGTTCTGCATCGACGGCGAGTGCGCGCCTGACCAGGAAGAGGGCGGCTGTGATGCGTGCATCGTCTGCACGCGGGACGCCGACTGCGCGGCGGGAGAGTCCTGTGTTGATACGACGCGAGGGCTACACTGCTTGCCGTCGTGCCGCGCGGACGACGACTGCCCGGCGAGCACCGTCTGCGTCAACGTCCCCGGCCCGGCGGACTTTCACTGCGTCAACGAGAACTACCAGACAAAGGGTATCTGCCCGCGGTCGTGGCGCTGTGAGCAGCCTGGGCGCTGCTTCTCCGACGCCGACTGCGAAGAAGGCGTCGCCTGTATCGAGCGCGCGTGCGAGGGCGGCGAGCCCCAGGTTGACGCTGCGCCCGCCGACGCTGAGGTCGCAGACGCTGCGCCGGTCGACGCGGGTCCGCCCGATGCGGTGGCGCCCGACGCCGAGTCCATCGAGCCGGACGCGAACGGTGACACGGCGAGTGAGCGCGCGGCGAGCGGTGGGTGCAGCGCCCGACCGACGACCGCACACTCGGCCTGGGGCTGGCTCGCGCTCTCGCTGGTGGGTGTCGCCGCGCGCCGCCGTCAGCGCTTGCGTGGCAGCCGGAGCACGATCTGCTCCTCGAGCGCTCGCTGAATCATGTCGGCCCGGAGCCGCTCAGCGGCGTAGTGCTCGACCGCGATGCGCGGACATATGAAGGCGAGCGACTGCGTGACTCGAACTGAGCCCGACTCGGCGGTGTAGCGCCGCTCGAAGTGAAGGCAACCGTCCACGACGCGGACATCCCCTGGCACGCGGAGCGCTGAGGCACCCTCGGGAAACGTCAGGTCCAACGACCACGTCCAAGAGCGCGGCACGCCAAGCTCGACGGCGTGACGGCGCTCCGCGAGGCTGAAATAGGGCGTCGGCGACCAGCCAAAAGGCGCGCGGACGCGGAGCGTACCGCCCTCGACCTGCCCGACCGCAGGCGCCTTCAACGCAACGCTGATCGCTGCGGGGGCGCGGACCGAGTCGAGGCGACCCACCTTGGGCGTCTCAGTGCGAGCGCCGGTCATCATGAATCCCGCTTGCTGCTGCATGAGCTGCGCGAGACGCTCGGGGTTGCCCGCGTCCTTGCGCAAGGCGGATCCCGTACTCCCAACCGCGACGAGCTCAAGCTCTCCCTGCGCGTCCCCCGCGCCGTCGAGGCGCAACGTCAAGTTGACCCGGGTCGAGTCGATGTCAGCGCTCTGGTAAGGCACCTCGCGCCACGTCTGCTGAGGAACGACGGTGGTCAACCCCTCGAGAAAGGGCTTCGGGTCGAGCACCAGGCTCCAAGTCCCTTGGTCGTCGGGCCGCAGGACCGAGACGTCGAACTGCTCGACCGTTGGGTCGAAGAACCGCCCGCCCGGAAGCCCAGGCTGGTCGGGGACGTACACGATCGCGTGATTGAACTGCTGCATGGGCACGACGCGCGCGACGGGTCCCGTGTCTCGCGTGCGGACGAGGGCAAAGTGGACCTCGATGCCGGCCAATCGGGCCAGCGTAATGAAGAGCACGGCCTTGTCCTTGCAGTCGCCGTAGCGTCGCGAGACCGTAACCGCAGCGGGGTGCGGCTTCACACCGGCGATCAGCTTCTCGTAGTCTTGTTGGTATCGAATCTCGTTCATCACCCAGGCATGAATTCGCTCGACCTTATCGAGCGGCGATGTCGCGCCTTCCAGAACACGCTTCGCGACCGCCTCAACCTCCGGATCGACGCGGAATGCGTCGCGTAGGAGCGCGGCCTCCCAGCCGGAGAATGTCTCCCAGCTCGGTACGGTGCTCACGATGACGTGCGACGCGACCGTGGCCCATGGCGGCATGGCCGGCTCTAGGGTAATCGGCGCAACATCCGAGCGTGACCACGCCACGCGCGCCCAGTCCCCCACCTCGCGCGCCTCGCGCTCAACGGGGCCGAGGCGCTCTTCGTGGAGGTTCGTGGACTTGGCGCGCCACAGGACCCAGCGGCTGCGCGCCAGCTGCGCGTTCGCCTCCGAGAACCACCAGCGACGCGCCATGTAGCTCGCGAGGTAGCCGTCGGGGGCGCTGTCGAGCCGATACTGCAAAACGACGACGCTGCCGGCTTGTATCTGCCGAAATCGAACGTTCCCGCCCTGAATCGTGCTCGCGTCGCTCCGGCGCCCATGAGGATCGACGCTGAACGCATTCAAGATGCGGGCGCGTCCCCCGCCCCGCACCCGCAGTCGGGTCAGCTCATCGCGGCCCGTGTCGTTCAGTGGAACAGCGACTGTGGTCACGTAGTTCACCGTCGACCCGTCGGCCTTGAGCAGCGTCACCTCGTCATCGAGGAGCTGCACCACGTTCGCGCCGGGCGCCGCGGACGCGACCTGTGCCGCCGCGCCCGCGATCAAGGCGTCGATGGCCTCGGGTGTCGGAACGTCCTCGACCCAGGGGCCGGCGGCCTCGGGTGAGAGAAAATCCAGCCGATGCGCGACGCGCTCGTTATCGGGGTCCCGCTCAAGCGCGAGACGCCACGCCGCGAGCGCGTCGTCGCGGCGCCCCACCTGGTAGTACAGCTCGGCCAGACGGTGCCACCCGACCGGCGCCGTCGGCGCCAGCGCCGTCAGGGCACGGGCGGCGCGCTCGGCGTCTGCGAAGCGACCGGCGCGGCGGTTGGTCTCGTACAGGCGCTCCCACCCGCCCCGCTCGTTGGGCCACCCCCGAACGATCCGGTCGGCCCAGGCGCGCGCCGCCTCGAAGTCATCGTTACTTTGCGCGTGCCAGTGCAGGCTCATCAAAGTGCCGTAGCTGTTCGGGACGACCTTGAGCCACGACCGCAGGACCTCGACCGCCTGCGGATAGAGGCGCAGGTCGTCCAGCGTGTCGGCCAGCTCCGTCTGCACAAGGCTCCAGCGCGGCCACCGAACGTCGACCTCACGCAGGACACGGAGCCGGTCCTCGTGCCAGCCCTCGCGCTCGAAGGCCTCGGCGAGCGCCAGCCATGCCTCGGGCAAGTGCGGGTGCGTCGTCGTCAGCGCGACGAGTCGAGCGCGGGCCTTCTCGCCGAGCCCCTGACGGGCCCACTGCCGAACTTGCCGAAGGACGATCTCTGGGTAGGCATCGGCCGTGTCTGAGAGGAGGCTCCTGAGGCCTTCGGCGGCCTGCGCCCACTCCTGGTTCTCCCAAGCGGCCTGCGCGACCCGCCAGCGCGGCACCCACGCTCTCGGGGCGCGTGCGGCCAGTCGCTGCGCCAGGTCCACCGCCAGAGCGCGCTCGCCCAGCGCATTCGCCCATGACAGAGCCAGCGCGCCCGCCGCGGCGCCCGTCAAGCCGGCCGCAGCGACACGCCGCGCGACGAGCTCAGCGCTGCCGAGCGCTGAGCTCGCGGGAGCGGGCCCGCTCGATGGCGGCGTGTGGAGCGGAACGACCCGCACATCGTCACGCTGAAGTGGTTGACCGCCGGGCCGCGTGAGGCGCGCAAGCACGCGCCAAGCGCCCTCGCCATGCGCCGACTTCACCAAGAGGCGGTTCACGCCCGCGCGCAGACGCACGGGCAGCACGATCGCGTCGGTCGGCGACGCTGACACCGATGGCAGGCTCGCCACAACGGCGTCGTTCACCCAGACCTTGACCGGGTCGGTCACGCGCAGGCGGAGCTCATAGTCGCCCTCGCTCTCGAGCTCGATGGCTGTCGCGAGGTAGGCGAC
>Ga0164295_10005148_pt1 | contig 10349 bp, 10 predicted proteins | sample GEODES006metaG_FD_111798 | JGI IMG/M metagenome (GOLD analysis project Ga0164295, IMG submission 111798) | Oligotrophic lake water microbial communities from Sparkling Lake, Wisconsin, USA - GEODES006 metaG | ecosystem: Environmental > Aquatic > Freshwater > Lake | place: USA: Sparkling Lake...
TCCACTTTCATTGCAACAAAGGGAGTTTCTGCAGGAATATGTTTGAAACAAGAACATGCATCCGATTTTATTTTATACACCGTTCCAAATACACCATTTCCCAATTTTGTATCTTTTGCATGGCGAAGACATGATGCAAAGTCTTCTGTAGATTCGATACGAAGATGAGATGGTTTCCAATAGGATGTCATAGATGTCATACGGCGAAGTAGAAGCGTGAGTATAAGCATTTTAAATGATTCAGATACTGGATCATTTTCTACAGGTTCTTTGTAAGAAGATGGATATGTGGTTGAAATTTCATAAATACGATCGGATATTTTTGGAATATCTATAAGAACACTCGGGTTCATACTCTACTTATGAAGGATAAAAAATGATTTAGACTGGATCTACATATTATACACTATACAATGCATAAAATATGGAAACAACGAGTGGGGGGAGCCATTCTTGGTGTTGGAGGGATTACGATGATTATAACAGGAGTTGTATTTTCTATAACTTCCTTGCTAATTATTGGAATTCCCTTATTTATGGTGGGAGCCTTGGTGATATCTTTTCGAAATCCCTAGTAGATGGGACAAACCCGCAAAGCGCGTGTCAAGCATACGATTGGATATCATAAATTTTCAAGTGGAAAGGAGTACTTGTACATTCATCAACCATCGGGTGAACGCGTGTTTATCCGAAATATTCTTTTTATTCATCCTGCAAATGATCCCAAGACAATTGCAGTTGTTCATGAATGGGGAAAGAACCCTAAGAAGGAATATGAACCTCCCAAAGGGCAGATGGAATGGAAGGAGGCGAAGATGTATGGTGCAGTCCCCAACAAGTCTGTTACGGAAAAACAATTGATCACGATGATGAAAGCAGCAGTGATTCGAGAGATTGGCGAGGAAGCCAAGTTTACGAAACAGGAATTAAAACAGGTAACACCCCTTCCCTTAGTGTATGAACAGTCCTTCAAGGGAGCTCCCCTTAGCACGGATCGCTTTCGCTACCAGTTTTGGAGTGCAACTGTCAGTGAAGCATCTATGAAGAAAGCACAGGCACGAGTACAAGAATTGGTAGACAATCCCGAGCATACCAAGACATTGCGACCAGATTTAAAAGAGAAGGATGGGCTGATATGGTGGAATCCTAGTTCACCAGAGAAATGGAGTATGATTCGCGGTGGATTTTCCAATAATATGACGCATCAATATTATGATTATGTTTAAACAAACTAACTTATAGTGTACTATGGAAGGAGTGATTGAACGGGGAGGAACGGGAGGACCCGTAGCAGAACGATGGGTAATATGGAATGGAGATCATCCTATAGATCACCATGTCATACGAACCTTGGAGAGTAAAGCTCTTTCATTAGCAAAAGAAGAGATTACTATGTATTATGAACAGGGACAATGGGATGATTATAAAAAGATTACAAATCCGTATGAATATATATTTTTATCATGGAATCGTCGAACCTCACGATCGGTTTGTACACGGTCTCCACTATCACGATCTTATTTCAAGATGATTGAATTTTGGAAGTATGCAAATATTACAAATGAATTACTGCCATTAGTACGGCGTGATGGAGGATTATATACTGCTCATAGTGCGGAAGGACCTGGTGGATTTTTAGAAGCAATTACTGTGATGGCAGAACGCCTTACATGGACCTATACGGCATGCCATGCGATTACATTACGAAGTACAACAAAACATGTACCTGGATGGCGAAAAGCTGCTGCATTTTTGGAAGCACATCCTATGGTTCGCATTTCGTATGGAGCAGATGATACAGGTGATATTTTACATAAAGCAAATCGAACTCAATTTCTAGATACTTGTGGAAAGATACATCTATATACAGCAGATGGAGGGTTTGATTTTAGTGGCGATTACAGCGGACAAGAAGATTCTATTTATTCCTTATTGGTGGCAGAAATCTTGATTGGGATTCAATGCTTAGCAAAAGGAGGAATGATGATTATAAAATGTTTTGATACCACGGAAAAACAGACCTTAGATTTATTATGGATGACATGTTCCTTGTTTCGAGAGTGGAAATTTATGAAACCACGGACAAGTCGTGCTGGAAATGCGGAACGATATTTCATTGGATATGGATTTTTAGGAATGGAGGCGGGAGTGAAGGAGATTGTCGATATATTCGAATCAAATTCCTTTCTGCTTCAAAATAAATATCCGAAGGATTGGATTCAACAAATGTGGATTGTGCAAGAAGCTATTGAAAAAGAGGAATATCGAATTATTCGCGATACAATCGCCTTAATTCGAGAAGAACATTCTAATTCTGCACAGCTTCGGTTTTTGGTGCGTCAAAATGTATTACGATCGATTGAGTGGTGCAGGGAGCATCAAGAGCCGATTTCAGAAGATTGGAATATGCATCTAGATCGATATGTTGCCCAAGAAGTGATTGATTTAATTCAGATTTTAAAACCTGTACTTCCTCTTCCACCAGTGCATCGCATTCCATCTTGGACAGTGCGACCAGATCGAATTCCAGTCGAGCGAATGTTTGAAGGATTTCGACGATCTGAGGATGTATGGACGGAGGTACCCCAACGATCCTCCATCTTACTCATTGATGATTCCCTTACTTCTTCGTGGGAGGAATCCCCACAAGATCTGGCTTCACGTATCGATCCACCAGAACGGTTCCCACGTGGACAGAGGCGGTATGCTGACTTGTTCTCCCGCCCTCGACGGACTCCAGTTGTAGAAGCATCATCTCTAACAAGTCTTTCGGGTAAGACCTTGTAAGTAATATAGCAAAGATTCTCGGAAACTCTTTTTGATACTCCGAAAATCTGGATGAGACTTGCGCAGGGCTTTCCGCTGCCAAAGCAGCATTCACTTCAGCAATCATGCGTCGGGCAACTGCGGAACGAGGCTCTGTAAAGGTGGTTGCAATTGTAGACTCCATTTCCTAGCGTTAGGATTTTCTTTTAAGAATTTGTCCTCATGTAAGAATGTTAAAAAATGGATGGACTCTTACTCATCATCATCGTCTTCCTCATCGGGTGAGAGAAAGTCAGTAATGATGTTATGGATATGTACTCCAAACTTAACATCGTCAAAGGCGTGCTTTTGGTCAAGATCACTAATAGTCTTGTAGGCGGACTCAAGCTCGTTGAACTTGGCGGGATCACCACCCTTGTCAGGATGGCGATAGTCACCAATGAGACCGAGCCTTGTATACAAATCTAAAGGAGGAGGAGGATCTGGAGAAGAAGGGTTCACCTTCTTCATCTCTTCATACTCCTCCAGCTTCTTCTTATACTCATCCTTCAGATACGTCTCTGAACGAAGACTCAGTGTACGATATATGTCTGTAACGGTCTTGAGAGAGTTTTCTGAGAGAGCATAGGGCTCAAGGGATGTGAGTCCAAAGAACTTGTAAGGAGTTCCAGAGATATTTACCTCTTCCTTGGCAGCAGCCCACACCTTCTTCAGCCAAGAAATGGCGGTTCGGTACGACATGTCGCTCTTGTAGTGAGCTCGCCCCATCTGAAAGACATCAGACATGAGGACTAGCTCGGAACTGCAAGAGGAGTTCGATGCGGAGGAGTTGGAGGAATGTGCGACGGAAGTCTCTTGGATGGACTTGTAGTCGTAGAAGAAGAGGTACCATTCCAAATAGACCTGATGTACGTAGCTATGAGTGTAGTCAGCAACTGTGTCATAGTCTGCAGCAGAGTCAAACTCTTCACGTTCCTCCGGCAAGAAGAAATACGGTCGGAGGTTGAGTGCAGGGTCTGCAGACTCACGAATGAGACGGGACATGATCTCTTTATCCGTGGAGTGACGTAGGGTATCTACGTGAGCTGCCAGGACCTGGGGAAGAGTCATATGATCCCTGTCCATCCAGGTGCAGAGAGTCGCTCGAAAGAGAGCATTGGACTTCAGAATCTTATCGAGGTCTGTTCTGTAGGGTTGGCACAAGAAGAGAGGTACTTGGGACTTCTTTCCAGCAAGTTCGGCAATGAACTGTATCAGATCGCTTAGGTCGCGATCTTTTGCGGCTGGATGTTCCAGAATGGATTGAAGAAGCGTCGACAGCCTATCAGAGGTGACCTCCATCTCTCTTGAAAAGGAGAGCGCTTCAGGACTGAGACCGATCCGTCGAAGATGTTCTGACAGATTGTCCCATTCGACTGCAACGCGAAGGTCGACATATTCTTCTTTGGCTTTTTTCTGCTCCTCAAGGGTGAGGGCAGCTCCAGGTACATACTCAGGGGGATCTACTTCTAGAACGGCGAGCTGTTCCTCTCGAAGGATGCCTTCCAGCACCACTTCGGCGCGAGGCTTCACTTCACGGAGCAAAGAATCATTGAACTGATTGGCAATCTTTAAGAGCGTAAGGCGGATCCAAAACTTGGGATGTTTGGTATCAGCAGCGTTTTTGACAAGATCTCTCATCTGGTCACCTCGGGTAAGCAAATGCTCGGAGGTGTCAGGGTTGAGGAAACTCGCAATTGTACGCCTATCAAGGGTGGTCAGATCTAGCAGAAATCCAGCAAAATGACTCTTCAAGGATGCAAGGGCATCGCATCGCTTGTCAGCTTCCTCAGCATCGGCAGCTGCCTTTGCAGCAGTGGCAGCTGCGATCTCGGCAGCCGCTTTTTGTTCGGCAGCGGCAGTCTCGGCAAGCTTCTTCTGAGTTGCTAGAAAGGTGTTGTAAGCATCCTCTGCGCCAGCAGTTCCATCAAGAATGGACTGAAGAAGAGTTTGCTCAAGCACAAGACGGGCACGAGCATCCTCTGTAAGAGGCTTATCGGTGCGTTCAAGCGCTTTCTTGACCTTTGCAAGTCGTTCGGCTTCCTTGGAGATGGTCACAACGGGAGGAGGGACCTTCACAGGAGCGGAAGAGGCAGAAGAATTTGTGGAAGAACCCGTGGAAGGGGTGATCAATTCAGCAAGTTCTGCCTCAAACTTTGCAAGACTTATACACATTCCTTTATATTTCTTGGACTCCGTGAATTTGGCATCCTCCTTTGTCAATATACGAATAGCTTCTTCAGCTGCTTCGATCTTTGACATTAGAGTAGCTACCTTATCAGCAGGTGCCTTCGTGGCGACCGGCGTCATGGATTTGGTGTCTGTCTTCCCCTCAGCCTCAAGGACTCTTGCAGCCCTTTCAAGGTCTGAGGAAATTATATTAATTAATGTGTTCATTTGTGTGATTTATAGAAAAAATAAATTACCATTTTCTATTCAATTTTATGCAACCCAAATCATCAATAGTCGATCATTCTCCCATCCAGGAGAATGGCGAAAGGTGTGTTCTGGTTGCACCAAGAGTGCTTTCTTCACCTTGTCCGATACAAGAGATAAGGCTTCTTCAAACCGTGCAGCAGGGATTTCACGAAAGATATCTTCAATGATGAGCATGCCTCCAGGATTCACGTAGTCAATGGCATCGCGGATAAAGAGCAATTGATGATCCAATCGATGCGATCCATCATCAAATAAAAGATCGAATTTAGTTCCACCGATGCATTCAGCTTGTAAGACAGGGCGAAGACCAATGGAAGCATCCACTAAATGTCCCTTTACACCAGGAATGTCTTTTATCTTTTCAATGGTAGGAGGTTCAATATCAAAACCGTGAAGATAGGCGTGAGGAAAATAGTCTCTCCACATACGAATGGAAGCTCCATTCAAGATTCCCACCTCTCCCAGTTTCAGATTGGATTTATACATGTAGGGAGTCAGAAACATATCATAGATAGCAGTATATGGATGACAATGTGTCATAATATTGTAAGGAGATTTATCTGTCATATATTTGATTGCTAAATAGCAAAGAGGGGTGTATAGATTCGTTGTATCAATAATAACTTGTGTAAGCGTTTGTTTTGCATGGCGAAGAATTCCACAGTCGATCGAATGAATCACAGGTTGATTGATTGCAGAATAGGCAGCCACAGTGGATGTAGCAACAGTTTTATCCGCCATTCCTGTTTCACTCACATACGACAAGGTATGAACCTTCTTCATAGAATCAAAAAAAGTATAAGATATATTCGGTTCAGCCTGTTTCAACAAGGTCCATAGGTCTGGATGAACCAAGGATTCATTAGATATTTCATAAAAAAAGAAACTAGAATGACTATCGGCAGCAAGCTTGGTTGCAAACTCCTTTGTATTGGAAATGGTACGAAAGGTGACAAGAGGATGAATGGGAAGGTCGCTATAGGGAGTTGGATCGGCTACATTGTAAAATACATGCTCCACACACGGCATATACAGGGTTTTAAAGAGTTCAATATTTAATCGATCTGTTCCAACATTCACAAGAAGAACAAGTTTATTAGGGATGGAGGGAAGCGTGCATGTATGGAATTCGGAGGGAATAGATCCACCATGATCTTCAATAGGGGTGGGCATTTCTAAGATCTTTTGTTTAGTTTAAAAAACGATTCCGCAGAAATTTAGGAAGTGGTTGTCAATGCGGCATGGTCACGAAGAAAGGCAACTATTTCAGTACGCTTATTCCTCTGAGCCATCCTAAGAGCTGTGAAACCCCTCGTGCAGCGCAAATCTAAGGTAGCACCATTCATGCACAGAAAGCGAACAATCTCAAGATGACCCATCTTAGTGGCTCGCATGAGAGCTGTGAAACCATTTGTATCCTGTGAATCTAAAGTAGCACCATTGATACACAGAAGGTGGACCACATCATAATGACCACTCTCACTGGCTAGCGCAAGAGCTGTCCAACCAGTTGTGTCCTGCAAATCTAAGGCGGCACCGCTCTTAACGAGGAAGCGTACGATATCTAGACGACCCCCTATAGAGGCTGAATGAAGAGCTGTTGCTCCATGGTTGTTCTGTACATCGAAGGCTGCACCGACCTCATAAAGAGTGCGGACCACATCAATATGACCATTCTGACTGGCTATGTTAAGAGCTGTCCAACCATTTGCGTTCTGCAAATCTAAGGCGGCACCGCTCTCGCAAAGAGTGCGGACCACATCAATATGACCCTTCTCACTGGCTATGTAGAGTGGTGTAATACCATTTGTTCTTGGTAGATTTATCATGGCACCTCTTTCGCAAAGATAGCGGACCACATCAACGTGACCGTCCTGACTGGCTATGTAGAGTGCTGTTGAACCAGTTGTCTTCTGTAGATCCAATCCTGCACCATTGATGCAAAGATGCCGGACCACATCAAGATTGCCATTCTGACTGGCTAAATGAAGAGCAGTGGCTCCATGAATGTTCTGCAGATCTAACAGAGCTCCTTTGTCACAAAGTAGGGTAACAATCTCATGATGACCCTTATAAGTCGCACTCATGAGAGCTGTCCAACCATCTTTCGTCTGAAGATCTAAGAGAGCTCCTCTGTCACAAAGTAGGCGAACAATCTCATGATGACCATTGAAACTCGCACGCATGAGCGCTGTATCATCAGATAAATCGAGTGCTGCGCCGTTCTCACAAAGGATGCGAACTATCTCAAGATAGCCTTTTTTACTGGCAATTGTGAGAGCAGTTGAGCCTTTTAGATCTTCAGTCAACACATCCAGTGCTGCACCATTCATACAAAGCCATTGGACCATCGTGAGTTGACCGGCAGAACTGGCAAGTATGAGAGCTGTGTCATCTATGCGTGCATCATGATCTAGAAGGAATTTAACGCGCTCAATATCTCCCACTTTGATAGCATGCATAATGCGTGTGCGTCCAGTAGGGAATTTATAACGTGAAATACCGTCTACGATCTGATGATTGGTACGGGTTTCTTTTGATAGATACGCAACACGGTCGGCTTCGGCTTCAAAGCCATATCCTCCTAGAAGATGTAACACCAATGGTAAGCTATATACAGTCGGCATGGTTTAGAGATCTTTGCAATATGAACTATATTGAATCAATTTTATACATTCCACCGTTTAATATAGACTTCCTCAGGATCAAACTTTTTAGCGGTTGTTTCAGCTCCTACCTTGCGAAAGGGAGCTTGACTAAAGGGTAATACGGATGCAACCCAAATCCAATTCATCATATTTTGCGTGGCATCATAATCGACAAGATGTTGTGCAAAAAAATGTTCCCCTAGTCTCCAATGCACATGCATGTCTTTTACCAACCAATTTGCTACCACCAAGCGCACACGGTTGTGCATGTAACCAGTTTTTAATAACTGTTTCATTCCTGCATCGACCAGGGGAACACCGGTCGTTCCCTTGCACCACTTGTCAAAGGCGTCTTTCTGTTTGTCTGAAACAGCACGATCTTTTTGAAAGTCATAGGGATGCACCTTATACAGCAGTTCAAAGGCATCCATAATTTGTCCATAAAAATCACGCCAGTATAATTGTCGTACAAAGGCATCCAGCCCTTTCTTCTTCCCTGCCCAATAGACTTCACGAATACTGACCGTTCCATAGTGATTGTGGGCAGATAACATGGAGGTGGATTCAGAGGGAATATCATGAATTGTTTCATAATTGGTAGGTAGGCTATGAACTAGATGAAGCCCTTCTTCGCGTCCTCCTTGTACAGCTATTTCAGGATTCGGATGGGGAACTAAGCGTCGTCGCATGGTTTCTAAGGAGACCTCCATCGGATAGGATCGTAAGGAGCGTGTTTTCTTCCCTCCACCACTTCGGACAATCCACGGTCCATCAATTGCAGCAACAGGATGCGGCACGGCTCGTTCTCGTGCCACTGTCCAATAGGGTGTAAACTTTTGAAATGGTTTTTTAGTTCCATTTAAGACAGATCCTGGTTCTGTTAAATAAATATCATCACCAATACAATGATACGGAATGTGGGAAGCGGAAGACCACTTCTCAAGTGCAGCAATGCGTTCTTTGGCATAGGGTGTATAATCCTTTCCATCCACTAAGCAATCAATTCCTAGTTTACGATGTAGGGAGTGTAAGACCTCTGCTGTGTCACCGTAACAGCACACCAAGCGAGAGTTTGCTTCTTTTAAAGCAGTGTCTAAACTCTTTAAGGAAGCAATCATAAATTGAATGGAATTCACAGATTTTAATCGATTGGATGTTACCTGCTCGGGAGTGAAGATAAACAATGGAAGTATCACAGTTTTCAATTCTATAGCTTGCTTATGAGCGGCTTCTAATCCGCGATGATCTACTAACCGTAGATCACGGTGAAACAGATACACTACGACCATTTAAACTCTTCCTACTTCCAGTCTTTAAAATGCGTTTGCAATGTGTAAAACATTTGCAAACAAAGATTCGACCGATTGCACCTTATTTAGCCATCTTTGGGAGCTTGAATCCACGCGTATTATTTCCTGTCAGCAAAGCCTTTGAACAGATTTTCTATATTCCTGGTCCGACAGTCAAACCCTATAATGATTTGCATGATATGCTTGCACCATATTCCAATGTGCATTTGATGCAGCGAGATTGGTTTATTCTTCCACGAGAACAAGTACGTATTATAGGAGCTACCTGTGCCTCAGATGGTTCAAAAAATGCAGTCGTAAATTATGATCAGTATTGGGTTCATCGAGAACTTGAATTAGACAATGGATTGGATACCATTCTTTTAACCTATTTTAAAATTCCTGTAAAAAATAAATATGCAATGTATATGTATGCGGAAGATATTCCGAAATATCTTCCTGCATCCACCATTGAAGAAGAAGATCATATGCGCTATAGTGATTTGTTTAAAGCCATATAATAATTCATAAAAATTGATAATACAGTATAGAACAAATTATGTGGTAAAAATGCCTCCTCCATATGCCTGGTTGTATCCATTTCCATGTTCCATTGGTAAAAAAATGGGTGAAATTATTAGCTCACATCATAAGCTTCAAGATTCTATTATGATGAAGCCGGCTGATCCTATAATTAAGGATTTCATGGCTCTATTTGAGTTTCATATTGATACCTTTTGGACGATGATTACATATCTAGACGATCCAACTGTGCCAAATACTCCAGATGAGATTATAGTTATTACCTCTCATATAATAAATATATTCAATATGCTTCGTGCAGTTATTATTGCAGATCCCCTAGATCAATCAATCTTCCAGCATAGAAGATTATTGAGGGACCATGTTTGGAGTCTTATAGAATACTTTCATTATTGATTTATTTTTTTATGGTCTGAATATTTAAAAATAGTTGTATAGTAACCAAAAGACTATACATGCTATAAAGATAATAATAACGGTGGATAAACAATAGAGAATCCATCGTCGTTCAGGACGGGCTTCAATCACAGTCTGAGTGGTATTTACAGAACTAGGTGCGCTAATATTGATCCAGACTTTGCGACAGAACGGGCAGACTCCTCGCAAATAAGCGGCTTGAATACAA
>Ga0164295_10005149_pt1 | contig 10347 bp, 7 predicted proteins | sample GEODES006metaG_FD_111798 | JGI IMG/M metagenome (GOLD analysis project Ga0164295, IMG submission 111798) | Oligotrophic lake water microbial communities from Sparkling Lake, Wisconsin, USA - GEODES006 metaG | ecosystem: Environmental > Aquatic > Freshwater > Lake | place: USA: Sparkling Lake...
ACATTTCCGCCGCCGCCGCGAGGAAGGTCGTGCTGGACATCGTCTTTCCGTTCATGTTACCCGTAATACACAACAACACGTAAGCAGCCACAGCCGTGAAAACAATACAATACACCAGGCCTCAGATGAGACACATGCAGACGGAGAGCTGAGAAACAGCCATCTTTCCGTTCACACCTCAGACGTTTTCGTCGTATGTACGCGGTCCGGTGTCTTGGGTGTCGAGTTCTAAACATTGGCTGTGAATGACGCACTGTCATAAAACAGTCCAACTTGACAAGCTCTTCCCCTTCCGTACATGTACGAACTTGTGATTCAAATGATCAAATCGTTCATTCCTATTGACCTTTTCACACGGCGCCGACCGTGCATGCTCGCAAGGACTGCGCTCCGATCGACTCTCCTGCGCTCGAAATTGGCCTGCCTGGTCATGACGTCGGCACCACCCATGTTTGTGATTGATCCTTTTGCCTTCAAGCAATTCGACGCCAATATCGCATACGAAGGCACGCGGGTTGAGTATGACAAGCAGGCGTTTGAGGCCAAGATCAACGAGCTGTACGCAAGCGGCGACTACCCGCTCGTGGACGGATACGCACCCTTTTGCAAACACCTCTTCGTACCCAACTTTGCCGGGGTCAAGAATAACGTCCTGGTGGTTACGCCCGAGAACGAGGGCCGCCTCCGTTCGGGCTATGAGGCACGTACGGCGCAAGAGCTCGCGGTGCTGACGCGCTGGTTCCCAAAGGATGGTGCTGACGAGCCGACGGTTGCCAGGTATATGGATATCATCCTCTACAGCCGGGAGCAGATCAACAAAGAGGCGGCGGCGATGGGACGAGAGGAGGAGCCCACGACAGCGCCCTGGGGCATTATCTCCATCAAGGCGCAGGACGTCGGCTACGAGCTGCCGATGCAGCCGATCACGATGATGCGCAACGCTCTGGGTAAAGAAGAGGGCGGATCCGGCGTGCCGATGGAGCGAGCCAAGTACTTGGAGTCGGTGGCCTTCTGGTCGAAGCACGCGCCGATAAAGTAGATTGAAAGCCGCCGCAGCATTGTTCAGATGCGCGACGTGGTGAGCATCGATGGACGGCAACCACGCCAGTCCGCCTCAACCGGCACCCACGCCAGTCCGTCTCAACCGAAATCGTGTGTGGCCACTAATGGCTTCTGCGTCGCACGGCGCGCAACCGCCGAGGACGCGGCGGCACCGCCGAAGGCCCTTCGCCGAAGCGTCGATCGTGCTCGTGCGTCGTTCGGAACCACGCGAAGAGCACGAGTGATACCAGGACAGCGTTGCTCGGCGAGGTTCATCTGAACGTGCGGACGTCGTGAAGAGGTGAAGGGATGGGCTCACCAAAACATACCATATACGGTAGGTACGAAAAGTAAAACTGTAGTTCCTAAAAGACTTTCGTCGCCCGTGTGACCCTACAGTGTCAAGTGTGGAGACTTTGGATCTTGTGCGTCCCTGATGGCATCGCCACCAACGCATCTCGATGCGTTGTCAGAACATCTCGCCGTACGTCTGCAATTGCAGGATCTTCAGCGACGTGAAAGGGAGGCCTCGCTGCGTAGGCAGCAGGAGGCAAACGATGCGATGATGGCAGCGGCCACAATCAGTGAGCACTGGCAAGATGAGGAGCAGCCGCAGCAGCGACGACGTCAGCCTGCACAGCACAGAGAGGAGCCGGCTGAACGCGCAGCCCGGATCAAAGCAGATTTAATTTGGTTTAGCGGCGTCGACATGAGTCTTTGGTTTCTTTGTATCATCCTGTATGGGTTTGGCACAGGTTTGGATACGATTTTGTCCGTGGCGGGTTTCGCGGGCCCTGGGATGGCTGCACTGACCGCGATGCAGTACGACTGGCGCCTCGCTGCGATGCACATGCTCTGCTCTGTAGGGACCTTGGCAGTGCGCGCGGTACTCGTGCCCATCACCACTGGCAACTTCCTCTTCGGCACAAGCGCAGTGGCGCTCGCCCTATCGTCGCTGCATCAGACGCTCATCGGAGCGCGTTGGTCCCGGCTGCTCTGGACGCACGGCACGAGCCTGAAAGCCCATCGTCGTGCGAGCACGTACGAGCAGCGACGTTCGGCGTCGCAGCATCTAGCGGAGGACACTGCAACGACAGAGCTCGAGCTTCATGAAGGGGTACCCATCTCGCCTGGAGCTCGTGCGTTCGGAGATTCGGAGGATGCGGTGGCGGTGGGCGTGCCGGTGGGGCGCACGAGCTACACATGACCTGTGGTGTCTGTGTGAGCAGTTCAAAGTATAAGTGAGAGCATAAATACATAATAACGGCGCCGGGTAGCGGTGCGGTGGTAACCGTTACACGGACGACGAGCGGTACCGGCTACGACGAGTCGACGTCTCGACGACGGGCTGAGCTCGGCGACGTCCGAACCGCCGCCTCGCCCCGTTAACGCGTAAACGCCGAATCGTTCTCGTTTATCTCGTCCGTTCTCGAAAATGTTAACGATACACACATCTCACATGCTAAGTTTTCATGCTCCTTCTATACAAATGGATATTCCGCGTCTCGACCGGACGGGGGAGAGCCACATGAATGGACCCCTTCTGACGATCATCTTCAGACATCTCGTCAGGCAGATGTTGGATTCCCAGCACGATTAAATATTCGAGACGTCGCTCGTCGGACCCCCCCATCGCCGACGAGCGAGATCAGCTGTTCCCGCGTCCATCGCAGCAGCAGCCGCGCCGGGTGCGAGGCTCCCCACCCACCAAGCTGGAGGTTCGCTGGCCCGAGTCTCAGTGAGAGAGTGACTCTGAGCGGTGAGCCAAGCCCAGCTGCCCGGACAGTACAGGAAGGCAGCTGCCCGGGCGGTGTGGCGGCAGGCGCTGTCCTGAACACCACAGCTGTACCACGCAGACAGATGCGCCCCTGCGCACGTGTGACGAGTCACGTCCGCCTGCCTCGTGCCTGATGATGAGCCTCATCATGAGTGCACGACGACGGGAAGAGAGATGAGAGTAAGTGTACAAATAGGACCTCGCAGGTAACCTCGCAGGTGAGCCCATGCAAACCCCTGCAGCAGCAGCTCATGCAAACCCGTGCAGCAGCAGCTGCGGTAGCGGCAGCTGCAGCGCAGCCTTCACTCGTCGCTGAGCGCTGCTAGCAACGTCTTAGAAGGCGTGCGACCTCCCATCGAGCTGCTGGCGGGCCTGCACGCACGCGAGGGCAGTCGGCACCCCAGGCATGAGAAGAGGCACTTGCGGCCAGATGACAAGGCCGGGCCGGGCCTGGCTGCGCAACGTGCTCGGCATGCACGCGCCACGTGCTCGGCATGCATGCGCCATGACCGAGGCTCGAGGGGTGTGGAGGGGGGAAGCAGAACTCACCGATGGCCCATAGGTCCCCATAAGATGGTCGCGGGCGCGGAGGCAGCGTATTCGAAAGTGGTCCTCGTTCTAGGTATGTCCAGCATCGACCTGCTCAACCACGCGAGCAGCGAGCACGTCGTTGAGGGTGCCACGGAGGAAACATGGGCCGGCGATCAGGGCAGGTCGTGCCGGGTGCGTCAGGGCGGCGTGGCGCGCGCGCAGGGATGCTTAGCACGGGAGGCGCGTACGTCCCGCCCTCCTCCTCCTCCTCCTCCTCCTCCTCTCCACTCTCTTGCAAGCCCGCGAGCCGTCCGGCGCCCGTGCTCAGCAGGGAGTTGGAGTGCGGTGACGGTTCTGGCAGCTCGAGGTCGGGCAACTCCGAGAGTAAGCCACCTGAAGGGACGGCGGGGCGCACGCGAGGCTGCGGCGGGGGTTTGCCCATGAAAGACAGCTTCCCGCCGCTCGGAAGCGACTGCGACATCAAGCTCGTGTGAGGTCCCGCGCCAAATGAAACGTGGAGCCCCCCCATGCCCTGGGTAATGTCTGGTATTGGCGGTGGAGGCGGCGGTGCCGCCTCACCGGCGGCGACCTTCTTGTCGTACGCAGCGAGCGCAGCTCCCAACATACTACAACGCGTTCGGGCGTCCCTGGAGCGCTGGCGCGCCACTCAGGGTCCGGGGTGCCTTCTCCGTGTCTTCGAGCGTCTTGGACCTCGAGTAACCCACGAGTCCGCGGCAATATGCGATGACGAAACTTTGATTTTAATTCCCATTTTTCGCCAAACTCCGTCGGCTATCGCTCCAAGGGACTCATGGGGACTGCCGCGGTCGTCGTGGCGAGGTGGCGTCGAAACGACGCGAGTGGGAGTCCATGTACGTAGCGCTCAGCTGGCACTCGAAGACAGCACATGATCCGGCACGTGAACTTTGTCTCGGGCCCACCAGCCTGTCTCCCGAAGAGGCAGCACCCGATCCGCCTTGAAGAACTGCGATGCGATCAGCTTGGTGGAGGGAGCCGGTAGGCCAGCGTGCAGGGCATGGATGTCGAGGTCGGCGCTCTCGTCAAAGTTATAAAAGACGAGCGCGTCCCCGCGTCCCGGCTGCACGCGTAGGCCATCTTGAGCTGGGTCGCTGCGAAAGGCACGCTCGTACGCTGCACGCTGCGACTCAGGTCGCATGCTGGCCGCAGCCTGCAAATCGCTACACGCCAGAGGGAACCACGTCTCACCGACTCCATTTAGGTAGTACAGGACCGTCGCCACGCGCGGCTCTTGCCAGCAAGCATCCCAGTGCACCTTGTACTCACCACCGCTGGAGTAGCGCAGGACGTGAAGCGCCTCCGTCTGGCTGCCAAGCTCGTCCTTGCGTGACCAGGCCTCTTTCCCGAAAAGGAATCCTGCTGCGCACTGCGCGATCTCTAATAAGATCGGATCGTCGGACGCGCTGAGGTAAGTGACGTCGCATGCTCGTCGCCAGGCCGTGCTGACCTCAGCGCTTCCCTCCGTCTCTGCAACCTCGAACCCGTGTTGTTCGGCCCGCGAGATGAGGTGGTCGCACTCCTCCGTCGTCAAGAATCCTCGAAGAAGGTAGATGTAGGGTCTTGCGGCGAGGCGGGTCACTCCAATTTTCCTACCCTTGCGCAAGCCCGAGATCTGGCCCTCGACGTTGGGCTCGAGCGCACTCACGCTGCTCCGGGCCAGCTGCACGATCCCCGAAGCAACGTTGACTGCGGGTCCGGTGGCAGCAGCGGTGCTGGTAGCTGCCAGCATTGGCAGCAAGACGAGTGCGGTTCTACATCGGCTCGATAGAGCAGAGGTCGTGCAGTGACTGTGAATCTTGCCATGATTACTGATCGGTGATCGTGCCTGGACCGACTGGTGCGGCGACGCACGTGCGCGGTGTTTGCCACGCTCGACCGCCATCGGCTTCGCGGGGTCCCATCGTGTGTGGGGATCTGATCTCGACTCCCACGAGAAAAACTACAAGGGTCCGTGTGAATAGTGTGTGAATAGATTTTAGCTAGTGTGGTAACGGTAACCGCATCCGTACGGTATCGCGCGGTCCGGGGACGCGCCGCCGGGCCCGGGGCGTGTTCGATCCTTCGTTGGCAAGGGGCCTTGGGTGTCGAATTATAACCACATTGGCTGTGAATATCTCTGACTCTGAGTCACATTCTCGGGCGCTTTACGTCCGGCCCCGACGCGCCAAGGTCCATGCCCAGTCCAGCAGCTCTGGCCTCGCCGCCCACCGCTGCGACAACACCCGGCGGAGGGACGCGACGCATGATCAGCGTCTGCTGCTGACCGAACTCGAGCTGCAGTTGGGAGATCTGGTTCAGGTACCCAGTGTACTCGATTTTATCACTGAACTTGAGCTTCATCGGGTCCGCCGGTTTCTGATTCTTGCCGCACCGACTGAGAAGCTCTTTGACTTGTCGCTCCAAATGCATCAGCTGCGGCTGGAACCGCTGCTGCAACGCCTCCAGGTCGCGCTGCGTCGTCTCCTCGAAGCTGCTGGCCGCCTGCCGCCTGGCGCGCTCTTCCTCCTCCAGCCGCTTTCTCTCGCGCTCTTCCTCCATCTTCTTCCGCCGTTTGCTCACGAAGAGCCCAAGCCTACTGATGAGCTCCGAAATCGCCTCGCGCGTCCTCGGCGGTGTCTCGGGCGCCTTTTGCCACTCCTCGAGCTTGAGCTTGCACCCATGCGCCTTGGACAGCTGATCGGCATAGTCCTTCCACTCGCTCGGCTTAGGATTGCTCGGGTCGTTTGCGAATTGCGGCCGAGGCCACGTGTTTGGCCAATCGCTGGTAAAGTGGTCGTGCACGCGGTGCGCCAGCTCCCAAATGATCAGCAGCAGGCTTTTTGGAGCGGCTTCCGGCGCAGCAGCAGCAGAAGGAGCGCCGGTGGTGACCAGCGTGGCCGCTCCTGACGGCCGCTCCGGTTTCACAGGCTGCAGCTCGAAGGCAGCGAGTGCCGTCACGCTGATGTGCGGCAGCTCGCCTAGCGGCCGCGCCTCTGGCGGCGGCAAGGAGTAGAGCAGTGGTGTGAGCTTGGCCTGCGGATCGAGCTGGTCGGTTTTCGACACGTTCCAGAGCCAGTCGACGAGCCGCTGGCGCGGCGCGGGCGGATTCGAGGCTGTGAGCGCTGTGGTCTCCATGCTAACGCCGGCTGACAAACATAGAGGGGCGGAAAAGAATCGAGATTGGGTGGGATTGTGTGGTACTTTACCTGAGAGTGGTACCGTACATGTATGAGGCCCACTTTTCGATGATTTGCGGGATGCTCACGCGAAACTGAAACGGCTGAGCGGCCTGTAACCTATCCGGATATCCTCGTGGACTGAAGACTTGGTCTCTCGTGGGTATCGTCGCCGGATTGCGGCTTCGACGCATGTTGGCTCAGGAATGGCCACAGTCGCCGCCGCAGCAGCCGTCGGGGCGTAGAAGCATCCTGGTCCGTGTCAGTCACTTCCCGAAAGCACGCAAGGTTTCGTGGTATGCGCCGTGCGAGCCAGCAGCGATCGACAGTATGCTGCGAGCAGTCTGTGGCATCGCGCCCTTGCAGCAGTACCTGATGCTCGATAGCTCGAATGCGGCCGTCGCCGTGTCCTCATCGCTACCCGCTGATCAGACCTATGAGGTGTTCATTCTAGGCAGCGCTTCGGGTGCAGCCGACTCGCGCCCTCCGGCCATTGCTATCATCGACCCGATCTCAACTGGTGCAGTGCTGGCCAAGCGCCTGTACGACCTCGGGTACGCTATCGTTCGGGTGTGGTCGGACGTGGTCCCCGAGGAGCTCAAGACCTTCGTCGACCCGCGGGCGACCATCAAGTTCGCCGCCACCGTGATGCACAGCACGGGAGCAGTCGCGGTGACGGCCGCAGAGCTGCTCGCGCTCGACGTCGAGGTGCGCGAGGTGATGGTGGGATGCGAGACGGGCGTGCTGCTCGGCGACCTGCTCAGCGAGACGCTCAGCCTGCGCGGCAACGGCACCGCCAGGTCACGCGAGCGGCGCAACAAGTTCTACCAAACAGAGGCCCTGCGCACTGCAGGCCTGAACGCGTGCGGTCAGATGCTTGCAAACTCGATGGAGGATGTCGAGCAGTTTCTGCGCGAGCGGCCGAAGACGACTCCGTTCAAGGCGGTGGTCAAGCCCGTGGAGGGCGCGGGCTCCGACGGCGTCTTCATCTGCGACTCGCCCGAGGCGGTGCGAACAGGCTTCAGGACGCTCGAGGGGACGAAGAACGTGCTCGGCCTCACCAACTACTCAGTGCTATTGCAAGAGTACCTGCGTGGCGATGAGTACGTGGTGGACACCGTGTCGCGCTCGGGCGTGCACAAGTGCGTGGCGATCTGGAAGTACGACAAGCGCATGTTCAACGGCTCACCGGTAGTCTATTTTGGGATCCGGCTGATGAGCGTGGATGACGAGCCGCAGCTGCGCGCCATGGTCGAGTATACCTTCAAGGTGCTCGACGCGCTTGGCATCCGGAACGGCGCCGTGCACTCGGAGCTCAAGACTGAGGAGCGCGGGCCCGTCCTCATCGAGGCCAACTGCCGGCTGCACGGCGGCGAGGGCACGTGGACGCCGATGGTTGAAACATGTTTGGGCTATTCACAGGTCTCGGCCATGATCGACGCGTATCTCGACCCGCCCGCCTTCGCCGCGATCCCGGCTTATCCGGACAACTTCAAGGCCTTTGCGACCGAGGCGGACATGCAGTCGAACGTATCTGGCATCCTCAAAGAGGTCGACCCGGAGGCTTTGGCCAAGATCAAGGCTCTGAGTAGCTACAGGGATGGGTTCCTAGCGGTGACGGTGGGCGAGCGCATCGAGAAGACGATAGACCTTCTCACGTCGTGCGGCAACTTCAACCTTGTCAACCAGAGCAAGGAGCAGCTGGATGCCGACTACGAAGAGTTCCATCGCATCGTGGGCAAGGGGATTTTCAGAGTGGAATGAGGCGAGCTCATTGTCTGTGGCGAGCACTGAAGCAACCAGCACACAGCCGTCCTACGTTGCATCGCCGCGTGCCGTGAAATTGCGTTACCCATCATGCCATGCGAAGGCCCATTCCCACATGCGCATGCCGGCGGCGGCCTTATGCCCCCATGCCGTAAAGGCGGCGAGGACTGCGCCTAATATGGCATGCCTCTCTAATATGGCAGGGCGCACCTCGCTCTAGGAGGCGCTAGGCGGCGAAGACCGCGCGCGTCGGAAGTACCGACACGTGATACCGCGTGCTCCGTGTGTGGCCATGCGTCAGCCAGGCGTGAAGTGGCGGTGCACGCGACGGTGCCTCGGTGGAGGGTGGTCGAGATTCGGTCGAGATTCGCCCCGAACTCTCGCGTGCGTGTGGGGCTGGCGCCGCGTGAGTGGCGGGCGCTGCGCCTGCGCCGTCCGTGCGTCGAGACTGCCCCGCCGCGAGACACACTCCGTCGAGACCGGGCGGCGAGAACCACGCTCTACGGCGGACCGGTACCGAATAGATACCGAATAGACTCGATTTTTAACTTCTCATAGCATGTATAGCCGCTACTCGTGACTCGATGCGAACTAGCCACACGACAGCTAAAGCTGTACGCACGGCATCCGAGAGGCAGAGCCCGCCGGGACGTCGCCGGCAAGTGGTAGCATGCCCGGTCTATCGTTACCAGTCTATGTGTTCTTTGCACGCGCGCGCATATCTTGTGCGCTCGCGTGTCGGGCGTGCGCACGCGGAGTTCTCACGCGGCGGCGCCGATGGCCTCCGCCTTCTGCAGCCGGTCGAGGAAATCCTTCCACTCAGCCGGCGCGTTGCCCTTATGGGCGAGTATCTCGACTGTCTTGGCTGCGAGCGCGTCAGCAAGCGCCTTCTCGCCTCCCTCCATCGAAGCAGAACCTTTCTTGAGCGCCTCCTTGACCGCTCCCACTAGCGAGGGCGGGAGCGAGAGGTGTGCGCCCGAGACGCTACACTTGACCTCTCCAGAGCGTGCGTCGAGCAGCACGTCATACAGCTCCACTGGCACGAAGGTGACGAACCCTGCCACGTAACCTCCCGCGCGCTGGAGCTCCTCGAGCTGCGGCGGCTCGAGCGCGCAGAGCGGCTGCAGGCTCTCCCACGCGCTCCGCTGCGTGGCGAGCAGCGGCAGGCAGCGCAGCACGTCGAGCTGCGCCGTGGGCTCCTCTGCCACCACGGCGACACGTGCGCGGAGCAGAATGGCTGCCCATAGAGTGGCGATGCCCTCCGCGCCGATTCGCTTGATCATCGCGCCCAAGGGGCATGCGGTCTTGGCGGTCTCAGCACTGTAGCTCTTGCGATGGAAGTCGGCGCCGCCGGGAGCCGACGCAACGCCCTTGGTCGCGAGGGTGAGCACGCGCTGCAGCAAGGCGATGGGTGACCACTCGGCACAGTACGCACGCATGAGCACCTGCAGCATCGCTTGGTAGCGCTCGGGATCGAAAACTGGCGAGCCGACGAGCACGGCGTAGCGCTTGACTTCATCACTAAGAAGGATGTCATTCTTGTGTCGCTCCTTCGCGAGCGCGTAATAGAACTTGCTCTTCCATCTGAACCAGACGAAGGTCGGCTTTGTGAGCGGCCCGCCGAGAAGCTGCGCTCGCGCCGCGAGCACGGAGACCGCGTCCGCCGCGTCGCCGATGGAGGGATAACACCAAGATAGGCGCGGGCCGGGGCTCTCGGCCTCTATGAGTGCGACGCACTCGTCGGGCAAGCCGCTCATGAAGTTTGTTGTGACCTGTGGGATGGCGGCGGGTTGTGAAGCTGAAAGCGGCAGGAAAAAATGACTCTGAGGTGAGCCGGTTGACACGTGTGAACCTTTCTTATCTTGTGAACAACCAGGTCGTCCCACACAAAGTGAACGCGTCGAGACAAATATGAATACGATTTGAGGAACGCCGCCGTCCACATGAAGGCTCTGAAGGTCCCGACGCCCTCGAAATTCCGCCAAAAGACCGGGCGCGACCCCGCCCTGGCGGCGACGGCGGAGCGGCGGCTGAGCG
>Ga0164295_10005151_pt1 | contig 10341 bp, 9 predicted proteins | sample GEODES006metaG_FD_111798 | JGI IMG/M metagenome (GOLD analysis project Ga0164295, IMG submission 111798) | Oligotrophic lake water microbial communities from Sparkling Lake, Wisconsin, USA - GEODES006 metaG | ecosystem: Environmental > Aquatic > Freshwater > Lake | place: USA: Sparkling Lake...
ATGGCGTGTTTGCGATCATAGCCGCAGACTTCACACAGCTCGTCGAGCAGACGACTTTTGCCTTCACGGCCTCGCTGGGCGTAACGCCAGCGCATCTTTGCCATATACTCTTTTCGACTCAAGTGACTCATCTCCGGTGGGGTCTCCATCCGGTGTCATTCATTCTGAGGCAACGATCCGCCAACACCTCACTCGTTCACGCTTCCCCGGTGTGATTCTTTTTGAGGCAACTCGACTGGTGGCACAGTGAATATTGGAGATGGACTTAACAGCGGTACTGCCATTAACATGGCAAACGCAGGAACAGGGCGCACCGTCACTTCCACCATTGACCTGACGGGCGGGACGGTTTCAGTTACCGGAAACATCATTCGCACGGGTGGTGTAGGGACTGAAAATGCAACCGTTACTCTCAGCGGCTCTACCCTCAACATGAATGGCAACAGTATTGGCAGCTTGGCAGCGCCTGTTACATTGACTGCAGAGTCTGGATCCATTTCTGGCCTTGCAGAGTTGAACGGTGGTGGTGCTTTGACCAAAACAACCTCGGGTACTTTAATTATGAGAGCTGGCAACAACTACACCGGAGCCACCAACGTCTCTGATGGCGCGCTTCAAGTCGGCGTCGGTGGAGTCGGCACCACGGGATCCGGTCTAGTCACTGCAGTGAAGACCGGTGCGACTTATACGAATGCTCCGGTCATCTCCGGCTCAGGCAGCATCAACGGTGCTGTCGTCATCGGTGATACGGTCACTTCTGCTAATCGAGGCATCTTGGCTCCTGGTGATGGCGATACCGCCACCAGCAATGCAACACTGACGATCACTGCTGCTGGTGGCTTGACCGTTGCTGCCGGCTCTCAGACGCAGCTTGGTATTACCTCGGCTTCGGGAACGGATACCGCGTTCGCTGCATCAGGTCTTTCGGCTTCTGCTTATTTGGCTGGTCTAGGCTCTACTTCAGATGGAACTGCAGGCACCGCGCCTGCGGCTTGGTTTAGCCAGCCGACCTCCGGTCAAGGCGACTTCATCAAACTTAGTAGCGGGACAGGTGTACTTGTTCTTGGAACCAATGGTGGAGCTGCCACGGCAGGTCAGGGCATTGTTTCGATCTTCTCCAATGGTTTAAATGCAGGTACTCTTGCCGCAGGTCAGATCTTCAATCTGGTGGATTGGTTCGGCGCCTTCAGTGGTGGTTTCAGCACGGGTATCGGAGCCTCTGCAGGTGGTGTCCATGGGGACTTTGACCTGCCTGACATCTCGTCGACGACCTTTGGCTGGGATACCTCTGCTTTCACTTCTCATGGTGTGATCGCTGTTGTGGTCGTTCCAGAGCCATCGCGTGCGCTGCTGATGCTCATCGGCCTGTTGACCTTGGGCTTCCGCCGTCGTCGCATTCAGGATTGATCTTCTAAATTCACTGGCTGTCAGCGTGGTGAGGCTCTATGAAAGGGGGCTCATCACGCATGTCTCAAGTTATCATTTACACCGACGGTGCCTGCAGTTGCAATCCCGGGCCTGGGGGCTACGGCACCATTCTGCAAAGCGGCAAGCACAGTCGCGAGCTTTCCCAAGGCTACCGCAAGACCACAAACAATCGCATGGAACTCATGGCCGTCATCGCTGGCCTGCAAATCCTGACTCGAGCCTGTGACGTGACGCTGTATTCCGACTCCCGTTACGTGGTGGATGCGATCGAGAAAGGCTGGGCCAAAAGCTGGAAAGCTCGCGGCTGGAAAAAAGCCGATAAGCAACCTGCGATGAATGCGGATCTCTGGGCGCGTGCCTTGGAGTTGTTGTTGAAACATAAGGTCAAACTCGTCTGGGTCAAAGGTCATGCTTCGAATGCGGGGAACAATCGCTGTGATGAACTTGCTGTCGCAGCCTCAAAGTCAGGTGATTTGATCGTGGATGCTGGCTACGAGGTCGCCAAAGAAGCGGCCCCTTCGTTCCTTTAAAGACAGAGATCTATCTTTCCAGATGGTGACTGAAGGTGTATTCATAGACCATGCGCACTGCCAATCCCACACTCAATGACAAAGTCTTTGCCAATGCACCGGCCACTGTAGGTGGTCAGGTCATGACGCTTCAAGGCGTGGTCAATAAGACGTTTATTTTAGCCTTACTCCTCGTCATCTCTGGCGGTTTTAGCTGGCAGTTGGTGCAGGCAAATCCGCAGATCGGTGGACTGCTCAGCATCGGCAGTGCTCTGGTTGGGTTTATCTTGGTTCTGGCCTCTTCTTTTAAGCCGACGTGGTCTCCCATCATCGCTCCAGCCTACGGCGTGGTCGAAGGCATTTTTGTGGGGGTGATTTCGGCACGGTATTCGGGTCTTTATGACGGTATCGTTCTTCAGGCGGCACTGCTGACGCTCGGCATTCTGTTTGCGCTTCTCTTTGCCTACCAGTCACGTTTGATCCAAGCCACAGAGAATTTTAAACTCGGTATCGTGGCCGCCACGGGTGGCATCGCCATCGTTTATCTGGCTAGCATCGTGCTGAGCTTCTTTGGCATTCAAATTCCACTCATTCATGAAAGCGGTCTGGTTGGCATCGGTTTCAGTCTGGTGGTGGTCGTGATTGCTGCGTTGAATCTGGTGCTCGACTTTGACTTCATTGAAAAGGGTGTCGCTCATGGAGCGCCTAAGTACATGGAGTGGCAGTCGGCCTTGGGATTGCTCGTGACCATCGTCTGGCTTTACATCGAAATGCTCCGCCTGCTCTCCAAGCTGCGCAGTCGTGATTGATCGAATGCACGGAGGATCATTTAGCCTCTCGACTAACTTGCCGTAGAGTTACGCGCTGTTCCGCACGCCATGGATGACATGAGACTGTTCGTGATTCGAGTTTCTAATCCTAAAAACGATTATAGCACTACACCACACAGACTCGATGGACGCAGAGATTCAGGGACTTGTGACGATTTTCGGATCAGAAAATGACTCACCCTCAAGGTGAGAGGGAAACTCTAAGTATTCCTTCTGTAAATGGTTGATCCTCTGTGTCCATCGAGCCTCTGTGGTTAATCTCATTGCTGAATTTAGGCTAATCACAGGATTAACAGGAATTGGTGCTGACCTGTAAACCTAGATCCGGGAATGGAAGATCGTTGAGTTGCGCCAGAGCTTGGTTTCACAAGGCTTCTTCAACTCGCGACGGCTGTATCTTGAGTGACACTGCCAGAGAGGCGAAAAGCCTGGTGGAATCGATAACGGATGCAAATCGGCGGCCAGCCATTCGTGTTTTAAGTTTTAGTTCGTAAGAAATGGAATAGCCGCCAGTTTGCATAGATCTATGCGCCGATTGCTTCTCTTTCTGACTCTCACTTCAGGCCTTCACGCGGCTAAGCCGAATGTGCTCTTCATCATGTCGGATGATTTCCGGCCTGAGATCGGCTCCTATGGCTCCACAGCGCTGACGCCGAATCTGGATGAACTGGCGGCACGCAGTGTTCAGTTTGATCGTGCCTACTGTCAGCAGGCGGTGTGCAATCCTTCACGTTCCTCACTTCTCACAGGATTGCGCCCAGATACACTTCGACTGTGGAATAATGGCAAACATTTTCGTGAACTGAATCCTGACGTCACCACGTTGCCGCTTTGGTTTAAAGAGCATGGCTACACGACCCGCTGTGTGGGCAAGATCTTCCACAACTGGCATACCGCAGAGAAAGGGGATCGCCGTTCCTGGAGCGCGGATGAATTTCTGCATTATGCCAATCATGGCGATGATAAACCGATGATCACAGGAGCTTTACCCGCGAACACGGCGACGTTAAGTTCGCGGGTTTATGGTAACACCTCCGTCTGTGAGTGCCGTGATGTCCCCGATGAAGCCTACTACGATGGCCGAGTGGCAGTAGAGGCCCAGCGTGTGCTGCAGGAGGTTCAAAAGGAACCCTTCTTTCTTGCGGTGGGTTTCTGGAAGCCCCATGCACCCTTCAATGCTCCCAAAAAATACTGGGATCTTTATGATCGGTCCAAGTTACCACCGCTGAATGACGCACGCCCTGAGGGTGCACCTGAGATTGCCTTTCATCAGAGCACGGAAATCCTTGGGCCAGCGGCTAAACAGACGAAGGTCACGCCTGAGCAGGCAGCGGAGATGCGTCACGGCTACTTTGCTAATATTAGCTACTTGGATGCCCAGATCGGTAAGGTCTTGAATGCGCTGGATAACAGCGGGGTTGCCAGCAATACGATCATCGTTTTCTTCGCCGACCACGGCTACCACATCGGCGAGCATAGCCTGTGGGGTAAAACATCAGATTTTGAATTCGATGCGCATGTGCCTCTGATGATCAGTGATTTGCGCCCTGAAAAGCGCGGTCAAAAAACCAGTGCCTTAGCTGAGCTGGTGGACTTGTTTCCGACGCTGGTGGATCTCTGTGGCCTTCCAAAGCCAACAAGTCTCGATGGCGAGAGTTTGGTGCCTATTTTGAAGGACCCCAATCAATCGGTCAAACAAGCCGCCTTCACGCAGCATCCGCGCCCAGCCTATTATGATCGCGAGCCCAGCAAGCAACCCAAAGCGATGGGCTACAGCATCCGAACGGAAAAAGTGCGTTACACTGAATGGCGCGACTGGGCCACGAAGGAGGTCACGGCCCGTGAACTGTATCTGACGGAACAAGATCCTGCCGAACTCAAGAACCATGCCGATGATCCAAAACAGGCAGGTTTGCAGCAGGCAGCGGCAAAACAACTCCGCGAGAAGTTTCCGAACTAAGTCAGCCTCAGCTTGCCTCTTGGCAGACGCCGCTTAGCATCCGCGCCGTGATCGCCATTGCTACGGCCAGCCAAAAAGGAGGTGTGGGAAAAACCACCCTTTGCATCAATCTTGCTTATTCCCTCGCTAGACGCGGGTGGACGACTCTGCTTGTGGATACCGATCCTCAGGGCGGAGTCGGTCTCTCCCTTGCTCGCTCCACGCGCACGAAACAAGGGTTCTATGATTTTCTCAGTGGAGAACGTGATTTTAACAAGCTCGTCTTACCCACGCGCCTTCCCGAACTGCAAATTCTACCCACAGGTCAGTATGATCACTGCGCGCGCCGGGGTTGGTCCGCTCAGGAAGTGCCTGTGCGCTTGGCTGATCTATTGCGTGCTGCTGAATTGCGCGGCGTGGACTGTGTGATCATGGATACGGCGGCTGGACTCAATGGCATGAGTGAATCCGTCGTGAAAGCCTGTGATTATGTCATCCTGCCCCAGCAGGCGGAGCCACTCGCAGTTCGCAGTGTGCCGCACATGCTAGAGACTTTGTCTCGATTCCGCACCGAAGGCGCCGGAGTCAAAGTAGCCGGCATTCTCATGACGATGGTCATGGGGGACAGCCAGATCAGTCAAAAGGTCGTCGCTGAACTGCGTGCCATGCTCCCAAGAGACATGATGTTTGAACAAGTGGTGCCGCGCCTGAATTCTTTTTTAGAAGCCAGTGCCATGGGTGTGCCTGTTGCCTTATTGAAAAAGAACCCGCCGCCTGAGGCCCTGATTTTTGATCAGCTCGCCGCCGAGCTCGAACAAAGAGCAGGCTTAGCCCAAGAACGTGAATCCACTGAAAGTCATGCAAGTCTCCTGGATTGACGCTGATCAGGTCACAGCCTTAGCAGAGGGATTGCGCCGAGGGACAGTTGCAAACTCGCCATCTCCTGACGCCGAAATAGGCACTGCTTCACTGATCGATGATTCCACATCGTTTGTTTTTCCTGATGAGCCTGAGCATCTGCCCGAGCCAATGGCTGAAGTCATGGCTGAAGAGGCACCTCAGCCTGTTCTAAATGACTTTCGTGCGCGGCTACAAGCCATTCGTGATCGTGCTATTCAGGCAGGATTGATTCCTGCCCAGATGCCTGTGATTGCGATGCCTGAGGTGGAATTACTGCCCTTTGATCCTCAGGCAGGCGCGGTTCCCGACCGCTTGGCAGCCTTTATCGATTGGGCGCTGCCCGCTCTCACTGATTCGGAAATTTTTATCGTCGATGATCAGGGCGATCTGCATTGGGGCAGTCCAGCTAGCTCAGGATTAGTGCTATCAGCCATCATGGCTTGGGGGGCAGCCTCCCGCATGAGCGCCTTGGCTGCTTATGAAACGGTGGAGCCACTGCGCCAAACATTGGCCACAGGTCGGCACCTCGCCGTGATCCCCTGTGCCACACGGCTGGGTATCATGCACGTCGCCATCACCAGCCCGCAGCTTGTGCAAGAGCGGCAGATCACCGCGTTGCGCTCGGCTTTAGTTGCGGCCATGGATGCTGATGACTGACACAAAAGCACCAAGGCTGAGCATATCTGCCTGCTGACAGGGACGGCGTAATCGTTTATTCGATATGGTATGAAACCGCTCGATCTTCAGGTGAATGGCTATGCTGGCACCGACTTTAATCGCGATGACCTCTCTGCCGAGGCCTTGCATCATGCTTGCTTGGCTCTGCGCGAAGATGGTTGCGATCAAATTCTGGCCACGTTTATCACGGATGAAATGACTGCGCTGGAGCGCCGAATGAGCACGCTGGTGAAACTCCGCGCGGCTGATTCGCTGGCTCAAAGTGTGATCGCTGGGATTCATATCGAGGGGCCATTCATCAATCCCGAAAAGGGTTATGTGGGCGCGCATCCAGCCCACTGTGTGCGGCCTGCCAATCTGGAAGATGCCAAACGACTCTTGGACGCGGCAGGTGGGCTCACGAAGATCATCACCTTAGCTCCTGAAAAGGATGATCGTTTTCAAGTAACCGAGTTTCTGGCCAATCAGGGCATCACGGTTTCAGCCGGCCATTGCAATCCGAGTCTGGAGACGCTGCACGCTGCGGCGGATCATGGTTTAAAAATGTTCACCCATGTTGGCAATGGCTGTCCGATGTTGATGCATCGTCATGACAACATCATTCATCGAGCGCTTTCTTTGCGGGATAAACTTTGGCTCTGCTTCATCCCTGACGGCGTCCATATCGACTTCTTCGCCCTGCGGAACTACCTGAGTGTCGCGGGTCTCATGAAAACGATCTTTGTGACGGATGCGATTTCGGCTGCCCGACTCGGGCCGGGCAAATTCACGCTCGCTGGCTGGGACATCGTTATTGGGGAAGATCTCGTCGCCCGCAGTCCAGATGGCTCACATTTTGTCGGCAGCACAGTGACCGTGCCGCGTATTCTGAATAATGGAGTGCGTGAATTAGGATTGAGCACTGAAGATCTTCAGCTGCTGCTGGAGACAAATCCCCGAACTGCTATTGGCCTAGCCTAACGCCAAGTAGGGAATGATTCAAAGACGACACGCTCTTTATTCAGCGGATGAATGAAGCTGATACGCTGAGCGTGGAGACACATCGGCGCGTCCATTTTATCCAGTGTCTGAGTGTCTCCTTTGGCTCCGCCAGGGAGATAGACAGGATCTCCGACAATCGGAAAACCAAGCTGCCAGAGGTGAATGCGGATCTGATTTGTGCGACCCGTAAGTGGACGTGCTTCCAGCAGGGTCGTGCCATCTGCGTCACGACTCAGCACGCGGAACTCCGTGCGGGAGGCATCTCCTTCTTCTTCATCGACCTCACGACTCCCCAGAGCGCCAGCTTCTGAACTGATCGCAGCATCACAGGCGAAGTTATCCTCCGGGGGATGACCTTGCACTCGCGCTAGATACAGTTTCTCCACCTCGCCACGCGCAAACTGTGGCTGCACGATGCCTGCAAAATGCCGCGTTCTCGCCACCACGACTAGGCCTGTGGTGTTGGCATCCAACCGATGGCAAGCGCGTAACTTATGCGGGTGATAGACTTCATCTAAGATGTATTGCAGCGTATTGCGATTGAATCTCCCACCAGGATGCATGGGCAATGGCGCGGGCTTCTCCAAGACCACGATGGCCTGATCTTCATGCAGCAAACGGATGTCCGCATTCACATCAGGCTCCACGTTGGCTGCGATGAGTTGCACAAAGCGTTCACCGGCTCTGACGATTTGATCGGCTGAGGCCGGAATGTGAGACTCCATGCCTAACAGTCGCTGATGTTCAAAGCGAGACAGCCACTCCTCACGCGGCACGACAGGTAGGATCGTGACCAGCGTTTCGAGCAACGTCATGCCATCGCAAGTCTTCGGCACAGACAGTGGGCGGTAGTTGTCATAGGGCGCACTTCCTGGCAGGGGCGTTGTCAAACGATGGATCGCTGCGTGTCTTTTGACCATGCTTTCCTGCATCTGCTGCTCAGTGGATTTGAAGCAATAGGGACAGGATACATTTTCAACAAAACGCACATCCGCCTGATCCGCATCTGAGAGTGGCGACTGGCACATGTAGCACTGCGTGGACTGCGTTTCCTCCAGTCCGGGATCGACCCCGACACGCTGATCAAAGACAAAACACTCGCCCTCATAGTGATCTCCGCCGACTTCCTCGAAGTATTTCAAGATGCCACCTTCGAGCTGCCAAATCTGTTCAAAGCCTTCACGCTCCATGAATGGGGCCGCTTTCTCACAGCGGATACCGCCTGTGCAGAAGGTCACGATGGGCTGCTTCTTCAGCTCTTCGGGCAGATTTCTCACAGCTTCTGGAAAGTTGCGAAACTGATTCACGCCGATCACCGTTGCACCTTTGAAGGTGCCTAGCTTCACCTCATAATCATTGCGAGTATCCAGCAGCGTCACAGGTCTGCCTTCATCCAGCCACTGTTTCAGTGTTTTGGCTTCAATTCGTGGAGAGGTGTATTTCCCTGGCTCAATCCCGTCGACACCGAAAGCGATGATCTCCTTCTTGATACGGACCAACATGCGATTGAAAGGCTGATGCTCGCTATCACTGTATTTGGGTGCCAGACCTTCTAATCCGGGAACACTTCGGATCTCGGCCACGAGTTGATCCACCAAGTCCTTTGGACCTGCGATGAAGAGATTGATCCCTTCAGTGCTCAGTAAAATCGTCCCCTTCAGTCCCCACTCTTTGCAGAGCAGCATGAGCCGTTCCCGCAGAGACTTCAGGTCTGTGAGGGTGGCAAACTTATAACAGGAGATATTCGTGATCGTAGCAGTCATTTCGAGGCAGCAGCTTATCATCATTAGCCAAAAGAAGCCCACAGGCATCAAAGAAATGTTCCCAATAGAAGAGTGCTCACGATTTTCAAAGATCCAGCTGAGGCATCTTCTGTGAGTTATTCATCTCGATAGTTTTGGTCTTGCTGGAATCATCATGAGATAATAGTGCCAGATTCGGAGACTGGAGGCGTAGAGGATTGAAGATTGAGCGAGTAATTGAAAAGACCATGAGCAAACCAACCACCTATCGTTTTTCATTCGGCCCTTGGAACATCAGTGAGGGCGCTGACCCTTTTGGACCTGAGGTCCGTCCGGCTTTTCCCCATGAAAAGAAATATGCCCTTTATAAGCCCATGGGTTTTGAGGGCGTGCAGTTCCACGATGATGACGTCGTCCCAGGCATCGACGAATTGAATCCTGCGCAAATTTCCAAGCAGTGCGCGAAGGTGAAAAAGATGCTCGATAACCAAGGTCTGACTCCTGAGTTCGTTGCGCCTCGCCTCTGGTTTGCGCCGCAGACGGTGGATGGTGGCTACACTTCAAACAGCGCCAAAGACCGCAAGTATGCGCTCGACCGCACGCTGCGGACGATCGACATCGCTCGTGAGATTGGCAGCAAGGCCGTGGTGCTCTGGCTGGCACGTGAGGGCAGCTACATTCGTGAGAGCAAAAATGCACGTCTCGCCTATCAACGGATTCTTGAGACGATCAATGCCATGCTTGCGCATGACAAAGACATCGAAATCTGGATCGAACCGAAGCCGAATGAGCCGACCGACATGGCCTATGTGCCGACCATTGGACACACGGTCGCCCTGGCTTACGCCTCCAGCGACCCAAAGCGTGTGAAGGGTCTCATCGAGACTGCCCACGCTCTGCTCGCTGGACTCGATCCGAGTGATGAAATGGCCTTTGCGCTCGCTCACGACAAGCTCGGCAGCGTTCATCTCAATGACCAAAATGGCCTCAAGTATGATCAGGATAAAAATTTCGGTGCCGCCAATCTACGCACGGCTTACAATCAGGTGCGTGTTCTCGAAGAAGCTGGCTATGGTAAAAAAGGCGAGTTCATTGGCCTCGACGTGAAAGCCATGCGCACCCAGAAGGGCAAGTGCGTGACCTCTCACCTCACTGGCAGCCGCGAGATCTTCCAGCATCTCGTGGAGAAAGTTCGCAGCACTGACGAAAAGCTCGTTCAGCAATTCCGTGACGCCCGCGACTACGAAGCCTTGGAACTCTACATCCTCAAACACTTGATGGGTATCAAGTAAGCCTTTAAACATTCGACTCTCATGAAACAATTTCGTCTCAAC
>Ga0164295_10005152_pt1 | contig 10341 bp, 7 predicted proteins | sample GEODES006metaG_FD_111798 | JGI IMG/M metagenome (GOLD analysis project Ga0164295, IMG submission 111798) | Oligotrophic lake water microbial communities from Sparkling Lake, Wisconsin, USA - GEODES006 metaG | ecosystem: Environmental > Aquatic > Freshwater > Lake | place: USA: Sparkling Lake...
AGCGGAGTGGCGGTCACTCCGGGGGTCTAGGGGCAAGGAGATGTGCGCAGCATGTTTCTCGGCACCTATACGCCCAAGTTGGACGACAAGGGCCGGCTGACACTGCCCGCCAAGTTCCGGGATGCGCTGGCAGGGGGGTTGATGGTCACCAAAAGCCAAGACCACAGCCTCGCGGTCTACCCGCGCGCGCAGTTCGAACTGCTGGCCCAGCGCGCCTCCCAGACCTCGAGGAGCAACCCCGAGGCCAGAGCTTTCCTGCGTAGCCTGGCGGCCGGCACGGACGAACAACATCCGGACTCCCAGGGCCGGATCACCCTGTCGGCCGATCATCGGCGCTACGCCAACCTATCCAAGGAGTGCGTGGTGATCGGGGCGGTCGACTTCCTGGAGATCTGGGACGCCCACGCGTGGCAGGACTACCAGCAGACCCACGAAGAGAATTTTTCCGCGGCCAGCGATGAAGCACTCAGCGACATCATCTGAGCCTGCGGCATCGCCGCATGCCCGTGCAGCGTGGCCTCTGTCCGAACCGACCCTGGCGTACTTCCCCGACGCCAGGTTCGTGCAATCGGACAGGGACCTCGTTGCAGGGGCCCTTACCTTCCAGCCCGCTCCCCACCAACCCGGAGGATGCGTCGTGGCCACCTCAGATGAGCCGGACCACGGACACGTTCCGGTCCTGCTGGAGCGCTGTGTGGAACTGCTCGCCCCGGCGCTGACCGCGCATGCCTCGGACGGGTCCGGCGCAGTTTTGGTCGATGCCACCGTGGGCGCCGCCGGTCATGCCGAGCAGTTCCTGCGGGCATTTCCTGGTCTCCGCGTGATCGGACTCGACCGCGATCCCGACGCGTTGGCAATTGCAACATCGCGACTTGGCCAGTTCGGCGATCGGGTGAGCCTGGTGCGCACCCGCTACGACGGCATCGCTGCGGCACTGGCCGAAAGCGGCCTTGCCGCAACCGATTCGGTCGACGGGGTGCTATTCGACCTGGGTGTCTCCTCGATGCAACTCGATCGCCCTGAACGGGGTTTCTCCTATTCCCAGGATGCACCGTTGGACATGCGGATGGACCCTGATGCCGAGTTGACGGCGGCCGAGATCCTCAATACCTATGACCGCTCGGAGTTGACCGACATTCTGCGCCGATTCGGTGAGGAGAAATTCGCCTCCCGGATCGCCGGCTTCATCGTCGAGCGGCGCGCACGGCAGCCTCTCTCCAGGACCGGAGAACTCGTCGAGATTCTCTACGACGCGATTCCGGTACCGGCGCGACGGACCGGTGGACACCCCGCCAAACGCACCTTTCAGGCATTGCGGATCGCGGTGAACGCGGAATTGGATTCCTTGAGCGCCGCACTGCCGGCAGCGCTGAGCGCGGTGCGGCCAGGTGGGCGCATCGTCGTGATGGCGTATCAGTCCCTCGAGGACCGCATCGCCAAGACCGTCTTCGCCGCGGCCACCGCGTCGCGCACGCCGGAGGGTCTGCCGATGGAACTTCCCGGCCATGAGCCACTGTTCGTCGCACTCACCCGGGGCGCCGAACGGGCCGATGCCGCCGAAATCGATCGCAACCCGCGCAGTGCACCGGTCCGACTGCGGGCCATCCAGCGTTCGAAAGCCCTCAGCCAGCGAGAGGACATCTGATGAAGGTCGGGCGTAAGGCCGTCAGCCCCGCGGCTCTTGATGAGACCAGGGCGACCAAGGCCGCACCTGCTCGCCGCCGCGGCGCCGACGGGTCTGCCGGTAAGCGTCGGCCTGTTGAGGGCTCTACCGGAAAGCATCATCCTGCCGAGGCGCCGGCCCGCAAGCGTCGGCCTGTCGACGGATCCACTCGTGGTGGCCGCACCCGACCGCCCCATGACGCACGCGGTCGAGGCCAGGGGCCGCAGACCGCACCGGTCGCTCGGCCCACCGATCGCGCGGCCCGGCCAAAAACCGCCTCTCAGGCCAAAGCGCGCGCCAAGGCTCGTAAAGCGAAGGCGCCCAAAGTCATCCGGCCGTCGCTGCGCGAACGCCTGATTCTGAAATTGGAGGGTGTCGATCTTCGCCCCCAGGTGCTACTCGCCCGGATCCCGTTCGTCATATTGGTCATCGGAGCATTGGCTCTCGGATTGGGCATCACCCTGTGGCTCTCCACCGCGTCCGCGCAACGGTCCTACCAACTTGGCAGTGCCCGTGCGGTCAACGATGCTTTGGCCCAGCAGAAGGAAGCACTCGAACGTGATGTGCTGGAGGCCCAATCTGCGCCAGCACTGGCCGACGCGGCTCGCGACCTCGGCATGATCCCGTCCCGGGATACCGCACACCTGGTCCAGGATCCGGCGGGCAACTGGGTTGTGATCGGCTCGCCGAAACCCGCGGCCGGGGCACCCCCGCCGCCACTGAATACCAAGCTTCCCGACCCGACCCCGCCCGCCCCGGCCAAGCCGGCCCCGGCCGCCGCGCCCGCCCCGAAGCCGGGCGCCTCCGTGGAGGTGCCGCGTCGGGTAACTCCGGCACTTCCGGGTACCGCTCCCACCGCCGGGATTCCCACCCTCGCGAGTCCGGAGGTGCCGGTATTGGTTCCCGGCCTGATAACTCCGGGCCTGGCGAGTGCAGCTCCGGGCCTGGCGAGTACAGGTAGTGCACACGCCCCGATCGGAGTGACCCTTCCGGGCCCGGCGCCACTGCCGGTGCCGGCAGTCGGGCCGCTCGGGGGTGATACGCTGGGGATCGCTCCTGCTGCGCCCGGGGCGCTGCCTGTGCCTACAGTTGCGGCTGTGCCTGTTGTGCCGGATGTTGCTGCTGGGGTCGTTGCTGTGGGACCGACGCAGTGAGACGAGCTGACACATCGAGTTCGCGTCCCGCCGCTACGCGCAACCGCAAGGTTCGCGCTGCCGGCACCCAGCCGGTGACGGCAGGTGAAGGCCGCTCCGCTAAATCTCGCCGCGTCCGGGCGGTGACCGAAACCGATTCGGCGAGTTCCTCTTTCGTCTATCGGTATCGCGTCGGTAATGTCGTGATCTTTCTCGCTCTCATCGTTGTGGCCGCACAGTTGTTCAATCTGCAGGTGCCTCAGGCGGCTGGCCTACGTGCCCAGGCCGCCGGGCAGCTGAAAGTCACTGATATCGAGAAGGCGGTGCGAGGCAGCGTCACCGATCGCAACAACAGCAAGCTTGCCTTCACCACAGAGGCGCGCGCGCTGACTTTCCAGCCCACCAAAATCCGCAAGCAGCTTGCCGAGGCCAAACAGAAATCGCCGACGGCACCGGATCCCGATCAGCGGCTGATGGAGATCGCCAAGGACATCTCGGGCAAGTTGAACAACTCCCCGGACTACGCGGGAGTGCTCAAGAAGTTGCGGAGCAACGAAACCTTCGTCTACCTCGCGCGCGCGGTCGATCCCGGCATTGCCGCGGCGATCTCAAAGAAGTTTCCCGAGGTCGGCGCTGAGCGTCAGGACATCCGCCAGTATCCGGGTGGTTCCCTCGCTGCCAACGTGGTGGGCGGAATCGACTGGGACGGCCACGGTTTGATGGGCCTGGAGGAGTCGATGGACTCAGTCCTGGCCGGAACGGATGGGTCAGTCACCTACGACCGCGGATCCGACGGTGTGGTCATCCCGGGCAGTTACCGCAACCGGCATGACGCCGTCAACGGCGCGACGGTGGAACTGACAATCGATAGCGATATCCAGTTCTACGCCCAGCAACAGGTGCAGCTGGCCAGGGATGCCTCCGGGGCCCGAAACGTCTCCGCGGTGGTGCTCGACGCCAAGACCGGCCAGGTGTTGGCCATGGCCAATGACGACACCTTCGACCCCAGCCAGGACATCGGTCGTCAGGCCGACAAGCAGATCGGCAACCTGCCGGTGACCTCGCCCTTCGAGCCCGGTTCGGTGAACAAGATCGTCACCGCCGCATCGGTGATCGAGTTCGGGTTATCGAATCCCGACGAGGTGCTGTCGGTACCGGGTTCGATCGACATGGGCGGGGTAAACATCCGCGATGCGTGGGGTCACGGCGTGATGCCCTACACCACCACCGGCGTCTTCGGTAAGTCATCCAATGTGGGCACGCTGATGCTCGCCCAGCGAATCGGGCCGGAGCGCTACTACGAGATGCTCGGCAAGTTTGGTCTTGGACAGCGCACCGGAGTCGGATTGCCGGGCGAGAGCGCCGGTATCGTTCCGTCCATCGACCAGTGGTCGGGCAGCACCTTCTCCAACTTGCCCATCGGCCAAGGTCTTTCGATGACGCTGCTGCAGATGACCGGTATGTACCAGGCCATTGCCAATGACGGACTGCGTATTCCGCCCCGAATCGTCAAGGCCACGATAGCGGCTGACGGAACCCGCACCGAGGAGTCCGAGCCCAACGGCATCCGAGTGGTCTCCTCGGAGACCGCGCGCACCGTTCGCAACATGCTGCGCGCGGTGGTTCAGCGTGATCCGATGGGCACGCAGCAGGGGACCGCCCCGGCCGCCGCCGTCGCCGGCTATCAGGTGGCCGGCAAGACCGGCACCGCCCAGCAGATCAACCCCGGCTGCGGCTGCTACTACGACGACGTCTACTGGATCACCTTCGCCGGAATGGCTCCGGTCGAAGACCCGCGCTATGTCATCGGCATCATGATGGACGCCCCCTTGCGCAATGCCGACGGCACGCCTGGTCACTCGGCGGCCCCGCTGTTCCACAACCTTGCCGGTTGGCTGCTGCAGCGTGAGAATGTGCCGCTGTCACCGGATCCGGGACCGCCACTGACGCTGGAAGCAGCCTGACCCACGCCGGCGTGCGTGCTCGGTAGGGTTAACACTCGACCGGACACACGGCGGACGGGAGACGAATGGCGGTGAGCAGTGCGTTGCGGCCCCGATCCACGCCCGGTCTGACATTGCCGGTCCTGGCGGCGCGAATGGGTGCGGTTTCGGTTACTGCTGCGCCGCTTCCCGATGTCCGTGTGAGCGGGGTGACATTGCGCGCCCAGGAAGCGGTTCCCGGGGATGTTTTCGCGGCGCTGCCCGGGGCGTCGGCGCATGGCGCCCAGTTCACCGGGGAGGCCCTGGCGGCCGGCGCGGTCGCGGTGCTCACCGATATCGATGGGGCGGCCGCGATCCATCGTCTGTTCGGGGACCCTGCGCCGGTTCCGATCCTGGTGCATCCCGAGCCCCGTTCGGTCCTCGGATCGCTGGCCGCCGATGTCTACGGACACCCTTCGGATCGTGTCGTCGTTCTCGGAGTGACCGGCACATCCGGTAAGACCACAACCGCCCACCTGATCGAGGCCGGGCTGCGTGCTGCGGGTCGGACCGCGGGACTGATCGGCACCGTGGGCGTCCGGATCGCCGGGGAGGACGTACCCAGTGCGCTGACCACGCCCGAAGCGCCGGCGCTTCAAGCACTACTCGCGGTCATGGCGGAGCGCGGCGTCGATACCGCTGTGATGGAAGTGTCCAGTCATGCACTCGAACTCGGCCGTGTGGATGGAATCCGTTTCGCCGTAGGCGGTTTTACCAATCTGTCCCGTGACCACCTTGACTTCCATCCGACGATGGAAGCCTATTTTGAGGCGAAGGCACGCCTTTTCGACCCGTCCTCGCCCGTGCACGCCCACCGCGCCGTGGTGTGCGTTGACGATGAGGCGGGTCAGGCGATGGCGCGGCGCGCCCACAACGCCGTCACCGTCAGCGTCGACGGCCACCCGGCACAGTGGCACGTGGAGGACGTCGTGGACCTCGACGGCGATCCCCGGGGCGGGCTGCAGGAGTTCAGTGCTGTCGATCCGGCCGGAGTGCACCACCGGCTGCGGATCCGGCTTCCCGGCCGCTACAACGTGGCCAATGCACTGCTCGCCCTGGCCATGATGGATGCCGTCGGGGTATCGCCTGAACAAGCCGCGCCCGGACTGCGTGCCGCATCGGTTCCCGGCCGGCTCGAGGTCATCGAGCGGGGCCAGGATTTCCTGGCTATCGTGGACTACGCCCACAAGCCCGGGGCATTGCGCGCCGTGCTGGAAACCGTGCGGCGACCGGGGTCGCGGCTGGCGGTGGTTTTCGGGGCCGGAGGGAACCGTGATACCGGCAAACGGGAGCCGATGGGCCGTGTCGCGGCCGAACTCGCCGACCTGGTGGTCGTCACCGACGACAACCCGCGCGATGAGGATCCGGCTGACATCCGTGCCGCCATCCTGGCCGGCGCCCGGCAGTCCGCCGCCGAGGCACCGCACGAACCCGCCACCGAGGTGGTCGAGATCGGCGACCGGCACCGGGCGATCGCCTGCGCCGTCGAGTGGGCACGCCGTGGCGATGTGGTCGTGATCGCCGGCAAGGGGCATGAGACCGGGCAGACCGCTGGCGGGCACACGCGGCCGTTCGACGACCGTGACGTGCTCGCCCGCGCTCTGGACAATCGCGGTGGAGCATCGTGATCGACTTGACGGTCGCGCGGATCGCCGAGATCGTCGGCGGTCGGCTTGCCGACATCAGCCCCGCCGACGCCGAGGCGACCCACGTCACGGGCACCGTCGAGTTCGATTCCCGGGCGGTCACACCGGGTGGACTGTTCCTCGCCCTGCCGGGGGCGCGTTCGGACGGCCACGATTTCGCGCGTGCCGCCGTCGAAGCCGGGGCGGCGGTGGTGTTGGCCGCGCGACCGGTCGGAGTTCCGGCGATCGTGGTACCGAAGATGCCCGCGGCCGATGCGCATGCCGGGGTGCTCGAGAACGACCTCGACGGTTCCGGGGCCGCGGTTCTGGCCGCGCTGGGCACACTTGCCGGCGCGGTAGCCGTCGACCTGGTGGCCGGTGGATCGCGGATCATCGGAATCACGGGTTCCTCAGGCAAGACCTCCACCAAGGATCTCATTGCCGCGGTGCTGCGACCACTCGGCGAGGTGGTCGCACCGCCGGGTTCATTCAACAATGAACTCGGCCATCCGTGGACCGTGCTGCAGGCTACTGCGGACACCGACTTCCTGGTTCTGGAGCTGTCGGCCCGACACCGCGGCAATATCGCCGCGCTGGCCAGGATCGCCCCGCCTTCCATAGGTGTGGTGCTCAATGTCGGCACCGCCCATCTGGGTGAATTCGGATCACGTGAAATGATCGCTAAGACCAAAGCTGAACTCGTGCAAGCGGTTCCGTCATCAGGGGTGGCAATACTCAATGCCGACGACTCGATCGTCGCGGCGATGGCCGCCCTGACCTCGGCGCGGGTGGTGACCGTCGGCTGCACCGATACCGCCCAGGTGCGTGCGGAGAATGTCGAGCTCGACGCGATGGCGCGGCCGAGTTTCACCCTGCACGCCGCCGGCGGGGTGGTTGAGGTTCAGCTGGCCGTCCACGGCGAACATCAGGTGAGCAATGCGCTGTGCGCTGCCGCGGTGGCGCTGGAGTGCGGGGCGACACTGGATCAGGTGGCTGCTGCACTGGCCGGTGCGGGCCCGGCGTCACGACGCCGGATGGAGGTTCGGACGCGGGCCGACGGGGTGACCGTCATCAATGATGCCTACAACGCCAACCCCGACTCCATGCGCGCCGGCTTGCAGGCACTGGCGGTGATGGCGCGTGGCCGACGGGCGGCTGATGCGGCCGAAGGCGGGCGCGGTCAGCAGCGCAGTTGGGCGGTTCTGGGGGAAATGGGGGAGCTGGGGGAGGATTCGGTAACCGAGCACGACCGCATCGGCAGACTGGCGGTGCGCTTAGATATCAGTCGGCTCGTCGTCGTCGGAAGTGGGAGGCCAATGAGCGCCATGCACCACGGGGCGGTGATGGAGGGCTCCTGGGGGTCGGAGTCGGTCATGGTGGCCGATGCCGACGCTGCGCTTGCGCTGCTGCGCGCCGAACTCGAACCGGGTGACGTTGTTCTGGTGAAGGCGTCGAACGCGGTAGGTCTCGGCGTGATCGCTGATGCTCTGCTTAACGACGCCGTGTCGTCGGACGGCTACTGATGAGACTGATCCTGATCGCTGTCGGTATCTCGCTGGCGGTGTCGATCCTGCTGACTCCGGCGTTGATCCGGATGTTCACCCGGCAGGGCTTTGGTCAGGAGATCCGCGAGGACGGTCCGCCGAGTCACAAGACCAAACGTGGGACGCCGTCGATGGGCGGGGTGGCGATCCTGGCCGGGATCTGGGCGGGGTACTTCGGCGCCCATCTGGTGGGGCTGGTGCTGGATGGGGACGGCCCCTCAGCATCCGGGCTTCTGGTGCTGGGGCTGGCGACTGCGCTGGGCGGGGTGGGATTTCTCGACGACATGATCAAGATCCGACAATCGCGCAACCTCGGTTTGAACAAGACCGCGAAGGCCCTCGGCCAGATCACCGCAGCCCTGCTGTTCGGCGTGCTGGTTTTGCAGTTCGCCAACGCCGACGGCCTCACTCCTGGCAGCCCGCAGCTGTCCTATGTCCGCGAGATCGCCACCGTGGCGCTGCCTCCGGCGTTGTTCGTGTTGTTCGTCATCGTGATTGTCAGCGCATGGTCGAACGCCGTCAATTTCACCGATGGACTCGACGGCCTGGCGGCGGGCTGTATGGCCATGGTCAGCGCCGCGTACGTGCTGATCACCTTCTGGCAGTTCCGCAACGCCTGTGCGACCCATCCGGGTCTGGGCTGCTACAACGTCCGTGACCCACTTGATCTGGCGCTGATCGCCGCCGCCGCCGCCGGAGCCTGTATCGGCTTCCTATGGTGGAACGCCGCGCCGGCGAAGATCTTCATGGGCGACACCGGATCGCTGGCGCTCGGCGGGATCATCGCCGGGCTGTCCATCACCAGTCGCACCGAGGTGCTCGCCGTCGTGCTCGGCGCACTATTCGTCGCGGAGATCACCTCGGTGGTGGTGCAGATTCTGGCCTTCCGCACCACCGGCCGGCGGGTGTTCCGAATGGCGCCCTTCCATCACCACTTCGAGCTCGTCGGCTGGGCCGAAACGACCGTGATCATCCGTTTCTGGCTGCTCACAGCAATCGCCTGTGGGCTCGGGGTCTCGCTGTTCTACAGCGAGTGGCTCGCTGCCATCGGGGACTGAGCAATCGGTGCCTGAGATGGGAAATCGGTGCCTGAGATGGGTAGTCGGTGACTGAGATGGAGATCCGCCATTCGCCGCTTGTCCCGGGCGCCCGGGTCCTGGTGACCGGGGCGGGTATCACCGGCCGGGCGATTGTCGGCGCACTGTCCTCATGGGATCTCGACCTGCGGGTCTGCGATGACAATATCGCCGCATTGGAGTCGATGAGCGGCGTCGACATCATTGCCGTCGCTGACGCGATCAAACGCGCGGCCGAATTCGACCTCGTAATCACCAGTCCGGGTTTTGCACCGACGACGCCGGTTCTGGCCGCCGCGGCGACGGCGGGCGTGCCGATCTGGGGTGATGTCGAACTTGCGTGGCGACTGGATGCCGCGGGCCACTACGGCCCGCCGCGGCGGTGGCTGGTGGTGACCGGGACCAACGGCAAGACCACAACCACCTCGATGCTCTACGAGATGCTGCGTGCCGACGGGCGTGCGGCGGTCCTGTGCGGCAATATCGGTGATCCGGTACTCGACGTGTTGGCGCAACCCTCGGATCTGCTGGCCGTGGAGGTCTCGAGCTTCCAGTTGTTCTGGGCGCCGTCGTTGCGGCCGGCGGCCGGTGTTGTTCTCAATGTCGCCGAGGACCACCTGGATTGGCACGGTGGTTTCGCGGCTTACGCCGCCGCGAAGGCCCGGGCCCTTGATGGCCGGGTGGCAGTGGTGGGACTCGATGACCCGGCGGCGGCCGCACTGCTGCCCGACGCGGCGGCTCCGCGCAAGGTCGGGTTCCGGCTGGGCGAGCCTGCTGCCGGCGAACTGGGTGTGCGCGACGGTGTGCTCATCGACCGGGCGTTCGCCGCGGATCTGGCGCTTGCCCCGGTTACCGGCATCGGTGTCCCGGGTCCCATCGGGGTCCTGAACGCACTCGGAGCAGCAGCCCTGGCCCGCGCGGTCGAGGTTCCCGCCGCCGCGATCGAATCCGCGCTGGCCGGATTCCAGGTCGGACGGCACCGGGCCGAACCGGTGGGGGTCATCGGCGGCGTGCACTACGTCGATGACTCCAAAGCCACCAATCCGCACGCGGCACACGCCTCCATCCTGGGTTTTCCACGGGTGGTCTGGGTGGCCGGCGGCCTGCTCAAGGGTGCATCCGTCGAGGATTTGGTGGCCCGGGTCGCCGACCGGCTGGCCGGTGCGGTGCTGATCGGCCGGGACCGCGCGGCCTTCGCCAAGGCGTTATCGCGACACGCGCCCGATGTCCCGGTCATCCAGGTTGTGACGCGGGAGGATGCTGTGATGCATGGGACCAACGAGTCGGGTGTTACGTATGAGACTCGCGTGATCGAAGC
>Ga0164295_10005153_pt1 | contig 10339 bp, 9 predicted proteins | sample GEODES006metaG_FD_111798 | JGI IMG/M metagenome (GOLD analysis project Ga0164295, IMG submission 111798) | Oligotrophic lake water microbial communities from Sparkling Lake, Wisconsin, USA - GEODES006 metaG | ecosystem: Environmental > Aquatic > Freshwater > Lake | place: USA: Sparkling Lake...
CCGCGGAGGGGGTGGCGAGGGCGGTGGCGAGGGCGGCGGTGGCGAGGGTGGTGGCGAGGGCGGCGGTGAGGGCGGTGGCGGCAATGGTGGGGGCGAAGGCGGCGGGGGCAATGGGGGGGGTGATGGCGGTGGCGAAGGCGGCGGAGGAGACGGTGGTGGAGAGGGCGGCGGCGAGGGCGGTGGCGACGGTGGCGGTGGCGATGGTGGTGGTGAGGGCGAAGTGCCAGGCACCCAGCACTCCGCGTCCCGATAGCGGGTGCTGTAGGGCATCCTGTTGTACATGGGGCTCCGATAGTAACCAAGTGGGTTCATGGCACCTGGGTCTATCGTGCAGGCTACCAGCTCATATCCGATCCCGTTTTGGAACCACCAGAACAGCTCGGCGAGGAGAATGCAGCTGGAGGAGATGTCGGTGTCTGAATCATACCACTCGTAGCCATAACAGCCGCCTACGCGATTCTTGCAGGCGACCGCACACGCGAATCGGTTCGCATTGCCCTCGGGATCGGCCACCTTTTTGCCGTAAAACTCGAAGGGTACGCCATTTGCGTTTGCGAGGCAGCAAATGTTGTCGCCCATCTTTTGGAAGAAAGGAGCTTGCGGTAGAAGATGGGCGTTCACGGCGAGCGCGAGGAACAGCACGCGGACCGACGGGGGCCGCATCAAGCGCGAGCTGATGCCTGCCATCGCGACGGAGCGCGACGCGTGCGCAAGAACGAGCCGCCGGCAGGTTCGCGTACAGTCGCTGGGAGTTGCGACGGTCGCAGTTAGAAACTGCCCGTGCCCCTGTACCGGTACGAGTTAATTGGCAGCCTCATTAGCGAGCCGCGAGATACGGGAGCACTGAGGGTGTTTGAGACAACAGACAACAGACAACAGACAAACAGATCACACGACACACATGACAATTAGCGTAACTAGAGCCTAGACATAAGACAATCACTTCACACCGTTTCCGTTAGGACATCACACAGTTGACAGTAGGAACTGGGTGTGTGAGATCTGCTCACCCGAGCAGCCGTTTCCCACCCACCGACTTGTTGGGATCGACGGGCTTGCCGTCACGGAACTTGTCGGCGGTGAGCATGAGCGCCTCGGCGATGAGCGGGCGAACCTCCTCGGGCCTGAGCAGGATGGTCGGCCGCGGCGGCGGCGCGGCAAAGGAGACCATCTTGGCAAAGTCGCCCACTTGCGCTGCGAGGTCGGTCACGCCGCCCTTGGCGGCGGACGCGTCGGACGGCACGGGGGAGCTTACCATGCGCCGCATCTCCTCCATTTCCTTGTACTTGGCGATCATGTTCTTCGAGCGCTCAAACTCGACCTCATACTCGTCCATCTGCTTCCGGAACGCCGTCTTTCGGCGGCGCAGGCAGCGTGAGAGGGCAAGCAGCTTGCAGTCGAGATCGAGGACGGCAAACCGCGACGAATCGGGAACAGCTGCGCTCGGTGTGCCTCCCTTAGCGTCTTTGGCCTTGGCGTCTTTTGCCTTGCCTTTGCCCTTGGTGTCGTCGTCACCTTCGCCGGCCGCCACCTCCGCATCCGCCCCCTCGTCGCCGCCCTCTTCGGCCTCGGCCTCGCCCTCGGCCTTGGCCTTCGCCTGCCGCTTTGCGTCGCGCTGGCCCGCACGATTTTGTGTGTTGGCCTTCTCGAGCAAGAGCTTGGATATCTTCTTGGTCCACTGCTTGTGCTCGTCGGCCGTCAGATGCATGTCGGCCGAGCGCTTCGCGCGCAGCAGCTTGTCGAACTGGAGCACAAACAGCCCCAGCTGTGCCGCGATGATGGTCGCGTACCGGCGCCACTTTCGCTGCACCTTGATAACCTTGTGCACAAAGTTGTGAACAGTGCGCTGCATCTTGGACTTGCCCGACACGACGCTCATGAACTCCTGAATCATGTCGGCCGAGCGCCTCTTCTTGCGCAGCTTCCACTCGAAGGCGAAGCGCATGACGTTGTTGCGCAGCACCTGCACCGACTTGTTGAGCAGCAGCAGCTGCTTGCGCATTTGCTTCGCCGCGTGCTTGCGCTGGATGAGTCGCGCCGCCCGGTCGACGAAGTTATCTTCGCCGCGCGAGTTGCGGTCCCACACAAGTAAGTCGAGCTGGAGGTTTGCGCGGCTGCACAGGGCGAGTACCATGAGCCAGCGCTTGCGTCGCTCCTGCTCGAGATGGCGCTCAATCAGTGGCAAACAGTGGCAAACAGTGGCAATCAGTGGCAATCAGCGCTTGCGTCGCTCCTGCTCGAGATGGCGCTCAATCAGTGGCAATCAGTGGCAATTGACGAGACTCACCTGCTCGAGAGCGAGCGCCGCCGCACGCGCGGCGGGAGGCAAGTGCGCCAGGTGATCCGGCGCCCCATCGGCGCCACCCTCTGCCTTTTTCGTAAACCGACCATTGAGGATTAAATCGCGAGCGGCGAGGCGCCGTATTGAATGAGAGAGCCATGCTTGGTTGCGCTCGCTCGCGATCAGCTCCCGCTCACGCTCCTGCTCGGCGACGAGATCAATTAGAGGCACTCAGAAGCCATCAGAGGCAATCACGCTCGATTTGGTTCGCTCCCGCTCGCGCTCCTGCTCTGCAAGACGACCCTGGACCTGGAGCACCTTGCCCGCCCATTCGCGCGATGCGGCGCCTCGGTGGTACAGGATGTCGGACATGCTGAGCGACCTAGTGAGCTTACGATTCTCGAGCACATAGTCCACCACCTGATGATGGAGGCCATCAGGCATCATCACTGGCCATCCGTGAACATCAAGAGGCAATCGAGCACAAAGGCCACTACCTGTCCGAGCCCATCCGCTCGCTGCTGCTTGTACATCGTGACACGATTCTCGAGCTCGAGACGCGCGGCATCGTCCGATCGGAGCTCAAGCAGCCGCGCCTCGACGCGGCCGCTTATGCTGCGGCTCTGACGGAGCTTCTTCTGCTGCTCGACGATCGCCTTGTCCGCCTCGCGCCTCGCTTCTTCTTGTCGCCGCGCTTCCTCCTCCGCCTCCTTTTTCTTGTCGCCTCCAACGCTGGCATGCTTGTTTGTGGATTCGAGCATCGCACGGCGCTCGTTGTTGAGTCGCGCGATGTCGAGCACCGCCGCATCACATGCATTGGCGCGCGCCTTGCGCTGGCGCTCGAATTCGAACGAGAAGTAGTCCACGACCTCCACGTCCTTCTTTCCCGTGCTACTCATCGACTCCAACATGCTCGACTTCTCCGAGAGGTTGAGGTACTTTTGGCACTCGGCGCCGAGCAGGTTATACGCGCCGACGAGCCCGGAGAGTGACGAATTGCTCTGCGAGGCGGGCAGCTTGAAGTCGAGGCGCGTCGGGACCGTTCCCTTGGGCGTGGGCAGACGTGACAGGCGAATTCCATGGACCGTCGACGCCCGCTGCAGCTGCTGCATTGGCAGCAGCGGCACCTCGTGCTGTAGCGAGGCGGCTGCGCTCTCAGATGTCCTTAGTGGCGGCAGCTGGCCCGCGGGTTGGAGCGCCGCCGGAGCGGCGGCCGTGCCGCCTTTCGCACCACCGGCGGTGGCTGAGCGCGGAAGCGGCGGTGGCTGCGGGCGGAGCGAGCTGTCAGCTGTGTAGCTCTCATCCCTGTGCCGGGTGACCTCGACTGGTGAGATATCGTTGCTCAGCGACAGCAATGACTGCGAATGCGTGAGTGACCCGCACTGCCCGGGAGATGCTCCCACCATGGAACCGGCTGTGTGGACTCTGTGTGGCTCAAATTTTGTGGACTTTTTTTGACGCGCTTCAAAATATTATTCGGATACAATGTAGAGGGGAGAGCGTCGCGTTATACTCTGCTAACTCGCGTCCTGATGGGCGACTGTGGTCAAATTCTGAACATGCTGCTGCCTTCACGCGTCTTCCTCGTGTTCGCGGCGGCGCACACATCATTAGGTCTGAACGTGAACGCGCGCTTCGACGAGCTCGCGTCTCGGTACGGTGTGCACTCTCGCGTGCGGCTAGCCACGCCGCCCGGCAAGGAGCGGGGGCTGTTCACAACGTCCGCCATCAAGGCTGGTGAACCGGTGCTCGCGGTGCCCTTTGAGCTGTGCCTGGTCTGCCGCGCAGAGCCGGGCGATATCAAGTCGCCATGGGATGCGCCACATCAGGAAGCCCGTGATACGCTGCTCGCACGGCAGCTCTTGCAGGCGCTCTTTGCGGAGGAGGCAGCAGAGGGCGAGGATCCGAGCGCACCGGACGAGCTACGAGAGTTCTGGCAGGAGTGGTCGGTCATGTTGCCCGAATTGCACACGCTCGCGCATCCGATCACACTTTCAGAGGAGTCGTGCCGCGGCCTGCACGACTCGCAGCTGTCGCACGCCGCCAAGCTGCAGCAGCGGCGCGTGGACGCCGTGCTCGCGGGCTTGCCCAAGGTGATTGGCGACTCGGGCGTGGACGCGCGCAACGCGCTCGAGGCCGAGGCAGCAGCGCTGCGCCGATGGGCCGTGGCGCTGTGCAGCAGCCGGCCATTCTCCCTGCCGTACGAGAGCGCCCGTGAGGACGACGAAGAGAGCTCATCAGAGGCGCAGCAGCAGCTCGCGGCCTTTGTGCCGTTTATCGACATGGCCAACCACGACGCGGAGCCCAATTGCTACGTGCAGGTGATGGCTCCTGATGCGCCTCTGATGAGTCCTGATTGCTCCTGATGCGCCTCTGATGAGTCCACACGCTACGTGCAGGGTCGCGGAGAGGGTGTGCGTGGTGGTGAGGGTGAGGGCGCAGCTCGCGGTGGCGCGGCACCCGCCACCAGCGGTCGCATCGAGGGGTCTGCGATTAGGAGCCCTGTCGAGGAGCTCTCTCATGGGCTGTCTGCCGTCGGGCTCGTCGCGAGCCGCGACCTCGCGCCTGGCGAGGAGGTGCTCATCTCGTATTTCGTCGGGCTGCCGAACGCGCACGTGTTCGCCCGCTTTGGGTTCGTCGACGCGCGTCCCAACCGGCACGACCGAATCCTCCACTTGCCGCCGACTCTTGCGCCGCTGAGCGCTGCGGCCGTGCGTCAGACGACGGCGGCGTGCAAGGGGCGATGGGCGGCGGCGGGCCCCCTGTTGGAGGCTGCGCTGCTCTCACTCCCGCTCTCGCGCGAGCCGAGCCGCGGCGCGGCCGCCGAGGTCTCCGCGGCCGCTGGCATCCGTGCGTGGCTCGAGCAGACGGGCGCGTGCGAGTTTGCGACGAGCCTCGAGGAGGACGAGACGCGGATGCGCGAGCGCGCGTCGCGCCGTCCTGGGCGCGATGATTTGCGGCGTGGGGCAGCGGCGCGCACCGACGGTGGCGACGACGACGATGACGATGCCGATGCCGATGCCCAGTACGGCCTCGAGGACGCGCTCCTAGCCTACCGCGTGCAGCGCAAGCGCTTGTGGGCGACGACGCTCGACGTGCTAACGGCGCACCAGGAGGTGCATGGCGGCGGCGCAGCGGCGGCGGCGGTGGGTGCTGCGCTTCCTAGACCGTAGGTCACACTCAGGCGAGTGCCTCTCGTCAACCTGGTTTCCCGGTTTCAGGAGGATCAGGGTGGGTCATCGTCAGTGAGGAACGTCAGCGGTCAACGTGTAAGCGTCAGGCTGTATCTGCATATAAGCTCTCAGACTGAGTCACCAAACCGGGGGCCGGCGGGCCGCTTCAGTATTCAATTTTCTGCCCACAACAACGCGTTCACGGTCGTTTTCACGTTCGCCCTGGAGGCTTTTTGAAAAAAACAGAGAGGTACTCCTTCATGGAGGTGCTCTCTGAGATGCCGCCGCCACACGCGTTCCCACCCTCGCGCATGGTGAAGCCGACACCTGCAGCCCGTAAGCCGCTGGGTGCTGTCGACTCCAACATCAAGCCTATGGACACTGCCAGCGATGCCATGAAGAACCTCTTCAAAGCCGTCGCAGAGGGCATCGCTGGCATGGCAGCGGGCTTGTCGGAGGTGCCGGTGAAGGCGGCTGAGACGGTGAGGCAGACGATTGACGCTGCCGCTGAGAAAATGGGCGTGCCCACGCCCATCCCCGAGGAGGCGCCCGAGGCGCCCGCGGGCGCGCCGCCGATGCCACCTCCGGCAGCGCCTAGTATGAAAGCTGCTGCAGGCGCGCCGACCGCGGCGAAGGCGGATGCCAAGTCCAAGGCGGCCGCGCCACAGAACCCAGCGCAGAAAGCCGAGGCGGCTCGCAAGGCGGAGGAGGCACGCAAGAAAAAGGAGCAGGCCGACATTCGCGAGCAGTGGGAGAGAAAGCGGAAGGCTGAGGAGGAGAAGGCGGCAGCGGCCAAGAAGGCGGCGGTCGAGGAGGCCGCCGAGCGCCAGAAGAAACGGCAGGAGGCGGAGGCCGCGGCGGCCAAGGAGAAGGCCAGCACTAAGCCGCCACCTACCGGCGGGGCTGGCGCCAAACCTGCCCCCAAGCCTGGCGCCAAGCCGGCCGGCGCCAAGCCTGCCGGCGCCGCCGGCGCCAAGCCGGCGGGTGCGGGACCGAAGCCTGCTGGTGCGGGCGCAGGCCCCAAACCCGCGCCGAAGCCTGCCGCCAAGCCCGCCGCCGCCAAGCCTGCCGCCAAGAAGGCCCTGACCAAGAAGGAACGGGCGATGGCAGAGCTGGCGAAGGTCGAGGAACATCTCAAAAAGGGCGACGTACAAATGGCGAAGCAGGAGCTTGCCAAGGTGAGGCAGCTCGCGAACGACAACCCCGACCTGGTCGCGAACGGGCTGACCGAAGAGGCGCTCACGCAGATGCAGCAGACGATCGACACGATGCCCGACGCCGCGGTGCACGTGCTCAAGTATGCCTTCAAAAGCCCCTCCCCGCACATGCAAGTGCTCAAGCCGGCGTGGTATCGTTGACGAAACTCCCGCTCTCCTCTCCCCACAGGTATGCCTTCAAAAGCCCCTTTACGGCCATCGGTATTCCACGCGTGGCCGCTGCGCGCGTGCTCAACACGGTCAACAAGCGCGAGATGCTCAAAAAGTTTCGCAAGCTTGCGGTCCAGCTCCACCCCGACAAGTGTGAACACCCGATCGCGCTACCCGCTATGCAAGCCCTCAACGCCGCCTACGACAAGACGCAGTGGGTGAATGGAGTCGACCCTAACAAGCCGAAGCCGACAAAGACGCCGCCCAAGGCGGGACCGAAGAAGAAGTAAGCGCGCGGCGCTCTCGCGCGCCGGATGGCGTACGCGCCGGCCACATGTGGGGCGACAAAGTCTAGCAGTGAGGGCGTGTGCGCCGGTAGGATCCGATTCCCTTCCCGTCGCGGCACCGCCACTCCGATTCAACACCATAACGCGTTCGCCCGTGCTGTGTCAAAACGTGTGGTTAATTATGTGGCTTGTGCGAGTCATCAAATCATCATCGACCCCCATCATAGGCCAACACGTCCCAAACATGCGACCCCGCCCTTCCCGATGTTGGTTAGTTGGAAATCGATCCTCAATCCAGAGCGGAGCCGCCCGGCGGCCTCGACCGACTGGGATTGTCGATTCGCGTAAAAGCGAAATATTAGCCAATCATTTGGTCGAATTTTGTCGATACGGTCTTCAGTGAAGACCGTCATCGACAAAGAGCGCGATGACGGAGTTCTTCACACACCTCGCCGTGAGATGCGCGGTGGATCGTGACGAAACATGTGGCCATGCAACGAGCCTGACGAGCGCCAGCAGCGCCTGGAGATGGGCAAGCTGCATGACGTCATCAGGGGTGAGGAGAGGTTGAGGCAGGGCCTGCACGAGCTCGAGCCGCGGGACGCGCAGAACGAGCATCTCGAGGCGGAGAATGAGCAGCGGGAATCGGACCTGCGTGAGGCGGTCTGCGCTGTGCAGCCGCGCGCATGGTCGCTGCGCATGCGGCTGGGCGTGGGCTCGGCGTTTGCTGCAATCTTAATCCTTGTGGTGACTGCAGCGGTGCTGCTGACAAGGAAGAAGCCGGCGGGGCCTCTTGCCGTTACCGTGTCGCTTGCGGCAGCGGGCAGCGGCGGAAGCGGGTCGGGCGGCCGCTGGGCGCTGCAACTTGGCCTCAACCAGGCGCCCTCGTGCCAGCAAACGGGCGCGTCCCTTGCGGCAGAGCTGCCGGCGCTGGGCACATCGCTTATCCGCACACACGACCAGCGCGCGCTCGACCTCTTTACGCTCTTCCCGAACCCCAACGCGGACCCAGAGGTCCTCGCCAACTACGACTTTTCAGGCGGAGACGCACTCTTTGCGGACATTCGCGCCACGGGACACCGCGTGTACCTGCGGCTGGGTGTGAGCTGGCCGCTGGGTGCGCCACCCGTGCTGCCACCCGTGCCCGCTTGGAGCCTGTGCCCGCCCGCCGAGCTCATGGCGCGCGTGGCCCTCCACACCGTCCAGCACTACAGCGCGCTCTTCCCCAACCAAATTGCGTATGTAGAGGTCTGGAATGAGCCGGATGGCACAAGCCCCGTGATGTGGTGCGGCACCGACGCGGAGTTTTACGCACTGTACAACGCCACGGCGGCCACGCTCAAGGCGTACTTCCCAGGCCTGCGTGTGGGCGGGCCGGCAGTGGCACGTCCGAGCTCGCCTGCCTACGGCGTGGGCTTCGCCAACTACGTCGTTGCCTCAGGCGCACCGCTGGATTTCTTCTCGTGGCACTCGTACGGCACAAATGCGGGCGGCAACGCGGTGGGCGTGGCCCAGGCAGTGGCGGCGGTGCGCGTTGCACTTGACAGCGCGGGCCTCACCGCCGTGGAGCAGCACATAACCGAGTGGAACACAGACGCCACACCTGCGCGCACGCAGCGCGACAAGCCGCTGGCCGCCGCCTACGTGGCTGCGGCGCTCGCAGGCATGGCGGCGGGCGGTGCCAGCGTGGCGCTCTTTTACCCCGGTTGCTGGGGTGTGGGTGCTTCTAGCTGGGGCCTCTTTCAAGACAGCGGCGGCGGTGCGGCGCTCAGCCTTCGCCCCGAAACGTACGCCTTCCGCGCCGCCGGCCAGACGTTGCGTGACACGCCCTGGCCGCTGGCCGTGCCCACCGCGCCCGCCAACGCCGCGGTGCTCGCAGGCGCGGCCGCGCCGCCATCCCCCAACGGCCTTGCAGCAAATGTGTCTATCGTGGTGGCCACGCAGGATGCTGCCGCGTACAACTCGCTCGTGCTCACCGTCACTGGCCTGCCGCCCTTGGCAACCTTTGTCCTTGCCACTGAGGTGATCGACGAGGGCTTTGCGGGCGCGCCCGTCGCTGCTCGAGCCGCCGCTGCCTCAAGAGCAGACGGCACGCTCACTGTCTCCCTCGCTATCACGCCACCCGCAGTCATTCGCATCCAGCTGCTTTTTCCGCCGCCATAGGCCGTCCCAGCAGCCAGTCAGCAGCAATTGGCCAGAAGCCAGTCAGCATCGCATAATTATAGCCCGACTTAGCAGTCGTCTTTGGTCAACCTTTTTTACAAGTTCCGGTAAAAAGACACCGGGAGGAACCGGGACACACAAACCAGTAAAAAGTCCGAGATGAGTCAAAGCGGCGCTGCGTCGGTCGCTCTTTCTGGTTTGCCACTGGCTCGTTCTAGACTTTCGGAAATGAATTTCCCAAAGTCGCCGCTCGTGGAGCTCAGTGAGCGACGTCCTGGCTTTTCGTTAGAAAAAAACGGGTTCACACGAGTCAAGTTTGCCACGTCCGCGGCGCACACAAGTGCCCCTGGCCACTCCTCGCTCGCTCGCGTCGGCTGGGGCTTGCTTCGGGAGCACATTGCGGGGCGCCATGGCCAGGAGCTGGCTTCCCATTTGGCTCGCTTCGCTGATTAGCGTCCTCGCGCAGCTGACTGGTGACGCCGAAAAGGCTGCACTGGTGGGGGCCGCAGAAAAGGCTGCGCGTGACAAGGCAGCGTCTGCAGCAGCAGCGGCGGCGGCGGCGGCGGCGGCTGCAAGCCGAGCAGCGGAGCTTTCGCGGCTGCACGAGCTGACATCGCCTAAATTGAAGGCTCAGGAGGCGGCGTTTGCTGCCAGGAGAGCCCAGGAGGCGATGGCCTCATCAATCCCCATGACACCTCCGATTCCAGGCATGCCGACGATGCCCACTGCGGCGGCCCATGGGCCGGTGCAAGCGCAGGAGCAGTTGACAGCGGAGAGGGAGGAGATTGATCGGATGGCGAAGGAGAAGGCGGAGGCTGATCGATTGGCAGCAGAGCAGGTAGCGGAGGAGCAGTTGGCAGCAGAGAAGGCGGAGGCTGATCGATTGGCAGCAGAGAAGGTGGCGGAGGAGCGGTTCGCAGTGGCGGCGGCGGAGGCGGAGCGGTACGTGGCGGAGAAGGCGGAGGCGGAGAGGGCGGAGGCGGAGAGGGCGGAGGCAGAAAGGGCGGAGGCGGAGAGGGCTGAGGCAGAAAGGGTGGCAGCCGCGGAGGCGGAGAGGGCGGAGGCGGA
>Ga0164295_10005156_pt1 | contig 10335 bp, 7 predicted proteins | sample GEODES006metaG_FD_111798 | JGI IMG/M metagenome (GOLD analysis project Ga0164295, IMG submission 111798) | Oligotrophic lake water microbial communities from Sparkling Lake, Wisconsin, USA - GEODES006 metaG | ecosystem: Environmental > Aquatic > Freshwater > Lake | place: USA: Sparkling Lake...
CGACCATCGATACGTGAGACCATCGTCTGCGAGCCCCACCGCGTATCGGCCGTCGTCACTGGTCGACGACACAGATAGGTCCTTCGGATACGGCAACAGCTGAAGACCATCCGAGGCGGTCCAGCGCCACCAGCCTAATGGTCCACCACTGATCACGGTTCCTTCATTAGTCACCCGAAAGACCGGGCCCGGAGCGTTCGTAGCGAGGATCCACTCGCCGTTGCTCGGCGAACACACCATCGCCGAGAACACGCATCCGAGCATCAGACAGTGCCTTGTCAATTGACGATGAGCCCATGCGAGTAGCGATTGGCCGGTTCCGTTCGAGATGTTCTTCATGGTGTCTCTGTGGTTGAGGTGAGTGATTCAGTTAGGGCAAGGGCCCCAGGACGCGAGCAGATGCCCGAGGTCCGCTCCGTCGACATTGCCGTCGCGATTCATGTCCGCCTGCGGGAATCCTGGGTTGACTGGTCCCCAGAACGCGAGCAGTGCACCGAGGTCTGCACCGTTGACTTGGCGGTCGACAAATAGATCAGCGATGCAGGTGTCGGGGGGCGGGACTGCGATTGCGATGGTGTGGTAGTCGCCCCCCGCGATGCTTGAGCACGCACCGAGATTCGCGGGCGGGTCGAAATCGCCGTAGGCGTTGAATCCCCAGCACCGGACGCCGCCATCGCTTCGGAGTGCGATGGTGTGGAAGGAGCCCCCGGCGACGCTTGAGCACGCACCGAGATCCGCGGGCGTGTTGCACTGGCCGTCGGAGTTGAATCCCCAGCACCGGACGCCGCCATCACTTCGGAGCGCGATGGAGTGGAAGCCGCCGCCCGCGATGCTTGAGCATGGACCGAGATCTGCGGGCGTGTCGCACTGGCCGTGGTTTGGCCATGAACCCGTGTCTGTCAATCCTGCCCCCCAGCATCGGGTGCCGCCATCGATTCGGAGTGCGATGGTGTGGTAGATGCCCCCCGCGACGCTTGTGCACGCACCGAGATCCGCGGGCGTGTTGCACTGGCGGTAGGCGTTGTTTCCCCAGCACCTGACGCCGCCATCGCTGCGGAGTGCAATGGTGTGTCCGTAGCCCCCCGCGACGCTTGAGCAGGCACCGAGATCCGCGGGCGTGTCGCACTGACCGTAGGCGTTGTATCCCCAGCACCTGACGCCGCCATCGCTTTGGAGTGCGATGCTGTGGTATGAGCCCCCTGCGATGCTTGAGCATGGACCGAGATCCGCGGGCGTGTTGCACTGGCCGTAGTTGTTCTGTCCCCAGCACCGGACGCCGCCATCGCTTCGGAGTGCGATGGTGTGGCTCCCCACCGCGGCGACGCTTGAGCATGAGCCGAGATCAGTCGGCGTGTTGCACTGGCCGTAGTTGTTCCGTCCCCAGCACCTGACGATGCCATCAGCGCGTGCGCTCTGTTCCAATGCAACAACCCCCGCCGTTACGAGAAACGCAGCAACAAGCCCCGACCGCGTGAGAAGTAGACCAGCTCGCCCCGTGTGTTTCGATTGTGCCATAGCACCCAAAGGTACTACGGAAGGCGCGCAAAGCCAATAACAATCTCGGGTGTGGCGCCGTTCGTCGTCATTTCCTTGCGTCCACCGCCTAGCGTTAGCGCAGATACGGCCGTAGGGCGGTCTGGTAGCGGTTCTTGCATTGGACCTGCACACCAATCCTGGGTGTCCGTGATTCGAGTGGAAGTCCACTCCCTCTTTCCGGTAGGAGCTCATACCACTGCTCACGTGGATGCCGACTTCTCACAGATCTCCACGTGATCCTCGCCGGACTGAAGTGGCAGGTCATCCGCAAACCCAAATATGGAAGTGTGGTTGTCACTAACGCATCTCAAGTGGCTAAGGGTGCAACGATGAAGAGCGAGCCACTCTTGGTGTCGCCGAGTGATACGAGGTCTCCTGCGAGCGAGTCCTGACTTTCGAGGCACTCTGCTAGCATCAAAGGGTAATGCTGAGTAACAAGTCAAGACTCCTAAGATTCATAGCGCTTTTTTTGTTATCATTGATTGCATTTTTATGGGGATTCTATGCCGCGAAGAGGGATAAGTTTCCAAGTGCATTGCTTCTAAAGTTCTATTGGGCGTCTGTTTCGCGAGTCAAACCTCGAGTAGAGACGCAGTTTGATTTCGTACAGCAACATTCAGACATAGTCTTTGTTGGTGATTCACTGACTGCCTCTGGACTTTGGGAAGAGGTATTTCGGGGACAAACAATCGCGTGTCGTGCGCAACCAGGACAGACCGTACAAGAGATTTTGCAGTGGGCTGACAATGTAGTCGCGCTATCACCAAAGAAGATTTTCGTCATGGCGGGTATAAATGATGTGTATCGGACGACACCAGTGCAGGAGATCGTGGGTGCTTACGCCCGTCTTATCGAACGCTTCACCGCCTGCGGCGCACAGGTGATCATTCAAAGCACTATCGAATGCAATGGTGGAATCACCGGTAAAGCCAGACTTTTGGGGATTCGAGAGCTTAATGAGCAATTGAGAGCGCTTGTGTCTCGGAATCCACAAGTCAAATGGCTGGACCTCAATCAGTCCATGGCGAACAGCGGTGGCCTCCGAGTCGAATATGCGATCGCTGACGGTAAACATTTGTCGGCACAGGGCTACTTGGCTTGGTATAAGGCGTTGCGGCCGTTGGTATCAGGGGCACATTGACTAGGTCAAACACAGTTGAGTCCGTCATTAGGCCCTGGTGAAAGCTTGGGGAGCGGACCTAGAACCCGATTCCTTTGGAAGCGCAATCCCGCCAGAAGGGCGGCCCCCGTTAAAGCGAAAGTTAACACTGGGCAGTTTATTTTTGTGCGATACGCTCGATAAGAGCGCTCCAGCGCTCTAATGCTATTTCAGACGACCACTTGGTCTTAGCAAATTGCAGAGCTCGCGCCGCCATATCAGCGCGCAGATCGCCGTTCGAAACGACATCGGCGAGCGCGCGCTTTAGTGAATGCGCATCTCCAGGCTCAACAACTATGCCTGCGCAGGAATCCTGAATCGCTAGGGCAACTTCACTCGTCCTTGGTCCTATGAACAGAACCGGCTTCCCTGCGCTCATGGCGCCGTAGAATTTACTAGGCACCATAAGTCCTTCAAAGCCATTCTTGAGAGTTACCAGGTGGATATCGGCTGCGCAAAGTAGCTCACCGAGTCGCTCTCGCGGTTGATGAGGCGCCTCATCAAACTCGCAAGATGTCTGGCTTCGCAGCATTGCTATAAACTCCGACTTGCGCTTGCCACCGCCCACGAGTGCGAGGCGCCAACTTGGTAGTGGTGGCAGAGAAGCGAGAGCATCTACTAGTGTCTCGAAGTCATGCCCGAGTCCGAAATTCCCGGAGTACATCAGTAGCACTTCGCCACTCGGTGCCCATCGGGTTCGAAATTCATTTGCCTTGCCAACCGGAAATGCAACTTCGTCCGGATTTGACCAAGTATTGATGACCTCGAGTACGGTCGAACTAACGCCTTTTGCCAAGATCCTGTCTCGCATGCAGCGCCCAAGGACGACGATGCCATCACAGCGCTTCAAGGCCCATCGATGAAGGTAATCGAGAACTCGCGCTACCGGAGATCGATGGTCAAGCGCACCAAACTGGACCGCGATATCGGGATATAGGTCCATCACCCAGTAAATGACCTTGCTGCCACGTATCGCCTTGAGCAAAAGACCAACTAGTACAACGAACGGTGGAGTCGTTAGGCAGATCACTACATCTTGCTTAGGAAGACGCGCCGCACGCCACGTTGCTAGTAAGTGAAACGCGGCAAAGTCAACGGCGCGCCCAAGCAGCCCTGCCTTTCCGAACCAGTTAGTACCAATTCGCTCGATCAATACATCATCGACCTTCTCTGATTTCACAAAGCTGTTGCCGCGCTCGCCATAGGCGGAGCGCGAAGCGACCGCCGTGACCGTATGGCCCTTGCGTTGCATGTGTCTAGCAAGATCCCATGCATGCTGCGCCGTCGCCGCGACATCGGGATAGAAGCATTGGTTGATTATTAGAATTCGCAAATCGCCTCGCTCTCGTGATTCAAGGTTTACGGATTCAACTCATTGATGACCGGCGTGACTTGGGCGTCGTGATCTCGTGGGCACAATCTTTCAGAGCGTTCTTGGATAAGAGAGAAATTCTGTAACTAAGGATGATCATCCGTCCGTGGCGCTCCAATTGATTTGCAAACGTACTCCGAAGAGCAGAGTACGGTCCGGATTCATTTGGCGCAGATCTGAGCGGGACTTATCATGAAAGTCGGAGGTCGTTACACATTTGCTCCGCAGGTGCTGGATGGCGGGCAGCACCCCCAACTTTGGTAGAATGTTGAAATGTTGGATTTCGTATTGGTGACCAATACGCGCTGGTCCGAGGCACCGCGGATGCGGCACCAAGTCGCGCGGCTCCTTCGCGACGCCGGCGCTCGAGTCTTGTTTTTTGAGCGCCCTGGTTACCTATGGACACCGGCTCAGCCGGTGCCGACGCTCGTAGAGCCTGGTATATGGCTAACGCACGGGACTCGCATTTTTCATCACCAGTTGCGCATCACATCAACGATGCAATGGCTGGATGCGCTTCTCATGGCTCGATCGGCAGCTAGTGTGACGGAGAGGTGGAGTCAAAGTGGTGAGTTTGCAGTGATTAACTTTGCCTATGACGCCTTGTTCCTTCGCAGGGCATTTCCGGGCCGCAAGATTCTTACGATCATTCACGATGACTTTGAGTCACAGTCCCGATTACCTTGGGCGTCGCACATCGCCGGCACTCTGCAAAGAACGTGCCGTGACAGCGACCAAGTCTTTGCCGTCAGCGATCCACTGATGGAACGGCTGTCCGGCTTCTGCAAGCCGGAGTTGTTTCTCCCGTGGGCTGTTGAGCCCTACCGGCGCCCGCCAGTTTCGGTCGTTAGTCGTAACAAGCTTCTTTTTTGGGGTTACGTAGATGCAAGCCTCGACTTAGAACTCGTCGAGAAAATTTCAGACCAGTTGATCGATCGGGGTCCCGACTGGCAATTGTGGTTGGTAGGACCGACCCAGAGCCGTGGGATACGGCCGAGTATTGTGGAGCGTCTTGCGTCCCGCTCGAACGTACGGATTTTGGACTCCCGCTCGCTTAATGATCTCCCGATAGACGAGGTGCTCGCTGCGGTACTTCCCTATCGAAGGTCTGGGATTACCAACGCTGTCACTCTTGCCAATAAGTCCATGCAGTTGTTGGCACGCGGGTTGCCCTTATTGATCTCGGCCATGCCGCGATTTGTGCAGGCGCCATTCGTAATTAGGATGGATGATTCCGGTGGTGTGCGTGCCGCTATTGATGCGGCCAGTCTTGGCTTCACCGCACTGCAGCCCGCCATTGAGGCCTATTGTGCTGACAATGCGCCAGAGAGTCGTCTCGCTGCGATAACTAGGGCTTTACAGTGCGAGTTGCCACGTTCTTCGCCCCCGTCTCGATAGACTCGTTGAGACTGGAAAGCTAGGCTCTTTGGGTGCTCGCCTTATTGAGCGGCGCTCTGCTTGTTAGGATGGGTGTATGTGCTTGGACGTGGAGACTTTGCTTTGAACTCAAACCGATCTTTGGGTCAAGTTGCAGTGTCTGGTGGGCTTTGGACCGGGCTACAGGTCGTCGTCAACAAGTTGGTGTCGCTTGGCGGCACGGTTGTGATGATGTACCTGCTGGATCCGAGTGACTTCGGCGTAGCAATGCTCGCGACGAGCGTACTCGCGATGGCGACATTGCTTCCAGCATTTACACTCTCAGACGTATTGATATCGCGCCCCGAGGAGATCGAGCGGCTGATGGGCACGGCGTCGAGGATCTGCCTCCTAGTGACGTTAGCAACAGTTGTATTGTTCCTCTGCGCTTCGCCTTGGATTGCCTCGGACTTCGAGGAACCTCGATTACTAGAAGCTTGCGTGATTGTGGCCGCGCGCCCATTCGTGGAATGGATGTTGCTTGGACCGCAGACAAGGCTCCGTGCGCGACTGGCTTTCAAGGAAATGGCATCCGTCGATGCATTAACGCAGACCCTTGCGACTGTTTGTGGCATTGCAATGGCTTGGGCTGGATGCGGCTATGTGAGCATTATTTTGCCGCAAATTGTATTCGCAGCAGCGCGGGCTTGGCTTCTCTCTCGGATCAGCGGTCGCACACCCGCCGTAATCACTGTGCGATCGCCCAATAGCGTTGGTACTGGCCGATTGTTACGGGATTACGTTCTTTCGGGCTTAGGGCAGTATGTCCACGGCGGTCTTCTCATGGCCACGCCGCTGTTGATAGGTAACTTTGAAGATGAATCAAGCGTTGGCCTCTACACTAATGCTTTCAACTTGTCGGCGGCGATCAACGTCGTTGTTGCCGTGAGCATGGGCATGGTCCTTCAACCAATTTTTGCGCAGATGGGAGCGGATCGCTTGCGGCAGGCGGCAGCATTTCTGCGAGCTTGTCGCGTCATTGCAGCGATTTCGATGCCTGTGTGCATGCTGCAGGCGGTGCTAGCACCTGCGGGGTTTGAACTGTTTCTGCCTGCCCGGTGGTCTGGCGCGATTTTTATGACGCAAGTCCTCTGTTTAGGGCAGATGTTCTACTTTCCTGTGAATCCCGCTATGGGGCTACTGAAGGCCCAAGGTAGATTCGGTGCATTCTTCTGTTGGCAGACTATTCAGTTGGTAATCGCAGTCGCCCTAATGGTCATTGTTGGTAAGACTGTGCCCGATCATGCAGCCATTTTAATTGTTGCAGTTGCGGCCATCACACCGCTCCTGTCAAGTCCTGTGGGGGTCTGGCTGTCTGTGCGGGGCGCGTCAACCACCCGTTTCGGTGTGGCGGCGGTTTTTGTCGCGCCGCTCCTGGCATCCTCGCTTTGCATCCTGCCCGGATTGATCCTTAGCAGATCACTTATGCAGCCTGGGACCCTCCGTGCCGTCTTTGAACTGGTATTGATTCCCTTGCTAGCCCTCGTGACCTACCCGCCGATGCTAAGGATTCTATCGCCATCATGCCACGCCGACCTGCTTGTGCTCGTCGCCCGGTTCAGATCGCATCCTCGCCGATGACTTTGATGAGCATGCTTGCCCTAGATGGCCATGTCATTCGTGGCGCAACTAGCAATGACTGACCGAGGTCGCGCGAACTAGTCTTCAGGTACGGCAGTCACTGGTACTTGTGGTCTTCATACTGATACGATCTGTTTATGTGCGGAATATTCGGAATCGTTCGCCCTTCTGGCCTTTCCGTCGCTGATCGATGGCTCATGAGGCGTATGTCCGACTCCATCCGTCATCGCGGCCCGGACGGGGAGGGGTTTGCGGTCGAGCGCGGTGTAGCGATCGGTATGCGCAGACTCGCGATCATCGACACGGAGGGTGGCTGGCAACCATTCTGGAATGAAGATCGGTCGATCGCAGTCGTTGCGAATGGCGAGATCTACAATTTCGTGGAGCTTCGGCAGCAACTCGAGTCCCGGGGTCATCGCTTCTCATCTGGAAGCGATTGTGAGACGATCGTCCATCTCTACGAGGAGTATGGCGATGAGTGCGTCCACAGTTTGCGCGGGATGTTCGCATTCGCAATCCTTGACCTCCGCGCGGGAACCATGACTCTCGGTCGAGATCGAATGGGCGAGAAGCCAATGCTTCTTGCCGAGCAAGGTGATTCGCTGGTTTTTTGCAGCGAACTCAGCGGACTCGTCGGCGCTGGCGCTGTTCCGTTCGAATTGGACGGTAACGCGCTAAATATGTACATGCACTGGGGGTTTATTCCCGAGCCATTGACTCCGGTCGTTGGTACCCGGAAGTTGCCAGCCGGCTCGCTGCTCCGCATTGACCTTAGCACCGGCAAGCGCTTGGAGCGTGTCTATTGGCGAATGGAAGATGCGCCACCGATCGAGGGTGATCCGATCGAGTTGATACGCGAGGAACTTCGAACCATCGGCACTATGACGATGCGTTCGGATGTGCCGATCGGAGTCGGGCTGTCCTCGGGGATCGACTCTTCTGCTATTGCAGTGATGGCGAAAACGCACGCCACACAGCCTGTTTCAGCGTTTTCTGTCGGTTATGAAGGGCGATCTTGGCAGGACGAAACCGGACCTGCTGAAGAGTTCGCTCGATTCCTGGGGATGCCGTTCCACAAGGTCTTGCTGAGTGTTGATCGAGTGGTTCGCGAGTTTCCCGAAGTCTGCTTGCGGCGTGACGAACCGATCGTTGACATCGCCGGTTCGAACATCTTTGCACTGATGCGCCTCGCGAAAGATCATAATGTCCCGGTGCTGCTGTCCGGACAGGGAGGAGACGAACTCTTTTGGGGGTATCAGTGGGCGCGCGATGCAGTTGATGCAAGTGAGCGTAAGGCGAGGCGGCTGCGGGGTGGTGCGGGGTTTCTAGATTACATGCGCCCAACATTCCCACCGCTGAGTCTCTTTGGATTAGCGAACTGGTTAGAGTCAGCTGCAGGACTCAGGTCGGGCATCGCAAGATGGCGGGACGACGGTACTACTTCTCCACACCAGTTGGCGTTTTGGGATCAACGATGGGAGTACCAGTCGGCAGCCAAGAAGGGTAAAGCAGTTTTTGGCGAGCGGCTACTCGCTGCAACGCTGTCCCCGGCTGACGCATTCACAGGTGAGAAGTATTGGGCGGACGTACCAAACTCGGTAGCCGAGCGGTTGTGCAGTACGTATTTGAGAAGCAACGGCCTCTTGCAGACGGATCGCTTGGGAATGGCTTGCAGCATCGAAGGCCGAGTACCGTTTGTTGACTATCGATTGGTCGAATTGGTCTTTGGTCTCAGGCGATATCTCTCCGACCGTCACCTCGGGCACAAAGAGTGGCTAAAGGCCGCGTTTCGTGGCACAGTTCCCGAAGAGGTGTTTCGACGTCGAAAGCGCGGGTTCACTCCTCCGTGGCGCTCATGGGCCCCCGAACTGATGCGCGCGTACGGTCCTGACCTCGAGGGTGGCGAACTGGTCTCAGCGGGCGTGCTCTCGTCGCGAGCCATTCCGGGGCTCCGATCCTCCTTCGATGGAATGGGGCGTCCAACATCGCTTGCTTTCGAAAGCCTCGTCCTTGAACAATGGGCGAGAGGGATGCGTTCACTGGCTATGGACGCTCAATCAAGCCGGCACGGTGAGCCAGATCTATCGGGTTCGCGGCGGCGCGTTTGAGCAACTGAAGTCAACCCAAGGAGAGGCTCCGATACACCTACATTCACCGTTGATTTCATACAATTTTACGGTACATTTGAGGCTTGCAGCTGCGAAGCGCGCACGGCTTGACTTAGTGCCGCGAAAGCATTGCCGACGACCGCAGAGAGTTTGTCTCGGACGGTAGCGACGTTCTGGGTTGACGTCCAGTCATAGTCAACAGGCAGGGTTCCGCCAAAGAGCTCGATTGCGAACTGAGCACGCACTTGGATCTGAGCGTCTCGCACCCATTGGTGGGGGAAGTTCGAGAAATCCCGAGTGGCTAGGGTCATGAGCCATGGGGTTGAGCACCACATCGCGACACCATCCGCTCCCCCCTCAATTGCAGGTTGAAATTGATCGCGCACGAGCTCATCATTGGGAATTGGCCGGTACATGGTTGCCATTCCGCCATCCATGAACCACGGCGACACCGCGGGGAGAATCGGCCGCTTCACGATTAATGGTTGGGTCATGTAGCGATGCAAAGACTCCATAGTGGCATCTTTGAAAGACCTTTCCGCGACCGTGATCATGGGAGCCATCGTGGCGCTGAATTGCGCAACCTCGTAGTAATCGTAGATTGCAGGCATAAACCAGTCGAGTTCCCGCGACAGCGGCGCGTACTTGGCCATAGCGTTGTCTTGAATGGCAATGCGTTCCTCTTGCGGCAGTGATGCCCAATCACGGTTTGCGTTCCAATACGGAATCTGTGGGAAGTTGTAGTAAGTCCATCGCATATTGGGATACGCAGCTTTTACTGCCTGGAGCGTCTCGACTAGTGATGACATTGCGGACTCAAACCGAGGGTCGGCGGCGCCCTCGTACATGATCTCGTTAAACGGGTGTTCGAAGTCCAGAACGCCCCATTCAGCACCACGCCCTGCAGCAATCTCCGCCGCGATAGCGGCTATGACGGTCTGCGGATCCATGCGACCGCTCTGGAATGACTGAGGGTCTACCGATTGGTAGATGATGAGGTAAGGGCTAGCCGGTATCACACCGGCTTGTGTGGGTCCTACGTCGTCGGAGAGCAGCGTGAATGTTCGCTGCGAATCGTTTGGAGTTGAGCTAGACGAACCGCCTCCTGTCGTTGAACCGGATGATCCGCCACTACTCCCAGACGAAGCCGTGGAACCGCCTCC
>Ga0164295_10005158_pt1 | contig 10332 bp, 4 predicted proteins | sample GEODES006metaG_FD_111798 | JGI IMG/M metagenome (GOLD analysis project Ga0164295, IMG submission 111798) | Oligotrophic lake water microbial communities from Sparkling Lake, Wisconsin, USA - GEODES006 metaG | ecosystem: Environmental > Aquatic > Freshwater > Lake | place: USA: Sparkling Lake...
CCGAGCGAGCGAGTACTCAGTACTTGTGTTGACCGAGGGGAGCGGAGCCGTCCGTCGAGACGGTGGTGGAGTGAGCGTGGGGGGACCGCGACGAAACTGAACTGAACTGAGGAGCGTGGACGCTTACCGGTACGCGAGCGCGCGGTCGGGAGATCGCGACCTCGTGATAGAGGCCCTCCGACCCCGATGGGGGCCATTCACCTCCGCCAAAGGCCTGGAAGCCGTCTACAACACCATGCACCGCTTGCGCTCATTCTGCTTTCATGCGTGGCACCGGGCGGGCACAGCCTCCAAACCTTCGCGGCGCAGCAGCGTCCTTGGTTGCGCAACGCGCCAGCGTCATCGCGCTCCTCTCATCTCGCGGCGCTCGCTGCCAATACGGCGTTCGCTGAGGGCACCTCTGGCGCCGAGTACAGCGAACGATACGGGAACAAAGCGCCGGCGCTCACGCTCCAGGCCCCCTCAAAGATCAACCTATTCCTTCGCATTCTGCGCAAGCGCGAGGACGGCTATCACGAGCTCGCATCTCTCTTCCAAGCAGTATCTCTGACGGATACCCTTGACTTTTGGGTCGAGGGTGCCGACTCATCGAAGCCCATCTGCTCGATGGAGGTGTCACCCGACTCAGTCGGGCGGGTGGGCATCCCGACCGACGAGACCAATCTCGTCATGCGCGCGCTGAAGCTCTTTGCTGACAAGACGGGCACGAAGCAGCGGGTTCATTGCCGACTGCACAAGAATGCTCCGGCGCAAGCGGGCCTCGGTGCGGGCTCAAGCGACGCGGCGACGGCGATGCATGCCGCAAATCGGCTCGCGGGGTTCCCGGCGACGCAGCAGCAGCTCATCGAGTGGAGCGCCGAGTTGGGCTCCGACATCAGCTTCTTCTTCTCCCGTGGCACTGCGTATTGCACCGGCCGCGGTGAGATCATCGAGAATGTGCCGCCGCTGCCCGACACGCCGTGCTTCCTCGTGAAGCCGGCCGATGGCCTCTCCACTCCCGCCGTCTTCAAGCAGCTTGGGCTCAACAAGGGACAGGCCCTCGACGGTCCTGACCCCCGTAAGTTGCTTGCGGACTTCCAGGCTTCCGTGACGGGGGGCACTTTCCTTAACGACCTCGAGCCGCCAGCGTTTGCCGTGATGCCCAAGCTGGACAAGCTGCGCATGGACCTGAAGGCGCTGGGCTTTGACGCTGTCATGATGTCTGGCTCGGGATCCACCATCTTTTGCATTGGGCGCCCCACCGTCGCGGGTGCAGCTTGGAAGGAGGACATCGTGCAGAAGCACGGTGCGAGCATATTTGAGGTGCGCTTCTGCCAACGGTCGCCCAACGAGCAACTGTGGTACAACGAGGCGTGAGCATGCAGGCCGCACAAGCCGTCCAAGCCGTGCAGTAGTGTGCGTGGCTGCGCGTGAGAGCGCTGTGCGGCCGGACACGAGATGCGCGCGCGTGAGGCCGCCGGGACCCGATGGTCTCGCTGGTCGGGGTGTGGGGCGTCACACTCCAGTCCGGACAAGGGTCAAGGCGGTGCACGCTCTCGTGAGCGACGGCTCCGAATGCAGAACAATGACCACTGTCCAAATGTACAGGTGCGGTGCGGGGTGCGTATCCGGAGCTGGTATATACGTCGTATTCCCGTACGTGCCCGAAGCCGCCTGCCCGGGCGCCGGGGCCGCGGCCGGGGAGCGGAGGTGCGTTCAAATAAATTTCACGTATCACGACAGCCCGCCTCGCCGAGTTCCGTACCTCCCGACCGGTCACTGCAGTCCGGTGGCCGCGCGCTGCTGCTGCTGCCCTCTCGTCTCGGTGTCTCCTCTCCTGTCTCGTCGCCTAGCTGCCTCAACACCGCACTGGCCTCGAGTCGTGGCTCGAGGCCACTGCTAGTCGCGCCGATGCCCACGATGGTGTGTTCGACCGTCGCTGCTGCCACCGCTGGAACGGGAGGTGCTGCGGTCGTGCTACCCCGTGCCGGCCACACAGTCGTCATCATGCGGATGGTCCTGCAGTCGTGGTCAACGGCGAGTACGTGCCGACCGTCTGTCCACAGGCCACTCACGCGCGACTGGCCAGGGAGCGTCACCACTTGCAGACTCGCGCCTGTCTGCGCGCAGAGCACTTGCACGCGCCCGTAACGGCCGCCCGACGCGGCGCCCTCGCCGATCAGGATACGATCGCAATTTGGGTCGGCCGCAACGCCCCACGGAAACTCAAGCTCGCCGGGATCGTTACCACGGCAGCCGAGCGAGCGCAAGCAGGATACGCCCTGCGCCACGCCGCACGCTGCCTCGAGGTCGAACACATGCACCATGAAGTTGGACGCGTCGACGACGAAGAGCTCCGTGCGGCTGGCGGCGAGACCGGCAGGTAGTGCGAGCCGTACCTCGTCTTTGAGCTCGTGCCGCCAAGCGAGGGTCTCCGCATCGAGAACGACGACGCGATCGTTCCCAAAGTCGCTCACGAATAGCGTCGCGCCGTGCGCCGCCGACGTCGCGAGCGCCAAGCCCTGCGGGTATCTGAAATGGCCGCGTTGGATGCCCATGCCGCGCCCACCAGCCTGGGCGACAACAGTGCCGTCACTAAGCAAGGTCTTGAGCACTCGGTGGTTACTACGATCGGCGATGTACAGGTATCGACCGTCGCACGAGGCGACTAGTCCCTTTGGGTAATTAAGCGCGAGAGGTTTGCCCACGGCGAGGTCCTCCTCTCGGCTTGCGTACCCAAAGCTGCCCATGGTTCGCCGTCGTCGGCCGTCGGGCGCAAAGATCAACACGCGGTGGAGGCTCGACTCGGAGATGGCCAGGTCGCCATCGGGCAGCATTATCACAAAGGTGGGCTCTTTGATCTTGAGCCGGCCTCCGTTTGCAATCACGTTAGCTCCATCTGCTGGACGGAGCCCGCGAGCATGGATGAGCTTGGGTAGAACTTCACTGCGCCATAAGACGCTCACAGCCGCCGCCGCCGCCAGGTCGTCGATGACATCGAGGTACGACACGATGCTGCTCACCTCGTCCTGGCCGAGAGCTCGCTCTCGGGCCGCCATGATGCACGGACCGTACCGGTAACTTTCCTGTGAACATGTGTGAATGGGCTCCAATCGGCCGCCTAACCATCCCTCGACCTAGCGTTGCACGTCGGGTGACCTATCAGTGCACCTTTCTACCCCTATCACACCGTTTGCTAATGTCTGACTCGCCGGGGAGGAAGTACGTACCGCGGTACAGCTGACAGAAGATTGTACGTCGGCGGTCGGGGGGGTCGAATCGCCGCGAGCCCACGACTTGCACCGACGCTCGGCGTGAGTCCTCACACAGGAAGTGAGGCTTTGCGATGCTCGTTTCTGACCATTTACGAAGAGCACGACGAGGTGCGCTGGCAATCTCGGAACGCAGCCACGACATCCTCGCGATAGGCGCAGACACCATTGCTTCGCGCAAACCCAAACCGAGTGCGTGTCTCCTCGACGAAGCAAGGCGCCGACATCTGAGCAAGTGCACCATGGTTTCCTTGCCAGAAGCACGTGTATCCCAGCTGCCGCATCCACTCGACGAACGGGCCAACAGGCCGAGGGTCCTTCATAGTTACCTTCCACTTTCGGTTGTATTCGAACTCGACCACTTCGACGCGATGCGCAGAAAGGGCCTGAACCATGCCCATCATGACGAGTGGGTCCTCACCTGCGACGAGTGCGGGTGATTGATGAGATGCAACGTGGTCGGAAGACAGTGCTGAACAACACAGATTAGGGTGGGCGAGGACGCGTGGACGGTTGTATGTACCCTCTGTGTCGATGCTGACAAGATGAACGCGCTCGATTCCAGTTGTTTTGAGGAATGCGTCAATGGTGGTCACGGGCTGGGCGACGTCGTTCTTGCTTTGCTTATGCTTAAGTCCGAACGATTCGGATCCAGCGACGACGGTAGCTGCGGTGTAGACCGTGCCCGTGAAGTTGGACACCGCTGTGCTGTGAATCATGACCGGCAGACCCGTCGCGGTCATCATGCGTCGGAGCAAAGCTGCATTCGCAGGTTGTAGCTCAAAGGCGTGCAGTTTCAGGCTCGCCGTTGCCTGCCGCGAGATGGGCCGAGCCTTGCACAGGCGACAGACACCACAGCACTGCGATTTGCAGCCGTTTTCGACCAGCAGGTTGTACCACCTTTGGTGCGTCAGATTGCTTGGCGTGACCGAATAGCGCTGCGCAAACTCAAGCAAGTTGAAGCCCTTGTTCGCGCCAACGTTCAACATCACCATTTCCGGCGACAAGATCAGCGGCGCGATGCGCGTGTGCCAGTTGCTGCTTGGGCACGTGCTGTGTGCGGCGATCGTGAGCGCGTCGCGGTGGCACAGGAGGGAGGCGGACATTACCCCGCGGCCGGAGAGAGGAGGACGTAGGGACTCGCGGCGCGACTTGCGTGTCCAGATCCGCGCGTTATGACCGCCAGACCGCGTTGCGGCGTTCACGCAAACGAAAACGAAGCGTCAAGTTGAGCGCTCCTGAGTCGCATTGCGCGCATGCTCGGACAGGACAGTTATGATAATGAACCACGCGGTGTTCAAACACACACACTGACCGTCAAGGAAAATTGAATCTGAGACCCGTCATTCTTTTGTCATTCAGCGTCGACGATACCGGTGCCCCCGGGCTGCGTCTCGTCGGTCTGGTCGGGGCGGTCGTCACTGCCGCTGCCCCCGCACGGGCTCGCGTGCCCACACGGGGCCTTACCCTGGTCAAGCTGCTGCTTAACCATTTGCTGCAGCCGGCACAGCCGCACCTTGTCCTGGCACAGGTCCACGTCACGTGCGTAGAAGCGCACATACTTATCCTCAAAAGGGCCGTTGGTACGAGAGCGCCCGAGGTGTGCGGGCGGTCCGGGCTGCACCTCGTTGTCCTTGCTGTCGCTCTTGTCGAAGAAGCAAATGTCGTTGAGTGGGTAGCGCCCCTTGTCACTTGGATGACCGTAGTGCAAGTGCAGCGGCTCAACATGCAGCGAGGGCTCGCGCGTTTGCTCTCTCAGCCGGCTCTGCTCCTCGGCCAGCCGCTCGCGCAGCGCGCCCTTCGAAAGCTTCAGCTCTTCATCGGTGCACAGCCGCTGGTGCAGGCACTTGTAGTGTCCGTGCGCGCTCCAGAAGCGAAGTAGCTTGCGGATTCGTCGGATGCGAGGGCCCAGTTTCAGGTAACGGGCGCGTTCAGTCTCGTCGATTTTCGAGTCGGGCCGCTCGGCGTCGGCGAGTTGGTCCTCCTGTACGCACAGCCACTGCTCGACCATGGTGACGACACTGTCGTTGAGCTTCTCGTACACTTCGAGCACGCGCACCGCCTCACCGATGCGGTACGACTGGCCGTTAGCATTCAATGGCTCGCCAACCTCATCGCACGCGAGCAGCAGGTCGGTCAGCACGAGGTCACGCCCTTGCACCGTCTTGTGCGTGTAGTACTCGTTGTGGAAGTCGAAGCGCGTACGGAACACCTTGTGCACTTCCGAGGCGACCTTGGAAGCGTACGCGATCACAGGCCGCCGCGCGCGCACGCCAGGAAACTTGCCCCAGCAGACTTTGAGCCCCTCGAGCAGCGTGTCGATGTAAAAGGACGGCTTGTGGTCGTTGCACGCCTGCGGGTCGCGCAGCAGATAGTCGAGCTTGTCGACGTCGAGGCCGCTCTCGGTGTTGTTCACGATCTCGTACAGATAGCCCTTGGACGCGAGCGGCACGCCACGTCGGCTCGCGACGCCTCCCTCGAGCTCGTCGCCGAGCACGAGCTCCTCGACGAAACGGAAATCGGGTTCTCCCGGCCCAAGCTGCAGCCCATAGTTCCCACGCAGGTGCGGGTTTTGCTCGACCATGTGCGCGAGCATCCGGATCGACATCTTTTCGTGCGAGTGCCTTTCAAGGGCGCACTTGACGCACGTACTTGGCTCCTTCTTGCACGTGCACACCGCCTGCTTCCTGGCACCGGGGACAACGTGGCCATCAAACACGTGGCTGAAGGGGCCGTGGCCGAGGTCGTGCACGAGGCTGGCCAGTCTGACGCACAGTACATCGCGGTCGCTTGGCGGCTCGATATCATCAGGCAGTTCGCCCCGCTGCGCCTGCTCCAGGATGGTCTCGCACACCCGCCCCGCAAGGTGCGCCACGCCGAGCGAGTGCTCGAAACGGCTGTGCGTGGCTGTCGGCCACACGTGTGTTGCATTGCCAAGCTGCTTGAGCTCGCGTAGTCGCTGGAACTGAGCGGTGTCGATGACTGCCTGGAGTAGTGGCTCAATCTTGATTACCCTATGCACTCGATCGGCAATATTCTTGGTCCGATTCATTTCGATCATGGATGCGGTCGGGATCCGCTCAAGTGGCACCTCGTCCGTAGGCGAGCCCGCGGGCTGGCGTGCGCGTTTGCGGCAGACGAGGGGTGTCGGCAATGTGGATGACATATCGGCTGGCGTGTGCGCTTACGGCTAGGTCGGCAGATGAGAAGTCCTTTTTCAACTGGGACAAAACGTTTCATTTCGGGAAAACGCGGTCCTCCTAAATTGGCCTGCACTTGAGCACTTCTGACTCCAGACGGAAGAATACATGTACGCAAGCAAGCAGTTCGCTTCGCTCCAGTGGTCATTCCTGGGATTGATACCCGGTACGCACGCATGTCTGCCGGGTTGAAATGCCCCTCCAGCCCATTTCTGCGCTGAGAAGGACCCATGAGGCTGACGTTCGCAAATTTGACGATCCAGTTAATTACGGACAACTAGAAAGCCTCGTACATGTAAGAAGAGCCTGGATGATGAAACGCAATCATCCTCCTCCAACTTGTCTTGCCCAAAGCGCAAAGCCTTCCTGGCGGAGGCGGTAGGTACGGGGCGCACCAGTGGACCGGTCCACCTTGGTCCATGCCACCTGAGGTTCCGCCCTTGGAGCTGGAGCGGTGCGCCACGGTCATACAAGCACGCGGCCGTGGCGCCATGACTCGGAAGCGGACGCAGTTGCTCTTTTCGCGGCCGCACGAGGCGGACCCGGAGCCCATCACGGAGGCGGACCCGGAGTTCATCAAGGAGCCTACGAGCGCCCGCAGCAATTGCAGCAGCAGCAGCCGCGCAGTCACCGCTCGTGACCCACCCACCGACGCCGCCGATACCGTCGGCGGCGTCGTCATCCCGAAGCTCGATGTGGACCGCGCGGCTGCCGTCATCCAGGCACGCCAGCGTGGGGCGATGTCGCGCCAACAGACGCGGCTGCTGTACACACGCGATCACGACGCAGCAAAGGAGGACGATCTACAGTCGGATCGGGGCAGAGCAGCGAGCGAATCTGTCCTCGGTCCCCTCGTGGTGCTAGGCTCTCCCCGTATGGATCCACAGAACCTGCTGCGACCCGTCTCTGCCAGGCTGGACTCAGAGCCTGCCTCCCAGCTCTCGCCGCAGCCCACAGAAGCTGCCTCCGAAATGGAGCTCGATATTGCCGCCGCCGCCGCCGCCTCGGAGATGGCCGAGGAGGACGCGGCCCGTGCGACGGCCGATGCGGCCGAGCAGGAGGCTGATGCGGCCGAGCAGGAGGCTGATGCGGCCGAGCAGGAGGCCGCGTGGGAGGCGCAAAAGGCGGAGGCGCAGGCGCAGGCCGCGGCGCTGGTGGCACAGATTGAGGCTGAGGAGCAGGCGGCGGCGAAGGCCGCCGCCGCCGCCGCCGCCGCCGCTGCGCCGAGCGCCGAGGAGATTGCAGCCGAGATTGCAGCCGCCGAGGCGGCCAAGACGGCCGAGGCGACAGCGGCCGCTGAGAGGGCAGCTGAGAGGGCGGCCAACGAGAAAGCGGCCCGTGCACTGGCGCGCCAGCGTACCAGGGACCTCGAGAAGTCGCCCGAGAGGTCGTTCAAGAAGCGTCAGCAGCTCGCTGCGCTGAAGGCCAAGCTCAGCTGGCAGCGCGCGAAGCTCTACGTGGTCGGTGACAGCGTCGAGCCGACGGCCACGTCCGAGCCCCCGAAGCCACTTGTCCGTCTCTCGAAGCTGCTGTCCAACTTGCTGCGCCACCACGCGGTGCGCGTCGGCGTCCAGATGGAAAAGGATGGATGGGTGACGATCAAGGCTGCGCTCGAGTACGTCAACCATGGGCCGGGGGTCGCCGATGACGGGCGCTGGGAATCGCTGCAGGGGCCCGTGGGCGAGCGCCTAAAGTACACCGAGGACCACCTCAAAGAGTTAGTCAACACTGGCGAGGTGTGCCGCTTCGAGCTCTGCTACACCACGCCCATCCCTCGGATCCGCGCCTATGAAGGACACACGATCACCACGATCCCATCGCTCATGAAGCCCGGCGTGCGGCTGGTAGTCGACGAGCCGGCCGACGGTTACTCGACGTTGGCCGCGGTCGAGTATGCTCTGCACGGCACATATCTCGAGGTCCTCGAGGGCGAGAGTGGCATCCTCAAGCGGGGGCTCTCCACCATGAGTCGCAACGTCGTCCACTTTGGCAAGGGGATTCGAGGCGAGGCGAACATCGTCTCTGGCATGCGCGCCGACTGCACGGCGTACGTGTGGGTCAACGTGCACAGAGCCATTCGAGCTGGGCTCGAGTTCTTCGAGCTCGGCAACGGAACGATTGTGTGCCCTGGAGATAAGGATGGGCGCATCCCGCCTGCCTTCATCGAGACAGTGCTGCAGCTGCGCGGTGATCTCGGCGCGCCTTCGGTGCGCAAGGTCGCGTACGTTCGCCTGATCGCGCGCCTGTACGTGGGCTCGTCGCTCATCATCTGCAAGGTGCTCGAAAAGGAGCCCTCCGGCGCCCTCTCGCTTCTCGTGGATTCGGCCGACGCTGACGGCACCGCCAATGAGCCCACGGTGCTTCGACTCAGTGCGGCCCCAGCTATCATGCACGAGGCGGCACGCCTCACTGAGGTCACCTCGCTCCTTGGTGCCGACACCGTTCGGGCTGTGCGCGGGCCGCTCTACGTCGCCTTCAACGGTGCTGAGCGCGAGGCCCCGCCCGCGATCTCGGCAGGCGAAGGCTCGTTCTCGAAGCCCGTGGTCGCGACGCCGGCGGCAGCGCCGGCGGCGCCCATCGCCGGCGACGCGGACTTCGGCGGCATGGTGCTTGAGATGACGGGAGCCTGCTGGGTGACGCCGGATTTCTATGGCAAGCTGGGCAAGGTCGAGCTCCTCACCACGTTGCGCGGCCTGCTGCTGCAGGATCTGAGTGGCCAGTCACGCTCAGAGTCCTCGTTTGTCTCGTGCTCGCCCGTCACCGTCTTGAACGAGCTCTGGGGGCATGGAGGGCCGCTGAGCGGGCTCGCGCTCAAGACGGCGCATCGGCCTGAGCACGTGGCGACGGCGTCGGAGGGGATGCTCAGCACGACGCTCGCGCAGCTGCTCGAGAACCTGTGCATCGCTTTCAGCCCGTCGGCCGCGCACGCCGCTCTGGTCAAGAAGGTGGACTACAAGCCGCCCATGGAGCTCTTGAAAATGCTCGAAGAAATGCCCGAGCTCGATGAGCTCGAGGATGAGGATCAGATGAAGCTTCTCGAGCGCCACCAGTTCGAGCACTCGATCGTACTCGACCCTGTGAACCTCGAGCACGATCATCGTTCGAAGCACGAGCATGGCTCGACGAGGCGACCCACGAGAGATTCGCTGGGTTCGGCAGAGCGATTCGATGAGGCGACCCTCGAGCCGATCTTGAGCGCGGTGCGGCTGCTGCAGAGCAGCTCGGGATGGGGGGGCGAACCCGTCGCGTGGCTTGCGGAGTGGCAGCCTCTCTACACCCAGCAGCACGGCGACTTGCGGCCGGCGCAAGTCCTGGTGGATGCGCAGGACAACGTGTGGCTGGCCGACCTCGCGGCTTCCAATCCGGGGCCCGCGTTCGCCGACACGGCGCGCCTGCTCGCCTCGATCCTCGTCGAGCACTACCCGATCCCAATCTCGCTCGCCGAGATACAAAGGTCGGCGCTACCCGCGACAGCGCTCGCGGCCAAGCTGGGCAGCATGCTCGGCGTCCCGGAGAAGACGGCGCTCGACATCATCACGATGGCCGACGGCTGCGAGGATGTCGCCATGCTCGCAGCACGTGCTCTCGAGCCACCGCCCCGGCAGTACCATACCGCCGAGCACCAGTCGAAGCGCGACATCCAGGCACGTGAGACGCTCCGAGCGGCGGTGGCCCAGCTCGTGGACGTCGAGGTCGCTCGCAAGCGGGAGGCCGAAGTGTGTGCCGTCATCGACACGCTCTTCGCCGTGCGCGAGGGTGATCCGCCGCAGCTCTGGCAGATGGCGATCGTGGAGACGCCCGCCGGGATGGAGTCACGTCCGAAGCTCGCGCTGCAGCTGGCGACTCTGGCCATCGAGCGCTCGTGCGACGTGGTGGCGCAG
>Ga0164295_10005159_pt1 | contig 10331 bp, 12 predicted proteins | sample GEODES006metaG_FD_111798 | JGI IMG/M metagenome (GOLD analysis project Ga0164295, IMG submission 111798) | Oligotrophic lake water microbial communities from Sparkling Lake, Wisconsin, USA - GEODES006 metaG | ecosystem: Environmental > Aquatic > Freshwater > Lake | place: USA: Sparkling Lake...
GGTGTGCATGGCGGTGTGAGTGCACCCGTATAGAGCCACCGTCGAAGCCACCGCACTACGCACCCGTCTACGATATACCGTACCTCGGTCCTCGCTATACACGCTTACTGCGGAGGGTGCAGTGCAGTATGTCGCATGAAATTTATCAATTGGCGCCGGAGGGTAGAATTTAATACTAACCGCAACCGCCGACCCGCGCACATGGCATGAGGTCATGATCAAAAGCGCGCGCCCAGCCCACCGGTCGCCTTTTCGCGATTCGGCCGCGAACAAAAAGGAACCAGGCACAACGCGCAAGTGTGGCAAGGAGTGGCTCCAGGCTACAGAGGTCAGAGCGTGAAAGGTATCACAGAGCTGATGCGTTCGATTGCCTCACTAATTGCCTCACCGACCTCTTGCAAGCCTTTTGGGCATCGAGCAACTCTTCAGCACAGCGATGCGCAGACGACGAAGCGACGACACGCTGACGACGGAGCAACGACACGCTCGATGTTCTTTACATGGCCGCTGCGAATTCGGACATCTTGAAGCTGCTGCCCACCGCACCCCCCTTCGCCGGCTGCCTGCGCATGCGTTCCTGCAGCGAGAGCTTCTTCTTCCTCGTCGCCTGCGCGCCGGCGCCCGCGTACCCGGTCGCGGGCGCGCGCGCGGTTGCGGCGCGCTTGTGCTGCTGGGCCGCGAGAGTGGACGGGACATCCTTGAGCCCGAAGCTCTTGGCGAGATGGCCCAGGTGGAGGCCGCCCACGTGCACGAGCCGCTGGACCACCTTCGAATGGGCTGCATACGCACGCAGATACGACTGGTACGCGCCGATCGCCGCATGCTCAAGGAAAGCACGCTCCTTGACTGCCTCCTCGAGCTGCTTCTGCAGCGCCACCTCAAGCACGAAGACGTCGCGCCGAGAGCCCTCGGGGCACAAGGCCGCCTGCAGCGACGCGAATTGGAGCTCACGCGGGTGGACGCCCGCCTGACGGAGCAGCTGCAAGAAGGCGGCCTCGCAGGGGTGTAGCAGCAGCACCGCCTGCCCGCCCTGCCCGAGGCGTGCCGTGCGCCCCGCGCGATGAAGGTACTCCTTGGCGTCCTGCGGCAGGTCGTGCTGCACAATCCAGTGGACGCCCTGCAGATTGAGGCCACGCGCCGCCACGTCGGTGCAGATCATCACGCCGGAGCTCAGGTCACGAAAGCGATGGAAGGCTTGCGTGCGATCTTTCTGTTTCATCTTGCCGTGCAGGCGCACCACCACGGTCTGCGCGAGCAGCGCGCACGCGAAGCTGTGCGGATCTGCCGCCGACTTGTCGCCGGCGCCGCCGGCGACACCGCCACTGCCGCGGCCGCGCTTGCGGCCTCTGGGCTTGGCGACCAGATGAAAGCCGCCATCGGAGCCTTCTTCCCAGTCCCCCTCGTCCTCCTCGTCCTCCTCGTCCTCATCGTCCTCATCGGCGACCGGCCCGACGTCGTCGGCGTTCGAGCGCCCGTAGTAGATGCCATTGCCGCCGTTGAGCTCATCGTGCTCGTTGGCGTGCCCGGCCTTGATGGCCGCCTCTCGCAAATCGGGCCAGCGCCCCGCCGCCGCAAGCAGCTCGTAGAGGAAGTCGACGCCGTCGCACGAGGAGACGAAGACGATCATCTTGCACGCACGCCCTCCCGGCTGCTGCGCGGGGACGCACTTGGAGTGGAGCAGAGCGAGCAGTGCCGTCAGCCGCTGCCGCGTCGGCACGAAGGCATACGACTGCACCAGTCCCAAAGGGGCGTCGAGGGCCTCCGTGCCTGCGCTGGCGGCGGAACTGCCGCTGACAGCCGCATCTGTGGCGGCGGCGGCGGCGGTGCAGCCGACGGTGGTAGCAGGCGCCACGGCGGTGGCAGCGGCGGTGCTTGTGCCAGCGCCGGCGGCATCGCTTGAGGCCGCTCCGAAGCCCTCCTCGAACCCGCCCTCAGTCACGAAGCGCGCGCCCTCCTTGTTAAGGGTGAGCGTGGCGTAGTCTCGCAGAGAGCGCCCCGCCAGCTCACGTAGACCCTTGGTGAGAGTGGCCGAGAGCAGGACTGCTTGGTACCGTCCCACGGCCGCGTCCCGCTGCGCCTCGACCTTCTGCAGGATCGTATCGATCGAGTGCTGGAAGCCTAGGTCAAGCAACCGATCGGCCTCATCCAAGACCAGATGGGCACATAAGGAGAAATTCCATGCGGCGGTCGTCTGCGCGTGGTCGGCGATGCGACCAGGCGTGCCCACGAGGAGCGCGACACCCTTGCGCAGCCGCGCCTTCTCAGCCTTGCGATTCTCGCCCCCCATCAAGGTTGAGGTCACCAGCCATGGGAAAGGAGTCGTGAGTGTACGCACCACGTCGTGTGTCTGTAGGCACAGCTCGCGCGTGGGCACGAGCACGATGGCAAAGGTGCCGGCGGCGCGCGTGACGATCGTGGCGCCGCGGCTCACGAGCGACTGCACGATCGGCACCGCGTACGCGAGGGTCTTGCCCGAGCCCGTCGGCGAGCGCACGAGCAAGTCGCCACCGCCAAGCAAAGCCGGGATGGAATGCTGCTGCACGGGCGTCAGCCTCGCCATCTGCATGCGCTCGGTGAGGTGCCGTTGCAGGTAGCGATCGAGGGGCAGCTCCAAGAATGTGGTAGCGCTGAATGTCGCCGCATGCACCTTGGCGTCGGAAGCTAGCGTGTCTGGCAGCGCCGCGGCGCGAGTCGGGTCTGCCTTGCGAACGACCACCGCCGTCGCGGACGCCGGCGCCGACGCATACCGCGCCTTCTTGGCTGGCGGCTTCCGAATCACACTCTCTATCACGGTGGTAGCCGCTGCGCTGCTTGCCGATGGCTCGCCGCCCGCAGGTTCTGGATCAATCGACGCCGACGCCTTGCGCTTAGTAACTTTTGGAGCTGCCGGCGCTGCAGCCGACACTTGAGCGACAGCAACTTGCTGCTCAATCTGCTGCGGCGGCCTAGTAGAGACAGCTGAGTCTGGTGCCGACGACGGCGCTGGTTTCAGCTTTGGCGGCGGCGCTGCGGTGACGATGTTCAGCTCAAAGCCCGGCATGCGTGTGGACTGACACCGCGGACGGAGTTCTGGACGAGCACGTCGCCGTGAAATATGGCTGTTAATGCTCGGCCGCCTTGGTAGGGCACGCAGGATTAGGTGTTGAGGAGGGGCATGGAATATTTTCACATAAGTACCAGTGACAACAGTTGCCGAGGCCCCCCGGGCCTCCCAAGGGGGCCTCCCGAAACGAAATTCCCGTTGACGACTCGACGTGTACTTGTCTGTTTTTTGCGTGCTCGAGCTACGTCATCGCTACGTCATGCGATACTCGTTTGCCAGACCCTCACTGTGCCCATGACCTTGCCCAGCTGCGGCGTGCGGCCTACGGGGACTTTGCCTTGCGCTTTGTGAATTTCCCGAAACTGGCATACTGCATGCAAACTGCAAACTCAGTCCAGTTGTGTATCCCCTTGTGTGTATCTAGTGTCACTACAGCTCGCGTTCCCTGGACGGAACCCCAGGACTGCTGGTCCTTCCCCGGTGTTTTTGAGGTACATGTACCGTCGGTACCGGTACCGGTGCGTCTGGCGCGCGAGTCGGTGGGTGGGTTGGTTTTGAGGGGGTTCGGTTTGTGTGGTTCGTGTGTCTGTCTCGTGTGTCCGGTTCCCCCGGTGTTTTTGACCGTCGCTCGCCTGGATTCCTTGGAAACGCCCGTCGGCGACGCGCCTTCCTCCGGCCCGCCCCGACGGGACCCCGACCCAAGAGAAAGCAGAGCATGGCGCAGCTGGTCCATGCTGCAAACTTCTTCCCTACCCACGCACCCGATGTTGATCTCGCAGACGGAAATACGCTGCGCACATATCTCGTCGGCAGCTTGGTCGTGCCTCTCGTGGCACTTGATCGTGCAAAACACGGCAACCTCGAGCTCGGCATTGGCGACGATGGTGGGGTGGACGAGACGGGATGCGCGCTGTGGCCGAGCTCAACGCTCGTCGCAAGCTTGATCTGGCGGTGCCGTAGTTTGCTGGGCTCCGTCGACGTCCTTGAGATCGGGAGTGGCACTGCCTTTTGCGGCATGGTGGCTCGGCAGTTGGCCAGAAGTGTGGTTGTCTCTGACCGCGAGCCGAGGATGCGGCAGCTGGCGTGGCGCAACGTAATGGCGCAGCACGCGCTTGCCGCACCGACCAGCGTCGCCGATTATGGCTGGGCGGAAGGCGACCCATGGCCGAAAGAGCGCTTCGGCCTCGTGGTCGCCTCGGACGTGCTGTACGGCGTTCACCAGTCATGCCGCACTTGCCCCGAGGAACTCGGGCGTTTCGTCGAGCTGCTCGAATGCTCGCTCGCTCCTGCCGGCATGATCATCATCGGGCACGTGGAGCGAAACTCGAGGGCACGCGCCGACTTGCGCAGCGCACTCGAGAGACGGTTCACAGTGCGTCAACTCGACCCGGGAGAGTGCCTGAGCGCTTCCATGTACGGGCAACCCGGGAATGCGGGCGTCCTCGGCGGGGTTGTGATGCTGTGCACACGCGCGCCGGAGGGGTCCGCTCTGATGGCAGCAGCCGCGACGGATGAGCCCGACTGCAAGCTCAGTGGCAGCGAGCAGCCGATGCCGCTACCGGCACAGCCGCTGCCGGCACAGCCGCCGCCACCGACGGGACCGCCGACGCTGCCGCCATCCAGTGGCCGCCCTGCCGTCGCCTCAGGCGCCGAGCATCCGGTGGATCGATCGAGCGAGTGGCCGACCGAGCGACCCCTCAGTGATCGGCCGAGCGAGGCAGACATGCTCGTCTCGCGCCGTCTTGGGCTCGATGTGCGCCGGCTGCATTGGCTCGAGCCGACTCTGATTGCATCTCTGATTGCATCTCTGATTGCATCTCTGATTGCATGCTGATCGCCTCCCTCGTCGCATGCAGGTGCGCCGGCTGCTCTGGCTCGAGGCGACGCTGTGGGCACGCAGCCCCCCGGACGTGAGCCGAGATCGCGATCTGGGCCTCGATCTGCGCAAGGAGCTGCGAGGCTTTTACGAGGACGAGCAAGACCGGTGGGCGGCCATACGCCCTCCCCTCTGTGTCAACATGTACGAGATCCCGCGCTCCGGCCGGGACGTTCTCGAGAAGAATGAGTCGTATTCGATGACAACGCAGCGGCGCATGGCCGAGGACGTTGTGCGCACTCGGGCGTACACACGTTCGATCAATCGTGCGGTGGGGCGTCTTCCCGCTGGGGCGCGCGTGCTGGATGTCGGATCGGGTCCCTTTTTGCTCCTCGGCCGCATGGCCCTCCACGCAGGCGCCCAGTTTGTCGCATGCATTGAGCACTCGATGGAGTCGAACGATCTCGCGGCGGAGCTCGTGCGCCGAGAGGCATGTGCGTTCGACTGGCGCGTGCGACCGTATGAGAAGGGGGGAGGGGGTGGAGGGGCCGACCGGGGCTCCTCCTTCGCTAAGTGCACGTCCAGCCGTCGGTCGAACGATCGGCGAGATCAGCGAGATCAGCGAGATCGTCGAGATCAGCGAGATCGGCCAGACGATCGGCGAGATCGCGAGGATCGGCTGCGCCGTCGGACGGACGAAGTGGACTCCTACCATCAGATGCTCCGGCGGCTCGGCCTCGAGCTGCAGGTGAGGACTGCCGATGGCCACGGATTGCCCTGAATGCCCATTGAGTACTTCTGATGAGCGCATGCTCTCTCGATCTCGATCTCGAGCTGCAGCCGACGAAGCTCAGCTTCCTGGAGCTCAGCCTCGTCGCGGGCGCGTTGGTGGCACCTGCGGCGCTCAGCCAGCGCTCCGGCCTCGAAGACCCCAATATGGACGCGGATGAGGGCGCTTTGACGGGTGCTGATGGGGTCACGCGACCGTTGATTCAGATCGTCGTCGGCGCAGGCAATGCTCGAGGGGGCAGCGTTGGCGCGCCACAGGCTGCGAGGGTCGTCGAGCTGTATCGTGGCCTGTCGAACACGACCGCGTTGCCGGCTGGGATGGACCTGATCGTCCATGAGATCCTCGGCAATGTGGCGAGTGCGGAGGGCGTGATCAACGCCATCAACGAGCTGCGCGGGCGCGAGGGGCTCGCCGGACGTACGTGCCTTGCGCTTGGGATTCGGCCTGAGTGCTTCTGAAGGTCTCTGAGCGCATGCATTTCTCATCAGGTGCGTGCCGTGTCCTTCCCGAGGCGGCTGGCACGCTCCTCGCACCCACCAGTGCCGTCAATATGTGCATCGTTGAGCGGCTCTTGATGTTTGAGAACACTGGACGCTCGGCGCCCAAGCCTCACAAGCTCTACGCTGTGCGCGGATTCCCTGCGGAGCACATGCTCGCCGCGCCTCAGCCCATGGAGTGGCTCGAGTTCAACGAGTACATGCCACCGGTGAGCACGCGCGTCGTTACGTTTGAGACGGTCTGTGCGGGCGGCTTCGAGGGTCTACACATGCACCTGCAGGTGAGGACTGCCGATTGCCACTGACTGCCTTTGATCATCAAAGAATGCTACGGATGGCTTCGAGGCTCTGCACTTCCACGTACAGGTACAATGCGACGCGGAGAATGTGGTGGACTCGTGGCGCGAGCGTACCACATGGACGTGCACGTACGTACGCCTCCTCGAACAACCTCTCTCGCTGCCCGCCGCGGCGCTCATCGAGTGCACCTGCACCGTCGATGCGTCTACTCACTGCCCGGCCTACTCGGTAGCGGTTCGCGTGAAAAAGGACCGGGAGGCCCCGTGGGAGCACGTGACCGAATACTCGTGGGATGGGGATGGCTGATCGATTGAGATTGTGGCTGAGGCATCCCACGAAAGAGATAGCGCGTGGCATGCACGGTGCAATCCGCATGTCCTGATACCATTCTAACGGCGCGCCGTTACAAAGATGCAGCTGGACCAGATGAACAAGTTGAAGTTCGGCTGGCCCGTAACGCGGCGTTCGGTTTCGAACGCTTAATTAAGGCCGCCCCGCCCGGCGACGGTGTGTCTGCACTACATACTCCCGACTTCCCCTTCGGAAAAGGGGGGGCTCGAGGTGTCTGGAGGGGGGCGGGGGTGGGGGTGTCATCATGCACAGACTGTGAGATCGAACCCCGGGCCGTATGGGTCGTTATAGCAGTTATAGCAGTTGTTGCTTCACATCACAGGGGGGTTGCGAATGATCCCCGCCCCCAAGTGCTTGGAGATCGCCAGGGGGAGTTGCGGAGTTCTAGCCGCCCGATGGTCGCCTGCCTCGTTAGGACTTAGGTACCCGGTCAAAGGCGAGACAAAACTCAAAAGACAAACTTTCACACCGGTCCGTGTCCTTGGTGTTTTATTCAGACTCTTGACCTGTGAATGCGAATGTGGTCTTTCACACAGGGTAGTAACAGTGCCGTAGCACCGGTTGTCGCGTCCGTCGTGTTAACGTTCACAGGGTGTATAGGGTCTTCGAAGGAGGATGTCTCGACGCTTGGCTCGCGCGCTCTTGGCCATCTGCGCCGCAGTGGCGGCTTTTCCGGAAGAGGAGGACGTCGTCGTGCTGACAGCGGACAATTTTGACTCATTTATCAAACAGTCGCCGCTCGCCCTGGTAGAGTTCTACGCTCCGTGGTGTGGACATTGCAAGCAGCTCGCCCCGGCGTGGTCGAAGGCTGCGGCCAAGTCCAAGAAGCTGCCAGTGCCGGTGCCTCTGGCGAAGGTGGACGCCACCGTTGAAGAGGACCTTGCATCCAAATATGAAGTTAGCGGCTATCCGACGATCAAGCTTTTCAAGAATGGTGTGGCCGAGGACTACATTGGTCCTCGCGATGCTGATGGCATTCTCGCATATGTAGCCAAGATCAGTGGCTTCAAGTTGCAGCAGCTCAATTCGACGGAAGACCTGACGGCGCTCGCCAAGAAGAGCACGCATCCCATTGTGCTCGGCCTCTTCCGCATGCCAGTCGCCGCCTCATCCTTCTTCCAAAAGTTTTCGAAGGCAGCATTTGAGGCAACGGGCCAGCCCGTGGTCTTCGCCTACAGCGCCTCGTACGCCACGCCGCCCTTGATGCCACCGACTGTGGACGGCAAGAAGCCGCCCGTTCCGGGTCTAGTGCTCCTCGATCCGGCCGCGATATCCAGCCCGGTATCTACTCGAGGTCTCTACACGATGCCACGCAAGAAGGAGGACTTCACTCTCGATGCCAGTGAGTCGCGCCACCGTAATCGAGACTGTTCCCCTCGCTCGAGACGACGCACAATCTCAAACGAACCCGCCGCTGCTGAGAGGCGCCGCGCGCACCCGACTCTCGCTCCCGCAGTCGCCGCGTGGCTGAACTCTAACGGTGTCAAGGTCGCATTAGAGGAGAAGGAAGAGGTCGATGACCACCCCAAGGATTATAGCGAGCACGGCGATGATCACGATTCATCTCACTACGAGGACTACGACTAAGACGAGAAAGCCGGTAGAGAAGGCGCCGCACCGCGTAGGAATGGGGCACGTGACGAGCCGTTGCCGCATGTAACTAAGAGATGCACGACCGACGCAAAAGCGGACCTTAAGTTACGCGGCCCGGGCGATTTCCGATTAGCCGTCTCATTAGATTTCTAGGCATTCGTCCATTTGGCTTTGGGCAGGGGGGCTGCGCTGCGGCGTGTGGCGGTAGAGAGCGTGACGTGCGTGGAATCGGCGTGATGCCGCGGGGATCGGCCGGGCGGCGGCGCTCCGCTGGGCTGGGGCTCAGCCCTCAGGGGCGGGCGCGGCAGGAAGACAGTCGAGCCGCGGGATCGGGGAGGCGGGCGCGCGGGGGGGCGGGTAAGGGGGCGGGTAGCTATCTCCAATGTCAAACCCACAAGCGAAGTAAGTACTTTAAGTACCGATGCGAAACCGGATGCGATTACGTATGCCCACACCCATGTACACGCTACACGGATCGGTTGACATGAAAAAATAATGTGTACACACACACGAGACGAGTACTATACCGTGTGCACCCCGGGGACAGTATCGGCCTATACCGGGCTGTCGACGTTGTGCGGCGTGCATCACCTCGACCTCCAGTGCAAGTTGTTAATCAGAGCACCATGGGCCCATCGCTCGCCCCGCTGGAGGACCGGTCGCCTCGCCCGATGCCGCCGCACAAGCTCATCACGCCGACTTGTGCTGCACACCGCTCTTATCCCAGAAGATGCCTGAAGTGCCTGATTGAATGCAAATGGCCTTCATGGCCTCAGCCACGTCAGTGCCCGCCTCGTCTAGGTTGAGCTTGGCAACGTTGACGCGCTTCAGGGCAAAGCATCTTTTGAGCCCCTGAGGCAGCGTCGTCAGGAGATTGTCGTGCAGGAAGAGAGTTTCGAGCCTGGGCGGATACGGACCGCCTGGCAAGGCTTCGATCTTGTTCTCTTGCAGCTGCACACCGAGCAAGCCGGCGCAGGAGAGTAGTGAGGTCGGCACGGCCGTTAGCATGTTGCCCCAGAGGGAGAGACGCTCAAGCGAGGGCGTCGCCTCGAAGTATGCATCGGGGATCACCGAGACGCGGTTCTTGTGCATTTCAAAGATCTTGAGCGACGTGTGTGAGCTGAGCGTGGGCATCGCTTCTAACGCGTTGCCACTCAGCCGTAGCTCGGTGAGAGAGACGCAGTTCACGAGGCTGCCAAAGCGCACCAGGTTATTGTCGTACAGGTTGAGCACCGTCACCGCCGACCATTTCACGAACATCGCGTCCGTCGTCATCATCAGCTTATTCGCCGCGATGTTGACCTCCTCCAACTTGGCGAGATCGCCGATCGAGGGGGGCAGCTTCTTTATCAGGTTGTTGAAGAGATTGAGCTCGGTCAGGTTCGGAGGGAGTGTGGCCGGCAGCTCCTTGATCTTGTTGGCGAACAGCAGCAGCTTCTGCGATCAGCAAACGCGCGTTGGTGTGCGTATGAGAGTGAGGAGGGAGCAAGAGAGCAGTGCAGAATCATTGCACGGCAGCGGCCGAAAGATAGCGCGCGCACCTCGATCGACTCACTTGTGGAGAAGTCCGCGGGGATCGTGGTGAGCGCGTTGGTGCTCGCGTCAATCTCCTTGAGCGTACTCAAGGTGCTGAGCTCTGCCGGCAGCTCCTTGATCTTGTTGTTGGCACAAGTGATCTTCGACACATTCTTAGGGATCGAAGCAAACGGGAGTGAAGTGAGGTCCTGCTCCTCGACATTGTACTCGATCTCTTTATCGCCGGACTTGCTTACGGCGCATCCCATCGTTCAAAAAGCGTATAGCGCGAGAGCGGCGACCGGCGCTTCAGCCGGGGCGCGGCGTTACTCCGAAACTGTGATCCGAAACTGAGAACCGAAACTTCCGTAGCCGAAAAGGCGTCAATCCCCCAAACTTCTTCCTTCCAGAGTTGGAACAGTTGGA
>Ga0164295_10005160_pt1 | contig 10330 bp, 11 predicted proteins | sample GEODES006metaG_FD_111798 | JGI IMG/M metagenome (GOLD analysis project Ga0164295, IMG submission 111798) | Oligotrophic lake water microbial communities from Sparkling Lake, Wisconsin, USA - GEODES006 metaG | ecosystem: Environmental > Aquatic > Freshwater > Lake | place: USA: Sparkling Lake...
GAAGTTTTAAGGCACTCAACTGCTCACGTGATGGCACAAGCTGTTCAGGAGGTGTACGCAAATACACGTCTTGGAATTGGTCCGCCCATCAAAGATGGCTTTTACTATGACTTCGACCCAGAGAACACTTTCAACCCAGATGATTTAACAAAAATTGAAAGCGCAATGCGCAAAATCATTAAAGAGGGACAGCGTTTCAAGCGCCGTGTTACTACCGAGACAGAGGCTCTCAAAGAGTTGGCGCACGAGCCATATAAATGCGAATTGATCGGAATTAAGGGACCAGCAGGAGAAGAAGCATCTGTTGAAGTTGGCGGATCGGAACTTACTATTTATGACAACTTAGGTCGTGACGGTAACCCTGTGTGGAGTGATCTCTGTAGAGGTCCGCACTTACCATCAACCAAAAATATCCCTGCATTCAAGTTGATGCGCACAGCAGCTGCATATTGGCGTGGTTCTGAAAAGAATCCTATGTTGCAAAGAATTTATGGAACCGCATGGCCATCACAAGATGAGCTCAATGGATATTTAGAACTTTTGGCAGAGGCGGAAAAGCGGGATCATCGTCGCTTAGGAACAGAACTAGATCTATTTTCTTTCCCTGAAGAAATTGGTTCAGGCCTTGCTGTTTTCCATCCCAAGGGTGGCATTGTGCGAAGGGCAATGGAGGATTACTCCCGTATTCGCCATGAGGAAGAGGGCTATGAGTTCGTGTACTCACCTCATCTAACCAAGGCAGCGTTGTTTGAAACATCGGGTCACTTGCAGTGGTATGCCGATGGAATGTATCCACCAATGATTTTGGATGAGGAGTACAACGCTGACGGAACGGTTAAGCGCGCCGGCCAGCAGTACTACATGAAGCCTATGAACTGCCCTTTCCACAATCTGATTTATAGATCTCGTGGTCGTTCTTATCGCGAACTTCCGCTGCGTTTGTTTGAATTTGGAACTGTCTATCGTTACGAGAAATCTGGAGTTCTGCACGGAATCACGCGTGCACGCGGATTTACTCAAGATGATGCGCACATCTATTGCACCAAGGAACAAATGGTTGGCGAACTTGATTCCTTGCTGACTTTCGTTTTGAACTTACTTCGTGATTACGGTTTGAATGACTTTTACTTAGAGCTTTCTACCAAGAATCCAGAAAAGTTTGTTGGAGAAGATGCTGATTGGGCTGAGGCAACGGAAGCGTTGCGCAAAGCAGCAACTGCTCAAAACCTTGAGCTTGTTTTAGATGAAGGTGGCGCAGCTTTTTACGGTCCTAAGATTTCCGTTCAAGCAAAAGATGCCATTGGTCGCACCTGGCAGATGTCAACGATTCAGGTGGATTTCCAATTGCCGCAACGATTTGAACTGGAGTATTCAGCAACTGATGGAACACGTCAGCGTCCTGTAATGATCCACCGTGCACTGTTTGGATCTATTGAACGATTCTTTGGAGTTCTAACAGAGCACTACAGCGGAGCGTTCCCACCATGGTTGGCACCTGTGCAGGCAATTGGTATTCCGGTAGCCGATACTTTTGGTGATTACCTAGGTGAAGTTATTTTGCAGATGCGAAAAGCTGGAATTCGTGCAGAACTTGACTCATCTGATGATCGAATGCAAAAGAAGGTCCGTAACGCACAAATGCAAAAGATTCCGTTCATGGTGATCGCCGGTGAAGAGGATCAAAAAGCTGGCGCAGTTTCTTTCCGCTATCGAAATGGTGAGCAAAAGAATGGAATCCCTATTCAAGATGCCATCGCTGAGATTAAAAAAGTAGTTCAGGAACGTACTCAGGTTTAAGCAGTGAGTAATTCAATTGATGGCGCAGGAATGCCTGATGGCTGGCAACGGCTATGGGCTCCTCACCGTTTGGAGTATTTACGTGGGGAAAACCGACCTCTAGAAGGCAACGATGTTGTTTGCCCATTTTGCAAAATACCCACCTTGCCGGATGAAGATGGGCTCGTAGTTCATCGCGGTCAAAGCGCTTTCGTAGTGATGAATCTCTATCCCTATAACCCAGGCCACCTCTTAGTGTGCGCATATCGCCATGTGCCGGACTTAACTGACCTGACTGAGCAAGAACGAAATGAAATCAGCGATTTAACAGCTCATGCAATGAAAACTATTCGTATTGTTTCAAATCCAGCGGGTTTTAATCTAGGAATGAATCAAGGTGCTATCTCAGGTGCTGGAGTTGCAGAACATATTCATCAGCATGTTGTGCCTCGTTGGAGTGGGGATGCAAACTTCATGCCAATTATCGGAAAAACAAAAGTTCTTCCACAGTTACTCTCAATAACTCGCGAGGAAATCGCTGCAGCTTGGTAGTTATAAAACTAGTTGTTTGATGAAACCTTCAACAATATCAACGCCTATTCCTCGTTCGATCCATAATGGAATTGCGGGGAAGAGAAGCCCGGCACTAAAAGCATTCTCACCAGAATCGACAAGCAGCTCGAGATACTCATCGCGAAACTCTTGAACTAATGTTTGATGTTCCTCTTCGCTACTTTTAACGGTGGCTGGAGAAGTCGAGTAATCAATGATTTGAAGGTCAGAAAGAGAGATGAGTGCAGCAGGTAATCCAGCTTCATCATGCAGGACTAAATAGGGCGTGATCATTTGATCAAAGACACGGCTGGCAATCATCACGGCATCATCAAAATCAGCTTCGAGTTTTTCCAGATGTGTTACGACAACAAGACGAGGAACCTGAAACTCATCTAAAGATTGCCACAGATCAATAGTTGCTTGATCAATACCTGCCGAGGGATCGATGGCAAAGATTGCTAAATCTGATTCTGGGAGTGCAATCTGAGAAAACTGAGCGCCAAAGGCCGAAGCCACTTGAACGGGGTCAGCGCTGATGTGACCATAGACGTGAATTCGCAGGTCGTTTATTTGAGATTGCACTGGCTCAGCCTACGATGGTCCTTGATGTTAAGTGCACGTTTGAAGCCAGCCGTCACGCGGGTTATTACCCCAGTGGCCTCCCTTGCCCTGCGCATGGGGATAACTCCCAATGCAGTGACGTGGACAGGTGCGATAGCAGTTGTTGCATCGGCCATGTATTTCTATCCCAAGGGCCAATTCTTTATCGGCACCGTAGTCATCTGCTTCATGGCTTTGAGCGATTTATTTGATGGCACCATGGCTCGGATTTCTCAAAAAGGTTCCAGTAAGTGGGGCGGTTTTCTAGACTCGACAATTGATCGCATTACAGATTCAGCAATACTGATTGGTGTTTCTATATATCTGATTAACAACGATGACCCCTTAGCAATAGTAGTGATGGTCACTTTGGTTACTGGAATGTTAGTTCCTTACATACGAGCCAAAGCCGAGAGCTTTGCAATCCAATGCTCCGGGGGCATTGCGGAGCGAACCGAAAGGTTGATTATCTCTCTTGCAGCGATTGGATTTGATGGTCTAGGAATTCCATATGTTCTCTCTTTCGGAATGTGGTTATTAGCAGTGCTAGGTGCCTATACAGTTGTTCAAAGAATGTTGATAGTTAAGCGAGCTTCATAAGTGAAAGATAATATTGCAGCCTATGCATACTTTGCTGGATGGCGAATAGTTCGTTGGTTACCAGAGCAGACCGCATATCGTTTGGCGTATGCCTGTGCTGATTTTCTCACCAAGCGCAATGGCAAAAGCGTTGCTCGTCTGCGTTCTAATCTCAACCGCACACAACCGGATATAACACCACTTGATTTAGATTTACTGCTCTTTGATGCGATGCGTTCTTATATGCGCTATTGGTGTGACACATTTAGATTTCCTGATTGGTCACCCGAGCGCGTTCGTGAAACCGTAACGGTCACAAATGAACATCTTTTGCTCGATGCCATCGAGGCCAAAACGGGCGTCATTGTTACCTTGCCACACGCTGGTAATTGGGATCATGCGGGGGCATATTTTTGTGCCAAAGGAATTAATCTCGTAACCGTTGCCGAACATCTCAAACCCGAAAAACTCTTTTTAAAGTTCCTGAGTTACCGCCAGGCTATGGGTATGGAAGTTTTGCCCCTAGATGGGCGAGTTTTGGGCACATTGGCCCAACGTTTAAGAGGCGGCGCACTTGTTGCACTGGTTGCAGATCGGGACCTATCTCGATCAGGAATCGATGTGAATTTCTTTGGTGGTCCGTCGCGCATGCCTGCAGGTCCAGCACTGTTAGCGCTAAAGACTGGTGCACCTCTAATCACTGCTTTTGTTTCTTATACAGAAAGCGGCATCCACATCGACTTTAATGAAGTTGCACTTGCAGAATCAGGAAGTGATGAAGAAAGAGTTTCGGTAACTGTGCAAAAGATGGCGCATCAATTTGAGGCTGGTATTTCCGCACATCCTCAGGATTGGCATATGCTCCAGCGCATTTGGATTGACGGCGACTTTATGGAGCGCAGCTGATGTTGGCTCGTTCACTAAAGATCGGAATTGTTTGTCCTTATAGTTGGGATACGCCGGGTGGTGTGCAAAACCATATTCGAGATTTAGCTGAGTTCCTGATTGCTGCAGGCCATCATGTTTCAGTGTTAGCACCAGCAATTGATGAATCCAAATTACCGGACTACGTTGTCAACGCAGGTAAACCGATTTCGATTCCATATAACGGCGCAGTTGCACGAGTGTTGTTTGGACCAGTTGCTTTCTCGCGAGTTCGACAATGGATTTCTAATGGAGAGTTTGATCTACTTCATCTGCATGAGCCAGCAATTCCTTCAATCTCATTGCTTGCCTGCTGGGCAGCAGATGGACCTATGGTGGGAACCTTTCATGCGGCTGCAAAACGTCAAAAGATAATTTTTGCTATTGGACCTATTTTGGAACCTGCTATTGAGAAGTTATCAGCCAGAATTGCTGTCTCTGAGGCGGCGCGATTGACCCTTACCGATCACTTAGACACAGATGCAGTGGTCATCCCCAATGGAATCTATGCCTCCAGATATCACGATGGAAAAGCTGAGGAGAAGTGGCAAGGAAATACGATTGGTTTTATTGGAAGATTTGAAGAACCTCGCAAGGGATTAAGTGTCCTGCTTGAGGCACTACCTGTTATCGCAAGATTCGCACCGGATGTGAAGGTCTTTGTTGCTGGACCTGGAGATCCTTCAGAGGTTGAACAAAGTATTGATCCGCAGTTACGACACAGATTTACTTTCTTGGGCAAAATTTCGGAGGCAGAGAAAGCTAATTTCATGTCCTCAGTTGCACTCTATGTTGCACCAAACACAGGTGGTGAGTCATTTGGAATTATCCTGGCCGAAGCATTAGCTGCGGGAGCATGTGTTGTTGCAAGCGACATCCCCGCCTTTGAAGATTTATTGGGTCATGGGCAATTCGGCGCACTCTTTAAGTCGGAGGATTCAACGGATTTGGCAAAGGTAGTTATTGATCTTTTGCGCGATGAGACGAAGAGAGCAGAGTTAGTAGCAGCCGGAGAAATGCGTGGTCAAAGTTTTGATTGGGACATAATCGCTCAGCAAATTTACTCCGTCTATGAGATGTCAATCGTTGGAAGCGAAAAGGTGAAGTTGGCCTCAGATACTCGATCCTGGAATCGATTTCTTTCAAAGGATGAGAAGTAATGACACCTTGGGTAGTAACAGTATTTATCCTTTTGATTTCTCTTTGGTATTTAACTTTTTTGGCTACTCGGCTAGATCGTTTGCACCACAGAGTCGAAACTAGTTGGGCAAATCTTGATGTTCTTTTGCAGAAGAGAGCAGCTGTTGCCTTGGAGATAGCACATAGCGATATCGCCGATCCTGCATCCTCATTGTTATTGACGGGTGCGGCCTATCAAGCAAGAGATGCTGACATTAAGAGCAGATCTGCAGCAGAAAGCGGTCTGTCGGGCGCGTTGGGATTATTGCTGGAAGATTCTCAGGATCTTGCAACAGCAGCTGACAATGCGCTCTTGACTGAGCTTTCTGCACTTACAGACAAGATACGGGTGGCAATTGCGCTACACACAGATGCAGTCACACGCACCCAAATGGTTCGAAGCAAATTAATCGTAAAGTTGTTTCGCTTGGCTGGCACCGCACCCTTGCCGGTTACCTACGAGTTTGAATCAGATGTTCTCTAAACGCTCGATCTCACTCGGTGTTTTCTCGTGCTTGCTTTTATCTGGATGCTCGGTGGTCTCCAGCGTGCTTCCAGAAAAGGCGATGACTAACGTTTTGAGCGGTCGCGAAGGTGCGAATGGTCAAGTACTGGTTGTGAAAATTGATGACACGACGCAAGCACATCCACAAATCGGTTTAGAGGATGCTGACATTGTCTATATCGAACAAGTCGAAGGCGGATTGACTCGTCTTGCAGCAGTATTTTCTTCTGTGATTCCAGAACGCGTAGGACCTGTTCGTAGTGCACGCATCTCTGATATTGAAATACTGTCGCAATTTGGTCGTGTTGCCTTTGCCTATAGCGGAGCGCAAGGCAAATTACTGCCCGTCATTGCAGCAGCAAATCTTCAGGACCTTGGTGCTCAAAGACAGAGTCCAACTATTTACACAACTGATCCAGAACGCATACAACCGTATGCAATGGTTTTGCGTGCTGATCTCCTAATGCAACTAATTCAGGAAAAAGGCTTTGTTATTGATTCAGCAAAAAGCATCGGATTTACTTTTGGCTCGCTACCTGAAGGAGGGGCCGTAACTGAAAAAGTTGTCATGAATTGGCCAGCTGCCACCTATTCAGCAACATGGTCAGAAGAGGATGGAAGATGGTTGCTCTTGCACAACAACGCAGTTAACTATGCAGACTCAGGTCTGGTGCTCGGGCCTTCGACTCTCATTATTCAAATGGTTTCCATTACTCCTTCTGAATATAAGGACAAAGTTGGGGGAGTAACGCCCTTTTCCCAAACTGTTGGTAGCGGCAAGGCCTATGTCCTTCGAGATGGTCAACGTTTTACAACAACATGGACTAGGCCATCTGCTGAGGCTGGCACCACCTTCACCTTTGCCGATGGCACGATCATGAACTTCGATCCAGGTCAGATCTGGATTGCACTGACCGATCGTGAGCCTGTTTTCACCTCGCCACCCGTGGCAAAGACAAAGTAGTATTGCGTCCTATCTTTCGATCGAAGCGGAGTAAGAAGACATGACTGAAGTAACTGGCACGGCTCGCGTTAAGCGCGGTATGGCTGAAATGCTTAAGGGTGGCGTCATCATGGATGTCGTTAACGCCGAACAAGCAAAGATTGCCGAAGATGCTGGCGCTGTTGCAGTCATGGCACTTGAGCGCGTACCGGCTGATATCCGCGCACAAGGTGGCGTTGCTCGTATGTCTGATCCAGACATGATCGAAAAGATTCAAGCTGCTGTTTCAATTCCTGTCATGGCAAAGGCGCGCATTGGCCATTTTATCGAAGCACGCGTGTTGGAATCACTCGGTGTCGATTACATCGATGAGTCAGAGGTGTTAACTCCTGCAGATTATGAAAACCATATTGATAAGTGGGATTTCAAGGTTCCTTTCGTGTGTGGTGCTACAAATCTTGGAGAAGCACTCCGTCGCATCAATGAAGGCGCTGCGATGATCCGCTCAAAGGGTGAAGCAGGCACTGGCGATGTTTCAAATGCAATGCAACACATGCGCAAAATTGGTGGAGAAATTCGTCGCCTATCTTCAATGCGTGAAGATGAGTTATATGTGGCAGCTAAGGAAATGCAAGCGCCATATGCATTAGTCAAAGAGGTTGCTGAAACTGGGAAGCTTCCAGTTGTTCTCTTTACTGCTGGAGGTATTGCAACACCAGCAGATGCAGCCTTGATGAAGAGCATGGGTGCAGATGGCGTTTTCATTGGTTCAGGAATTTTCAAATCTGGGAATCCAGCTCAACGCGCAGCAGCTTGTGTTAAGGCAACAACATTCTGGGATGACCCAAAGGTTATTGCAGATGCATCACGCGGCCTTGGTGAAGCAATGGTTGGAATTAACGTTGCAGACCTTCCAGCACCGCACCGTCTTGCTGAACGCGGTTGGTAATCTTTTAAAGCATGAAGGTAGGAGTTCTAGCTCTACAAGGTGATGTTCGTGAACACATAAGTTCACTGATTGCTTGTGGGGTGGATCCAATAGCTGTTAGACGTTCTTCTGAAATAGATCAGATTGACGCTTTAGTTTTGCCTGGCGGGGAATCAACAACGATTGCTCAGTTGTCTGAAGTGTTCGGAATATATGAACAGCTGAAGAACCGAATTGCACAGGGTATGCCTGTTTATGGTTCTTGTGCAGGAATGATTCTTTTAGCTAATGAAATTTTGGATGCAAAGCAAGGTCAAAAAAGTTTTGGTGGACTAAACATCACTGTGCGCAGAAATGCTTTTGGTCGCCAAGTTGATTCTTTTGAATCTGATATTGAATTTGCAGATGGCTCTACAGATTTGATTCGCGCAGTATTTATCCGTGCGCCATGGGTTGAAAAAGTTGGAGAGGGTGTTCAGGTACTGGCATCTGTTGATAAGCACCCCGTGGCCGTGCGCTCACACACTTTGCTTGCAACCTCTTTTCACCCTGAACTAACGGGGGACCATCGAATCCACCGCTACTTTATTGAGGAAGTGGCACGGCCTGCATTAGAGAAGGTAAAGTAGCGCCATCGTTTAACTGAACCAGTAAGTAGGGTAGATAGAGGTGTTCCAATGTCCGGCCATTCCAAATGGGCGACGACCAAGCACAAGAAGGCGATTATCGATAGTCGTCGTGCGAAGGTGTTTGCAAAGCAAATCCGTGCAATTGAAGTTGCGGCCCGTAACGGTGGCGCAGACATGGATGGCAATCCAACTCTTTTTGATGCAGTTGCAAAAGCAAAAAAGTCTTCGATGCCGGCAGACAATATTGATCGTGCGATAAAGCGTGGTGCTGGTCTTGAAGCAGGTGCTAAAGACTGGATCACAATCATGTATGAGGGTTATGGTCCAAATGGTGTAGCAATCATGATTGAGTGTTTGTCTGATAACCGCAATCGTTCTGCATCTGAAGTGAAAGTTGCCGTAACGCGCAATGGTGGATCAATGGCAGATCTAGGTTCTGTTTCCTATCTGTTCAATCGCAAGGGTGTGGTCATTGTTAAGAAAGATGGAACTTTGACCGAGGATTCAGTTCTTGAGGCTGTACTTGAAGCTGGCGCAGAGGAAGTAAATGACTTGGGTGAAGCTTTTGAGATTGTGAGCGAACCGGTGGATCTTGTTCCGGTGCGTACTGCGCTACAAAACGCAGGCATTGACTATGAATCAGCTGACTCCTCATTCCTTCCCTCTATGTCTATCCCATTAGATGCGGAGGGTGCGAAAAAGGTTTTTGAACTTATCGATGCGATCGAAGAGCTAGATGATGTGCAGAATGTGTATAGCAACTTTGATGTTTCTGATGAGGTTATGGCGAGCCTGGATTAAGTAACTGTTTCTCATCTCTAGGCTTGAGGACTGAACTAACGAGAAAGCACGAGGCTAAGCAATGAGAGTTTTAGGCGTTGATCCAGGCCTTACTCGTTGCGGTGTTGGCATAGTTGAAGGTGCTATTGGTTCGCCCATTTCATTAGTTGGAGTTGGTGTGATTTTGACACCAGCAGAGGCTGCACTTGAACATCGTTTGTTGGATTTAGATCAGCAACTTTCTGAATGGATCAATCTCTGGAAACCAGATGTGATTGCGGTGGAGCGCGTTTTCTCACAACACAATGTGAAAACAGTTATGGGAACCGGGCAAGCTGCAGGTATCGCACTCCTTCTTGCTGCAAAAGCTGGAATACCCGTGATGATGCATACGCCATCTGAGGTGAAAGCTTCTGTTACTGGAAGTGGTCGGGCAAATAAAGCTCAAGTGGCTTTGATGGTTCAAAAAATTCTTAACCTCGAAACAATTCCAAAACCAGTTGATGCAACGGATGCTTTGGCTCTTGCTATTTGTCACATATGGCGCGGTGGTGGGAATACTAAAATTGCGCAAGCGTTGGCGGCAGAGCAGTCTCGGTTGAAGAAATTGCGTGCCAGATGATTTCACTATTAACAGGATCTGTTAGATCCATTTCCACAGACCGACTTATTGTTGAAGTTGGGGGATTTGGTATTTCAGTTTTAGTAAATCCACAGACCGCTGCGCAGGTAACACTTGGGTCTCAAGTACAACTGTTCACCTCACTTGTAGTTCGTGAGGATTCACTGACTCTGTTTGGATTCATCAATGATGAATCACGCTCACTCTTTGAATTAGTACAGACAGTTTCAGGAATAGGGCCAAAGGTTGCACTCTCTATTTTGGGTGCATTGACCCCAGAAGATCTAGGTCGAGCGATCTCGCAAGAAGA
>Ga0164295_10005161_pt1 | contig 10329 bp, 12 predicted proteins | sample GEODES006metaG_FD_111798 | JGI IMG/M metagenome (GOLD analysis project Ga0164295, IMG submission 111798) | Oligotrophic lake water microbial communities from Sparkling Lake, Wisconsin, USA - GEODES006 metaG | ecosystem: Environmental > Aquatic > Freshwater > Lake | place: USA: Sparkling Lake...
GTATTACACCAACTTGGCGTTAAGATTGGAAAGGGCATATGCCGCTTCTTCGGCGGCTGCAAGAAACCCAAGCCTGCGGCAAAGGCTAAGCCTAAGGCGGAGGAACCGGCGAAGCAGCAGCAAAGTAAACAGTGCCCCGTAGTAGTGCCTGCCAACATTCCCAATTATCTTTATGTTCCTATGGATTTGGCCCGCACAGCAGGCAGTTGGCATAAGGCTGCCAACGATGCTGCAAAAGCACGTTTCCCCAATTTGCGTGGTGTGGATGACTCTCGAGATGCATATCGACATACTTGGGCAGCAATCGCGTTGAGCAGGGAATATGGTCCGGCAAGGACACTCGGTGCAGGGAACGTCAATGAGCTGCAAGGCTTTGTGAGGGGGTTAGTCGGACAGAGCGGTTACACCGCTGCCGCTCGGGCTATGGATGATCACAATAACTATGCTGGAGCGGCGCTTGGTGCTGACTCGCGATATGCCAATATGTCGACGACCGAACTTGCAGATTTTGCGTTCGCACGCGGCTGTGTGGTAAAAGCACCATGATCAGTCGGATTGGCGCAGCACTTCTGTTCCTTTCATTGACTGGGTGCTCAGAAACGACTACGTTCGAAATCAGAAACGACAGTCATAATCCTATAATGGATGTGACGGTGTGGAAGAGTGGTACCCCGACAATGTTCGGAGAGTTTGAGCCAGGGGAAGCGCGAACGATCGAATTTCGAGCTGTATTCGAGAACAGTTACAGGCTGACATACGAACAAAACGGCCAAAAGTTTCATAAAGATCTTTGCTATCAAGCTTGGGGCTATAAAGCAAATGGCACGATTTCAATTAGGTCGGATGGCTTGCAGCTTAAATGTCAATGATGTAATCTTCGAATTACGGTGATGTTGTAGACGGCGCACTGTTGAGTTGATTCGGAATTACGGTGACGGGTGCATCATCCCCGAAATAGCTTTGCGTTGCGTCCGCCTTCGCCTTGCTGCGGAACATGATGTGGAGTTCCCGGATAAACATCGGCTTCTCATTCTTCGTCATGCTGAACTTGGTTGTGCGATGCACGCCTTTGGCTCCAGCATCTTACTGAATATCTGTCGCTCAAAAGTAAGAGACTGGAACGTCAGTCACCGCAAGTGAAACAAGTTCAGGATGACGGGGCGGGCCAACACCTTCTTCGCGCCTTTGCGGCTTTGCGTGATAAAAACTCTATCCGGTGTCCGGTCGATCGGCTTTGGCTTGGAGTATGACTGATCGGGTGGAGCCCCTCACCAACCACGCCTAGGCCGCATAGGCGGCCAAGGCTTCATATCCTCTCCCATCGGGAGAGGCGCGTGTCGTTTTGACCCGCTGCGCTCTCCGCGCCTCTGCGTGAGATTATATTCGCGCAGCGTGTGTAATCACCGAAACAGGTGCGATAACCCCGAAATAGGTTTCGCTTGCAATGTAGGATTCGTTTTGAGATTCTGTGCGTTGCGCCCGCAATTGTTGCGCGACCGGCTCTTTGAATATGTTGAACCCCGGCCCGGCTGTCGTACCCGGTGAGCCAACTTCGCAACGTTACGGTAAGTTTACAGAAATACCGCGTTTTGCGTATAAGTTTGTAAACTTAGGCACCGCAAAATATGGAATTACCGGGACAGCGGAATTACCCTGATGTTGTGGACGGCGCGCTGCTGCGTTGGCATTGGATTAACGGTGACAGTCGCTGTCCCCTTCATAAGTGCCGAAAAAGTGATAAATATGACGTCATCATTCAGCAACCAAAAAAAAATTAGCTGCTTCGAATCTAAATCATTGAATTGTATAAATATCCAAGTTATCCAAAATCAACTAAGGATTCGTGCAGGCATTTCGTCATGCGAAGCTGCAACGTGACAACTGAAAGGGGATTTCGTGCGTCTGCTATATTGGGATTTGAGCGCGTTTGCAAATGCGCTGGCGCTGGGCGTTCAGCGCCGGCATTTATCCGCACCGCCGGAGTGCCCGGATGGCGGTTGGACAGTGCCGCTTTAGAGTTTGCTGCAAAGGAGGAAGTAGAATGCGTATTAATGTTGTGTTCTTAAAAGCAATATCGGTTGTTTGTTTCGCGTTCATTCCTGCGGCTGCTTTTGCGCAAGAACTGTCAACCGACCCTCAAGGGTCTGGGGTCGTCGTCAATGCAATGCGTTGGATGCAGGGAACGTTGCTTGGGACGGTTGCGACCGTGGCGGCCGTTATCGCCATCGCTTCGGTTGGCCTTTTAATGCTCACCGGGCGGATCAACTGGCGGCACGGGGGCGTGGTCATTCTTGGCTGCTTCATCCTCTTTGGCGCTGCAAGCATAGTTGCCGGAATCCAGTCCGCCGCGACCGTGTCCGGCGGCGGATAAAATAGTGGCGCATCTTGAACGCGACCAATTGTTTGTGGCGCTTACGCGCCCGCAAATGTTTGCCGGTGTGACCTACAGTTTTTTTGTTATCAACGCCATACTGGCGGCCGAGCTATTCCTGATCTTCAAATCGCTCTGGGTGTTATTGCCGACGCTCATTCTGCATGGTGGTGCTGCACTTTATTGTTTGAAAGAACCGCGAATTATTGACATTTGGCTTACCCGTTCGCGTCAGTGCGGGCGGGTGCGTAACCATAGATTGTGGCGATGCAATTCCTACCGGCCCTGACCCGCGATCCGAAGATTGTCGTGCGCGAAAAGCCTGCGGGTAGTCATCTGCCTTATGCAGCGCAGCGCGATGATTATACCATCGAGACCCGCGACGGTCTGCTGATGCAGTGCATTGCTCTACGTGGTATGATGTTTGAGACCGCAGACAGTCAGGAGCTTAATTACCGCAAAATACTGCGCGATGCGATGCTGCAATCCATCGGCTCTTCGCGCTTTGCGCTCTATCATCATATCATCCGGCGGCGGGTGGATATTGGGTTGGAGGCAGGTTTTCCAGACAGCTTTTCACAGCAGCTCGACGACAAATGGCGTGCAAAGTTAGATGGACGCCAGCTTTATGTGAACGAGCTTTATCTTACACTATTGCGGCGTCCCTTGCAGGGTGGCTTTGGCGTTGCTGATCGGCTGCGCGAATGGTTGGGGGCTGCGGACAGCAGCAAGCAGGCCAATTTTGCGAGCGAAGTGCGGCAATTGAACGCCGCACGCGAGGCGCTGATGGCGTCACTTGCCAATTACGGCCCGCGCCTGTTGAGCGCGTATGAGAGCAATGGCGGGCTTTATTCCGAACCAGTAGAATTTTTAGGCGCGCTGTTTAATGGTGCGCTTGCGCCAATGCTTTTGCCCCATGAGGATCTGGGGATGTATATCCCCTCGCGTCGGATCAGCTTTGGACGCAATGCGATTGAGCTTTCAGCCAATGGCCATTTGCCGCGCCGCTTCAGCGCGATTGTGTCGGTCAAGGACTATGCTGCGCAAACCATGCCGGGCATTTTCGATCAGTTAATGCGGCTGCCCTTTGAGATAACGGTCAGCCAGTCCTTCGCCTTCATTGACCGGCCCGACACGCTGGCTCGGATGAACCTTGCATTGCGCCGAATGCGTTCAGCAGAAGATGAAGCGGTGAGTTTGCGGGCCGAACTGTCCGAGGCCAAAGACCAAGTGGCCGCAGGCAAGGCGGGATTTGGTGAACATCATATGACGGTCGCTATTCATAGCGAAACATTGGCAGAGCTTGATCGCCATGTCGCCGATGTGACCGCAACGCTCGCTGACCTTGGTATCACTGCTGTACGCGAGGATATCGGGCTGGAGCCTGTTTTTTGGGCGCAGTTTCCGGCGAATTTTAAATATATTACCCGGCGTGCGTTGATCTCGACCGGCAACTTTGCTGCGTTCGCAAGCGGACATAATTTCGCGGTGGGTTCGGACACGGGCAATCATTGGGGCGAAGCGGTCTCGTTGCTCGAAACGACGGCCGCTGGTCCTTATTTTTTCAATTTCCATCATGGCGATCTTGGCAACTTTACGATTATTGGGCCATCAGGATCCGGGAAAACCGTTGTCCTCAACTTCCTGCTTGCCCAAGCGCGCAAATATGATCCGCGAATTATCTTCTTTGACAAGGATCGTGGCGCTGATCTCTTCATTCGCGCCATTGGCGGCAGCTACGACCGGCTGCATCCCGATGTGGCTTCTGGCCTCAATCCGTTGCAGCTCGGCGATAGCCCCATAAATAAGCAATTTCTGATCGATTGGGTGGCATTGCTGGCAGGGGGCACCAACATTGAGGAGCAGGCACAGATTAAGGATGCAGTTGACGCCAATTTTGCGCAACCAACGCCGCACCGGCGCTTAAGACATCTGGTCGAACTGTTTCGTGGCGGCGCGCGTCCACATGGCAATGATCTGTGGTCAAGGTTGAAACCTTGGTGGGGCGATGGCGAGCGTGCTTGGCTGTTCGACAATATCAAAGACTCAACTGATCTGAATGCGCGCGTGGTTGGGTTCGATATGACCGCCATCCTCGATGACCCGGCGTTGCGTACGCCTGCGATGATGTATCTGTTCCACCGGGTCGAGCAGCGTCTCGATGGGACGCCCGCGATCATCGTGGTGGATGAAGGCTGGAAGGCACTCGATGACGATGTCTTTGTGCGCCGGATTAAAGATTGGGAAAAGACGATCCGCAAGCGCAATGGCATTGTTGGTTTTGCCACACAAAGCGCGCGCGATGCACTTGATTCCAAGATTGCCAGTGCGATTATCGAACAGGCAGCAACGCAAATCTTCATGGTTAATCCCAAGGCCAGCCATGACGATTATTGCATCGGCTTTGGCCTAACAGAGCATGAGCTTGATCTGATACGCACCCTGCCCGATAGTTCGCACTGCTTCTTGATCAAACATGGCGGCGAAAGCGTTGTCGTGCGCCTTGATCTAACTGGTGAGCCAGAACTGCTGACCGTTCTGTCAGGCCGCGAAAAGACCGTACGCCTTGCAGACGAACTGCGCGCCAAACACGGTCATCGCAGCGACTGGTTGCAAAAGCTGCTGGAGCAGGTCGGATGAGCTGCGTGGCACCCCCTACCGGTTCAGGTTTTCTAGCCGCCACACTTGCCAATCTCGATTGTCAGGCACAAACAATAGGTGAATCGGGCTATTTGGCACTTGCTAGTCCAAGTTCGCCATTATCGACTGCGCTGACTGCGCTCCTTGCAATCTTTGTAGCTATTGTCGGTATACGCCTGCTGACCGGTCGACCGCTTGGGCTGGACGAGTGGGTAGCAGGTGCGCTCAAAATTGGCTTCGTGCTGGCGTTAACAGCCAGTTGGCCTGCTTATCGGACAGTCGTCTACGACGTTGTGCTGAAAGGTCCGGCGGAAGTCTCTGGATCGATTGGTAGAGCTTCGGCTTTACCTGGCTCGGACGGCGGATTGGCCGCGCGGCTGCAGGGTGTAGATACTGGCATCATGGCCCTGGTGGTTGCCGGAAGCGGCAGGTCTGATATTTCGTCTCGTGTCCCGCAAGGTGCCGTTGTCCCGCCAATCACAGATGATACAGCGCTTGGATATGGCAAAATACTCTTTGCAAGCAGCATTATCGGCAGTTTTGGTTTATTGCGGGTTGGCGGCGGAGTTTTCTTGGCCCTTGCGCCGCTTTTTGCAGGTTTTCTGCTTTTTGAAGCAACGCGCTTTCTTTTCTTTGGGTGGCTGCGCGCACTTATCGCCATTGCCATCGGCTCTCTGGGCCTAGCAGTCGTGCTGGGAGTCCAGTTGGCGATCATCGAACCTTGGCTGACCCAAGTACTAGCAATTCGCGCTGCGCGGGTTGCGACACTATCGGCACCTTTTGAATTACTGGCGTTAACGCTGTCTTTCTCGTTGGCTATGCTGGGCATGTTCTTGCTTGCCCTGCGTATCGCGTTTGCGTCAGCGACCGTCACCAAAGTAACCGCCGTAATTGAGCGTGCAGCGCAAAGCTTGCAAAACGAGGCCGGCGCTTGGCGATCAGTTATGGCCGGTAGCAACGATAATCTGGCTGAACGCACCCGCGCGCAAGAAATCGCGCAGTCGCTGAAGCAAACCGTCAACCGGGACGCGCAAGGTGCGGGACCGGGTAATGCGGCCATTGCGCCGAGCCGGGCCGTTACCCTCGCCACAGGACGCAGCAATATTGAAGCTGTTGCACAAGCGCCGCTTGGACGCAGCTACCCCTCGCCATCGCGGCGGGTCAGCAACCAAGCTCTCAAACGAAGAACTATGCCATGACAACCGAAGTGCGCGAAAAGCTCGACAATTATTATGCAAACGCCGGTAGCTGGGCGGATGAACGCACGCAGTCGATCTATGCCTCCAGAAAGGTTGCATGGATTGTGGCAATGGTCGCAACGGCAATTGCTACGCTGTTGGCGATGACCATTCTGTTCATGTTGCCCCTCAAGACCGTCGTCCCGCACACGCTGCTGGTCGATAAGCAGACAGGCTTCGTTCAAGCGTTAGATCCCGCTGCCCCACAAAAAATTGCACCACAAAAGGCGCTGACCCAGTCTTTATTGGTCCAATATGTCGAAGCGCGTGAGGGCTTTGACATATCGACTGTGCAGGGCCAGTTCAAAAAAGTGGCGCTTTGGTCATCAGGCGCTGCAAAAAACCGTTACATAAACATGATGCAGGCATCGAATGCGGAAAGCCCGCTTGTGACGCTACCGCGTACCACCGTGATTGACGTCAAGGTACGCTCCGTCTCACAGCTTTCGGACAAGAGCGCGCTGGTGCGCTTCGCAAGTGTCCGCCTTGACCAAGGCGGAACAGAGCTACCGCCAGAAAATTGGGTGGCAGTTATCAAATATCGTTTTTCCAATGCTCCCATGACGGTCGAAGATCGTTATGTGAACCCGCTAGGTTTTGAGGTGATCGACTATCGCAAGGATGCAGAAACGCTGCCGGTGGAAGCCGCTGCGCCTGCTCAGCAGAACGTCAATCCAACGGCATTTTCACCTATGCCTTCGACCTCACGCCCACAGTCAGGAGCGCCGCTGCGGTGAAGCGGTTGCTGGCCCCGATTGCCCTTATGGCCCTTACTTTGCCTGCAAGCGCGCAGACTTACCCGCAACCGGGCGAAGGCGATCCGCGCATCCAGACCGTGCAATATGATCCAACGCAGATCATCCGGCTCTCGGTTGCACCGGGCCTGCAGACTTTGGTCGAACTGTCACCGGGTGAGAATATCCAGACTATCGGCGTCGGCGACAGCGCTGCTTGGGCTGTATCGGCGGGTAAGCGCGGTGATTTCTTTTTTGTCAAAAATGTTAGCGCCGACGCTATGACCAATATGAGCGTCGTCACTGCGGCGCGCATCTATAATTTCGAGCTATCGCCCTCAAGCGACTATGACGACGTCGATGCCTATCATTTGAAGATTGTGTCTTCTTCGCAACCGCAAGCTGGCGTCACGGTCAATATTGAGTCGAATTTTGAATATCGCCTTTCAGGTTCAAAGGCGATCCGTCCAAGCAGCGTTTATCAAGAAGGTTCGCGCACGATATTGCAATGGCCCGAAGCAGCCGAGATTCCTGGCATATTCTTGGAAGCAAATGGCAATGAAGCGCTGGTTAATGGCGAGATGCAGGATGGCCGCTTCGTCATTGCAGGGACACCGGAAAAACTCATCTTCCGGCTTGACCATAAAACCGCTTATGCCACGCGCAAGAAGCTTAAGGCAGTGTCTGGTGAGTGAAGGGGTGGCCCTTGATGAAAGCCTACCGTTGGTGGGCGAGGATCGCGGCAATCGCGGTCTTTGGCTTGGCTTAGGTGCTATCGTTGTTAGTGGCGTATTACTTTTTACGGCGCTTGAAAGCGCACGCCAGTCGAGCGATGGACCGCAAGTCGCACCCCCGAGAGATTATGCGATCGCCACCGCACCAAGAGCAGAGCTGGCGATTCCCGAGAGCTACGGCCCCATGGGAATAAGTGCGTTTGTTCCTGCATGGGTAACCGAGTCGCCGGTGACACCTCGATTACCCCCGGCGCAATTGAGCCCAATGCGCCCGTCTTTCAATTCTTCACCTGTTTCTCCAGAACCGTTACAGCGGTCCTATCTGCCGGAGCCCGTTGCCGCACCCACAGCGCCTGGTCCCGGGCGTTCGGCACCGTCTATCGTTTTTGATGCCGGGGTGGCTTTAGGAGCATCGGGAGCAGGTGTTGAAACAACCTCACCAGCCTTAAAAGCGACGACCGCCATTGCAGCAGCGCCGATTGATCGGCGCAATATCGTATCGCAGGGCACTCTAATCTATGCCGTTTTGGAAACTGCGCTTGATTCCACACAATCGGGCCAAGTTCGCGCCATGATTTCAACCGACGTGTATAATGCTTCGGGAACCAAGGTTCTGATTCCAAAAGGTAGCCGCGTCCATGGCGAATATAAAGGTGACCTAAGCAGCGGACAAAACCGGGCTGCAATCATCTGGGGTCGGCTGATCCGGCCAGACGGCGTTTCGATATCGCTCGATTCCCCGGCATCGGACCAATTGGGCCGCGCAGGTGTCACAGGCCGGGTCGACACGCATTTTGGTGAGCGGCTATTGAACGCGCTCCTCCAGTCTAGTATCGATATCGGAGCAGCTGCCGCTTCGCGTGCTATTACAAGCAGCAATGGTGTAACCATTGCCTTGCCAACGGCAACTCAAAATGTGGGCTCGCAAATCATCCAACCTCCGCCCAAACCGACATTAAAGGTTCGGCATGGTACGCGTATTGCGGTATTCGTCGCGCGCGATCTCGACTTTTCTGCGGTAAATTGAACGGCATGGGCGAGACGGTCTATCTCGATCATTATCTCGGCCCTTTGGGACCATTTCTCGAAGCGACTGACGTCACCGACATCTATATCAACAGACCCGGCGAGCTTTGGGTCGAGCGCTTGGGCAGTGTTGCCGAACGAATTTTCGTCAACGGGCTGGATGCGCGGACACTCGAACGTTTATCGCGCCAAATTGCCGCGCAATCGTCGCAGGGCATTAGTCGCGAACATCCGCTCTTGTCGGCTAGCCTTCCCGATGGCTCACGGGTGCAGATTGCGCTGCCGCCTGCGACACGCGGTGAAGTGGCCATCGCCATCCGCAGATATGTTGCTACCAACCTTTGCGTTGATGACTATGCGCAAGCAGGCGCGTTCGATGGGCTTCGCGCGCAAATCCAACGTCCGCTTGTTCAGACTAAGCTAAAGGCATATCAGCAAAAAGGCGACTTTGCAGGCCTACTAAAGACTGCGGTCAAAGAGCGGTGCAACATCTTCATCTCCGGCGGAACGTCGAGTGGTAAAACGACTTTCCTCAATGCGCTGCTGAAAGAGGTGGATAACACCGAACGGCTGATCCTCATTGAAGACACACCAGAACTCAAGATCGCGCACGAGAACGCGATAGGCCTGATAGCCTCTCGCAGCGCGCTTGGTGAAGCGGTGGTCACCATGGAGGATTTACTCAACGCTAGCTTGCGCATGCGCCCCGACCGGATCATCCTCGGAGAATTACGCGGACCTGAGGCCTTTACTTTCCTGCGCGCGGTCAACACCGGTCATCCAGGATCAATGACCACCATCCACGCCGACAGCCCCGAACGCGCGATTGAGCAGCTGGTTTTGCTGGTACTGGAATCCGGAACGCATCTCGACCGCGAAGGCATCGCCCATTATGTGCGTTCCAGTATCGATGTCTACGTCCAATTGGGACGTATTAATGGACAGCGTGTTGTCACCGCCATTGAGCTGCGACAATGATTATTGCTGCAATTCAACAGGCAAGCCTATCCGATCCGCCGCCAGTTAGTGTAGTCACATCAGGCGCAGACTGGATCAGCGGCCTCATCTTTGGACCACTTGCAAATGTCATCGCGGTGATTGCCATCGCATGGGTTGGCTTGGCTATGCTGTCGGGGCGGGTCGATATCCGCCGAGGCTTAGCAGTTGTATTGGGCTGCTTCCTGCTTTTTGGGGCCAAAGGGATTGCCGATGGGTTGCGATCAGTCGCCATGCGCGAGGCCGTGCCGATGGCCGCCAGTGCGCCGCCGCCGCCCACTTTTTCTTCACCTCCGCCTTCGGCAAATGTGCCAGCTGGTTACGACCCATATGCAGGCGCGGCAGTGATGCAACCGGGTAATTGAAGCATTGGTTTACGCGCGATTCAGCCGTTCACAATGCGCCAACCCAATCTTAACGTAAGGGCCTTCAAAGCAAGGGCGGCAGGCGCAGAGACTGCGCAGATCGGGAGTGTCTTCGGTTTCGGCGGGCTGCCCAAGCCAGCTTTGTGTTGGATGCCCTGGAACAGGCTTTGCATGATCGCCGACCCACCCATCGCGGCGGGTTGATCCACCATAGTGATCGCGGTA
>Ga0164295_10005166_pt1 | contig 10326 bp, 9 predicted proteins | sample GEODES006metaG_FD_111798 | JGI IMG/M metagenome (GOLD analysis project Ga0164295, IMG submission 111798) | Oligotrophic lake water microbial communities from Sparkling Lake, Wisconsin, USA - GEODES006 metaG | ecosystem: Environmental > Aquatic > Freshwater > Lake | place: USA: Sparkling Lake...
AGGAGAATCGAACTCCTGTCGCATCCGTGAAAGGGACGTGTCCTAACCGCTAGACGAAGGGGTCTCGTTTTGAACGGGGCGCGAGTCTGCCACAGGAGGCTCTTTCTGCAAGTGGAAAGATGAAATTATTGCGTCTTCGTTTGGAAAAAGACGGCTCACTGTCTGGAGGGTGGCCCCTTCGTGGGCAGCTAGCGCCTGATGACCAGCCGCGCCAAAACCATCACGCAGAACCTTATCTGCCAGCAACCGCGCTAACTCAGCTTCGAGTGACTCGATGTCAGGGACCTGAAGTGCGCCTTTGTTTTTGAGCAGCAGTTCGACCAGTGCTTCGAAGTTTTCCATGTGTGGACCAAAGAGCACGGGCTTTTGCGCCATGACAGCCTCGGCAGGATTTTGACCCCCTTCGGCCAAGAAGCTTTTGCCGACGACGACGAGAGTGGCCAAGCACTGCCATGCCCGCAGCTCACCGGTAGTGTCGATCAGCAACGTTTTCATCTTCCCAGGTTCTGCTGAGAGGAGCTGCGAACGCAGTTGGGATTCAATGCCTAAAGAGCGACATTCTTCCAGAATCACAGCTGCACGCTCGACATGGCGCGGCACAATCAAAAGCACCAGATCCTTATGAGTTGCCTGCAAGTTCAGCGCCATGCGTGCTAGAAGAATCTCCTCACCCGCATGGGTGCTGGCCAGTAGCAAAATGGGCTGCGTTTCTGCAATGCCGGCCTGCTGCAAAACCTGACGCAGCTGCGCCAGTTGCACCTCATCGACAGCGGCACCTTGCGGATCAAATTTAATGCTGCCCGTGTGGTGGATCTTGGCAGGATCGACACCAAGACCTGCAAAACGTGGGATATCTTGCTGTTCCTGCACCAGGACCTGATCAAGCATGGCAAAGACGGGACGGATGAAGGACCCGAACTTTTGAAAACGCCGCTCAGATCTAGCGGAAAGGCGAGCATTGACCATGGACACAGAAATCCCCCGTTTCTTTGCTGAAGCCACCATATTGGGCCAGAGTTCGGCCTCGATCAGCACGATCTGTGCAGGTCGGAGCTGCGCTAAAAACCGACTGCCAACCCAAGGCAGATCAACCGGTGAATAGAGCACCACCACACGGCCGTTTTGCTTGATGGCGAACTCCTCAGCCATGGCATAACCAGTCGGAGTACTCGCGGTTAGGACAAAACCCAAGTGGGGCAGATCCTTCAACATCCGCGTCATCAGTTTCGTGGCGATACCGACCTCGCCAACACTAACCGCATGAAGCCATAAACGATCTTTGCCAACCGCGAGTGTGGCCAAGGCCTGCCGCTTCAGCTCGGGCAGAAACCCAAAGCGCTGAGCCAAATCAGACCAGCGCCCGCCACGAGCACGCATTTTGCGCACGGCTCCAGGTAGCATGACGACCAGCCCCACGGGAAGCAGCAGATTGTAGAGAAAGAGACTGAGGAGTTTCGACATCGTGACCAGAGAACTAGAGCGGCTTGCGCAGCCACAGGATGCGTGTGGAGCCATATTCACGATCCCTTACCACTTCCCAGGGCGACCATGAAGCGCTGCCACCCTTTGTCACCATGCATTCCAGCACGACGCTGCCGCCCGGGGCCACGACTTTAAAGAAATCAGGATCAGCCGCTAATTTCACACTCAGATTCACATCGGTCAGCTTATGCGCATAAGGAGGGTCCGCAAAAACCAGATCAAACAACTGCCCTGCACTGATGAGTTGCGGAAGGATTTTAAAGACATCTGACTGGCGCACATGGGCCCCTTCGAGCCGTGTTTTCGCGATGTTCTTTTTCATCACCTCACAGGCTCCGCGATCCTGATCCACGAGTAAAGCACTGGCTGCACCTCGACTCAAACATTCCAGCCCCAGCGCCCCAGATCCCGCAAAGACATCCAGCACATGCGCCCCGTCGATCAGCTCGCCGAGCATGTTAAACACGGCCTGCCGCACCCGATCCTGAGTGGGACGAGTGACGGACTTGGGAACTTCCAGCGGGATACCACCCGCGCTGCCTGAGATGAGACGCATCGGTCACCGCTATCATGCCGAAGCACTAGGTCAACTCTCAGGGTGAAACAAAGATCCCAAGCAACCTTTTGTTGGTGCTACCGGTATTTGTTCATCCACCGCTTGGCGCAGTTGGTTTGCTCGCTGGTTTCAAGACAACATTTCCTGCGGGCTCGAATCCATTGCACGGGATCGATTTTGGCGGGAATGAAGCCAGCCTTGGCGCACCACGCGACGATGAACTGCCCTGTCCTTCCGCAGCCAGCGACACAATGTACGACTACAGCTTCGCGAGCGGCGTGATGCTGATCCATCAGGGTCACAAAGAGCTCGATTTGCGCATCGGTCGGCACGCCGTAGTCGGGCACGTTGATGTGGTAGTAGTCGAACTGACTCGGCACATCTTGGCGATTGTCGAACTCACAACAATTCACGACCGCTCGGATGTTCTGCTCCTCGTAGATATCAAAAACATAGGAGTCAGGCCACCATGATGCCGCAATGACTCCCTCGACAATCCAGCTAAAGGGTTCAGTTCTTTCAGGCTGACCTCTTGCGGGCCAATACCAAGGGCGGATTGTTTGACTCATATTCTCCCGATTCTTCTGCACTCACATCACCGTGAATTCAACTCCCGATCGGGATAGGTCAGTGAGATGATGCTAGCAAACTCGATCTGCTTGGCCTTCAAGGCATGAAAGACTCAACGTCTGTTTTTGCCGTCAAACAAAGAACCCATGCCACTTTCGCAGCATGGGCCGTTGGGGGGGAATTCAGATCAGACTTAGCGAGCGGGTGGATTGCCAGCAGGTGGCTTTGCTCCAGTAGGTGGCTGATTGCGCAGCGGAGGGCCGGCTCGGCGTGGAGGTGGAGCCATGAAGGCGTTCTTACCGACTTCAGCTTTGATCTCTGTATTGCGATGAATGATCACACTGAGTGTCTGCGCGTTGATCATGCGGACCATTTCAGGAGACATGGTCTTTTCATACCAGAAGCGGTCGCCGTCCCGAACGCGGGTGAATTGATCCACCAAAATGCGCTGAAAGGTCTCTCCTACCATCGATCCTGGCCGGTCGGCTTCCGCGAGGCCTCCGATCCAGAGATCAATGTCCGCAGGGCTGTCATAGGCGGCATCAAGCTCAGCCACGACTTGGCGATTCGGATTCACGTCCTGAAAGCGGGTGACTGGACGGAGTTTCAAAGCACCGCGCATTTGAGCAAAGCTAGGTAAGCCGTGATCACGACCACGCTGGATATTGAGCGATGCCAAGTCGAGTCCTCCAGCACCAGGAGCCCCGAAGAGAAAGTTCCGCACGTCGTCGATGATCCATTCATCCAACTCCTGAGCGCGACCTGTCGCAAGACCACGCAAGATCGCATCCACGCCGTGATCAGTGACTTGCTGTGGTTGGAAAAATGAGCCTGCTAGGGTGAGATTTCCTGCTGCAATCTCGGTGCTGGTTTCATCCAGACGGAGGAGTGTAGGAGAGAGCAGGCTGTGACCCAAACGATACGCCGCTGTGGCAAATTCATTGGAGATCGTCGGGTTCACCTCCGCTTTGTAACCACGATATGGCTTGAGCGCATTTGGGCCAAGCAAGGTAGGAATGAACTCGCGATACGAGATCGCTTGCATTTCAGCGCCGACAATAAGTCGGGCAAACTGATAAATTTCCTCATCGTCTGCCTCCGTGTTGGCTGTGCGATAGAGATCCGCCCAGTAGTTATGCTCACGCATAAATAGCGTGTGAATAGCGATGAGACCCACTTGCTCATTCACACGAATGTCACCTGCAACAAAGAAGCCTGGCACGGGTGGCAGTGCTGCGAGTGACTCTGAATGAGTGGGCAAAAGATCACCATGAGCACTGGAGGAGGTCCTGAGTCGGCCTGTGCCATCATTGGCACGCAGTGTTGCCGCACGAGCTGAATCAGAGCCATAGATATGAGAAGCATCGATCCATGCTGTCACAGCACTTTTTTGTTCCCTCACGCCAAGCACGGATTCGTGGGCACTGCGATTCAAACCCATGGTCACAGTGCCTGAGTTGGTGGGATCAAAGGACGGATCACCTGCCGGCACGACGATCGGAAAGCTTTCGGCAGGATCAGCCGTGGGTGTCTCATCCAGATCGTGATCGAGGAACTGTCCCCACTGCCAGAGGAAGTCACTGGCCCCACGACGATTCGGGCGTAGATTTTGCTGCTTGGCAACGGCATTGCTGACCACACGGGCGCTGGGCCGAGTCGCTCCAGAAGCTGCACTGACTCCGTCGGCATACGTGTTGGGTGCAAGTCGGACAAAGGGTTTGCCAGGAGTCCCCCAGGTGGCACTTGTCAGGTTATTCGAACTGCCGTCTGCTGCGCGAAATTCAGAGGGTAAAATAAACGAAGTCGGCAAACTAGGAGGTAACGGCTGCCCTGCATTTTGTGGAGGCATCGGCGGGCGCTGACCTTGCGGTGGTTGACCTTGCGGTGGCTGGCCCTGTGGTGGCTGACCTTGTGGTGGTTGTTTTGTCGGGTCAGGACGAGGAATCATCCCAGCACCGTTTGATGGCGGCGAGCCTGCTGGCGGCTTCGTGCCTGCTGATGGTGGCGGTTGCTGCGCATGGAGTGCGCTGCTTAAGGTGAGTGCGACAACTGCTGGGACCCAGCAGTTCATGATTCGATGGTTGTAGGTTTTCATCGTCTGTTGTGTTATGTGTTTTGGAACGTGGCGTTGCTGGCACGAACCAGCGTTGTCACGCACACAACAGACCACCCTTGTGTTAAGGAAGTATGTCGTCAGAGGCTGAGATTTGTGAAGATATGGTAAATCTTCCAAAGTCCCTCTGGCTGCCTAATCAGGCCAGCAGACAGGCTTCCTGGCTGCCTAATTTCAGGCGGCTACGGAACTCGGTTGGGCTTTCACTGGTGATTCTGCGGAAGCTTCTATTAAAATGGGAAAGGGACTGGAAGCCGACATCGTAAGCCACTTCTGTGATCCGACAGGAAGGCCGCATCAGCATTCGGCGGGCTTTTTCCACCCGCGCGTGATTCACAAAGTCGGTGAAGGTTAGGCCAGTCGCTTTTTTAAACAGCTTACAGAAGTGGAACAGACTGATATTAACGGCATTCGCGACAGCTTCGAGGCTGAGGTTTTCAGCGAGGTGATCGTGGATGAAAGCTTTGGCATTACGCACCACATCGGGTTCATGAGTCGTCTGCGCAAATAGCATCCGATGGGCGTTTTCAGCGAGCTGTGAAGCAAAGCTGATTAAGACGATCTTCGCAGCGTTGTAGTGTTCGACTGTGGTCGTCGGATGACTGTCAAAGTAGGCCTTCGCCGTGTGGATTTCAGTCGCACTTTTGTCATCAGCAAGCATCTCACGCGCGACTTCATGAAAGGCAGCGTCTCCAGGTGGGATCAGGCTTGTGGAACCCGTCTGCATGAATGCGATGGTGTGTTTGCCAATCAGGACAGGAACACGCGTGATCGCCAGTCCGCCTTCAAACGTCGTTGTAAGTTCATTGACGCCATGCTCACTTTCTTTGACTGGAACGAGGCTCAAAGAAAGTCGGGTAAGATCATGGAAGGCGCTTTGATGGAGACGAAACAGTGGGCTATCTGCTAGTGTCTGGATGAAGCGTGCTTTGCAGGAAGGCGTATTGGCGTTGGTGGTCTTAGCATTCATAAGCGTCAGTGAAGTTAGGGTTGACATGCTTATGATGTGGCCTGTCCATTGTTCCGATATTGTGGTCGGATACGGCTTCTCTTGTCGGTAGTGTCCGCAATTGAGTGTAGTGGAAACCAGTAGTGCTTGCGGTAAACTTGAAGTGGAACAGGGGAGATCTTCAGAATGGGTGCCGAGCATGGCAGGAGCCAACCCCATTTAAGACCTAGCCTTCTACTTAAACACACGTTTCAGCACCGCTTTCTCTTCGGGCGTCAGGGACTCGCGCCAGATCTGTTGGCCGCCTTGACCTGGATTTTGGATGGCACCGGCAGCTTGTGGACCCGTGTAGGTTTTATCCACTCCATGTTTGCCATCTTGCAGATTCAACAGCGTGCCAAGCTGAGCTCTCGACATGTCTTGATTCATCAGGGCTTCTGTCTTGTGAGTGCCAAGGTTGTTTTCGACTTCAGATAAAGTCAGCGGTGCCGTGCCTGGGCCGCGAGCGATGCCACCGTTACCAGGGCCTTCAGCCTCCCCTTCTCCTAAGCCGCCCCGACCTTCAGCTAGCTGGTCGTCTTCTCCTTCGCCATCCCCCAAGAAACCTTTGCCGGGGGCCATTTCACTCATGCTGTCGCTTTTTTGTTTCAACGAGTCACGCAGTTGATTGAGCTGCTCTTGAGAGAGTGATTTCAGGTTCTTGGGATCGATCTGCGACAGTTCCTTTAAGAGCTGCGGGTCCAGCTTCATGCCCCCATTTTTCATGCCTTCCAGCGCCTCACTGTATTCTTTGAGCATCTGCTCTTTGGCCTGCTCAGAAAGCTTGCTCGCGTAATTTTGCAGCGTATTCAGGCTGCGTTCAGCATCAGCCATGTCACGGGCCAGGTTGCCAATCTCACGCTGGAGCTGCTCTTTGAGTGTGTCACTGGCATTGAGGCTTTCATGGCTGAACCATTTCTCCTGCTCCTGATCACGCAGGGCATCAATCTTTGCCTGCTGTTCTTCTTTTTCCTCTGGGGTAATGATCTTTTCCTCCTCCAGCTTTTCCAGCCAATCGTCCATCTGCTGCCAGGCCTGCGGCTCTACGGTCGGCAGCACCGCCGCTGCATCTGGAGTGACGGGTAGATAGAGTGCTGTGGCTAAACACAGAGCGTAAAGAGCAAAGGGAACAGTCACGCGTGACCAGCGCCATTGCAGACCATCGGCCCGCTGTTTCGGCAGTTCTGGCCAGACTCCGCGTCCGAGCTCTGCCACTGACAGCGCATTGTGCAGATGCATTTGTGACTCCAGCCGCACCAGTGCGTCCGCCTTTGCAACAAAGCGCCGCCGCGCCAACAAATAACTCGTCACGGCTAAGGACAAAACAGTTCCCGCAAGCCAAGGCCAGACCTGCTTCAGCTGAATCTCGACTCCATTGGACCGCTGCCAAACAATCACGACAAAGGCTAAAGCACCAGCCCCCACCATCAACGGCGTCATCTTCTCAAGCAGCCAGCCAATATTGATCTTCCGAGCCGTCTGACTTGCTAGCCGATGCCAGCCTGCCGAGAGTGTGACCTGATCATTCATGCGGGCCAGTGTATCGCTTTAATGACACTGGCCAAGCACGAGTCCTCTTTCACTTGGCTTCCTGCAGCTTTTGTTTCGCCGCCAGCTTCTCGCGGAACTTCGCCACCTTTGGACCAACGACGACGCGGCAATAACCAGCGGTCGGATTATTCGCGAAGTATTCCTGATGATAATCCTCAGCAGCGAAGAATTTTTTCAAAGGCACGATCTCTGTGACAATCTTCCCAGTCTGCTCCTTCTGCGCTTCGGCCAGGGAGGCCTCAGCGATCTTTTTTTGCTCCTCACTCAAATAGATGATGGAGCTACGGTATTGCGTGCCGATATCGTTCCCCTGCTGATTCAGCGTGGTCGGATCATGCGCCAGCCAGAAGAGATCGATGATGTCCTTATAGCCAATGATGGCTGGATCAAACTCGATCTGCACGACTTCTGCATGGCCTGTATCTCCCTCACAGACTTGCTTGTAGGTCGGATTTTCCACGGCACCGTTGGCATAGCCACTGACTGCCTTCTTCACGCCTTTCAGCATTTTATACTGAGCCTCCACGCACCAGAAGCAGCCACCGCCAAGGATGGCTATTTCAGTTTGACCCGCAGGGGCAGGATCGGCAGCAGAGACAGGAGTAAGGATGGCAGACATAGCAGCAAAGAGGGTTAGCAGGGTTTTCATGGTCGCGAAGGGTGGAGGGTGGATTAAGGTGCGACTACTCATGCGTTACGATGGCAGTCAAACTTTCAGACGAAATAGAGTTCGTCTATGGCAGCTCGTTTGGCAGTAAATATTCCATGATTCTCAAAAAAGGTTTCGTTCCGAAAGATCATTTCCCATGCGGCTCAAAGATCACGCGCTCACAATCGACCTTCCTCTGATCACTCCGGCAGAGCCAGTGCCAGCGCCGAATCTCTGTGATGAAGGACTGCGGCGGCCCACTCAGAATCCGGAAAATTCCCAGCAACTCTGCCCCATCATGCACCTTCAGCGAGCGCGCAACCACAGAGCCGCTCAGCGTGCCCCCAGGCATCAGCGTCACCGGCCCCTCACAGACAAAGTCACCGAATGCATCTCCAGAAATAACAATCTCCCGCGCTTTCACCTCGTGCAGAAAAGTCGCCTCAGTCCGTGCCGCTACCTCCACACGTTCGGCATGCACGGGCTCAGCAATCAAGCAGCTCTCGTCAAACACACGACAATCGGGAATGTTCGATTGCGCTACCGACTCCACACGGCTCAGCTTTTGCAGGCAAACTGGGCAGGTCGGTATGGAGCAGTCACCCGCCGTGGCAATGGTGAAAAAAAAGTCGCTGCGCGCCGCAGGCAGACTCTGCAGGACGGCATAGAGCGCGACGGCGTCCACCGTCTCGATCCGATGCTGCTGTGCTGCTAGTAGAGCCGCGGGCGTGAATCCTCCTGGGGAAATCAAAATACCCCGAGCCTGATTCGCCGTCAGAATCTCACGAGCAAAATGCATCACGCTCGTCGGAGTCGCGCCCCATTCATTCCAGCCAGCGATTTTCACCAAAGCCCGCTGAGGCTCGGCCGTCGTCGGGTGCTCGATCATCGCAAAGACCACCGAGCCATCCTCCAGGACGACCGACCTCGCCAACTCACAGCCGCTGTGAGAAGCGATTGCGCGCACCACTTCCGCGATCCGCAGCCAGTCGAGACTCACGATCAACTCCTGACTCCAGTGATCCCCGGCAGCTGTGATCAACTCTCCCTGCTGGGAAAAACCGGCCTCGGCGAGTGTGACGAAGGGATCAAGCATGGGAGATGGACTGAGCTTAGCCTTTCATATCTCCGAACATCCAGCTTTTCATGAAGAATCTTGTGTTTGCTGAAAAGCGGAGCAAAAGACAAGATCTAAGCGCAGAAGAACGTGTTTTACCTCTTGCTAGCGACCCGTCTGGTGGTTAACCGTCGTCCCTTCAATGCCATGCTCGTCTTTTTGCATTCCATGACACGCTTCTTTCTTCTGCTCCTCACCCTGCTTGCACTGAGCCAATTCTCCACTTATGCCGAGTCCAATGGCATTGCTGCAGTCGTCAACGGCAACGTCGTCACCAAGTCTGAAGTGCGTGACGCTGTCAATGCTCAGGAGCAAATTCTGCGCTTCCAGCTGCAAAGCAATCCTGACACCCTCCAGCGTGAAATGGCCAATCTACGTTCCACGGCCTTGGACAGCCTCATCGACCGCGAGCTCGTGCTTGCCGAATTCAAGCGCCTCGGAGCCCAGATCAAATCCCAGTGGGTTGATGATGACATTAACGGCATCATTCGCGACAGCTTCAAAGGCGACCGCGATGCTTTTGTCCGTGAACTCGCCGGCAGCGGAATGACCCTGAAAAAATTCCGTGCCTTGCGTGAAAAGATGATGATTGTCCAGGCCATGCGTGGCAAGCAAGCCGCCCAGCAAGCCCCCGCTACTCCGAAAGAAGTCGAAGACTTCTACAACAAGAACATCGACCAATGGCGTGAAGGCGGCATGATCAAAATCAGCACCATCACCGTTCCCCGATTCAGTGGTGAAGCCGCTGCCACACCCGAAAGCCAGCGCAAAATCGCCAGCGAAATCCGCAGCAAACTGCTCAAAGGCGCTGACTTCGCCACAACCGCCAAAACCTACTCTCAGGACAGCCATGCCGAAGACGGCGGAGCTTGGGACTGGATGGCCAAAGACCAAATGAAACCCTCCATCGCCAATGTCGCCTTCCTCTTAAAAACAGGTGGCATCAGTGACGTCATTGATGACGAAGCCGCCTACATCATCATCGCCTGCGACGCCATCAAGCACGGCACCGCAAAACCAATAAAAGAAGTCCGACCAGACATCGAACGCGCCATCCAGTCCGAAAAATCCAAAGGCGTCATCGACAAATGGATGGAAGGCCTTCGTAAGCGCTCCGTCATCAAGAAGTTTGGTTGGAACTAAAGTTTTACCATAGACGCTTGGATCTTAGCGGAACGATTTCTCAGGATAAAACTGTTCGTCTGTCCGGTCTCCTCATGCAGAGTCACCACTAAGTCGTGACCCATCAAGATCGGGATCACCTCATCTGCCAACTCGTGACAGATCGTCACCACACACT
>Ga0164295_10005168_pt1 | contig 10326 bp, 10 predicted proteins | sample GEODES006metaG_FD_111798 | JGI IMG/M metagenome (GOLD analysis project Ga0164295, IMG submission 111798) | Oligotrophic lake water microbial communities from Sparkling Lake, Wisconsin, USA - GEODES006 metaG | ecosystem: Environmental > Aquatic > Freshwater > Lake | place: USA: Sparkling Lake...
CGCGGGTGCACCTCACGAAGGCCTTCAACGAAAAGTACGACGAGATCGTGCTCGTCCGCGACATCGCCTTTAACAGCGTCTGCGAGCACCACCTCCTCCCGTTCATGGGCCACGCCCACATCGGCTACATGCCCGACGGCCGCGTGCTCGGCCTGAGCAAGCTGGCACGGGTGGTCGAGGCGGTGTCGCATCGGCCGCAGGTGCAGGAGCGGATGACCGAGCAGATTGCCGACCTTCTCGAGCACGATCTGGGCGCCAAGGGCGTGGCCGTCGTCGTGGAGGCCACCCACACCTGCATGACCATCCGCGGCGTCCGCAAGCCCGGCAGCGTCTGCGTGACCTCGGCCATGAAGGGTGTGTTTCGCGAGAACGTGTCGAGCCGAGCCGAGGTAATGTCGCTGATCTACGGCGGTCGCAGGGAGTGATGGCAGCAGCCCGAGGAGCAAGGCGACGGGTGGCGACGCCCTCGCGGGAGAGCGCATGAGGCTGCTGGTCGACTTTCTCTGCCGGTTCGGCTGGGGCATGGCACTGGCCCTCGCGCTCACGCCCTCGTCGCTGGTGCCCGCCGGGTTCTTTCGCGTCAACCTCCTCGTCGTGCTCGGACTGGCGAGTGTGGCCGCCTGCCTGGCCCGCATCGAGGTGCCCGGCCCCGCGTGGGCGGTCGCAGCCGCGGCGTCGGTGGTCGCCTGGGTGGGGAGCGTGGCCTGGTTTGGCGAGCGAACCCGCATGGGGCAGACCTGCTGCAGCCTCGTGGCGATCCTCCTCGCCACCGCCACCGTCCTCGTGCAGGTCCAAGCCGGAGTGCCGCCCGCCGGCGAGGCGCTCGTGGCTGGACTGGTGGTCGGCCTGACGGTGCACGCCATGCTCCTCGGCCACTGGTATCTCAACGCGCCGGGGATGAGCGTGGCTGCCCTGGTGCGGATGATCGACTGGGCCCTCGCTGCCTGGGGGGTGCAACTCGTGCTCTCCCTGGCGGCGGTGGCGGTCGATCCCGGGGCGGTGCGGACGGCCGACGTTACGTCCACGGCCCTGCTCTCCCTCCGCTGGCTGGCGGGCCTGATCGGGCTTCCCGTACTCCTCGTCATGAGCCGCAAGACGCTCGACATCCCCAACACGCAGAGCGCTACCGGTATCCTGTATGTGGCCTGTCTCGCCGCCATCCTCGGCGAACTGACGGCCCAACTCCTGCGGGCGACCTGACGCGATGCGCATTACCTACGCCTGCACCGCCTGTGGTTCCACCGTGACGGTGAACGACGCCGAGACAAAGCCGTCGCTCGTCTGCTCGCGGTGTGGGGCGGTAACGGAGATAGCCACTGATGCGATCGCATGGTCCGGCCCCGGCGGGGAGCCGGCGGAGGTCGGGGTCGGCGAGCCGCGGCTGCGGCGGTGCCTGGTCTGCCCCTGCACGGAGCTGTTTGCGCGGAAGGATTTTCCGCAGCGGCTCGGCGTCGGGATCGTCGTGGCAGGACTCGCGGCCAGTTGCGTCACCTGGGCACAGCGTCTGCTAGTGCCCACCTTCGCAATCCTGTTCGGCACGGCGCTGGTCGACGTGATTCTCTACCTCTTCATGCCCGAGTGCCTCACCTGCTATCGCTGCGGCACCCGCTACCGCGGCGCCGCCGGACCGTTCGAGGGCTTCGACCTGGAGACGCACGAAAAGCATCGGCAGCAGCGGGCCCGCCTCGCCGGGCGGGCCTCGGTTGGCCCGCCTGCATCGCCGACGCCCTGACCTCCGTCGACGAAGGGCCGCATGGATCCCGAGCGGAAGCGAATCGAGGAAGACCTGCGGGGCGTCGTCTCAGGCGACGTGGTCTGCGACGACGTCGGCCGGTCGCTCTACGCCACCGACGGCAGCCTGTTCGAGATCTGGCCGCTCGCGGTGGTGCGGCCGCGGACCGCCGAGGACGTGGCGGCAACGGTCCGCTGGGCGGCCGACCGGGGCGTGCCGGTGCATCCGCGCGGCGCCGGATCGAGCCTCGCCGGCGGGCCGCTCGGCCCCGGGGTCGTGATCGACTGCTCGCGGTTCATGCGCCGGATCGTCGAGACGGGCGCCGACAGCGTGCGGGTGCAGCCGGGCGTGGTGGCCGCCCAGCTCGACGGGCATCTCGCCCGCCGCGGGCGGATCTTCGGCCCCGATCCCGCCAATACCGTCACGACCACCATCGGCGGCATGATCGGCCGGGATTCGTCGGGCAGCCGCTTCCTCAGGCATGGTGCCGTCCGCGGTCGAATCGTCTCGGCCGAGGTCGTGCTCGCCGACGGGGCGATCGTGGAGCTGTCGCCCCGTGCCGCCGGCGGTGATGACCGGGCGGCTGCGCTCGCCGCAGGGGTGGCCCGGATCCTCCAGGAATTCCGGGGCGTGATCGCGACGTTCCAGCCGCCGTCGCGGGCCACCCACGGCGGCTACCGACTGCACGACCTCGATCACGACGGCCTGATCGACCTGCCGCGACTGCTCTGCGGAGCCGAGGGGACGCTCGGGATCGTCACCGCGGCCACGTTTCAGACGCTGCCCGCCGACGCCGCCACCGCGGTCGGCCTGCTCCTCTTCGATTCCCTCGAGGGCGCGGCGGAAGCGGCGCTCCGGCTGCTCCCCCTGCGACCGAGCGCCTGCGACCTCTTTGACCGCCGGCACCTGGCCCTGGCGCGGGGCACGAAGCCGTCGTTCGAGCTGCTGATTCCGCCGGTTGCCGAGGCTGGGCTGCTCGTGGAGTTCACCGGCGACGACCCCGCCGACTCGGGTGGGCGTCTCGACGAGGCGATGGGCCTGGCTCATCGGGGACGCTCGGGATGCATCGACATGCGGCGGGCCGAAGATGCCTTCGACGCGGCGTTCTTCTGGGAACTGTCGCGAAACGTCGTCTCCACGCTCCACGGCGTGCGGGCGGCCATGCGGCCGGTGCCGTTCCTCGAAGACATCGTGGTGCCGCCACCGGCGCTGCCCGACGCGTTGCGACGGTTTCAGGAGGTGCTCAAGCAGCAGCAGGCGACAGCCATGCTCTTTGGGCATGCCGGGCAGGGGCAGCTCCACCTGCGGCCCCATGCCGACCCGCGGCAGCCGGGCGAGCGGCAGCGACTCGAAGCCCTGGCCGAAGCGATGTACGCGGAGGTGGCCCAGGTCGGTGGCACGATCGGAGGCGAACAGGGGCTGGGCCTGTCGCGTTCGCCATTCTTTCGGCGGCTATTCCCAGAACTCGCGGACGTGTTTGATCACATCAAGACGGTCTTCGATCCGGTGGGGCTCCTGAATCCGGGGCGGCTGGCCGCGGCGGCGGGTGCGAGCGCTGCCTTCGAGCTGGCCCCGTTTCGGCGGGGACTCGACCACCAGACCCGCCCGCCCGCCGACGCGGTCGAGTCGCCACCGCCGGTGAGTCCGCTGCCGGTGCTGACGTGGGCTCGCGAGCGGCTCGCGGTGGAAAGCGACGCCTGCAACGGGTGTGGCAGTTGCCGGAGCCTCGAGGCGGCGACCCGCACCTGTCCGCGGTATCGAGAGAACCCGCGGGAGGAGGCCTCGCCCCGGGCGAAGGCCGACGTGATGGCGGCCGTGCTCTCCGGCGGCATCGACCCAAAGGCCCTCTCCTCCGAGGAGGTACGGCTCGTCGCCGACACCTGTTTCAACTGCCATCAGTGCCGCACCGACTGCGCGGCGGGAGTCGACATCCCCGCGATCGTGATGGAACTGAAGGCCGCCCACCACGCGGCGAACAGCATCGAGATCGATCGCTGGCTCCTCTCGCGCGTCGATACGCTCTCGGCGCTCGCCGGGCGGATCAAGCCGCTGGCCAATTGGGCGATCGCGAATCCGCAGTCGCGGTGGATCCTCGAGAAGACGGTGGGCGTCGCCCGCGGCCGCAAGCTCCCGCCGTTCACGGGCCGCAGGTTCATGAAGTGGGCGGCCCGCCGGGGCATCACGCGGCCGAGCCGCCGCAGTGGCCCGCGGGTGCTCTACTTCCTCGACACCTACGCGCGGTGGCACGACCCACTTCTGGCACAGGCCTTCGTCGGCGTGCTCGAGCGGAACGGGATCGGCGTCTTCGTCGACCCGCGGCAGGTGGCCTCGGGCATGCCGTTGGTGGCCGAGGGCGATCTCGATGGGGCCCGCCGGCTCGCCCGCAAGAACATCCGCATCCTGGCGGAGGCGGTGCGGCTCGGCTACCGCATCGTCTGCACGGAGCCCTCGACAGTCACCTGCATCACCCACGACTACCCGTTGCTCCTGGACGACGAGGAACTGCCCCGGGTGGCGGCGGCCACCTGCGACGCCATGACGTTTCTCTGGGAACTCCACCGCGAGGGGCGGCTGCGGCTCGACTTCCGCCCGGTGCCGTCGCGGCTGCTCTACCACGCGCCCTGTCACTCGCGGATCGGTAACGCCGCGGCCACGCCCGCCGAGCACCTGCTGCGGCTCATCCCAGGGCTCACGCTCGAGGGGGTCGACCGCGGCTGCTCCGGGATGGCCGGCACGTTCGGGTTGGCACGCGAGAACTACCGCACGAGCCTCCGCATCGGACTCGGGCTCGTCTCGGCAATGCGGGCCGGCGGCATCGAGGCGGGCGCTACCGAGTGCAGCGCCTGCCGGATACAAATGGAACAGGGCACGACCAAGCCAGCCGTGCACCCCGTGAAGGTGCTGGCGAAGGCCTACGGCCTGCTCGAGGGCAGGTCGCCGCACGGCCTCGACGGCCTGCTCACGGCCACGAGCGGCCCGCTGACCACTACCTGACCCTCCGCACCACTGAATGCAAACCGATGCACGACGATCCTGACGCGGCCGCACCGGCGACGCTGCGGATCGCCGTGTTTGCGGGCATGGCCGAACTCGTCGGTAGCCGGCACCTCGACCTGCCATGGCCCGGCGGCACCGTCGCCGACGTGCGGCGGCTTGTCAGCGCTCGCCACCCGGCCGCCGCCGCGCTGATCGCCCGCAGCGCGGTCGCCGTTGGCAGCGGCTACGTGAACGACGCCACGGTGCTCGCGGCGGGCGACGATGTGGCCATCATCCCACCCGTGAGCGGAGGCTGAGATGGCGACCACCGACCGGCCCGCGTGGCCGCCCCTATCCGCCGCCGTCGCCTGCGTTCGCAGCCCGATCGACGCCGCCGCCATGCTCGCCGCCGTCGGTGACGCGGCCGCTGGCGGCAACGTGCTCTTCGTCGGTACGGCGCGGGGTGTGACCAACGGCGTGGTGACGCGGTCGCTCGCCTACGACGCGCACGAGCCACTCGCCATGGCGGCGCTCGAGTCGCTGCGGCGGCTCGCGATCGAACGGTTCGGACTGGTTGCCTGCATGATCGTCCACCGACTCGGCGCGGTGGCGGCCGGCGAGTCGAGCGTGGCGATCGCTGTCAGCGCGCCGCACCGCCGCGAGGCCTTCGCGGCCGCCGAGTGGCTGATGGATGCGATCAAGCGAGACGTGCCGATCTGGAAGTGCGAGGAGCGGGCCGACGGGGCGCGCGAATGGATCCATCCCCTGGCGGCCCCGCGGCCGGGAGGTGGCGAATGACGGCCGCTCCCCTCGTCGACGGCTTTGGCCGGCGGCACACCGACCTGCGGATCAGCGTGACCGATCGCTGCAACCTGCGGTGCAGCTACTGCATGCCGCTTGATGTCGTCTTCAAGCCGCGTGAGGAGCTCCTCACCTACGAGGAGATCGCCCGGGTGGCGGGCGTGTTTGCAGGGCTGGGGATCCGCACGATCAGGCTCACTGGTGGCGAACCGCTGATCCGCCGCGATCTGCCGGCACTGGTGCGGCGGCTGGTCGCGATTCCCGGGATCGACGAGGTGGCACTCACGACCAACGGCCTGCTGCTCGCCGACCAGGCGGAGTCGCTCCGCGAGGCCGGGCTCGGGCGGCTCAATGTCAGCCTCGACAGCCTCCGCGACGATGGCTTCGAGCAGATCGCCCGGCGGCCGGGGCTCGACCGCGTGCTGGCCGGGTTGGCCGCGGCGAAGCGGGCGGGCTTCACCGCGATCCGGATCAACGCGGTTTCCATCAAGGGGCTCACCGAGAGCGAGATCGTGCCGCTGGCCAGATTCTGCCGTCGCGAGGGCTTTCGACTTCGGTTTATCGAGTTCATGCCGCTGGATGCCGATCAGGCCTGGGACAGGTCACAGGTGCTGTCGGGGGCTGACGTGCGGGAAATCCTCGAGCGGGAGATCGGCCCGCTGGTGGCGGACGCCCCGGCCGATGTCGGCCAGCCCGCGATCGACTACCGCTGGGTGGATGGCGGCGGCGTGGGGTTCATCAACCCCGTGAGCAGCCCCTTCTGCGACCGCTGCGACAGGCTGCGGCTGACCGCCGACGGTCAGGTGCGGAACTGCCTGTTCTCAACGGTCGAGTGGGATGCCCGTCGGCTGCTCCGCGAAGGGGGCGACGACACCGCGATCGCGGCCCTGATCCGCGACTGCGTGGCGGCGAAGCGGGCCGCCCACGGCATCGACACGCCAGCCTTCGAGCGGCCCGCCCGCGCGATGTATCAGATCGGGGGCTGATCATGCACGCCACGACGCCAGGGCGACGCTACCTCGACAACGCGGCCACGACGTGGCCCAAGCCCGACACCGTGCTCGCCGCCTGGGATGCCGCCGCCCGCCAGCTCGGCGCCACGGCGGGCCGCGCAGCCTATCGCGAGGCCGTCGAGGCCGACGCCATCCGCGACCGGGCCCGGTCCGCGGCCGCGCGGCTGCTGGGCGGGGTCGATCCGCAGCGTGTCGCGCTTCCCGCGGGCTGCACGCTCGCCATCAACATGGCGATCCACGGCCTGCTGAAGCCGGGCGACCACGTGATCGCCACGGCCGCCGACCACAACGCGACGCTCCGGCCCCTCCACTGGCTCGAGCGTCGGGGAATGATCTCGCTGTCGATCGTGTCGTGCGACAGCGTGGGCCGTGTCGACCCCGCCGCCGTGGCCGCGGCCTGGACGCCGGCGACACGGCTCGTCACGCTCAGCCATGCGTCAAACGTGACCGGGGCCCTGCAGGACGTGTCGGCGATCGCGGCCGTCACGCACGATCGCGGCGGCTGGCTCCTGCTCGACGCAGCGCAGACCCTTGGACAAGTTCCATTCTCACTGGGTGGCTGCGGGGCCGACATTGTGGCGGCCCCGGCGCACAAGTGGCTGCTCGGCACCGGCGGCACGGCCATGCTCTGGTGCCGAGAGGGCGTGGAGCCCGAGCCGCTGGTGCAGGGAGGCACGGGCTCCGCGAGCGATTCCCTGGAGATGCCCGACGGATTCGTCGGCCGGATGGAGGCGGGCACGCCCGACGTGCCGGCCCTGGCGGCCCTCGCCGCCGCCGCCGCGTGGCTCGAGACCCGCACGGTGGCAGCAGTCGGGCGGGCCTGCCGCAGCCAGGCCGCAGCGCTCGCCGGTGGGCTCCGTGAGATCCCGGGCGTGCGAGTGGTCGCAGCGGAGAACGGTCCGCCGATTGTGAGTTTCACGGTCGAGGGCTATGCTCCCGCGGAGGTCGCCGCGATCGTCGAGCAGGCTGCCGGCGTGCAGGTGCGGGCCGGCTATCACTGTGCCGCTCGAATCCACGATCACCTGGGCACGCAGCAGGACGGCACCGTGCGGGCGAGCGTGGGGCCGTTCACCGAGGCTGGCGACATCGAGGCGTTGGTGGCGGCGGTGAGGGAACTCGTCGGCTGAAGAGTGTTCTGAGCATCGAGCGGTCCAAGGTGAGAGGAGTTCACGATGGCGGGGATCCCGAAAGACGTCTGGTACGCCGGCGGGCTACGCTTTCAGTGCACCCAGTGCGGCGACTGCTGTTCCGGGGCGGAAGGCTACGTCTGGGTGAATCAGGCTGAGATCGACGCGATGGCCGCCCGAAAGGGCATGACGACCGCTGACTTCGAGGCCGCGTACGTGAAGCGAGTGGGCATCCGCCGCTCGCTGAAGGAGCGGGAGGGAGGCGACTGCGTGCTCCTCGACGTGACCACGCGGAAGTGCACCGCCTACGAGGATCGCCCGCGGCAGTGCCGCACGTGGCCCTTCTGGGATTCCAACCTCGCGAGCCCGGCGGCCTGGGCCGAGGCTGCGGAAGCGTGCCCGGGCTGCAACAAGGGCGACCTCGTGCCCCTCGAGCGGATCGTCGAGCAGGCCTCGAAGATCCGGGTCTGAAGTCACCGCTCCCCGGAGCTTCTCCGGCTCTCAGGTCCTGCTGACGCGGCCGGGTGCTACAGGATGCCGCCGTGCGTCCGCCACGGCGTCATGTGCGACGGTTGGTCGAGGAACCAGATCCGCTCCCACTCGTCGGTGATGGCCCGGAGGTCTTCCGACGTGTAGATCAGTTGCTGGGCGCGGCGAACGGGATCGCCGGAATACATCGGAATGAGGCAGCCCGTGCTCGTCGCCAGCAGCGCCGCAGCACTCATCAGCCAGACAGCTTTCCTCATCGCATGGTCCTCCTGACCCTCGCTTGAATCATCCCTGATTCGGATCGCAGTGCGGATCGCCCGAGGGTCCAGCCCGTTCATCGCGGCGGATGTACCCGATCGATCGTGGCAGTGCGATAGTGACTCGTGCTCTCTCAGGGGCCGTGAGGCCCGCTCGCTTCCAGGCTTACCCAGTCTCCCCGCGTGCCCAGTCTCCCCGCGTATCCAGTCTCCCCGCGTATCCAGTCTCCCCGCGTGCCCAGCCTCCCCGTCATTCGTGGCGTGGCTGGTTGGGCTCTTCAGGCTCAGTCGTGTGCGGTGGTACGGGAGGGGACGTTTTCTCTGCGGTGGCTTTCCGCCGATCCATTTCCCTGACCCGTGATTCCATCTCCTTACCCGGCTTGAACGTGACCACGCTCTTGGCTTGCACGGTCACCCGCTCACCCGTTCGGGGATTGCGGGCCACCCGCGTCTCGCGACGCTTGATCTGGAAGACCCCGAAGTTCCGCAGTTCGATCCTCCCCTCGCGAACGAGCGCCTCGATCAAGGCGTCGAACGTCTTCTGCACAAGCTGCTTGGTGCGGAGCTGGGGAAGGTCGATCTGTTCGGCGATCGTCCGGACGATGTCTTTCTTGGTCACGGCTCAGACGCTCCGACCGCGGAGCCGGCCTCTCCGTACGCTGGCTGGAGGGGCCGGAAACGGTTGATGGAATCGTCGCAAGTCTATGGCTGACAAGCACTAATGTCAACCGGAGGCCCCTATGGCTCACCCGGCGCACCAGTCCCTGTTCCCTCTAGGTATCGACGGCACAATCGCCAAACTTGACACAACCGGCCGCGTCGCACGAACGACGTCCCAGGGCCACCTCCCGGCGGCCGACCGGGAGGAATGGAGGGTTCAGGCGAGCCTTGGGGCCCCGGGAAAACCCATTACACTCCACCCCGGTGCCGCCCTCTTCGTTGGATCCTCCATGCCGCTTCCCGCCGGGCCGTCGTTCCTCCCCGATCTCACGGTGACGCTCGGCCGCCTCCGCCTGCCCAACCCCATCCTCGTGGCATCAGGCACGTTTGGATACGGCCGGGAGATGGCGGGCCTGGTCGACCTCCGCCGGCTCGGCGGCATCGTTCCCAAGACGATCACGCCGCTGCCCCGCAAGGGCAACGTGCCCTGGCGAACGGTCGAGACCGCCTCGGGCCTGCTCAACTCGATCGGCCTCGACAACGACGGCGTCGACGCCTTTCTGGAGAAGCAACTTCCGTGGCTCGTCGGCTGCGGAGCGGCCGTGATCGTGAGCATCGCCGGCGCCGCGTTCGACGACTTCGTCGCCCTCGCGGCGCGGCTCGACGGCGTGCCCGGGATCGCCGCCCTGGAACTCAACATCTCGTGCCCGAACGTGAGCCATGGCATCGACATGGGCAGCGACCCGGAGATCTGCCGGCGTGTCGTGGCGGGTGTCCGGAAAGCGACGTCGCTGCCGGTGCTCGCCAAGCTCACCCCCAATGTCACCGACATCGCGGCGGTGGCCCGCGGCGCCAGCGACGGCGGCGCCGATGCCGTGACCGTGATCAACACCTGCCAGGGCATGGCCGTCGACTGGCGCCGCCGCCGTCCGCTGCTCGGCAACGTGATCGGCGGACTGAGCGGGCCGGCGATCAAGCCGATCGCCCTGCGGTGCGTGCACCAGATCCGTCGGGCCGTCGACATTCCCATCGTCGGCGTGGGGGGCATCATGACGATCGACGACTGCATGGAGTTTTTCGTGACGGGTGCGTCGGCCGTGCAGGTCGGCACCGCCAGCTTCGCGGAGCCCGTCGCCTCGATGCGGCTCCTCGACGAACTTCCCGCCGCCCTCGCCGCCCTCGACGCCCCCAGCCTGGCCGCCATCGTCGGCAGCCTGCAGCTGCCCGCTCCGACCGGCTCCCCGCCTTCTCCAGCGAGCTCCGTCCATGCC
>Ga0164295_10005170_pt1 | contig 10325 bp, 10 predicted proteins | sample GEODES006metaG_FD_111798 | JGI IMG/M metagenome (GOLD analysis project Ga0164295, IMG submission 111798) | Oligotrophic lake water microbial communities from Sparkling Lake, Wisconsin, USA - GEODES006 metaG | ecosystem: Environmental > Aquatic > Freshwater > Lake | place: USA: Sparkling Lake...
GTTCTAGTTAAAGCATCACGTGCCGAAAAGTTCGAAGTGTTGGCGAAAGAAATCTCGGAGAAAATTTCGGAAGTCATTTCAGTGGATTCAGATATCAGCAAAGAAGGGGAGCGTTAAAGTAAAATGAGAGAAATTCTGATCTCTGGTGCACTTGCACTCTTCATCTCGCTCTTCGGCACTCCTATTTTAATTAGGTTCCTAGCCCGACGTGGTTATGGACAGATAATTCGTGACGACGGTCCATCTTCCCATCACACCAAACGTGGTACTCCAACAATGGGCGGGCTAATCATTATATTTGCGGCAGCAACTGGTTACTTCGTAGCACATGCGATATCTCGGAATGCCGTTAGTACTTCAGCGCTTCTAGTCCTTGGATTAATGGCATCACTAGGTTTCGTTGGATTCTTAGATGACTGGCTAAAGGTTTCCCGCCAAAAGTCACTCGGTTTAAATGCAAAGCAGAAGATCTTTGGCCAAGTTATCTTTGCTGCAATTTTCGCTTATCTCGGCATCGGTTTCCCTGATGGTGACGGCTTAACGCCTATCTCCCTAAATCTCTCCACTGTTCGCGATACATCTCTCGAGCTCGGCGCAGTACTTGTAATCATCTGGGTAGTGCTGATGGTCACTGCAACCAGCAACGGAGTAAATCTCACCGATGGGTTAGATGGTCTTGCCACTGGTGCGGCAGTAATGACATTTATCGCCTACATCTTGATTGGTGTTTGGCAGTTTGGACAAAGTTGTGCGATCAGTCCTGGAGATAACTGTTATCTAGTCCGTGATCCACTTGACCTCGCGGTCTTATCTGCAGCTTTAGCTGGGGCGTGTGCCGGATTCCTTTGGTGGAATGCTTCACCTGCCAAAATATTTATGGGTGATACCGGATCACTCGCTCTAGGTGGCGCACTTGCTGGTATCGCGACTTCACTGCGTATCGAACTCTTGCTGATTCCACTAGGTGGATTATTTGTAATTATTAGCGCATCAGTAATTTTGCAAGTGGCTTACTTTAAAATCACTGGTGGCAAACGCATTTTCAAGATGGCCCCGCTACAGCATCACTTTGAACTTATGGGCTGGGGCGAAGTAACTATTGTTTTACGCTTCTGGATAATTGCGGGCCTCTGCGTAGCGCTAGGACTTGGCCTCTTTTATGCTCAATGGGTTACGCAGTAGTTAAGGCGCGCTAGCTATGGCCATTACTTTTTCAGATAAGAAAGTTCTAATCCTCGGAGCAGGAGTAACCGGGGTAGCGGTTGCTCGCGCACTTTCTAAAAGAGGAGCCGAAGTTTGCCTCGCAGATGATGTAGTCACCGAAGTTACAGGTTTCAGCGTTTCACCGACCGATCGAATTAGCGTTTCAGAATTTGATGCGCTTGTTATATCTCCTGGTTGGAAGTCGGATCACAAGTTGATAGCTGATGCAGAAAAATCTGGTGTCCAATTGTGGAATGAGGTAGATCTGGCGTGGCAATTACGCGCCGAATTGGTGCCAAACCAAAGATGGATCGCTCTGACCGGAACTAACGGAAAGACAACTACCGTTGAGATGGCCGCGGCAATGCTGCGCGAAGGCGGTGTTTCGGCAGTCGCCTGCGGCAACGTTGGCACAACGGTAATTGAAAGCGTAGAGAGCCCGGAAAAATACGAAGTACTTGTTTTGGAACTCTCTTCCTTCCAACTTCACTGGATTCGAGAGGCAACTTTTGAGGCAGCGGCAATTTTGAATATTGCACAAGATCACCTCGACTGGCACGGTGGCTTTAACCAATATGCCGCTGCGAAAATTGCGATCTTAGATCGCGCCACCACTGGAATATTAAATGGCGATGATCCTGAAGTAGTTTCCAGGGTTACACATTGGCAGGGGGGGAAAGTGTTCTTCTCGCTCGATACCCCCGGCCCTGGTGAAATTGGCGTAGTTGAAGAACTATTGGTCGACCGCGCTTTCGTTAGCGACCCACAAGAAGCGGCGATGATTGCAGAAATTATTGATGTAACCCCCACAGTTCCTCATAACGTTGCCAATGCTCTGGCAGCAGCCGGGCTAGCACGCGCAATCGGAATTTCACACGAGTCGATCCGTCTGGCTTTACAGAAATTCAAACTTGGCAGGCATCGCATTGAAATAGTTTTTTCAAGTAATGAAATCAATTGGATTAATGATTCCAAAGCCACTAACCCTCACGCCGCAGCCGCTTCACTAATGTCGACACTTTCGGCAATCTGGATTGCAGGTGGCTTGGCGAAGGGCGCTGAAATGGCTGATTTAATCAAGCGCTGCAAATCTCGCATTAAAGTTGCGATCTTAATTGGAGCTGATCGCGAATTGATAGCCGCTGAACTGCGTGAGAACGCACCTGATGTAGAGATTGTTTATGTTGATGTTCCAAGTTCCTACGTCAAAGGTGGAGCAGATAATTCCCTGATGGAAGCTGTCGTTAGCGCAGCCAAAGCACGTGCAGTTGCAGGAGACACAGTCTTGCTGGCACCGGCTTGTGCATCAATGGATCAATTCCTTTCGTATGCCGATCGCGGCGAAAGATTCACCAAGGCAGTACTTAAGGAGAACGCATGAGCGCTACGAAGCAGAAGTTTCTAGCAAAACCGGTAAATAATTTCTATATCTTGGCAATTAGTGCGCTTTCACTATCGATTATTGGGCTCATTATGGTCTTCTCGGCTTCATCCATTCACGCATTGGATACGAGGGGTAATGCAGTTGCAATCGTCCTTCGCCAACTAGCATTCTTTGTAATTTCAATTCCTTTGGCGATTTATCTCTCGCAACGCAGTCTGATCCAGTGGCGCTTACTTGCCCGCTATAGCCTCTTAATCGCATTGATAATTTTATTAATTCTTCAGATTCCAGGAGTTGGAAAGACTGTAAAAGGAAACACAAATTGGATTGCGTTGCCCTTTGTAGATATACAACCGAGTGAGTTGGCAAAATTTCTTTTAATCCTTTGGGCAAGTTACATGTTGGCTAACCAAGAGCGCAGCGGAAAAACTCGCGTAAATGTATTTCTCTTGATCGGCCCTGGGTTCGCTCTCGTGATGTTGTTGGTTCTACTGGGCCGTGATCTCGGAACTGCTTGTGTAATTGCAGCAATTCTTGGCGGTCTACTTTTTGTTTCAGGAATTGAATTACGAGTTCTGGGTTCCTTGATGGCGGTCGGAGCGATCGCCCTTGCAGTTCTGATTGCTACAGCGGGATATCGCGTAGCACGCCTCTTAGTTGTGCTAGATCCATTTGCTGTTGAAGATTATAAAAATGCGGGTTGGCAGCCGGCTCACAGTCTCTTGGGATTGGCTAGTGGTGGAATGTTTGGGGTAGGTCTGGGCGGAAGTAGACAAAAGTGGGGAAATCTCGCTGAGGCTCATACAGATTTTATTTTCGCGATAGTTGGCGAAGAGTTAGGTTTGTTAGGAACGCTCGCAGTACTTGCTTTACTGGCGGCTTTAATTTTTTCAATCTTCAAAATTTCGTTGCGTTGCGCAGATCCAATGTCGCGCTATGTGGGTACAGGAATTGGAAGTTGGATCGCAATTCAAACGATTCTTAACGTTGGCTCTGCTACCAGTGTCTTGCCGGTTGTAGGTGTAACCCTTCCTTTTGTTTCTTACGGTGGCTCAGCGCTAATTTCGCTCTATATCGGCCTCGGCTATGTTTTTGGCAGCGCTTTACGCGACCCAGAAGTTAAAAGTGAATTACAAAAGGCGATTGAACGGCGTAGATTACGCACATCATGAAAATCATTTTTGCAGGCGGTGGTACAGCAGGACATGTTGAGCCCGCGCTTGCAATAGCTCGTCTTTGGCGCGATAGACACCCAAACGATTTAATTGAGTTCATAGGCACCGCAAAGGGACTAGAGAATCAATTAGTCCCGGCAGCCAATTTCAAATTAAGCCAAATCCCCAAAGTGGTGATGCCACGAAAGATTTCACCTTCATTAATTGGGGCACCATTTGCCTTCTCCAAGGCGCTATCTGCATCACGCCAAATCATTAAGGGTTCAGATCTACTGATTGGATTTGGGGGCTATGTATCTGCCCCCGCCTACCTTGCGGCAAAGTCACTTAGCATTCCATTTGTGGTGCACGAGGCAAATGCCAAACCTGGTTTTGCTAACCGCTTAGGTGCGCGCTTAACTTCCAATGTGGCAGTAGCTCAGGCGGTTGAAAACGGCTCGCTGAGCAGCGCTCTGATAACAGGAATTCCATTGCGATCTGATGTTGCAAGGGCATTTACAAAAAGCGCGGCAGATTGGGCAAAAGCTCGCGCAGATGCAAAGGTAAGCCTTGGTTTCTCCCCGAGCGCACCACTGGTTTTAGCATTCTTTGGTTCTCAAGGATCGGTAGCTCTCAATTCTGTTATTGAAAAGTCTCTGCCAACGCTGCTCGCAAATGGCGGTCAGCTTTTACACGCGGTTGGTAAATTGAATCCAATTCCAAAGGCGCAAGAGCGCTACAAGGCGACTGCCTATATCGAAGATATGGCAACTGCTTATCTAGCAGCGGATTTAATTATCAGTCGCAGTGGTGCAATTTCCTGCTCAGAAATAAATGCCTTGGGGCGATATGCACTTTTCATTCCACTTCCTATCGGAAATGGTGAACAACGCTTTAATTCTAACCAAGTTATCTCACAAGGACGCGGTGAGATCATCGACCAAAAGTTATTTTCTCCATCTTGGGTTTCTAGCAATTTGAATAGGCTCCTCTCTAAATCTGCGGATTCTCCTCTTGCTGGTTCAGATGCAGATCTAAATTCGAGTGAGAAGATTGTTAGTTTTATGGAATACGCCTTAACTGGAAAGCACAATTGATGGCTACCGAATTAAGCCAGTGGAATGGAAAACGCCTTCATTTCGTCGGTATCGGCGGTGCGGGAATGAGCGGACTTGCGCGAATAGCACTTTCACACGGAATTACCGTTTCCGGCTCTGATGCTAAGGACTCGACTGTACTGAGTGCACTTGAAGCACTTGGCGCAGATGTTCACGCCGCACACCTAGCACCTCAAGTAGATGGCGCTGATTTTATAATTTACTCAACTGCAATTAACCAAAACAATGTGGAGTTAGTACGTGCTCGCGAATTAAATCTGCCAATCCTCACGCGTGCACAAGCGCTGGCAACACTGATGTCCGACTCTCGCAGTATCGCAGTCGCCGGTACACACGGAAAGACGACTACATCATCGATGCTTACAGTTGCCCTTCAAGCTTGTGGGTTAGATCCGTCATTTGCGATCGGCGGCACCTTAACTTCCTCGGGATCTAACGCTCATCGCGGAACTGGAGACTTTTTTGTTGCTGAGGCCGATGAGTCTGATGGTTCTTTTATTGAATATCGGCCATTTGCTGCGATCGTAACCAACGTTGAACACGATCACGTTGATTACTTTGCAACCGAAGCTGATGTAACCCACGCCTTTGCTGAGTTTGCCGAGACAATAAGTAAAGATGGGCTTCTGGTTTACTGCGCAGATGATCTTGGTTCGGCGCACCTGGCCAGTTCAGTTAGTGGAGTAATGCTAGTTTCGTATGGAACAAGCGTAGGAGCTGATCTATTTATTGACTCAATCAATTTGCTTCCAATGGGATCAACAGCGCGAGTCCTCTGGAAAGGTCGCGCCATTGGCACCATGTCATTGCAGGTACCTGGACAACACAATGTTTTAAATGCTGGAGCAGCACTTGCTATGGGGCTTGCACTTGGAGCACCTGCCGCCGAAATGTTGAATGGGTTAGCAAGTTTTCACGGGACTGGGCGCCGTTTTGAGTTGAAAGCCACGGTTCACGGAATTCGGATCATCGATGATTACGGCCATCACCCAACTGAAGTTCAAGTTACCTTAAAAGCCGCGAAGCTTTTCGCCGGCGAAGGACGTGTTCTGGTTATCTTCCAGCCGCATCGATACTCACGCACCAAAGCATTTATGAGCGAATTTGCTAAAGCGCTAAGCGTTGCAGATGAAGTTGTCTTACTAGAAGTCTACGCGGCGAGTGAGACCCCAATACCTGGAATCACCTCCGCAACAATTGCTGAAGAACTGAGAAATGGCCACTTCATTCCAAACTTTCTAGAAGCATCTGATTGGATGATTGCCCAAGCCAAGCCAGGTGATCTAATCGTAACTCTAGGCGCTGGAGATGTTAATTCACTCGCTCCAATAATTAGCGATGGACTGGCAAGGCGATTTAGTTAATGAAATTTGCAGCGGGGTTCAAGACGCCGAAGAGGGCGCTGGTGATAGCGACAATTTTGATTTTCTTTGGAGCTGGTTCATATCTACTTGGCTGGTCATCATTGTTAACGGTAAAACAAATTGTAATCAACGGAGCACCGACGATAAATTCTGAAAAGGCGATTGCAAAAAGTCTAAATCTTTCACTTGGAGATAAATTAGCTCGAGTTGATTCAAGAGCTCTCGCCAATAGGTTGAAGGTTAACGATTGGATCAAATCAACTGATATTTCTCGTAACTGGTTTAATGGCAAAGTCGTAATTGAATTACAACCCAGGACCCCGGTCGCTCTCTACACCGCGCCCGGTAAACCTCAAGTGGCACTTGATGCTTCAGGAGTGACCTTTCAGATGCCAGGAAAGTTACCCGCTGGACTTCCCAAAGTAAGTTCATCATCGGTGGCTAGCGGATTGATAGCCATCGAGTTGTTTACACAAATGCCTAAAGAATTTAGCGATGGAATTGACCGTGTTACCGCAGAAAGTCCCACAAATATTCTTATTGATGGCAAATTCAACGGTCGCACATTGCAGATTGTTTGGGGAGATGGCGACGACATTTCGTTGAAGATAAAAGTAATTAAGGGTTTGTTAGATCTGCCAGAAAATAAATCGATAATGCTTATTGATGTAACCGCACCGCATGCACCGATCGTTAAGTGATCAATTGGCTAATAAAATAGTTTGAGTCGGTCTTTGCTTTCACGCGCCTAACGCCTTACGTTCACCTACATCAGAGAGCGTAGAAATGTAATTCTCAAGTTGAGGTTTACAGTTCTAAAGGAGGAACTTGTGGCTGCACCACAGAATTATTTAGCTGTCATCAAAGTAGTTGGAATTGGTGGTGGTGGAGTTAACGCAATCAATCGCATGATTGATGTTGGTTTAAAGGGCGTTGAATTCATTGCAATCAATACTGATGCGCAACATCTGTTGATGAGTGATGCCGATGTTAAATTAGATATCGGTCGTGCATCAACTAAGGGACTTGGTGCAGGTGCTGCTCCTGAAAAAGGAAGACAAGCCGCGATTGATCACACTGAAGATATTGAAGAAATTTTACGTGGTGCGGACATGGTGTTCGTTACCGCTGGAGAAGGTGGCGGTACCGGTACTGGTGGCGCACCCATCGTTGCAAAAATTGCCCGTGATCTTGGTGCACTAACTATTGGCGTAGTAACGCGACCTTTTTCTTTTGAAGGAAAAATTCGATCAGCACAAGCTGATGAAGGCATCGAACTTCTGCGCGCTGAAGTTGATACCTTAATTGTCATTCCTAATGATCGCTTGCTTGCAATTTCAGATCGAAACATAACTGCAGTTGATGCATTTAAAACTGCAGATCAAGTTTTGCTCTCTGGCGTACAAGGCATTACTGAGATAATTACTCAGCCTGGTCTAATCAACTTGGACTTTGCAGATGTAAAGACAGTTATGACTGATGCAGGTTCTGCGCTGATGGGAATTGGTTCTGCACGTGGCGAAAACCGCGCAACTCGCGCCGCTGAGTTAGCAATTTCAAGTCCACTCCTTGAAGCATCAATAGATGGTGCAATGGGAGTACTCCTGTCTGTTGCAGGTGGATCTGATCTCGGTTTATTTGAAATCAATGAAGCGTGCGAGCTCGTTCAAGCAGCTGCGCATCCAAACGCTCGTATCATTTTCGGAACAACAATTGATGATGCTCTCGGAGATGAAGTACGCGTAACAGTTATCGCCGCAGGTTTTGATGGCGGTCAGCCAAAGAAGGTCTCGATGCCAGTAATCGATGCTTCGGCCTTGACTGGAGTTGCTGATCCGATTCCATCGAATGATCCAATCTCTGTGGCGCTCGATCTCGATAACACTTCACCTCGTAAGCGAGTTACATTCGAAGATCTCGTCGCTGAAGATGAGATCGACGTTCCTGATTTTATGAAGTAACAGCGGCCCACTCCATCTGCGAGTGAGTATTCAATGCTCGTTACATTCACAAACCGCCACGGTGGCGTAAGCCAAGGGGTTTACTCAACTTTAAATTTAGGCGATCACGTAGGTGATATTGCGGCGGATGTTTTGCAAAATCGTGGGACACTCACGGCGTTACACGGGCCGACGCAATTTATGAACCAAGTTCACGGAGATCGCGTAGCAGTAATTGAAGAAGTCACCGACGTAGCACTCACTGCGGACGCACTCGTAACAGGGATTCCGGGCATCACCTTGGCGGTGATGGTCGCTGACTGCATTCCACTTTTACTAAATTCAAAGCAAGCGGTAGCCGCGGTCCATGTGGGAAGACGCGGTCTAGTAAATAATGTTGCCATTAAAGCTATTGAAGTAATGCGCGAGATGGGCGCTCAAGATATTTCAGCAATAATCGGGCCAGCTATTTGCGGAAGTTGTTATGAAGTCTCTGCCGAAATTCACCAAGAAGTTGTATCTAACTTTCCAATGGCAGACTCACGGACCAATTCGGGTTCACTTGCCCTCAATTTACCAAAAGCGTTAAGTACCGTTCTTCAAAACGCTGGCATCTCTACAGATGTGAGCAAATGTGTGTGCACGGTAGAAGATGCCGATTTATTCTCTTATCGCCGTGATGGCGTAACGGGGCGACAAGCGGGGCTAGTAAGGCTATGACAGAGCGCGCTAAGCAAATTGCCCAGTCGTTAGAAATGGTTAAAAAACAGATCACGACTGCAGCCCTCGGTGCCGGTCGATCCGTGGATGAGATAACTTTGATCGCAGTCACCAAGACATATCCAGTTAGTGATGTCGAAATTTTGCACAGTTTGGGAGAGCGAAACTTTGGTGAAAATCGAAGTGATGAAGGCGCTGAAAAATCGGCACAGGTGAATGGAACTTGGCATTTTCAGGGACAGGTGCAGAGTCGGAAGCTGCGCGAAATTGCAGGGTGGGCAACTTATATTCATTCAATTGATTCGTCCGATCATGCACTTAAACTCTCGCGCATCTGCCAAGAATTAGGCAAAGATATTTCTATCTTTATTCAACTTTCACTAGATGGTGCGCCAGATCGTGGGGGAGTAATGGCAAGTGAGATCTTCACCCTTGCTGAAAAGGTCTCGAATTTGCCGAATATCAACTTGGCTGGATTAATGTGCGTCCCGCCAGTCTCTTATGAGTATCAGCAAGCATTTTCAGAGATCGCACAAATCCATCAGAGTTTTGTAAGCACCTTTTTACAGGCCAAGTCGCTATCGGCTGGTATGAGTTCTGACTTTGAAGTTGCGATAGCCCATGGCGCGACACATCTGCGAGTTGGTAGCCAAATCCTCGGTTCGCGCACGTATCACCCCTAACATTTACCTATGTCAGCACTCAACAAAATGATGGGCTATCTCGGTCTCGTAGATACCGATGAAGAAGCCCAAGGGGAAGCAACGCCAGTTCGCGCCGAACGCCCAGCTCGCGAAGTCGCAAGACCAATTCGTGATCGTGCCGGAGTAACAGTCGTCGGTTCAACAATTGCAGTCGCACCTTCGACACAGCCAGAGGCGAATTATCACATCATCACTTTGCAACCTCGCTCATATAGTGAAGCCCGCAAAATGGGCGAGCACTACCGCGAAGGAAATCCAGTCATCATTAACCTTGATGACATGGAAGAGTCAGAACGCAAGCGGTTAGTTGACTTCGCCAGTGGATTAGTATTTGGATTACACGGTCGCATCGAGCGCGTTAGCCATAAGGTATTTCTTCTCTCACCTGCCAATGTAAATGTGAGCAGTGAAGATAAGACTGCGGCAGCGCAGGCTAGCTTCTTTAACCAGTCATAACTCATAGCGAATTAGGTAATTCCCTATGATCACTAACCTACTGCTTACTGCACTTGACCTTTTTAAATATGCGCTCTTCATCCGCCTAATCATTGATTATGCGCGAATCTTTGCTCGCAACTGGCGCCCTAACTCATTCTTAATTACATTCTTTGAATTCATCTATTCGATTACAGATCCACCAATGAAATTTGTAGGAAGATTTGTGCCGCCACTTCGTTTAGGTGGAGTCTCTCTTGATCTTTCATTCATCGTACTTTTAATTGCAATTAGCCTTCTTAA
>Ga0164295_10005171_pt1 | contig 10321 bp, 9 predicted proteins | sample GEODES006metaG_FD_111798 | JGI IMG/M metagenome (GOLD analysis project Ga0164295, IMG submission 111798) | Oligotrophic lake water microbial communities from Sparkling Lake, Wisconsin, USA - GEODES006 metaG | ecosystem: Environmental > Aquatic > Freshwater > Lake | place: USA: Sparkling Lake...
GGCCTTGGCCTCATCGGCGGCGCGGTCGACAAAGACGTGGCAGACGCCCTTGTAGTGCTGAATCACGGGCACGCGGGCGTTCTGGGTCACGAAGCGGATGAGCGCCTCGCCGCCGCGGGGAATGACCAAGTCGACCAAGCCCTCGGCCTGCACCATCGCGAGGATGTACGCCCGGTCGGTCGACGGGAGCGCGAGCACGGCGTCTGCAGGCAGACCGGCCGCGACGAGCGCGCCTCGCAGGCACGCGACGAGCGCGGCGTTCGTGCGGTGCGCCTCGCTGCCGCCCCGCAGGAGCGTGGCGTTGCCCGACTTGATGCACAGCGCGGCGGCGTCCGCCGTCACGTTGGGGCGGGCCTCGTAGACGATCCCGACCACGCCGAGGGGAATGCGCATGCGCCCCACGCGCAGGCCGTTGGGGCGCACCGTGAGCGCCTCTACCTCGCCGAGCGGGTCGTCCTGGGCGGCCACCTCGCGCACCGCGCGCGCCATGTCGGTGACGCGCCCTGCCGTGAGCGTGAGGCGATCGAGCATCGCGCCCGAGGTGCCGCGCTCGGCGGCGTCGCGGATGTCCTCGGCGTTGACCGCGACCAGCGTCGACGCCTGCTCTTCGAGCGCCGCGGCCATGCCCACCAGCGCGGCGGTGCGCTGCGCGCCCGAGGCGCGGGTGAGCGCGCGGCCCGCGGCGCGCGCGCGGCGAGCCAAGTCCGCGACCTCGGTGGTCACAGCGGCGGGTGGAAGGGCGCCGAGGGCGTTCGGATCGGTCGGGTGCATCGAGGGCTTCTGCGGCGCGATAGCACACCCGCGGAAATATTGGCAACCCGAGGGGCTTTGCTAGAGTCGGGCGCTGTCGTTCGGTCGCTCGTCCGTCACTCAGGAGAACTCATGCGTCACGCCCTCGAGAATGTTGTGCTCGCCTCGCTCTTTGGCCTTGCCGCCGGGTGCGCCGATCCGGCCCCGGCGGATGACGACGCCGGGACGAGCGGGGGCGCGCGCGCGGACGCAGCGGCGAATGGCGGCGCGCCGAGCGGTGGTGCGCCGAGCGGTGGTGCGCCCGTCGAACCCGTCGGGGGCGCGCCCTCGGGCGGCGCGCCCGTCGAGCGGGACGCGATGGTCGAGCCGACGGTGGACGCCGAGGCGCCTCGCCCCGACGCCGTGGTGACGCCCCGCCCCGCCGCCCTCGTCGCCGCGGTGGTGCTCACCGAGCAGCCGCAGGTGCCCGCGGCGACGCTGTCCGCGCGCGTGACCGCGGCGGGCGAACTGCCGAACCAGTCGGGCTGCGTGGCGGTGCCGTTCGATCCGAACGCGCAGGCCGCGCCGGCGCAGGGCTACGACGCGGGCGCGATCTCTCTTGCGGGTGCACGCAGCGCGCTCGAGCTCACGCCCTCTGTCGGCGGCGCGGGCGTGGACTACACGGTGGGCGGCGGTGTCCCCGACGACCTGTTCGATGACAACGCGCGGCTTGTCGCGACCGCGCAGGGCGGCGCGCACCTCGGTGCCTTCGAGGTCGCGGTGAACGCCCCGCGTTCGGTGAACGTCCGTTCGCCTCAGGCGCAGTTCGGCGCGCAGCAGTCGGTGAACGACGACCTCGTCGTCGAGTGGGCGGCGGGCGAGAGCGAGAGCCTGCTCGTCACGCTCCTGCCCGCGCAGCTCATCCCGAGCGTTGAGCCGCAGGCGGGGCAGTGGGTGTTCTGCAGCGTGCCCGACGCCGAAGGCACGGTGACGATCCCCGCCGCGCAGGTCGCGGCCGTGGGCGACAACCCCGGGGTCTTCGGACAGGGCGCGCTCCTGATCGTGACGCGCACGCGCGTCGGGACCACGACCCTCGGCCCCGACACGGCGGCGATCACCGCGTCGACCAGCCAAGGGGTGCCCGTCACCCTCGTTCAGTAACTTCTCGCGGCCTCAGATCCGAAACCGCGACATCTGCTGGGCGACGATTGGCTTGGCGTCCGCGCCGACGGGCAGCCAAACCGTGAACGTGGAGCCGATGTCCTCGTCGACCTCGAGGGCCAGTCGCCCGCCATGGCTCTCGATGATGTTGTAGGCGATCGACAGGCCGAGGCCGGTGCCCTCGCCCACGTCCTTGGTCGTGAAGAACGGCTCGAAGATCCGCCCGCGGATCGCCTCGGGCACGCCGCCGCAGGTGTCGCGAAAGACGAATTCAACGCCGCCATCGCGCGCGCGGACGCGAATGTCGAGGCGCGCCCACGTCTGCGCGGCCTGCGCGGCGTTGACGATCAGGTTCATGAAGACCTGCTCGAGCGGACCCGCGAGGCAGTAAATGGCTGGGACGTCCTCGACCTCGCGGCGGAGCTCGAGCTTGTACTTCCACTTGCCTTGCGTGAAGAGCACGGCGTGCTCGATCAGGTCGGCGGGCTTAGCCTCGCGCGCTGTCTCGGTGTCGGGGTGCGCGAACGACTTGAGCCCTTGCACGATCCGCTGAACGCGGTCCGCGCCGTCGAGGCACTCGCGCATGACCTTGGCCGCGTCCGAACGAATGAACTCGAGCTCCTGCGCCTCTTCGACCTGACGCGCAGTCTCAAAGGCGGGGTGCGGCCCGACGAGTGCGGCGGCATCGCGCCACGCGTCGACGACGGCCAGCGCCTCGGTCAGATAGGTGCCGACGTGCCCCAGATTCGACTTCACGAATGAGATCGGGTTGTTGATCTCGTGCGCCAAGCCCGCGGCGAGCACGCCCAGGCTCGCCATCTTCTCGGCGCCCACGAGCCGCCGCTCCATCTGCCGGCGCTGCGTGGCGTCGTGCAAGAAGAGCAGGTGGCGGGGGGGGCCGCCGTCTTCGTCCGCGAAGCGCATGACCGAAGGCTCGAAGGTGCGCTCCTGGAGCGTGAGCGCCCGCAGGGGTTGCGCCGCACCGGAGAAGCGGGCCACCAAGGCCTCTCGGTCCTCCGCGTCGAGCGGCAGGCTGTCCCAGAGCCACCCGCCGAGCGCCCCGCCGAAGAGCCGCTGAAACGCCCGGTTGTAGCTCACGAGGCGCAGGTCGTCGTCTACGACGGCGAGCGGATCGCCCAGCGTGTTCACCACCTGCTCGCTGAAGGCCTTGAGCTCGTGCAGGTGGCGCACGAGCATCGTGTTCTCAAGCAGGTGCCCGGCCTGCCCCATCAGCGCCTCGATGAACGCGATGTCCGTCCGCGTGTAGGCCTCCCGCCCCCGCCGGTCCGTCACGTTCACGACGCCGACGACCTCGCCCTTGACCTTGATGGGCACGGTCAGGGACATCGGCAGGTTCTGCAGGCCTTGGCCCTCGACCACAAAGTCGGTGAGCTCGCCGTCGACCGTCTGAGCGCGCGCGCGGGCGTGGTCGTCTACGTAGACGGGCTTGCCGAGCGCGGCGCAGGTGCCGGCGATGCCGACGCCGATGCGACCGCGGGCCCTCCGCACAATGTCGCCCTCGATGCCGACGGCGCAGCGCATCTCAAGCGTGCCCGACTCGCGGTCGAGCTGCATCAGGGAGACACGCTCGCTGTTCAGCTCGCGTGCGACGATGTCGACGAGCCGTTGGAACGTCTCGTTTTCGTCGTGGACCGTCGTGAGCAGACGCGATGCGAAGGACAGCGCCATCAGGCGGCGACCGTGCGCCACGTCGTCGCCGGACTCTGAGGTCGGGTCCGCCTGCCGTAGGCGCGCGCGCGTCGTCGCGGCGTGCTCGACCTTGCGGATCCGCGCGCGCGTCAGGTTGGGGTCGGCGTCGTGCGTGACCACCAGCGCGAAGCCCGCCTCGAGCAGTGCCGTCTCGCGGGCGGCGTCGGACTGGGCGAGGACGGCGATGATCTCCGGCTCTCCGCAGCGGTCCCGGGCGCGCCGCGCCAGCGCCTCGGCGGACGCCCCATCCGGGCTCGGCGCGTCGACGCAGACGATGTCCACGCCGCTCAGCGGGAGCGCTTCCGGTGTCGCCACGCGCTGTGGCGTCCGGCTGAGCGCGCTGAGCGCGGGCACGAGCGCACCGCCGACCCACCAGAGGGCGGGCCGGAACTCGGGCGGCGGCGTGGCCTCACCCCGCATGGACACCACCGGCGCGCCTGGCTAAGTGAGCGCTCAGCGGCACGTCCGCTTGGTGGCGGCGAGCTTCTTCTTGGCGTCCGCAACGCGGCTGCTGCTCGGGAAGTCCGCGATGAGCGTCTCCAAGAACGGCATCGCGTCTTTGCAACGCTTCATGGCAACGAAGTTGTCGTGCATTAGCACGTGGGCGTCGTCCACCTTATCACCGCTGCTGTACTTCTGGAGCACGACCTGCAGCACCCTGATCGACGCGGGGAAGTCCTCCCTCTGCGTGAGGGCCTCAGCCATCAGGTAGAACGCGTTGTCCGCCTGTGGCGCGCCGGGGAACTTGTTGGTGTACGCGCTAAACACGCGCACAGCCCCTTCCCAGTCCTGCGCCTTGTACTTGTCGTAGCCCGCGCGATACAGGTCGGGCTCCGCCTCGGGCAGCGTCTCGCCGGGCGCGGGCGCGACCGTGACGCCGAGCTCGGCGGCCGCCTCGCTCGTCTTGAGCTTCTCGCGCGTCTCGGCGAGCTCGCCCTGCACCCGCTTGAGCTCGTCCCGCAGCTTCTCAAGGTCGATGCCGGTGTCGGCCGAGCCCTTCTGGAGTTGCGCGATGGCCTCGCCGAGTCGCCGCTCCAGGTCGCCGAGGCGGGTCTCGAGCATTTCCTCGACCTTGCGGGCGTGGGCACGTCCCTGCTCGCTCTGCAGGTCGACCTGCGCCTGCAGTGCAGCCAAGTTCGCCTCGATCTCCTTACCGCGCCAGTGGGTGACGCAGCCGGAGACGAGCGGGGTGATCAGCAAGAGGGCGAGGTGCGCGCGCATCGGTCTTACTTGGAGTCGACCTCGACGCGGCGGTTCTTCGACCACGCGTCCTCGGAGCTGCCGCTCGAGAGCGGGTTGTTCTCGCCGAAGCCGACGGCGCTGAGCTTGTCCTTCGAGACGCCGGACTTGACCAAGTAAGACGAGGCGGCGTCCGCGCGCTTCTGGCTCAGCGCGAGGTTGTACTCCTCGGTGCCGCGCTCGTCCGCGTGACCGCCGATCTGCGCGCTCAGGTTGTTGTTCTTGAGGCAGGCCGCGACGCCGTCGAGCTTCGCCTTCTGGTCGGTGCGGAGGTTCGCCTTGTCGAAGTCAAAGTAGACCGGGTCGCCGCCGAGGTTGCAGCTCACGAGCTTGACGCGGCAGGTGCCGGACACGCACTCGGAGCCCTCGGGGCAGGCCGGGGTGTCGGCGCCGTCGCCGCACTGCGGCTTGGCGACGCAGCTGCCACCCTGGCACATCTGACCCGCGCCGCACTCGTCGTTGCTCAGGCACTGCGGGCCGCACTCGCTGTCGCGGCACTTCTGGTCGCCGGGGCAGGTGATGGTGGCGTCGCAGTAGCCGGGCTTACGCTGGCACTTGCCGCCGGCGCACATCATGCCCGGGCCGTCACACTGGCTGTTCTCGCGGCACTCTTGGCAGAGGCCGTTGACGCAGAATTCGCCCTTTTCTTGGCAGTGCTCGTCGTTCTCGCACTTAGGGTACTTGGGGCCGCAGCCGCCGAAGACGAGCGAGGCGCCGCCAACGAGCAGCCCGAGGAAGACGTTGTGGGAGAGCTTCATGGGTGACCTACCAAGGATTTGTGGATTAGATTCAGCCACTTGGCTGATGTAAGGCGAAGTAATGGCGACGGACGCTAGAACAACCGGATAACACTGTCAATGCGTGAGTCTATGCGGCGCAACGGGGTGAGCGCGCTGATTCTGGCGGGGGCGGCGCTCTCATCGGGCATATTCGGCTGCACAGCGGGCGCAGATGCGCCCGCGCTGACCGTGGTCGCGTCCGAGCCCGGACCAGGCGGCGAGCACGCCGCGAACCGGCCGATTCGGCTCGAGTTTGACCGATACCTGTACCCCGTCTTCGCTTTGGCGGGCACGGAGGGCGAAGGTATCCGCTTATTCAGCGGCGAGGTCGGCGTGCCGCTTGATGCCCGCTACGACGTCGTGGGGCGCGCGCTGGAGCTCACTCCCCGCGAGGCGCTCAGCCCCGGCGTCGCCTATCGGCTCGAGGTCGCGCCGGGTGGGGTCTTTGGGCTCGACGGCGAGACGCTCGACGCGCCCCTCGCGGTGGGCTTCTGGGCGGGCCTCCCTGCGCCGATGGTCGACACGCCGCAGCCGGCGCTGGACTTTGAGCGGGACGTCGCGGCTGTCTGGGCGGGCCGCTGCGGGTGCCACGGCGAGGCGTCTGAGGGGCGCGTCCCGCCGGCGCTCACCGAGGCAGCCCTCGCCAATCAGCCGAGCGCGCGTTTCCCTGGGTTGGCGTTGGTGCAGCCGGGGCAGCCTCTGCGGAGCGCGCTCGTGCGTAAGCTCCTGCACGATTATCCCGGCCTGCGGGGTGAGCCGATGCCCCCGAGCGGCCCGCTCGACGACGACGCCCTGCGGCGGGTCATCGGGTGGATTGAGGGCTTGTGACTACTTCTTCGGCTTTGTCGCGAGGAGCTTCTCGATGTACGCCTTGAGGGCCTCGGGCGTCTTGTCCTCGTAGTAGTACTTGCCGTTGATATAGATCGACGGCGTGCCCGTGAGCGCGGCCTTTGTGCCCTCGGCCTTGTCGCGCTCGACCGCGCGGGTGGCGTCGACGCTGGCCATGTCGGCCTTGAACTTGGCCAGGTTCAAGCCGAGTTCCTGCGCGAACGCGACGAACTTGTCGGCGCTGAGAGAGGTCTGGTTGGCGTAGATCAGGTCGTGCATGGGCCAGAACTTGTCCTGGCGGTTGGCCGCCCAAGCGGCGCGCGCGGCTTGCTCCGCGAAGGTGTGGCTCGGGAGCGGAAAGAACTTATAGTAGAGCGTCGCGTCCTTCGGGTAGGCCTTGAGGACCTCGGGCAGGATTTTCGCGACCAAGCTGCAGTGCGGGCACTCGAAGTCCGCGAACTCGACGATGGTGACGCGGCCGTTCGCGACGCCCTTCTTGGGGCTGTCCTTCAGGTCAAAGGTGAACCGCATGATCTCGTCGAAGTACTTTTTGACGACGGCCTGCTGCACCTGCTCGGGACCGAAGCCCTCTCGGAACTTATCGGCCGCGAACTGCATGAGCTGCGTAGCTTGCTCGCAGGTCTTCTTCTCGACGCACTCGTAGACGCTGAGCTTGGTATTGCAGGGGCAGGCGCCGCCTTGCATGAGCTCGTTCAGCCCCTCGACCTCGTCCTTCTCAAGGCCCTTGAGGTCAATGCCGGGCAAGGTGGGGGCCTGCGCCTGCGCTGTGGCGGGGAGGATGAGCAGAAGCGAGGCGAGCAGCGCGCGGAGGAGGGTGGGCATCTCGGCGTCCTTGGTCACGGTCCGGTGCGGGTTCTCTGCACTCAGACGGTCGAGCGCGCGCGAGATTCATGGAAGGCACCGACCTTGTCAACGACCGCTCCGCCGCCTAACTTGCTGCGCGTGAGCGGTCAGCACACCACGCCCGCGCGGGTCTGGGCCTATATCGGTCTCGGGGGCAACGTGGACGCGCCCTTAAAGCGGCTCGCGCGCGCGGTCGAGGTGCTCCGCGGACAGGTCGACGCGCTGCACGTCAGCGGGCTGTGGCGCAGCGCCCCGTGGGGGCCCATCGAGCAGCCCGACTTTGTGAATCAGGTCGTGGCCATCCGGACACACCTGCTACCCGAGGCGCTGCTGGACGCTCTGCTTTCGCTTGAGGCCGCGCTCGGACGCGACCGGGCGCGCGAGACGCGGTGGGGGCCACGGCCGATTGACCTCGACCTGCTCTCTTGGGGGGAAGCCGTGATAAACACCCCCCGCTTGACGCTCCCGCATCCGAGGCTCGCCGCCCGCAGGTTTGTGCTCGCGCCGCTCTGCGAGCTCGCGCCGGACCTCGTGGTGCCAGGATACCTCAAGACGGTTCGCGCGCTGCTCGACGCGTGTGACGACGCGGGGCGGGTTGAGCGCTTGACCGATTCTGACCCCGACGCCTTGGAGGGTGCTCGATGAACGCTGTGTCTTGGCTGCTTTTCGCGCTGACTCAGGTCGGAGCGCCTGCCGTGGCGCCGCCTGCGTCGCGCTGGGTGCAGGTCAACCCGACGCGCGTCGACCCCGCGGCCCCGCCGTCGCCCGAGGCCATGATCCGCGATCCGAAGCTGCTCATCGCCTTCATCGACCAGCACCCGGGGCGGCTCGACGCGAAGGCGATGAGCCCGCCGCTGGTGCTCACATTGACGCGCTTGCTCGTAGACGCCGACCGGGTCTTCGACGCGGAGCGCCTGCTCTCTCAGGCGCGCGCGCTCTGGCCGGATGACTGGGAGGTCACGCGGGCTTGGGTGCGCGTGGTGCTCGGGCTCGGTCGCGCGACCGCGGCGCTGCAGGCCCTCGAGGCGCAGGCGGGGCGGCGCACGGACGATCCGAGCCTGCTCTACCTGCAGGGGAACGCGTGGCTTCAGATACGGCCGCGCACCGAGGCGACGCTGCGCGGGGCGTTCGCGGCTTACGCGCGCCTCATCGGGGTTGCGCCGGAGTACCGCGACGCGGACGGCGTGACAGCGGCCCAGATTGGCCAAGCCGTCAGCCGCATGGGCGAGGAGCTCGGCCTCGACGCGGCCGCTATCGCCGCGGCGTCTTCGCCTCCGGTGGTGGCGCCGGCGTCTGCCCCGCTTGCGCCCTCAACGCCGTGACGCGCTCAGCGAGCGCGGGCTCCGCGCCCGCGCCTCGCGGATGGAAGAACGTCAGCCCCTCCAAGTCATCTGGCATGTACCGCTGGGCCACGGAGTTGCCTGCGAACTCATGCGGGTCGCGATAGCCGTCGCCGTAGCCGAGCTGCTTCTGCAGGCCGGTCGTGGCGTTGCGCAGGTGGAGCGGGACGGGCAGAGCGCCGTGTTGAGACACCGCAGTGCGTCCTGCGGCGAGGGTCGTGAGCACGGTGTTGCTCTTGGGTGCGCAGGCCAGATAGGTCGCCGCGTGGACCAGGTGAAAGAGCCCCTCCGGCAGGCCGATCACGCGAAACGCGGCGTGGCAGTCGTTCACGATCCCGAGCGCGGCGGAGTCCGCGAGCCCGATGTCCTCGCTCGCGAACACGAGCATGCGACGCAGCACGAAGAGCGGGTCCTCCCCCGCCTCGAGCATGCGGAGCATCCAGTAAACGGCGGCGTCGGGGTCGCTGCCGCGCAGTGACTTGATGAAGGCGCTCACGACCTCGTAGTGCTGGTCGCCGCCCTTGTCGTAGGTGAGCACGCGACGGTCGAGCGCGGCCTGAGCAGCGGTCAGCGTCACGGGCTCGCCCGCCGGCGCGAAGTCGAGCGCGGCCTCGAGCGCGGTCAGGGCGCGGCGTGCGTCCCCTCCCGACAGGCCCGCGAGGTGGTCGAGGGCGTCGGGCTCGACCTGGGCGCGCGGCCACCGCGCCAGGGCGACGGGGTGGGTGAGGGCCTGAACCAGGATGTCACGCACGCGCTCCGGCGTGAGAGCTTGCAAGACGACCACGCGCGCCCGAGAGAGCAGCGCCGCGTTCAGCTCGAAGCTCGGGTTCTCCGTCGTCGCGCCGACGAGGGTCACGGTGCCGTCCTCGACGTGCGGCAGCAGCGCGTCCTGTTGGCCCTTGTTGAAGCGGTGGATCTCGTCCACGAAGAGGATCGTCCGGCGACGCTCGTACTTCAGGCGCTCACGCGCGGCCTCTACGGCCACGCGCAGCTCCTTGACGCCGCCGAGCACAGCGGAGAACGGCTCGAAGTGGTGGCCGGTCCGGCCGGCGAGCACCCGCGCGATGGTGGTCTTGCCTGTGCCCGGCGGGCCCCACAGGACCAGATTCGGCACGCGGTCGCTGTCGATCGCGCGCCGCAGGGGCTTGCCCTCACCGAGCAGGCGGTCTTGGCCGAGCACAGCCTCGAGGGCGTCGGGGCGCACCGCCTCAGCCAAGGGCATGTGGCGCCGCGCGTCGGGGTCGTGCGCGCGTGCGTGGTCGAAAAGGTCCAAGGGCGTCCTCGGGCGGCGACGGCTCAGAGGGACAAGGTGTACCGCAGGTGCGCCGCGTCATTGTGGCCAAATGCGCCCATCAGCGTGCCCGCCTCACCGTCCAGCAGGAGCAGGCCCGCGGCGAGCGTGTGCCGCAGCGCGTCTGCGCTCGCGCGCGGCGGCGACCACGCGACCGTGGGAGAGGCCGCCCACGCCCGGGCCGTCAGCGCGTACTGGAGCGCGAGCGTGACCTCGACACCCTCAAGCTGCGGGGGCCGCCACTGCGCTCCGCCCGCCGCTTGGGTCCACCCACGTCCAAAGAGTAGGTATTCGCCGTCGCGCAGGGGCGCCAGGCCGCTGAGCTCCAGCGTGGCCGAGAGCGCCTCGTCGTCGAGCCAGTCGACGCCGACGGCCCACGA
>Ga0164295_10005172_pt1 | contig 10321 bp, 6 predicted proteins | sample GEODES006metaG_FD_111798 | JGI IMG/M metagenome (GOLD analysis project Ga0164295, IMG submission 111798) | Oligotrophic lake water microbial communities from Sparkling Lake, Wisconsin, USA - GEODES006 metaG | ecosystem: Environmental > Aquatic > Freshwater > Lake | place: USA: Sparkling Lake...
AGGTTCCCCCCCCCCCCCCCCCCCCCCCCCAAAAAAAAAACACACCCAAAAACTTCCGCTAACAGCCTCCGCTCCCTACCCCCCCCCCAAAAAAAACACACCCAAACTCCACAACCCAACCCAGCCAGTTTTTGGTGTTTGCAAGGGAGGAAAAAAAAAGATGGACCCCGGTAGCAAACCAATGCCCCCTGTGCCGGGCATCGATTTCGTGGACGTCACCACGACCCTGCAACTGCAGACCATGCTTGGAGAACAAGTGCAAGAGGGTCCCGAGCACCTGAAGGGTCTGTTTGGGGTTGTACCCCCCAACGTGTCCTGCGTTGGCATCCGAACTGGGGATGGGGTGGCTTGGGTGTACTTCGTGTCCACCCAGTCCGGGTTCAACCCGGAGACGCACTCCAAGCTGGTCTCCGCCTTGCCCGACATGGCAACCGGCAGCGACTGTCGCTACGTGTGTCTGCTTGCAAACCACGTGAAGGGCAGGAAGCCCGTGACGTACGCGGACTACCTACCTGACGCCTCCATAAAGATCGACAAGGAACCCAAGTCGGACCTGATAAACATGGGGGCGGTGGCCAGGGCCTTCTGTGCTGTGAATGGCCCCCCTGACAGCCACCTGAAGCCCATCGTGCCTTGCAGTGGCTACGTCATTGCCAAAGCCTTCAATCAGGTGCCTTACTTCAAGGAGAACAAGACCACACTGGCGTTTGATCCAGACGTGGCAGCCAGGGGCTGGTTCCTGGCCATGTACCAGGCCTTGGCCGCCATCCATCACGCCATCTTCGTGAGTGGAGCCAAGAGGGTGCTGGTGTTTGGGGAGGACATCCGCCCTGCCGTCCTGGAGTCTTGCTTTACCCTGGCCAACCTTGTGGTGAAGCCCCACCCAGTGTTGCAACGTAAGCTGGGGTTGCAGACGGTGCCCCAGTTGGCGCACCGTCTGCAAGCGGCATGGCCCATCAAGGAGGTCAGTCCCGGGGGGTGTGCCCCCTTTGTGTTGCTTGAGGAGGACAGCACGTGGATGCGAGTGTTGGTGCAAAGCATCTTGGACGACACCCTGAAGCATCGCCGGGTGTTTAACGCATGCTTCAAGTACCCAGTGGGGTACCCAGGGGCCAGACCCGACAACTGCCTCCTGACAAGCATGAGTGCAGTGGTGGCGTGGGTGGTGTCGGAGGTGGTGCGGTTGGATGTACACCAACCCTTGCCCAGGGACATGTCCGTGAAGAGTGTCGTGGCGGAGAAAGCTGCGTTTGAGCTGTGGAAGATTTTATGCATGCCCGTCTCACAACGGGATGTGCAGTACCCCATGCACGAAGCAAAAGTGACTCCCACACATGGACCAGAGCCTGCGACTCCGGCCCCTGTTGGATGGACACCCCCGGTAAACCCATTGCTGGAGGCAATCCCGGTGGTTGCTCCAGTCCCCGTGGTCGTTCCAAGCCCTTTTGCGGCTGACGAAGAAGAGGAGCCTATGGGCACTGTGGTGACAGAGAAGCCGGTGGTTCCCGAGGCGCAGGCAACCATTGAGGTGACGAAGAAGAAAAGGCAGAGGGCGAGCAAGCCACCTTTGCCAGTCAGCACTTCTGCCGTGCAACAAATCGTGCCTGCTGAACCACAAGTCCCGGTGGTAGTGTCTGCCCCAAAGAAGCAACAGAAGAAAAAGCAACGGGCTGTGTCTCCCTCTCCATCTTCTTCTTCGGCTCCTCCTTCTCCTCCTCCTCCGACTTCAACACCTCCTCCCTCTCCTCCTCGAGTACGAGTACCAGCCCCAGCCCCAGCTCCAGTGGTTGCCCCAGCCCCAGCCCCAGCTGCAGTGGGTGCCCCAGCCCCAGCCCCAGCCCCAGCTCCAGTGGTTGCTCCAGCCCCAGCTCCAGTGGTTGCTCCAGCAGCTGCAGCTCACCACTTCAATTCCAACCCTTTGTTGGTGGACAACTTTCGTGCGATTGTTGAACTAAGGACAGGAGATGTACCCTTTGAGACGTCGAGGGTCCCTGTGGTGTTTCAAGGGTCCAAGGAAGTGGAGATACCTGCTTTTTGCACCACGGACACCAACAAGGCTGTGTACACGGCACTGTTCATGTCTTTGCAAATGCAGAGCACTCCCTCTGCGGTTCATGCAGGAGGGAAACTCGCCAGGACCCTGGCCGCAATTCACGGTTGGGTGTATATTGCCAATCGGTGGCTGAGCGCCGAGCCCAAGAGTGGGTTGGAAGAAGTGAGTCCCTTTGAGAAGGAGCTGAAGAGTGTAGAGGAGGCAGCTCATGCCTTTATCAGCTCCGCGACGGACTTTGAGGCGGTTGTGGACAAGGCGTGTATTGCCCAGGGGGAGGTGCCTGCAGGAGTGAATGACGAGGGGTGGAACAGCCAGGGAGCGGTGGTGTGGAAGAACGTGGTGAATACGCTGGGGGAAGAGAGTGGACAGCTGTTTGCGCCTCCCTCCCGCAACTTTGACAAGGACGTGGCAGAGTTGAAGACGGCCATGCAGGCGTTGTTGAGCAAGGGGGGAGAACTCTCAGTACCAGGCTTGGTGGTGAAGATGACAGCGGAATTTGCAATCAACATTGCGGAGGACTGGGTGGCTCAAAAGAAGAAACTGGTGGCTGCGGTGGCTGCAGTGGACACAAGGACCGTGGGTGCACCCCTGTCAATGCACACCCTTATTGGGTACGATACTGCGGGCAAGGCTGTGGCGGCGGCACTGGTTCGGTTCGTGGCTGCCGTGACGACGTTTACAGGGGTCTTTGTGGGCTCCTTGCGGCACAGCGACGTGGCCACCGAGTTAGAGGGGTCCCTACCACTATTGATGTTGGTGTGTCAACATTTGGCGGGGTCTGTGCAGTCCATGGACCATGTTGACCCCGCGGACTCTGACAAGCACGGGAAGGTGTCTCACCCTTTCTGGTCCAAGAAGCCCTTGACCCCAGGTGCAGGTGCAGGTGCAGGTGCAGGTGCAGGTGCAGGTGCAGGTGCAGGCGCGGACAAGGAGAAGGAGAAGGGGTCTGGTGCTGGTGTCGACACGTCTGTGACGGAGGTACAAGTAAAAGGGTCCGCAGCTCAACCCAAGAAGGTGGCTGCTGCCTCCAAGGTGGGCAAGCCCCTGCAGTTGCAAACCCAGGCCAACTGGGACAGGACGGGGCTCTTGGTGGAGTTTTTGACGGAGCCAAGCAGGGTTGCGGAGTTGGCCTCGGTGTTGGCCAAGGGTCCCTTGGGTCCCTACCTGGACCCATTGTTGTGTCCAAACGCACAGAAGTCCGTGGAGGTGGGAGACGACCCCAGTATGGACACGTACGCGTGCACCCTGGCAGCGTGGAATGCGGCCAGTGCAAGCACCAAAGATGCCCAGGTTTTTGACTTTTCAACTGCCACCAAGGACGCGAAGGTGGACTACCTGCTGTCCATCATTGCCAGGGCTCTGTACACCGTCATGTACGATGAAGCTATGGACACGGTGTCCAAGGACGGCAGGTTTACCGTGAAATCCGTGGCGGTGGGAACCACCGCGGGCGCTTCCGACTCCAACGTCATGGGCCAGGCGTTCCAGGACTTGGTGAACCAGTTGCGGAAGCAGGAGGGTCGCAGACACGAGGGTCTGCATGGCGCTATGAACATCGTGCCCTTCAACAAGCAGAAGGCAGCTGTGAAGGTGCCCAAGATCAGCGAGGACAAGAAGTTCATTGCGAACCACAGGACAGACAGTGAGCGAGCCCTGTTGGTGGTCATGTCCTGCATCATCTCCAAGGTGTTTGAGGACAGCATGTCGGAGTCTGCACCCGTCAAGGCCTTGTCCAACGCTGCCCGGGAGCAGTACGTGTGCTACCTCAAACAAGGACCAGCAAAGAAGCCGGTCCCCACCTTCTCCGTGGCACGGAACGAGGTTGGAAAACCTTCCATTGAAAAGGCTCTGGAGACGTTCCTGGTCCATCTGTGGGCAGCCTTCCAAAAGGCACGGGTGGACAATATGGCTCCACGGGGTCACTGTGGAACCTTTCCAGTGGAAGAAACAAACTCGGACTCGGACTCGGACTCTGGGGAAGGGGTAGAGGCTGATCCCGAGCCTAAGGTTGGGTCTGACGACGAAGAAGACGAAGCTCCAGTGCCCAAGTCCAAGTCCAAGGCTAAGTCAAAGGCCAAACCCAAGAAGAAGATGAGGAAGTCCAAGGGTTCCGACGACTCTGACGACTCTGACTAGTGAGGCATTTTGTGCTCCCTCTCTCCCTCTCTCCCTCTCCCTCTCTCCCTCTCTCCCTCTCTCCCTTACCCCATTCCATCTGTACGTTGTAGTTTGGTGATGTTTCACAATTCATTTCTTGGCTGCCTGCATGGCATACTTTGCGTGTAAAGTGATGGTTGATGTGACCCTGGACGCGTCTAGGGTGGGGTGTGACGTCAAAGACGAAGTGTTTCGCATTGTGCAAGACCAATTGATTGGAAAGGTCATCAACAACAAGGCGACGGTGGTGGTTGTGCAACCACCAGACCCAAAGGACTTTGAAACAATCAAGTTGGATCCATTGAGCGGAAAACCCATGGGGTCTGTGCCCGTGGTGGTGGTCATGCAATTGGCGGTGAAGGAGGACGTAGTGTTGGGCGTGGTAACGCAATCTACTGCACTTGGGGTGTTTGCGTCAACGGGGGCGAGTCCCAGTTTTATTATCAATGGGAACATGCCCCATGGTGTTGGCCTGGATGACAGTGGAAGTGCTTGTGTTTGGACAACTGGGTCTCAAGCGGACGCACCAAAGTTAACAGCCGGCTCCCTGCTGTTGCACAGCATTATGTCTGGAGGTGAGAGTGAAGGTTGCATGGGGTACATCGGATCCATGATCACCCCTGGGTGTTTGTTGCTGTAAGTCACTGTTTGTCTCTAAATGACATGCATTCCATTGGTGTTGAAAGAAACAAACAAAAACCACACACACACACACACAAGGTGGGAAGAGAGAAGGGAGAGGGGAGAAGAGAAGAGAAGAGAGAAGAGATCCATCTTAAACCAAAGCCTCGGCACGCACCAAGGCCCTGAACATGGGGAACCTTGTGGACATGGCCACTGAAATGTCTCGGGTGTTGTGGCCCAAGTAGCTGGCCATGAGGGCGTTCAACAACACGGAAATGTTTTTGTGGACATACCGAGGTTCGCACTTGATGGTGTTCACAATGGAGGTGACCACCCAGTCCAAGTGGGCAAGTTGGGCCCAGAAGGGGGCGTGGTCCACCCCCGGCAAGGGGGCTTCCACTAGGGCACGACCTTTGGAGGGCACCCTGTGCAACTTGCAGGGTCCGCACTCACACGTGTCCGGGGTGCACCTGGGCACCACCACCACCCAAGCTGCGATGCACAGGAAGGCGGTCGCAAAGGTTTCCTCGGACATGGAGGGCTTGCCCAGGGTTGGAATGAGCAACAGGAAGAGGCACCAAAAGAACTGGGGAGTGAACTGGGGGGTGCCGTCCTCCAACACGCCACAGCCACAGGCCTGGCCCAGGGGACTGGTGCAGAAGGCGGCGCCACAGCCACGGTCAATTTTCCCAAGGGCCCCCACCACAGTGGAAAACAGGGGCCCTGTGTGGGTGGGTCCCCACTCAAACATGGCTGCACACTCCGCGTCGTTGAACTCCTCAAATGCAGACACGGGGGAGAAGACGGGGCGGGCCACCACCATGGCTCCTGGTGCCTCCACCAAGGCACCGTGCACCAGGAAGGCCTTGGGGTGGTCGGTGCTGTCCACCGACAGAATGTGGGACAAGGGCACTCGGTGCACCAGGGAGGCGGAGGGCATGTGGAACACCGAGGACAGCCCCACAAAGTCGCCAAACTCGAGTTTCACGGCCTTGCACACAATGTCTCGGAAACAGCGACACATGCGCATGTACAGGTTGCAGTCGTCCGTGGCGTCGGTGCCCCTTTGGGACAGCTGGCGTTGGGTGGTCATCTTGGACTTTTCCGCTCGCTGCACCATTACCTCCATGACCTTCAACAGGAACAGTTTGCAGTCCTCTCCCAGGTATGTGTCTGCTGCAAAGCTGTTGAGAGGACCCGCCAACACCACGGACAACACACCCGTCATCATCGCGTCCACATTGACGTACCTCAATATGTCCACAGAGCTCATGCGGGTGCTCGTGGGGCGTTCCATGGGCATGCAATGGGGGTCTTGCAGGGCCGCTTTGGCAATCAAACGACCCAACCCCTTGGGTTTTCGAGAGGGGTGGGGTGTCCCAGCTCCAGCTCCAGCTCCAGCTCCAGCCCCAGCCCCAGCCCAAACTGTTGGATCCACGTCCTCCACGTTTCCAACAATATTGCCTTGATAATCCGAGGCCTTTTCCACAACCGCACTGCAACATGCAATGATGAGGTCCAGGGTTCTGGGGGGCAACTTTTGGTCCTTTTTGTCTCGCTTAGGTTGTGTTTGCACAGGGAAGTCAGAGGGGGCACGTTCGTAGGCTGCAATCACCTCTTTCGTGCCCGCATCCATGGCCCCACGCAGACCCTTGACCCACCTTAGGGTTAGGTACCCCAGGGTGAAGTTCACCAACATGTCCACTGCCCTTTGGTTCATGACGTCGCTGCCGGAGCAGGGTTTTAGGGAGGACACCTTTTTGCGTTTGCGTCCCACAGCATTGGGGCGCCCCAGTGCTTTGCATGGCACCATAAGGGTTTCCAATCGCACGTAACACCGCGGACACGCCCGTCCTCCTTCGGACGTTTCCCACCCTTCCCGGACCGCCACCTTGCACGAAGGACATCGAATGCCCACGTCGTCGCTGTCGACGTCCTCCTCCCTTGGGTTCTCTGCCGCCGTCGCTTCTGTGGCTTCCTCTGTCCCTATAACCCCATCTCCCCCCTCCATCGCGGCCAGTGTAAAGTACATTTGGTTTTGATTTGATTGTGACAAACAGCACAGGTTACAAACAGGGAAGGTGTGTAGGGAGGAAAGGGGGGGGAGGGAAGGGGCACGGGCACGTGCTGGTGCTGGTGCTGGTGCACTACGCGTTGTAAATGGAAAACAGGAAGATGGTGGTGGGCAAAATCTTGGAGGAGAAGGACAAGAAGGCGTGCAGGAGGTCCGAGTTGGCGTCTCCCAGAGATTGGTGTACCATGGCCGCCACTCCAAACAGGGGAAGCAGCACCAACTCACTTGCTATGATGCCGTACACAAAGTCCGGGGGCTTGTTGTCTCTACCGCTGCCATTGGCCAAGTGGGCAAAGTTCCACATGATGACAAACAGGACACCCAGGGTGACGTACCACCCCGCAAACACCACCAGGGAGTAGGTGGTGCCACGCAGTAGTCGGAACTGGGCCTTGAACCACCCCTCGCCCAACACCCGGGAGCTGGGTTGGGTGGCTTCCATGATGAAGCCCAAGGGCATGATGCCCGCGGTGCAGATGGCAATCAACACCAAGGTGCCCACGTCCCTGGTGCCAGAGGTCAGGGCGGTGTGTAGGAACACAAAGGGGGCAGAGAAGGTGTACTCCAACCACCTCCACTTGGTGCTGGAGCCCAGGAAGGCGTACCAGCCATGGGCCACAGCCGTGGCCAAGTGCAGAGCTGCGCAAAAGGCAACCAGGTCGTATGTGCCACAGTCTTGAACCAGGCGCTGTTCAGAAAAGGCACGCTGGGACCCGTCCCCCACCGGTACCATCTCAAAGCATGTCAAGGGCAACCGTCCGTGAAACAGGAACCTCGACGAAAAGTTGGCACTTGCCATCGCGGCAACCACGCCCGTCACAAAGTGCAATAAGGCCACCACCAGGTGCACAACTATCACCAGAGACGCCATGGGGGTTCTGACCAAAGTGAGCAGTTCCTTGTGGAGTTATACGGAAACTTGCACTATCCAATAAAACAAAAACACGGCACACAAAAAGGGGGTGAAGGGTTGCCCCGCCCCAGTCCTTGCCCCCGCCCCTGTCCTTGTCCTCACCTTGTCTCACTTTTTATTTCGCAACGGGGTGCACATGGGCGAAGACAGACCCATCTTTGAGTTGGGTGCAGTGGAGGTGGACGAGGAAGGGGGCGAGGTGGCTTTACACATCAAAGGCCCGGAGTCTGTGGTGCATGCGCTTCGCAGGGTGATGATGGACCACGTGCCCGTCCTTGCAGTCGCGGATGCCCTGTACGAGGAGTGCGATTGTGACATGTTGCCGGCACTTGTCACGGACCGCTTGGGGCTTGTGCCCCTGAAGTTGGACACGCCCCCGGGAACACTTCTCACGGACTTCATGAACTCCTTTGAAGACTGTCCTAGCTGTGCCGCGGCATTTGAAAGCACCGGAGCCGGAGCCGGAGCCGGAGCCGGGGCCACGTCCCAGAGCGTGGCAGGGTTTCTTGGCTGTGAGCGGTGTTCCCGGATTTTGACGGTGGATGTCAAAAATCTTGACCCCTTTCCCTTGTTGGTGACCACCGCAAGTTTGGTGGTGAGGCATTGTGCAACGGGCCCCCAGTTGATGATAGCTCATGAGCCAACCTTTGCAGAGGGATCTGTGGCTGCAGAAGCCATGTCCACTTGTACCACCGTATTGACGCATCAAATGACAGAGGGCGCGGGGGCGGGCATTCCCCTGTTCAAATTGGGGCCTGGCAAGGGCGTCAAAGCAGTGTTCAGGGCTCAACTGGGCACCAACGCAGACCACGCCAGGTGGTCTGCTGCAAGTGGCTACGATCTACGCCAACGGGCGGACATCCGTGTTTGTGAGAGAGAGGTTGCCATCATGAAGCCCAAACACTTCAAGGGGTTGTTGGAGGTACTGGAGGGAGTGGTGCAGGAGGGGGTGTTACCAGATGGTAGGCGCACCCTTGTGCCTGTCAAGGGTGGAGACTGGAACGTGGAGGCTCCAACCGTCCTGCGCGAGGTATTGAAAGAGTATCGCAGACAACCCAAAGATGGACCACCACCCATGGGAGTGTCCACGGACGAGGAGCCCCAGTTGCCCGTGCAGGTGGAGCCCCTGGCAGAGTTTAGGTTGACCGCGGAGTGCACGGGTGCTATAGCACCCTTGGATCTTGCCATGGCCGCGGTGTGCACCCTGCAGCGCCAAACCTTGGCCTTGTGTGACTCCATGTTGCAGTACCTGAATAACTGGGAGGAAGCCATCGTAGGTGGCAAGGGGTCCATGTAAACGCAGTAATGTTTTTCCCTCTGTCCACTCCCTCCCTTTTTTTGCCTCCCATGCAATATTTACCCCCCCCCCCTTCATTTTCACACATCATAATTCACCACTTGGAATCAAATGTTTTCAGGGGACAGTCGTATGTCCGTGGCCACAGACGTGGTCGCAGTGTTTGGTGGGAGTCTCGTTTCTGGTGCTGGTGCTGGTGCTGGTGCTGGCGTCGCCGTAGTTCCGTTGCCATCCCCGTTGCATGGTTACAACACCAAGGCCTCCAACTGGGGAGAGGAGGACATATATGCAGAGAGAATAAAACCCCTGCTGGATAAACTGCGCGAGGCAGTCAGAGACCCCGAAACCCACAAGGTGTCGGCCGTGGCTTGGAATGTCGTGTTCACATTGTTGCAGCAACGCCTGTTGCCGGACGAGAAAGAGGGAGAGGTGCTGAGTGGATATGGCCACAAACCCATTTTGGGCTTGAGTCCCATCGACTTCCTGTTTTGGCAATACAACATTGGGGGCATTGGAGAGGTGTGGTTTAACAGGGGTGATGTCACCAAGGCGCTCATGGCCACCCCCAGTGATGCGACAGACCCAGGCAAGAGGCTGCCCTTGACTCGGGCCTGGGTTGAGCGGGTGGTGGGGCCGGGAAAAATGGTCCCCGTTGGCATCGTCGTGTGTGAGTACTGTGGCGGAGGACACTTCCAAAAGAATTGCAACGACATTTGCGGGGGAGGCTTCTTTAGGCCACGGCCCGTGTCGAAGGACGCATGGGAAGAACTGTATGCAAAGTTCGGGGTACGGCTTGTACCCAAGGAAAGCGTGGCTCATACGGGGGCATTCACGCACATAGTGGCACCCCAGGCAGCACCTAAACCCCGGCCAATACCCAAGCCCCAGGCAGCACCCAAGCCCCGGCCAACACCCAAGCCCCAGGCAACACCCAAGCCCCAGGCAGCACCGAAGAAAACTTCATGGTTTTTCGCGGGAGATTCAAAGACTCCCAGGTTTTAGTTATGTTGTTTTTCCCTTGTGTAGAGAATAAAAAAAAAAAGCTGGTGCAACAGACAATGAGACAACACCCCACCCACAAAAACCAGTGGCCTGGTCAAGTCAAACTTTTTCATCGCGCTCCGTCTACCGCAAACAGTCCGTGTTTCATGTTGAATGCAGAGTGTGCAAGCGGCGAAGCGAGGGGACACTTCCAACAGGGTC
>Ga0164295_10005175_pt1 | contig 10317 bp, 11 predicted proteins | sample GEODES006metaG_FD_111798 | JGI IMG/M metagenome (GOLD analysis project Ga0164295, IMG submission 111798) | Oligotrophic lake water microbial communities from Sparkling Lake, Wisconsin, USA - GEODES006 metaG | ecosystem: Environmental > Aquatic > Freshwater > Lake | place: USA: Sparkling Lake...
CGCCTGCAAATCCCAATTTTACTGAGTTCCACTAGTGAAGTTTATGGAGACCCTGAAATTTCACCTCAAGTTGAGTCATATTGGGGAAATGTGAACCCAATAGGAGTCCGTGCGTGTTACGACGAAGGGAAGCGTGCAGCCGAAACTTTATTTTTCGATTACCACCGGCAGTACGGGGTTAACATAAAAGTTGCTCGAATATTTAATACTTACGGTCCAAACATGAGTCCGAATGATGGCCGGGTTGTGAGCAACTTCATTATGCAGGCACTCCGTTCGGAAGACATCACAATCTATGGCGACGGACTGCAAACACGATCATTTTGTTATGTGGATGATCTGGTTAGTGGACTTATCTCATTGATGAATTCAAATAGTGAAGTTCAAGGTCCAATAAATCTCGGTAATCCCATTGAATTTACTGTGAAACAACTTGCAGAGAAAATTATAAAGATGACAAGTTCAAGTTCAAAAATTGTTTATAAAGAACTTCCATCCGACGATCCGAAGCAAAGAAAACCTGATATTTCAAAAGCAAGTGAAGTTCTCGGATGGACTCCTTCTGTAAATTTAGAATCCGGGTTAAATAAAACTATCGAGTACTTTAAGACTAAACTTTAATTTGTTATGAATGATTTAACAATAGTCATTTGCAGTAAAAGAGATTTGACTGGTTTAAAACGGACATTAGACTCTGTAAATCTTAAGGAACTCACGACCACAAAAAAAATTCTTGTATTAAGTGATTATCCTGAAATAGAAATTGATCAAATGAAGAGTAAATTTAACGATCCGTCATTTGAATACTTTACTTGTGATGCTAAGGGTATTTACCATGCCCAAAACTTTGGATTATCTAAGGTTGAAAGTACATTTGTGCAATTCCTAAATGGGGGCGATGAGTTAGTAGATGTCTCTGGATTGAAACTCCTAGTAGCAAGATTAGATGGATCGCTGTGGGGATATGGTTCTCTCCGAATAACAAAACTTTCAGGAAAAACATACAACTACAGCTTTCATTACATGAAATTACTTCACCGATTAGGCTTGAAATACGTTCCACACCCTTCTAGCGTAATTAATACAAAGTCGGTCCAGGAATTAGGTGGATACGACGAGAATTATCAATCTGCCGCAGATCACAAATTGTTTCTACTGCTTTCCAGGCAAAGTAAGCCAGTAGTAATAAATAACTGTATTTCGAACTTCTATTTAGGTGGAGTGAGCACTAGAAGTAATGAATTAATTGTGAATGACTGTGCAAATATCTCACGTGAGATATTTGGAAATTACTTCAAATCCTCCATATTAGATAAAATGGTTTGGAAAATAGTTATGGGCCTTCGAAATACAAGAAATCTATTTCGCCACGCTTCCCAAATGTGACTCAAGCTTCAAGCCCCAGTTATCAACGGAAAATTCATTCTTTATCGCAACGCGAGCATTCTCTCGGTAAGACTCAAAATTCTTACGAATCTCTCTAATAGCATCCAGTAAGCCTTTTTCAGATAAATGACTTTTAATCACCACGCCTGCCTTACTGATTTGAACTTGCTCCTTAGCTGCCGAGATATCGGTGCAAATAACAGGGGTACCGGCACCGAACGAATCAACAATGACCAGGGGCGAACCTTCATACCAGGTGCTAGTGAAAATCATTCCTTCATAATTAGAAAGTATTGAATTATCGCCAGGGGGATAGGTGCCAATCAACCTTATGCTCGATCTATTTTGTATTTTCGCCTCAATTTTAGAACGTAAAGGCCCATCGCCTGCAATATCTAAGGATTCAGAGTCGGGCCACATTTCAATCAAATCTAGGATTCCCTTTTCCTCTACAAAACGGCCGGCAAAAATCCAACCGTGCCGATTCAAGTTTGCTGAGCTCTTGATTGAAGTACTTGGATTTCGAAGAACTTTCATCTTCTCGTCAGGGATTAATTCCTTAAAAACGCCAACCATTAAGTCTGACGACATTAGAAATAGGCTGGGGGTTTCTAATTGCGGGTACCCGCGCTGAAACAACAGGTGTCGAGAAGCATTCAGTGCCCCCCTAGCTCCATCACACTTATGCCTTAATGCACTCAACGCATTTTTTGAAATGCACTCAACACAAATTTGGCCATTACGCCAGGCTATCGAGGAAGGACAAAACAATCTGTAATTGTGGATGCTTGAAACGATAGGAACGGTGCAGGAGTTCATCCATGTATAACCAGATCGCTGATTCAAGTTATGTGTGTGAATTACATCTGGTTTTGAATTTCGAATCAGTTCAAGAACTTCGGGATGCGAACCCAAAGTCTGAGCACGTACTTGATTTATTTTCCTACTGATTCCGTCATCATGAAAACGACCATCGATTACTTCATGGCCTAAATTGGTCAAAACGTTAATTTCTAAATTCGCAAGATTGTCCTCACCGCCAACAGAGCCATATTCTATGGGCCTGTATGGATCGTGTAATACTAAAACTTTCACCTCCCAATCTTGTATGATGAAACCCCTGATGTCCATTAAAAGGCGAAAAATGACAAAAACTCCGGTCTTGATAACATTTTTCAATCGCCCGGATAATTTGAGCAAACTTCTCATGGCCATTTCCTCCCGCATGGACTTAGATTTTTACTTTGCTGCTGATGGACCCAGACACCCTCAAGACAAACAACTTATTGATGAATGTTGGCAACTAATCAAAAAGTATCTACCTGAGCATGAAGAGTCTAAAAGCTTGATGAGGGATTCAAACCTTGGTTGTAAGTTTGCCATGAAGGGCAACATTGATTGGTTTTTTTCTCAGGTAGAAAGTGGAATTATCCTGGAGGATGATTGTATTCCGAACTCCGATTTCTTTGATGTAACCATCCCCGCTTTACACACTTTTGGTGAAAGAAAAGATATTTTTGGTATTTCTGGAAGCGACTACATTAAATCAAGCGAGTCTTCAAATGAAATGTCATTTAGATTATCAAGATTTCCCATGGTGTGGGGGTGGGCCACGTGGTCTGATCGCTGGGATAAATACAAAGTTGAAATACCAGACGGCGGTGAAATTACAAAAAATACGGCCGATAGACTTTTTTTCAATAAAATCAATCCAAGGTACTGGTTTTTTAGAAATGTCTTTATGCGAAGGTTTTTAGAAGTTGAAAAAGGCATCATAGATACTTGGGACTATTCACTCGTTGCGACTTTATGGCGCCAAGATATGAAATTCTTACAATTCAATGGTAATTCGGTAGTAAATGTAGGATTTGACCATCGAGCAACTCACACGACAGGTCGAGCACCTAGCTGGGTGCCAATCGATTATTCAAAAGATATTGCAAAAAACCTGGGCGTTAGTAACTACAATCCATCGAATGATCTATGGTTGATAACGAATGTCTTCAACTGTACATTCCTTGAAGTGTTGAAGAATCTCTTAAAGGGAATACTGATTCGATGAGAACCAAGCACTTCATTTCTCGATTAACGCATGCAAAATCACGGCCTTCGGAAGCAATAAACCGCATCATTTCACGCTCAATTCTTCGACTACTAGGAATTGATATATCTCTCGAGACAGAGATCCAATATGTTGAATTAGGTTCTTTTAACTCTCAAATCACTAGAAAAGAGCTGGTGCATGATAATTGCTTTGTCTCTTTTCCTAAAAACAGCACAGAGTTCCAGCATAGTTTTATTTCAAGGTATTTAATTGAAATAACAAACGTAATTGTTAACACTTCTACTAATCATATTTATATTCTAGATAATGATTTGAAGCGTAGATATTTACTTAGAGAATCTACCAATTGGCCAGTGCAATTAGAAATTTTGAACAATAGATTACCTAGAAAAAAGCCTAAATCAAGCCTCACGGAAGCAACTTTAGGGATTCCAAAAAGTGGCTTTTATCATTGGATTACGGAGGACTTGCCTAATCTGATGAGAACTAATGGGCCTAATCAGGTATTGTGTTTTGAAGATAACCCCAAACCCATTGTTGACCTCTACGAAGAGTTGAAAATCAACTCACGCTTTGTAGAAAAATGGATCTATGTTGAAAAATTGTTGTTCTATACTAAAGGTCAAGACTTAGGATATCTGCATCCGATGGATGCAAAAGTTTTAAAGAAGTTTGCCGAAGGCTTCTGCCAAGAGGATAGTGACCATGGAATAAAAATCTATGTCTCGAGAAGAAAATCACGCAGGTCCTTACCGGCCGAAGTAGAAATTGAGAAATATCTGGTCTCTCAGGGTTTCCAAATTGTCTACGCTGAAGACCACTCAATAGATGACCAAATCAAAATCTTTAAGAATGCATCAGTCATTATTGGTGTTCATGGTGCTGGATTGACTAATTCTGTTTGGTCAACGAATTGTAAGTTAATAGAGTTGATGCCACGGAAACGAATAAATCGATGTTTTGAATGGCAAGCAAACATTTGTGGACAAGAGTATAACTGTATCTACTATGATGAGAAAAACTTTTCTATTGAATCTATTATTTCGGAGCTGAGAGATTTAATCGTTTAGCGAAATGTTTCACAATTGCATCATATTCAATATCCCTCGTAAATAGGGGTTCGTTTATTACCTCAAGCATCTTATCTTTATCATGGTATAGTTTAGAAACATATTGTACAAAAAGTTCAATGCTGTCAAAGTCATTCAAATTGACAACTGCCTTGGAATTTATTATTCCTAATTTATCGTCACCCCAGTAAAGTGGAACAGACTTAGATAAATACGCTTCCAAAACTTTTTCAGTCACATATCCAGGGTACAAATCATTTTCAAAGCACAAGTTGAACCAGTACTTTGAAGCCTCTTCAAGTTTATTATCTACATAATTGTTTACGGAACGGCCAAAGAGTTTCACCTCACCTAATTCTTGGAGTTGCTTTACAGCGTGTAACCGAGTTGGGTGAGGATTGTTTATGAATGCAGAAACAAAGCCACTCTTCATGGCTAATTCCTCATGACTCAAGATTCTTTCCTGCATTAATTCATTTACTTTGTACTTGTGCTTGCTCTCAGCTTCATTTATTTCTAAGTAAAGATACAGCAGCGGTAAATAGCAATTTGTATCATTCAATTGATCGATATCAAATGTATAAGTTAAATCGTAGCCTTCTACTGGAGGTCGCCTATTTTCGAAAGTGCACCAAACATTAAATGCCTTTAAATCTGTCGGAATTTCGATTCCTTGTTGAAATTTAAGCCACTTGGTCATTCCTTTATTGCTCATCTTGGAACTGACAAAAAGCATGGCCTTTTTGACGATATTCTTATCTGGATAGCATCCATAGAAATATACATCTCTCTCAACTTCAATAAATTCCTTTGAATCTTTCACCAACTGCAGAAAAAAGTTATCTTTCTCATTAAAGTCACGCGGAAAGTTTCGGAAAAATACTCTCATTGCATTACTCTTCATCGAAAAAATTTACATCGCTAACACCGCGGTCATCAATATAGAAATGCGCAAATGGCTTACCGAGCTCTAAATTATGGTACTTCACGCCCCATTGTTCGAGCTGTCGTTCTGTTAGTTCGCGCCAGTCTATTCCTGTCATGGTTCCTCTAGCGGTAAAAATCAGAATCTGGTTCCCCTCTTCAAGTAGTTCATTTACTTTCCGTATTCTTTCAGGAAAGGGTTCTGCTGAATCATAATCGCCTTCAGTATTTGTACACAATGTGCCATCAAGATCAAAACAGTATGTTTTCTTCATTTACTTGTTACCAACCTCTCTAAGTAATTGCCGTACTCGGTTGGCTTCAGCATGTTTGCTAAGTGAATTAAATCTGAATCATTTATCCAGCCATTTCTCCAAGCAATTTCCTCAACACATCCAATTTTCAAACCTTGGCGTTTTTCTACAACTCGGACATATTCACCTGCATCATGCAGCGAATCTACTGTTCCACCATCGAACCAGGCAGTGCCCCTTGGAAGCATTGATACCGCCAACAAGTCGTCTTCTAAATATTTTTGATTTATAGTGCTGATCTCTAATTCGCCTCTGGCACTTCTTTGCGTGCTTTTCGCGATCTCGGCTACGTTCTTATCGTAGAAATATAATCCAGTTATAGCAAAATTACTCTTTGGTTCCTTTGGTTTTTCTACGATAGATACTGGTTTTCCATCCGTATTTATCTCAACGACTCCAAAATCTTGTGGGTTTGCAACTTGATATGTAAATACATGCGCACCATTTATGTCTCCAAATTGTTGTAGATTCCTACCCACCCCAGAGCCATGAAAGATGTTATCTCCTAAAATCAGACTAACTGGGCAGTCCTTGATTAGCTTCTCCGCTAGAATAAAAGATTCTCCAATCCCATTAGGTTGATTTTGAACAACGTAACTAATTGTTATTCCAAGATGCTCGCCATCTCCGAAAAGGGATCTAAAAGATTCTTGATCTTTAGCCGTCGTAACAAGAACGATTTCTCGAATTCCTGCCAAGAGTAAGGTTGAAAGAGGATAATAAATCAAAGGTTTATCGTGAATAGGAAGTAGTTGCTTCGATACACCTTTAGTAATCGGCCATAATCTCGTCCCAGTTCCGCCAGCCAGTATTAGACCTTTCATAGACGTAGGGTAGCCTGATTGTCGGTGAAATCGAAGAATTTCTATTAAAGGGGTTATCTAAGTGAAAGTAGTTGTCACGGGCGGCGCTGGATTTATAGGAAGCGCATTTGTTCGGGATGCCCTTAATGGTGAATTTTTGAACATTGGTATCGATCCTACTGAATTAATTGTTATTGATAAACTTACGTATGCTGGCTCGATGGACAATTTGGCAGACGTGTCTGATGATAAAAGATTCAGATTCCACCAAGAAGATATCGTTTCTGCCCAAGCGATCACACCATTGGTGCTAGAAGCAGACCTATTAGTTAATTTTGCTGCAGAATCACATGTTGATAGATCAATTGAAAATTCTGATGACTTTATTCAGAGTAATATCGTTGGAGTCCAAAACCTATTGAATTGTTCCCTAAAAAATGGTGTCAAACGCTTTCTACAAGTTTCAACAGATGAAGTTTATGGAAGTATTGAGGAAGGTTACTGGGATGAAAATTTCCCAGTTTCACCAAATTCACCCTACTCAGCCTCAAAAGCCAGCGCAGATTTATTGGTGTTAGCTAGCCACAGAACTTATGGTCAAGATGTAGTGATCACCAGATGTTCAAATAATTATGGGCCTAATCAACATTTAGAAAAATTGATACCAAAACTAATTTCCCGATTGCTTAGTGGTGAAGATCTGCCAATTTATGGAGATGGTTCCAATTTACGAGAGTGGATCCACGTTTCAGACCACGTTAAAGCTATTGCTTACGTTTCTGTCTTTGGTCAAAAGGGCGAAATCTACAATGTGGGAACACAGAATCACATCACTAATTTGGAACTTTGCGAGTTACTAATGGGCTTGGTTAAATCGCACTCGTCCGAGATCAGATTTGTAGAAGATAGACCAGGACATGACTTTAGATACGCCTTGAATACCGATAAGCTAAAGTCTCTTGGATTTGTGCCGACTAAGGATTTCTCCGAGGGTTTACTTGAAACTTTGGAGTGGTATCAGAAGAATTCAAAGTCAGTTTAAGTATTTGGAGTCAATCACTGTGAGTTCAATAATGTTTAGTAAGGTTTATCAATGAAGATTATCGGGCTAATTCCAGCTAGAGGTGGAAGTAAAGGGATTCCGAGAAAGAATTTGTCACCTTTTTTAGGCACCACCTTGCTGGGACACAAGATCAACCAGGCGCAGTTAAGTACTTGCAACGAAATTTGGGTTTCGACTGAAGATCATGAAATAAAAACGGAGTCTCTCAGGTATGGGGCACAGGTAATTGATAGACCAGATTCCCTAAGTCAAGATGAATCCAGTACCGACTCAATGCTTTTGCATGCCGTTGATTACCTAAATTGTGATTCAAGCGATGTGATAGTCCTTCTTCAGATAACTTCTCCCTTAATCAAACTTGAATCAATTAACTTAACCATCGGTAAGTTGATTTCCAATCCAGACTTAAACTCCGTCATAACTGTGAGGGAGGCGCATCCGTTTATGTGGACAACCGAAGACGGAAAATTGTGGGAGCCAGATGGCCATTCACGAAACGCTCGCCCTAGAAGACAAGATTTGCTTCGCTCCGGCTGGGAGACGGGTGGCTGTTATGCAATTCGTGTATCTGCAATACTTGACCAAAAAGTGCGGTACCCAGCTCCGACCGGCTGTATCAGTGTTTCACACCTTGAAGCTATGGATATCGATACATTCGAGGACTTAGGCGTGAGTAGAGAAGTGACTGGGTCACTTGAAAGCTAATTGGTCTATTTGAAATTAAGGGGATTACCTCAAATCGGCATCTACTTCTCTCAATTAAATCGATAATCGGATAACATTAACTAACTATTTTATGAAGGAGTGGCTGTATGCGGTCTGTCAAAATTGGTTCCGGGACAATATCTGAATCTTCTCCCACATATATGATCGCTGAAATTGGAATTAATCACAATGGTGATTTGGAAGTGGCAAAAAAACTAATTGTTGAAGCTCAAAAAGCTGGGTTTAATGCAGTTAAATTCCAAAAGCGCACAGTTGATATAGTTTTTTCTCCTGAAGAACTTGCTCGACCTCGCGAGAGTGTATTCGGAACGACAAATGGGGACTTAAAGTATGGTCTTGAATTTGACTTCGACCAATACCGAGAAATTGATAGATTTTGCAAAGAGTTAGGAATTGATTGGTTTGCCTCACCTTGGGACGTAGAAAGTTTGAAATTTTTAGAGAAATTCGATGTCGTTGCTCATAAAGTTGCATCGGCATGTTTAACTGACGCTGGATTGCTAAGTGCAATGAAGGAAACTGGAAAACCAGTCATCTTGTCTACAGGCATGAGTAGTATTGAACAAATAAGGCATGCATTGAGTCTTTTAGACTTAGAAAAGACAGTTTTAATGCACACTGTTTCAGTTTATCCAGCCACAAATGAACAGTTAAATCTCAGTTGGATTGATGACCTAAAGATGAATTTTCCTGATATTTTGATTGGCTACTCAGGCCATGAACCTGGAGTAATTCCTAGTGTTATCGCAGTTGCGAAATATGGTGCGGTCTGCGTCGAAAGACACATCACTTTGGACCGTTCGATGTGGGGCTCAGATCAATCGGCATCTTTGGAACCAGACGGGATGTCTAGAGTAGTAAAGTACATAAGGAGTATCCCAGTAGTAAGTGGAACAGGCCCGAAAAAGGTTCTAGATGAGGAAGTCCCCATCCGAGAAAAATTGAGACGTGTCAAGGATTTCTAACCCAAGAATAATTGCCGTGATACCCGCACGAGGGGGTTCAAAATCCGTGCCTAGAAAAAACTTAAAACTTTTGGATGGGCATCCATTAATTTCATATTCAATTGGTACCGCTATGGATTCTAAATATATTGATGAAGTTTATGTGTCTACGGAAGACCCTGAAATAATGTCAGTGGCCAAATCGTATGGGGCCGATGTGGTTGAAAGGCCTATTGATCTGGCAAGCGACACTTCACGAGATGGTGAACTCTTACAGCATTTGATCGACAGATTACATTTAGGTTTGGAAAACGAAGATATCATCGTCTTTCTACGCCCGACTCACCCACTTCGAAACCCTTCAACCGTCGATTGTGCGATCGACATTTTTAAGAATGCAAATGGATTTGATTCACTCAGGTCCATGAAAGTATCCAAGGAGATACCATTCAAAATGTTTGAAATTGTTGATGGGAATATGGCGAGACCATTATTCGAGTCATCACCAAACGGGGTACATGATCCCATCAACGCCCCAAGGCAACAGCTCCCTGTAGTTTATGCAGGAGACGCCTATGTAGATATATTCAAAGTTAGCACTGTTAGAGAATTTGGAAATACGACAGGTTTAAAGATTTTGCCCTTCGTTGTAACTGAATTTTCCCAAGATATTGATACTTTTGATGATTTTTCCATGGTCACGAACTATATTAGAGACAATCAAATACCAAATTGGTTTAATTATCCTAAGAAATTGTATTGAACTCTTTCTTCGCTGTAATTACCGTTAGAGGTCTTGGATGACGAGTAATAGTCATTGCGCCTGAAATTTTCAATTTTGTAAACTGCTGTACTAAACTTCGGATTAAGCCAGTTCTAGCTGGAATCTTTATTCCCACAAAATTATGAATACCTACCAAGCAGATTAATCTTTTTAGGATATGAAATTTCTCTGGTTGAGGATGAATGAATTTCATTTCAATCACACTGAATCCTGCCGAATTGAAAGCAGCATTCCATTC
>Ga0164295_10005176_pt1 | contig 10317 bp, 8 predicted proteins | sample GEODES006metaG_FD_111798 | JGI IMG/M metagenome (GOLD analysis project Ga0164295, IMG submission 111798) | Oligotrophic lake water microbial communities from Sparkling Lake, Wisconsin, USA - GEODES006 metaG | ecosystem: Environmental > Aquatic > Freshwater > Lake | place: USA: Sparkling Lake...
CCGTCTCAATATTATCATCCGCATGGTGTCCAGTAAGTAAAAAATTTAGTCTAGCTGTTTCTTTTTGTTGGCTGTTTTTAAGTAGTTCATCAAACCATTGATAGCGTAAATCTCTAGCAGCTGTTTCTATTGATTTTTTTGTAGTATTTGCGTAATCAATGGTATCAAATTTTTTTATATGAAAAGGCACTTTATACTTTTCAGCAAGCGCTTCTGCAAATGCTTCATCTCTTTGGCTATCGGTTCCTCTGAGTTGAAAATTACAATGAGCAATTTCAAATTCATAACCTGCTGCTTTGCAGAGTGCACACAAAACTACAGAATCAATTCCTCCACTAACGGCAAGCAATAGCCGATCTTTTGATTGAAATAGATTTTGTTCTTTGATGTACAGCCTAAACTTTTCTAAAAGCGCCATTATAGATTTTTATTAAAAAAAACTGATCTCCAACGATTTATTAAATTCGCTCCTTAAAAATTAAATTCAAGTTTTATTCTTCAATATCTTCCAGTGCCCCTTGCAATTCGTTCAATGCATGGTGATCACCTGCTCTTTTGGCTTCTTCCATACCCCTTTGGTAAATACGGATGGCCTTTTGCAAATCTCCTACCCGCTCCAATAATTTTCCTAGATGATAATACGAACCCACATAAGTTGGTTCTCTAAGCAGCAATTCATTGAACAAATTCCTTGCTTTTTCATCGTCTCCAATCTTGATATATTCCAATGCCAGCGCATGTTGTAAAAAACTATCCTTTCCTGAAGTTTCTATAAATTCTATCAATTTTTCTATTCTACTCATTTCATCCATTTTTAATAATAATTTATAATAAAATTATTGTACAAATCTTACCTTTGTTATTAGTTGCATAAACAACTTATTTTTTGATTGATTAAATTACAACGATGAAAATATTAGTTTGTATCAGTAAAACACCTGACACTATTGCAAAAGTAACTTTCACAGCCAACAATACGAAATTCGCTGAGGAAGCAGTACAATGGATCATCAATCCTTATGATGAATGGTACGCTCTTGTTAAGGCTATTGAGCTTAAAGAAATGGGTGTTGCAACCGCCGTTCATCTTATCACATTGGGCAATGCAGACTGTGATCCCATCATTCGTAAGGCACTTGCACTAGGCGGTGATGAAGCGATTCGAATAAATGTAGATAGCCAGGATAGCTATTATGTAGCTTCACAGATTGCTGCGGTAGCCAAAGAAGGAAACTACGATCTAGTGCTAACAGGTAAAGAAACCATTGATTACAATGGCTCGGCTATTGGCGGTATGGTAGCGGCTTTGCTAGAATGGCCATTTATTTCTCACGCTACCCAATTGGTTCTAGAGAATAATCAAGCCACATTGGTAAGAGAAATTGAAGGTGGGGAAGAAACCGATCAAGTGCAACTACCCATTGTCGTTAGTTGTCAAAAGGGAATGGCAGAACAGCGTATACCAAATATGAAAGGAATAATGGGAGCAAGAACGAAACCATTAACCGTGCGAGAGCCTATAGTAGCCGATTCATTGACTTCCTTTATCCATTTTGATCTACCCGCTGCAAAAGCAGGTGTAAAATTAGTATCAGCCGATGATCCAGAAGAATTGGTGAGGTTGCTTCACGAAGAAGCAAAGGTTATTTAATCAATTTAAAATTTCAATCAAATGAGTGTTTTAATACTTTTAGACCAGGCAGATGGTCATATTCGCAAATCTTCTTTTGAAGCTGCTTGCTATGGTAGCAAATTAGCCACTCAGTTGGGAGTATCCTCAGAGGCGCTGGTAATCGGCACCGTTAGTGAAGACTTAAGCTCTTTAGGTCAGTACGGGATTAATACAGTACACTCGCTTTCTGAAAATTCGCTTTCCAATGCTGATGTGCAGGTATTTACCAAGGTAATTTCTGAACTAGTCAAAAATATCAATGCAACGGTCCTGGTATTGTCAAACAATATGCTAGGAAAAGCTATCGCACCTAGTCTTAGTGTGTTTTTAAAAGCAGGACTTGTCACTGGAGCGATTGATTTACCAGAAACCAACAATGGCTTTGTCGTTAAAAAAAATGTATTCGGTGGCAAGGCTTTTGCAGAGGTGGGAATTAATACAGCCATAAAAATAATTACCCTTAATCCAAATTCATTTCCTGTTACTAAAATTGATGCAATAGCTTCAGTAAAACCATTTGTTGCAACCATTCCTACAGCTAAAGTAAAGGTGGTTTCAACAAAAAAAGTAGAAGGTGAAGTATCCCTTTCTGAAGCAGAAATAGTCGTTTCTGGAGGTCGCGGTCTAAAAGGACCCGAAAATTGGGGATTGGTAACTGACTTAGCCAAACTTTTAGGAGCTGCTACCGCATGCAGCAGACCAGTTTCGGATATCAACTGGAGACCACATCATGAGCATGTGGGTCAAACTGGATTGGCTATAGCTCCTAATTTATACATCGCCGTAGGCATTTCAGGTTCTATTCAGCATCTTGCAGGTGTAAATAGAAGTAAAACCATTGTGGTTATTAATAAAGATCCTGAAGCACCTTTCTTTAAGTCTGCAGATTACGGTATTGTGGGAGATGCTTTTGAAATAATGCCAAAGATTACCGAAGCAGTTAAAAAGTTGAAAAATAAATAATAATAAACAATTTTGTATTATAATTTATTTAAATATAAAAAACATTGATTCAAGGAAAATTGATCTTAAATATTTACTTTTTTTGAACAATTTTAAATCTCCATTTTCGGGCTATAGTTATATTTCGATCCTTTGAAAAGAAATTAGAAACTTAATTACACCCAATTAGCCTTAAAATCAATGTAGTTAATGGTTTTCCGAAAAATTTATTTATTTATATTTATTAAAGATATTTCTTATTTAAATCCTTGTCATTAATTGTCAGTTGTTTAATTGTACAGAGATTTTATATTCATCCAATGTCTATTAATGAAAGCAATTTAAAATTGCATAAAATCACTTATTTTCGTAAACTATTTATGAAGAAAATTGAATTAGAAATTGTTGCTTTATCGCATAGTATCACCCAAACCCATTCTTATGCGGTTGTACTGGGGGAAGTAAATGGATTACGTCGATTACCAATTGTAATTGGAGGATTTGAAGCACAAGCAATTGCGGTTGCTCTTGAACGTATGAGTCCAAGTCGCCCACTTACCCACGACCTAATGAAAAATTTCATGATGGCATTTGGTGTTGAATTGCATGAAGTGATTATTAATGACTTACAAGAAGGTATATTTTATAGTAAATTAGTTTGTAGTAATGAAAAAGATACGGTAGAAATTGATTCCCGTACCTCCGATGCAATTGCTTTAGCTGTGAGATTTGGTTGTCCGATTTACACCTACGAAAATATCTTAGACAACGCAGGAATATTAATGGAGGGTGATGGTAAAAAGAAAAAAGCTTCTACCGAAGTAAGTAAAGATAGTTTTGACAAGAGCAACCTAAAAAATCTTTCTCTAGAAGAATTGGACAGCCTACTAAATGAAGTCCTAGAACAAGAAGATTATATAAGAGCCATCTCTGTTAGGGATGAAATTAAAAGTAGAACGAAGGGATAACTTATCATTCATAACTAAAAAATACTTTCCCTATAAAATATTTAATTCTATCATTTTTTAAATATTTCCTGTTTTTAAGTTAATCCTTTATCAATTAAAAATTTACTAATTAACATGCTTTTTTTTCCTAATTGCAAGATTAATCTTGGATTAAAAATTACTGGTAAAAGAGCTGATGGATACCACAATATTGCAACCGTATTTTTCCCTGTCCCTTTCAATGATGTGATCGAAATTATTGACAATAAAGAACACTCAGATGGAATTGAATTTACTCAATCAGGTATCCCTATTGTGGGTGATCAAAAAGATAATCTTTGTATAAAAGCTTGGCAATTATTAAAAAATGATTTTCCGAAATTGCCTTCTGTAAAATTGCATCTACACAAAGCTATTCCTATGGGAGCTGGATTAGGTGGAGGATCTGCAGATGGTGCAGCTACTTTATTATTACTCAATCAAAAATATTTGTTGAATATTTCAGAAACTCAACTCCTCAGCTATGCTTTACAATTGGGAAGCGATTGCCCATTTTTTATAATCAACAAACCTTGTTTGGGTAGTGGTCGCGGTGAGGTTTTGCTACCAATCTCGCTCAATTTAAAAGGTTACCAATTGGTAGTAGTTAATCCGGGTATTCATGTAAATACGGGTTGGGCATTTTCGCAGTTGAACTTAGATGCAAATACTGTAAATGACAATGCGCTGACTATTGAGTCCTTTTCAAATATTATTTTGGGTGATATGGTTAATTGGAAAGATGAACTTAAAAATGATTTTGAACAATCGGTTTTTGAAAAATTTCCTGCTATTGAAGTTATAAAAAATACATTGTATGAAAACGGAGCAGTTTATGCAAGTATGAGTGGCAGTGGAAGCACTGTGTTTGGAATCTTTAAAGAAAATAAAATTCCTCACTTTAATTTTCCGAGTAACTACCTAGTATTTACTAAATTAATTTAAAAATTTACTATAACTCTAATATAAGTTTAGCATTTTATTTAAATGCTTTTAATTAAATTACAAATAAAAAAAATCAATGAAGTATTTATTGTCATTATTAATCGTTTTGTTAGTAGGGGGATCTTCTTTTTCCCAAAATTCTAAATTAGATATTCCAAAGAATTGGCATATTCAAAATCAGGATAGCACTGGGATTTACGGAATTAGTTTAGACAAAGCCTATGGTTTTATTAACTCCAAAAAAATTAAAAGTAAACAAGTAGTAGTAGCAGTTATTGATAGTGGAATCGATACGCTCCACGAAGATCTAAAATCAGTTCTTTGGACCAACTCAAAGGAAATACCTTATAATGGAATTGACGATGATAAAAATGGCTATATCGATGATGTTCATGGTTGGAATTTTTTAGGAGGAAAGGATGGAAGAAATGTAAAGAAAGATAGTTATGAAGCTGCTAGAGTTTACAATAAATTAAAATTGAAATTTGATAATCTCACAGTGGATGAATCTAAATTAAGTGAAACAGAAAAAATTGAATGGGCCATTTTTAATAAAACAAAACAAAGATTAGTTGGTGACATCAACCCAGATGAGATTGCTTTTATAAAGAAATTGATGCCAGTTTTTTTAAAAGGTGATTCGGTTATAACAAAAGATTTGGGTAAAAAGGATTACAACTGTAAAGATCTTGATAAGTATGTTACTACGAATGCAGATGCTAAAAAGACAAAAATGTTTTTATTGCAACTCTGTAAAGGAAATGGAACGGATGACATAACCAACAATCAAATCATTGATGAATTTGATGGTCAAATACGAAAATCAGAAGCAGCTGATCATGCGCCAGAGGAATATCGTAAATTGATAGTACAAGATGATGAAACAAATATCAATGACCGCAATTATGGTAACAATGATTTGATGGCTGCTAATCCCTTCCATGGTACTCATTGTGCTGGTATTATTGCAGCAGTAAGAAATAATAAAATTGGTATGGATGGTATTGCCGATAATGTGAAGATAATGATGGTAAGGGCTGTACCAGATGGTGATGAGCATGATAAAGATATTGCGCTAGCGATTCGATATGCTGTTGATAATGGAGCCCAAGTAATTAGCATGAGTTTTGGTAAAGAGTTTTCGCCTGAAAAACAGTGGGTAGACGAGGCTGTTCAGTATGCTGAAAAAATGGGTGTTTTATTGGTTCATGCTGCAGGAAATGATGGTAAAAATGTAGATACCACTGATAATTTCCCCTCTCCTATTTATAAAGGCACTAACAAAAAAGCTACTAATTGGATCACTGTTGGCGCAAGTGGAGATCCATCGAATGGCGGAATTGCAGCCAACTTTAGTAATTATGGTAAAAAGGAAGTTGATATTTTTGCACCTGGTGTACAAATATATTCTACCATGCCAGGTGGCGATAAATATGGAGAAGCCTCAGGCACAAGTATGGCTTGTCCGGTAGTAGCAGGAACTGCAGCACTTATTATGAGTTACTATCCTGCCCTATCAGCTCAACAAGTAAAGTATGTAATTGAAAAATCTGCTAATGAAATTAACGAAGCTGTAAAACAGCCTGGATCAGATTTAACTGTTCCATTTAATGAGTTGTCTAAATCTGGCGGATTACTAAATGCCTATTCAGCTATTCAACTTGCTAGTACATTAAAGGGAGAACGAAAAATGGATAAAGAAAAATTACCAAAACCTTCCATTAAAAAATCTAGCAAACAATAATTAATAGTTTTTCTATTTTAAAAAAGTCTATTTCAAATTATTAACTTCTATGTCTACCCTATCTCCTACCAATCAACCTGAGTATTTTCGAAGGTATATTGAATTGGTGCGGGAAGATCAATTACAGGATGCATTTATTCAGCAGTCAGAGGAAATAAAATTATTACTCCCATCAATTTCTGAACAAAAATCAAAGTTTAGTTATACAGAGAATAAATGGACGCTAAAAGAAGTTCTTCAGCATCTAATAGATTCAGAAAGAGTTTTTACTTATAGGGCAATGTGTTTTGCTAGAAATGAAAAAGTAGTACTTCCTTCATTTGATGAAAACGAATACGCAAAAATGTCAAATGCCAATAGAAGAACCTGGGAAAGTTTGTGTGCTGAATTTATTGCAGTAAGAAAATCTACTTTATTTCTTTACGACAGTTTTTCACAAGAAACGCTTGAGTTGATCGGACAAGCTGTTAATAATAAAATTTCAGTAAAGGAATTAGGGTTTCTTATAGTGGGTCATTTTTCCCATCACCAATCTATCATTGAGCAAAGATATTTGTAGATCATCGACTTAGATTTAAATATCACCCATTAAAAAGTCCCGTTCGCTAAAAGCAAACGGGACTTTTCAATAGAATAGATAAGGTAATTAGTTCTTAACTCCAGGGGTAAATTTACCTTGGCGTGCAAGCGTACTTTGGGATATCATTTTATTGGTAACTATTACTGCTTCATTGATATAAATATCATTCTTTAAAGTGTTCAAAAATCTTTTATTTTTTTCAGATTTATCTTTATCAGCAGATAACTTTTGATTATCTATTTCTGTATTCTTAATACTAAGTTCAGCAGGTAATTTCAGTAAATCTTCTAATTGCTTATACCTTAGTTTCAGCTTTTTTTGTGAAAGCTGATATTTATTAAAATTTAGAGAGTAAGCTTTAGTATTATCCTTATCAATAGAGTCAATTTTTTCTCTCATTTTTTTGAAAGTCACATTGTTCTTTACTTGTTCTTTAGCACTGGCTACAATTAAGTCTGTGTTGTAATTACTCGTCCAAAGCTTATAATCTGACTTTGCGATTTCATCCCAAGCCAATGCTGCGTCATTGTCTTTTTCACGCGATTTTGCAAGTTCTAATCGGTCAGGAATAATAACATCTGGTACTACACCTCTTAATTGAGTGGCACCTCCATTGACACGATAAAATTTTTGTAGGGTTAATTTTACGGTTCCCAAATCTTCTGATTTATTAGCAAACTGTAAATTTTCACTCTCTGGATTTAAAGGGATGGTTCTTTGAACAGTTCCTTTTCCATAGGTAGAAGTACTTCCTACAACGATACCTCTTTTATAATCTTGAATAGCAGCAGCAAAAATTTCAGAAGCAGAAGCACTGAACTCATCTACCATAACGGTTAAAGGACCATCGTATAAAATTGATTTGTCTCTGTCTTTCCATTGAAATGCTTGTTTTTCATCTCTGCCTTTCACTTGACAAATTGGTCCATCTTCAATAAAAAGACCAGCCATTTTAACTACTTCCGGTAGAGAACCGCCACCGTTTCCTCTTAAATCAAGTACGATTCCTTCTACATTTTCTGCTTTTAACTTTATTACTTCTTTTGCTACATCATCCGAGCATTTTGAACCTTTTGGATCTTCAAAATCAAAATAAAATTCTGGCAAATAGATATAGCCAATTTTGTGTTCTCCTTTAATGATTGCACTTTTAGCAAAAGTATCATCGAGTTTAATTTCATCTCTTTTTAATGAAACTATTTTAGTACTTCCATCGGGTTTACGGACAGTTAACCTTACTTCAGATCCTTTATCTGCACCTCTGATTAATTTAACAGCATCAGTTACTCCGTATCCTGTTACATCCACTGCTTCTGCACCAGCCTGACCTATTTTTATTATTTCATCATCCACTCCCAACTCACCACTTTTCCATGCTGGTCCACCTGAAATTAAACTGGCAATTTTAATTTTGCTTTGTTCTTCTTTTAATTGTGCTCCAATGCCATAAAATTTCCCACTCATCATTTCATTAAAACCGCGACTATCAACAGGGGCAAAATAATTGGTGTGAGGATCCATTGCACCAGTAATTGCATTGATGAATGAACTAAACAATTCATCCGATGTATTGTGACTTTTTAAGGTAGTAAAATAACGCTCAATTTGTTTAAGTACTTGTCCTCTTGCTTCACGCTCTAAAGTACTATCAGCTTTGTAAACAAATTTCTCTTTTTCTGCCCCAGTTTTTGTAGCGGCAGTGTCAAGAGTTTTAGTTGTTGATTTAACTTTATTTTTTTCTCTGTCATCTACCATGTCAGAATATCTTGAAAGAACAAGATATTTTAAACGCTTACGCCAAACTTCTTTTTTATCATTTTCGGTAATAGGGAAAATAATTTTGTCTCCATCTAATACAATATTTTCATCCTTGGTAAAGTCAAATGGCTTCGATAAGATATTTTTAAAATATCCAGAAGATTGCTGTAATCTCCGCGTGTAGGATTGGCTAATAAGGTAAAAGGATTCCAACTTTTGACCATGAATTTCATCATCAATTTTTGTTTCAAATTTTTTGAAGCTGTCAATGTCAATCTGAAGAAAGATAGTTTTATCTTCATCGAGATCTTCTAAAAATCGCTTCATTACTAATTTTGAAAAGTCGTCATTAATTATCCTAGGACTTAAATGCCCTTCTTCTAATAACATGCCTACATTCTGTATGATCTTTTCATTCTTAGATTTCGGATTATCTTCTGATTTACCTTGAGATTGAAAAGCCAAAAAAAGAATGGTTCCCGTCAGCACTAGAAATACTGGAAAAAATTTTTTGCTCATAATGATTTGCTGGATTTTAGGCATGTAGTAAAATTAACGCAAAAAATATATTAAATATTGGATAGCTATTTAAATTTTAGGCCAAATTTTTCACAAAATGATGAATGGTAAGCTGGAATTAATGAATTATCAGGAAAAAAACAGGTTTTAAACTAAATTATTTGATTTTGAATTGCTCTGTTGAAATGAAAAATGGCTATCAAATTCATATTCACAAAAAGCAGAAAGTTTTAGGAACTTTATACTATCCACTAATCAATCATCATCTGCTCCACTTGAAAAAGGGAAGTAGAAGTAGGATCATAGGTAATTTTAATAGCAGCCATTTCAGCGTCTCCGAATACCTGAATTCTAGTGAAATTCATCAAAGTTGCCTTTTGATTATTAATTAATATAGGCTTATCAGTTATAAACCGATGTGAGTCGCCATTTACTAAAAATACTTGTTTACCATATTTTTGAGTGAGTTCAGTTATTTTGTCAACTACTTTTTCAAAACCCTTACTTGGTTTAAGGTCTTTGTAAAACATGTCTGCTTGGGTAAAAAGCATGAGTCCTTTTTTATCTTGCGCCGCCGCAAATACTTTTTCAAGCCAGGCTAAGTTCGCCTTTTCGCGTTCAATGAATTCTTGATTATCTCCCGACTCTTTGAAATTGTTATTGGATCCTACTAAATGGATGGTTGCAAACTGAAGTCCGCCATAAGTCCACAAATTATTTTCAACAAATTTCTCAAAACCAGTAGATTTTGCTTGAGATAATAAATTAATTTTCTTCTTGCCAAAGCTCTTATCAGATCCAAAAAACATTTTTCTCAGCAGTGCTAGTCTTTCATTGGGATCATATTCACCAGCCGCTTTGCGATTGCAGTCGGTCCATTCATTGTCACCAGGTGTATAAATAAATGGAGGATTAATCGTTTTAAAATAGGCATACATTTTTTCGAAATATTCCGTGGAACACGGGCTGGAGCCTGATTTAAAATCACCAACATGTACTATGAAATCTGGATTTTCTTTATTTAAAGTTTTAATTACTCGCTCAAATTTTGGATAATCATTGGGCACTCGATAAGGCATATCTCCAAAGGCGACTATCGTAAATTTCTTTTGTTGGCTAATCGCCAATTGAGAAATCAATAGGCAACAAAAAATAATGGAATGACGTAGTA
>Ga0164295_10005178_pt1 | contig 10315 bp, 11 predicted proteins | sample GEODES006metaG_FD_111798 | JGI IMG/M metagenome (GOLD analysis project Ga0164295, IMG submission 111798) | Oligotrophic lake water microbial communities from Sparkling Lake, Wisconsin, USA - GEODES006 metaG | ecosystem: Environmental > Aquatic > Freshwater > Lake | place: USA: Sparkling Lake...
GGAAGCTGGGGCTACCAGACAGATGCAGAGAGCGAGTATCAATTGCTCGGGTATAGGTACTACGACCCGGCGACGGGGAGGTTCCTGTCGCGGGATCCGATCCGGGATGGGCGGAACTGGTACGTGTATTGTGATAACAATCCGCTAAAGGCAGTGGATCCTAAGGGGTTAGAATGCGATGATGCCCTGATTGAACAAATTAAGAAACTCATTGCTGAAATATTCCGGCGAATAGCAGAGATGCGAGATGATCGACATAGCTTGTTTGACGGAAAAAAGTACAGAGGTACAACCTGGGAAAGTCATAAACAAAGAATAAAAAGTGCTAAAAGAGATCTAGCTAAAGCATTGAAGCAGCTTAAGGATAGCAACTGTGACACTATGCCGAAAGGTAGTGAGGAGGCATTAAATGCACCCATCCCTTTAATGCCCGATGACTATATGCAGAGATTGCGGAATTTTGTTCCAGTTCCTGTTCCTGCCATAAGGATTCCACTCCTCTTTCCTGCGCTTCGTTTGCCTCCGCTGCGTTTGCCACCTCTACGCCTGCCAGCGATAAAACTGCCCTTCCGATTTCCTCGGACCTGGCGGCTCGGAGGGTGATCTGACACCGAACTATGGTCGTCAACGCCGCTGACTACTACCCAAATTATGGCGCGAGAGAGTGACAAAATTAAGGGAATAGTATACAATAATGGTGAAGGATAAAATGGAGCCACTTAAGTCATGGCTGTTCGGGAGAGCTCTAACAAAAGACGCAACGCGATGCTACGGACAGGCCAACCTCTTCACTCTAGACCAGCTGTATGCTGATCCTCAGGTTGAGTGGAGTAATGAAGGAGTACTGCAAGTTTCTTTGTTGCAGTACTCTCAATACCATGGAGCAATCGAAATTCAACTCTGTATGGAGGGACCGATTACCGAATTCTCGTCGGAGCTCCATAGAATTATGTCCAGATTTGATGTTGGCAACGCAGGAATCGTAATCATACAATGTTCCCTATATCTTGCAGAATATGCTTTCGTGCCTGAAATAATTTGTTTAAGGGTCGACGAACTTAGCTACGTTTCAATGGTGTTGGACGAAGCTGATCCCATGCATCCCTCGGAATTTTTCGGATCAACTCATCCGTCTGCCACATTTGCATTAAGCCGCGCGCTCGAAAACTTGATCGAATTAGGGCACGTGGTATTTGGATTTGAATACTGGAAGTCGCTGGCATCGGAGACGTAGTCGCCACGGCGAGTCATGCAATTTTGGTGGAAAAAGTTCTGAACGAGTAAAACATCACTATTCTGACCCGCGACTTGAGTCCGCTTCAATCCGCTTGCTGACGACAGAGCCAGCGAGATTCTGACTAAAATGTGGATAGAGGAAATCTACGGTCTTGCCCCAAGGAACGATTCCCATGGAAATTCACAGCGGTTATCTTTACAGCGACGATTACATTACTTATGAGAAGGTTCGAGCGGTCGACATCGTGGATCGGATTGTTTTGGACATCCCCATATTTCGACTGAGGATGAAGGAGCTTCACGGCAAAGTTCCTGAAACGGTGCTCGTTTTTGCTCGCCATCCAGGCTTTGATCACTACTTGATTGAGGGTAGAGAAGTGAGCGTGAACATCGTTTCGGACATTCCTGATCTGCCGATTGCCGAAGCATTTACTCATCCGGATAAGGAGCTTTTATCGATCGGCCATTTTACAAAAGACTTTCCGACACATGCGCGGTCGATGCAACCAGGCTACGTGACACCAAAAGGGTGGTGAGCAGATTATGCCTGGTTGGCATAAGGATCCTTGGGGACCTTCATGGCATCCGCCTAAAGGCTTGAGGTAGTCATCGCCATCAGCACGGTTCAGCGAAGTCGATGCTAGATTGTAGATTGCCTTAGGTGTGTTAACTTAGTTGGACGTTGCGTTGCAAGATGCAGTATGAAAGGAGAAAGGTGCAAAATTGAAAAATCAGAATATTAAACGAATGTCACATTTTATGGTTTTAGCTGCAAACGGCCTTCTATTGCTGTACGCAATTATATTAGCAAGGTCGGCCGATGATCACTCTCAAGCCATAGGTTCATGCCTAGTCGTTGCCAGTATAGCGGTGCAGGACTCTCAGTCTTCGAGCACTGTTGATCGTGAGTTTAAGATGAGAGGATTTGAAAGAATGGACAAAGGAATTATTCCAAAAGATTACATGTCGATTGTGTATTCGAGAAAGGTTGAACAGGGCTTTCAGTTGTATCCAAGAGTCTTGGTCTGCCAGATTATTTTCAAGAATGACCGAGCTGATTCTTTTAGCATTAGCGAGTAACGAAAGTGTTAACTTTAGATTACTTTTTGCCTTTTCACACGAAAAATCGCGGTTCTAGTTGTTCCGCTCCCCGAAAATGAAGTCATCGTAAGACGAGTTTCGTCAAGGAGATTCAAGAAGAAGTCGAAGTTTTCTGAAGAGCAGATTGTTCGGATTTTGCAGGTTGCGGCGCCGGGTTTTGAACCGTTACCGGATTGGAAACCTATGCCCAAGTGGACTCGTGACGCACTGCAGTTTAGAGTCTGGAAGAATGAGCGTATTGAATTCAGAGGGCTATGACGCACGATTGGGCCGAGGATTTTGGAGCGGACTGGTGAACCGAGTCGGCAACTGTTTGTAGACTCACTGCGGCCTGCAAAGAGAGGCATCGGTGAACGTGAGGCGGTGATTAACCCGAATCGACAAAACCTAACCGCATTTTGTCTATGGTGTTAAATAGCGAGGTTGGTTGAACGGCTATTGTGAACCTGCGCAATCTGTTTCAGATGATCTTCGGCTCAGACTCGAATCCTCACTTCATGGAGTTTATTGAGGAGTCCAGGGTGACGAGCCCTTTGGGGACTTCGGATGCCGTCTTAGTTCGGAATGGCAGCTCGAACTATGAACTGTATATCGTGCCTGGAGGCAAGGCACTGCATGGACGGGCCTGGAGCCTCGTCTTCATTCACTGTCACGCTGGTGCTCCGAAGGTCTCGTGGAAAGATGAGTCAACCCTTTTATGCGAAGACACTTGTCAAGATGTTTCATGCAGCCAGATGAACCTGAGGATTGACAAAGATGCGGCTGGATTTGTAGTTCACATTGGGAACGCTTAGTGCGGTGCCAGTTTCGGAGTCTAAGCAGCAGAGGGAATTGGCCCTTACGGCGATCTTGACCCTGGCCAAGTAAGCCTACAGTCTCAGTTCCGAGCTGCTTGAGATTTGCAGTACACGGTCCAGGCGGCGGCGCAGATGGTGGCGACGATGGCGTAGGGGGACGCTGTGCTGCCGACATTGAAGGCATTTTCCATCACGGTATCGGTCGGTCGGGAGGTGTCGGCGCTGAACATGGTCGGAATTGCGAGCGTGAGTCGGAGGAAGAACACCAGCCCCGCGATGCCGGTGACCAGCCAGAGCCCGCTGGCGATCACCCAAAGGACCGTTCTCACGACGATATTTGTTTTCATTGATCTCTCGGACAGTTTTCCGAGATTGGGTGTTCTGATGGGCCGAGAAAACTACGACCATTTAGAAAATCGTTTTGCTACGCTCGATCCGAACCGTCAGTCAAGCAGGGCTTCTAACCTGCGACAATTGACAAGAGCTCCCGTGGGCAAAGCTACTTGTATTGCTCGAAGAACGATTGGTTAACCACATAGATTGTTTTGGGTTCGACACCAAGTTCCAATCTCTGCATCATCTCGAATAGGCGTTCACCGTCAACAAGTTCAATGGGTGGCGCACCGTCGCGAATTGCCTCACGCTCCGCGTCTGCACTAAAAGTGCCGGTCGTAATGATAATCCCCTTATCTGATCTTCCAGTCATCGCACCCCGAAAATCCCGCACGGCTCCCGAACCTACCGTTCCGGCGTACTTTTTGCACTGGAACAAAACTCTGAATGACAGCAGTTCGTTTAGTTCCAATATGCCGTGACCATCGATACCGCCGTCACCAGATCTTCCCGTTACTACTACTTTCGTGAAGCCTGCTTTGCGTAACAGAAGCTGTGAAAGGCGCTCAAACCCACCCGGGCTAAGACTTTGCAAAACCTGGATAAGCGTCTGGCTTGTGTCGGCCTGTACCTCCTCTTCCGGTCCCGAATCCGCCTCCTGTTCCTCCGATTCGCCTGGTTGCGCCGCCCGCCCAGCGATGCTTTCTTGTCGTCTCTTCGCGTTCCATTCGCGAGCGAGTTCGTTCGCTTGCTCTAGAGTCAAATGCTTGTTCCGCCCTGCTTCGGTCAGCGTCCAGACTCCCTTCGCTGCGCCACCGATGAAACCGAACGCGCGCAATCCGCTCGCCGCCCATTCCATGTGGTTATGGACAATGAGGACGCCAGTCTTTTCGTAGCGTTCTGCCAACTTTTCGGCGGGGATCCCCATGAGTTCAGCAGTCTTTTCCTTGGCCTCTGAGCGATGTGCCGAATCTCCTAGCAACCGCAACGCATCCAGAAGTGGTCCCATGTAGGTTGCAAATGCGACGCCCTTTCGCTCTTTTCTCATTTCGTTTCAGGTTGCTTGACACTATTACTTGAGCACCTTCCAAAGCGTTTTCGCCCGAAATCGAATGCCTCAGCCAATCCGTCAGCATTTATCATATCTGCCTCAGCAGAATGGACATGGTTTGATCGATGAAAATTCGAACAGATTCGAGCATGCTTCACCGACCACGGAAGATTAAGAGAACGTTAGGGGACCGCTACCTGAACTAAACTGCCCTCATGGCAGACACTTCTCGAAGACAGCTTCTTCTCGCCGCCGGGGCGGCGGCGACCGGACTGCTCATTCAGCCGGCGATGGCGCTGGCTCCGAAGCGGCGCGCTCTGCGCGTTGCGCACATGACGGACTTCCACATTCAGCCGGAGCTCGCGGCGACCGAAGGGTCGGCGGAGGCGCTGCGGCACGCGATGGGGCAAAAGCCGAAGGTGGACCTGATCCTCGCGGGCGGCGACCTCATCATGGACGCTTACGCGCAAACCGAAGCACGAACGAAGACGCAGTGGGACCTGTTTACGAAGGTGACCAAGGCGGAAACGAACGTGCCGATCAAGCCTTGCATGGGCAACCACGACGTTTGGGGCTGGAACAAGAAGGACAGCAACACCACCGGGTCGGAGCGGCAGTGGGGCAAGCGCTGGTTCACCGACCTTTTCGAGCTTCCGAAGCCGTACTACTCGTTCGACCAAGCAGGATGGCACTTTGTGGTGCTCGACAACATTCTCCTGACCCCCGATGGCTACAACGGCCTGGTCGAGCCGGAGCAGATGGAATGGCTGAAGCAAGACCTGCAAAGCACCAATAAGCCGACCGTCATTACGAGCCACATCCCAATTCTGAGCATCACCTCACTGGCCGGTGCCTACGACAAAACGAAGGGCGATTGGACGGTGGGCGGAAACCTGATGACCAAGAACAGCGACGACCTGCGAGCCCTGTTTGGACAGCACAAGCACGTTAAGATTGCCCTCAGTGGCCACATCCACATGGTGGACCGGGTCGATTTCAGCGGCGTTAGCTACATGTGCGGCGGCGCGGTTTGCGGCGCGTGGTGGAACGGCGCCAACGGCGGCTTCAACCCCGGCTACCGCGTGCTCGACCTGTTCGACGACGGCTCCTTCGAGACCCAGTACATCGAATGGGGCTGGAAGAAGTCGTAAGTTAGGCGAGGCCGAGCATCGGCAGAATCAAATAGAGGCAGGCGACGATGACGACGAAGGCAACGACGTCGAGGATCAGGCCTGCCTTCACCATTTCCTTTGAAGGCACCAGGCCGGAACTGTAAACAATCGCGTTCGGCGCGGTGCTTACGGGCAGCATGAAGCCGAAGGACGCGCCGATGGCGACCCCGAGGGCAGGGGGAATGACGCTTACCCCGGCACTTTCCGCGAGGCCGATGGCGACCGGAACCAGCGTGGTCGCGGCGGCGGTGTTCGAAGCAAGCTCGCTCAATATGATGGCGGCGGCGGTGCAAAGGGCGGTGATGGCCCACACCGATTTTGCTCCTGCCGCGGTGGCCGCAAGCTGGCCGAGGTCTTTGGCGAGGCCGGTTTCGAAGAGGGATTGCCCCATGGCGATTCCGCCGGCGAAGAGGAGAATGGTCCCCCAGTCGATGGTCGCGGCTTCTTTCCAAGTGATCGCGTGGCCAAAGCTCTTGTCTTTACAGGGAATCGCGAACAGCAGGGCGACGGCCAGCAGCGCGGGAACCGAAGGCGGGACGCGGGTCTGGAGCAGGGAAGTTAGCTCGTGCTTTTTGCCGAGCGCAAGCTCAAACATGTCGGGAAGCATCCAGCCGATGAGCGCGACGGAAAACGCGGCAAGCACGGCTTTTTCACTCGGTTGGAGCTTGCCCATCGACTCTTGACCCTCTTTCACCACGGCAGCCGCGCCCGAAGTTTCCGGAGCGTTTTTGCCGTAAAGCATCCAGAGAATCCCCCAGCAGCAGGCCAGCGTGACGATGGTGATCGGCATTCCGAACGCCATCCACTGAATGAAGCCAATGCGGGTTCCGGTCGCTTTTTCGATGAGACCCAGGCCGATGAGGTTGGGCGGCGTGCCCACGGGAAGGCCGACGGCGACGCTCGATGACCACGTCAGCATCAGCATCACGCCGATGGCGTAGGGCTTGTCCAAGTTGCGGGACTTGATGGCGGCGAGCAGAGAGAGTCCAATGGGCAACATCATCGCGGTGGTGGCGGTGTTGCTGACCATCAGCGATAGCACGCAAGGCACGATGGCAAGGGCCCAGAGCAGGGCCTTGGGAGATTTGTTGGCCCACTTTTGAACCAGGATGAAGTACGCAAATCGGTCGCTGAGCCCGGTGAGCTCCATCGCCTTGGCCAGGATGAAACTTCCAATGAAGAGGGGCACGATCGGATCGCCATACGCGACAAAGGCGGCTTTCTCGCCCGCTCGGCCGGTGAGGACGAGGAGGGAAGTGGAAAGTAGTGCGGTGGCGGCGATAGGAATCGGCGCGGTGATCCAAAGCGAAACGGTGAGGGCAAAGAGGGCTCCGATGGACGCCTTCTCGCCGCCAAATCCCGCCAGCGCCCAATATGCCAACCCGGCCGCAATGACGGGCACCAGCCATTTCTTCATCGTGTTCACTATAACGGATTGGGCCGAAATGCTTGGTGGCTGATACCCTGCTAGGGTATATTTCTGTTGTGAAGCGAATGAACCTAGACCAATTGGGGGCGGTGGCCAGCACCGTCTGTGCGGTTCATTGCTTGCTCACCGGTCTTGCGCTGGGTTTGCTCAGCGTGGCGGGGCTAGGCTTTGTCGCTTCGGAGCCCGCCGAGTACGTGTTTCTTGGAGTGGCGGTGACGGTCGGTTTAGCGGCGCTGATTCACGGCCACCGGCGGCACCACAGCATGATTCCAGCCTGGATCTTCGTGCTCGGAATCGGTTTGCTCATCGTGCGGCAGTTTGCGTTTCCACACTCGCACGACGGTACGGAAGTCGCTGGCGGCGGAGAAATTGCCAAAACAGTGGTCAGCGTAACGGCCGGGCTGGCGCTAGTCGCGTTTCACTTGGTGAACCAGCGGATGCAGCATCAGTGCGGTGGGAAGCACTGTTCCCACCAACACTAATTTTCTGTCTTTAGGCCAAGGCCATTGGCATGATGACGCAGAAGTATTCGCTGTCATCTTCGGCCGGTCGGAATACGGCGGGCCGTGAGCTTTCGGTCATTTCCACGCGAACTCCGGGGCCATCTACAGCGCCAAGGAAGTCGGTGACGTACTTGCCATTGAAGGCAATCTCGAGATCGCCGTTCGAAGGAATCATCGGGATTTCTTCCTTGGCTTCGCCCTTTTCTTCGCTTCGCGCAGCAATCACGATCTGGTCGCCATCGCCCTTGAATCGAACGCGGTTGGCGTTGTCTTGGGCAAGGATCATCGCTCGGCGAACCTTTTCGTAAAGCTGGTCGCTTTCAACGCTCCAGGTTCGGGTGAATTCACTTGGCACGACTCGCTCCCAGTTTGGATAGGTTCCGGCAAGAAGCTGCGAAACGACGGTCGCTCCGGTCGATTCGACGCCGACGCGGACGGAATCAAAGCTCAGGGTGATCTCGATGTCGTCGGCGAGCGGCAGGTTCTTGATGGCTCGGAGAGCTTTATCTGGAACGATGGCGGTGACTTGGCTACCGATTCCCGGCTTCGAAATCCGTCGGACGGCGAGGCGGTGGGTGTCGGTGGCGACGAGGGTGAGGATGTCTCCGTTGTAGGAGAACAGAACGCCGGTCAGGACCTGTCGGTGGTTATCGGTGGAAACCGCATAGGCAACCGAGTCGACGGCTTGTCGAAGTTCGCCCAGGGGCAGCTTCAGTTCGGCCTCGCCCATGAAGACAGGCACGTCAGGGAAGTCTTCCGCTTCCAGGGTCGGGAGTCGGTATTCCGACTTCGACTGCACGAGCATCGCGCCGTGGTCGGGAAGGGTGAACAGCTCGAGATCGCCATCTGGCAGTTGGCTGACGATTTGGGTGAGCGTTTTCGCCGGCAGGCAGAGTTCGCCTGGGTCCTCAACCAAACATGCAACGTCTCGCACGACCCACATTTCGCCATCACATCCGGTGATGGTGATGCCAGATGAGCTGGCCTTGATCTTCAGGTGCTGAAGGATCGAGACTGGGGTACGAGCGCTGGACGCGGCGTTTGCCGCGCTCACTGCTTCAAAGAATTCCTTTCGAGGGCATTGAAACTTCATAGAAGTCGGGTTTGTTTGGTTTGCTGCCGGGTTCGCATGAGATTACTTAGCCTTGCATTGGCAGTTGGTACTGCATATGGATCGGCGTTGCCGCGCGTGGTTCGATGTTTCCGCCTCGGGCGTAAATCTTCATGAGCACGCGTTGGTAGCTTTCTTCGGTGAACTCCGGACCTGGATCGTTTTTCAACAGATCCACGGTTTGTCGAAGGGTCGACATATCGTGCGAAAGTTCCGCATCGTTGAACGCAGCCATTTCTAGGTCTTCGTTCAACTCCGAGGGAAGTTCCCTCCCTGCGTACAGGTCTACGAGCTTTTTATGTAAATCAGTTTTCATTACGTACCTTCCATGAGGCTGCCCAACTTATCTCGGAGGGCCTTTCTCCCCCTGTATAGTCGGCTTTTCAGCGCCGGAACACTAATCTCTAAGATGTTTGCGGCTTCTTGCGCACTAAGATCTTCGAGATCGCATAAGACCAGCGGGTCTTGATACTCCTGCGGGAGTTGGTTGAGGGCGGCATGAACGGTAACCCGTAGGGTTGTTCGCTCTTCTGATCCCTCAAGTGGCGTGTCGGGCGGCAGCTCCAGGAGCTTGTGTTGCCGCAGCTTATCGATGCATAAGTTTCGAGCGATTCGAAAAAGCCACGTTTTAAACGCGCCATCAGCTCGAAGCTCTGCCGAACGTCGTAACACTCGCAGGAAGGTTTCCGCCGTCGCATCCTCAGCGTCGGTACGGTTGCCCAAAAAGCGGTAGGTGAAGCGAAAAATTCGCTCACCATAAATCTCATATATTTGGCCAAGCGCGTTCGGATCGCCTTCGGACAGAGCCTTAAGCAATCGTTTTTCGGCCAGAGATTCTCGCGGTGCGTCATTCGGCATAGGAAGGACGAACGCTCCGATATGATCGGTGCGCGGGTTGGTAGTTTAACATGATGACGGCCCTGCCGAAGCACGTTGTCTTCGGCAGGGCCCAAATACCGGCAATTTCCGTTACTTGCCTGGGTTGGGCACGAGGTTGGGGACCTCGGCGATTTGGTTCTGCTTGAGCTTGTCGTTGGTTTCGATGAAGGCGGCGATGACTTTCGAAAGGTTACGCAGTTGCGTGTCCAGCAGATCGTCGAGCATCTTGTAGACCTCGCGCGACTGGGCGGTGGGTCGTCCGGCTCCGCCTTGGACGACATTCATGAGCGCCCCGATTCGGTTGTTGAGTCGAATTGGGTAGTTCAGAGGGTCTTGTCCGCTGCGGTTCTTCGTCTGATAGATCGCTTCCTCGATGCGGGTGAGCATCGCGGACAGGTTATCGATCTCGGTGACGATCGCGGTGAGGCCCTTCGCGCTGGCTTCCGTCTTCTTTCCAGCGAACGCATCGCGAACGCGGCGGATTTCGAGAACGGCGTTATTCGCGTCGTCAGTCCTCTTCGCGATCTGCTTCAAGAAGATGTGCTTCTCTTGCAGGTCCTTGTCGGTGGCCGGGATGCGTGGATCGTGCTTCCAGTTGAAGGTGGCGGATTGCTTGACGCCGTCAACGGTGAGGTGAACGGTGTACTTGCCCGGCGGCATGGTGAGCGAGCTTGGGAACGCGCCCCAGAGAATCATGCCGGGA